>Ga0335074_10007794_pt1 | contig 14856 bp, 9 predicted proteins | sample Lox_Sample_23_FD_206715 | JGI IMG/M metagenome (GOLD analysis project Ga0335074, IMG submission 206715) | Soil microbial communities from Loxahatchee National Wildlife Refuge, Florida, United States - Lox_Sample_2.3 | ecosystem: Environmental > Terrestrial > Soil > Wetlands | place: USA: Florida...
AGAATCTCAGCAACAATAGATCGGATGCGGACTACGCGAGATCACGCGCGTGCCGGCGCCTGTGAGAATGCCCGACACGATCCCAACAGAATGGCGCAGACCCTCGGTGGCGGCTCGCTCCGAAGGCTGGACGCTGGCGCACTCGCCCGCTCGGATGGCAGTGGTCGCGGGGTTGCTGCTCGCGACGGTACTCATTTACTGGCCGAGCTGTAGGGCACTCGCCGGGTTCTGGAGCGACACCAAGAACAGAACCTACACTCACGGCTATCTCGTTCTGCTCATTTCGCTCTGGCTGATGGTGCGCGAGCGCAGGCGTCTCGAAGCACTACGCCTCCACCCGGCGACGCTCGGCCTGCCGTTGTTGCTGTTGCTGAGCGCCGTCTGGTTGGTGTTCTGGCGGGCGGCGGTACAAGACCTCCACTTGCTTCTGCTGCCGCTCCTGCTGCTCGCGGCAATCGGAGCCGTGCTGGGGTGGGCGGCTGTCCGTTTGCTCCTCTTTCCGATCGGCTTCCTGTACTTTGCAATGCCGATCTGGGGCGACCTCGCCGGAATCCTTCAGTACGCGAGTGTAAAGGTAATCGGCGTTCTGATCTGGCTCACGGGGCTGCCCGCTTACTTGCAGGGTGATCTCGTCCACGTTCCTGCAGGCACACTCGAGGTTGCGCAGGGCTGCAGCGGACTTCACTTCCTCATCGTCGGTCTGGCAATGGCCGCGCTCTACGGGGAGATCACGCGAGGTGCCATCCGGCAGCGGCTCATCTGGATCGGTTTGATGGGAGTGCTCGCCCTGGTCGCCAACTGGGCGCGTATCTTCGTGATCGTGGTCGCCGCATACGCGACAGACATGCGCAGCTTTCTCGTCACGGTCGATCACTACTGGTTCGGGTGGTTCGTCTTTGCGGCGTGCTTTGCGGCCTTTCTATGGATGGCCGAGCGATTGGCGCCAGCGTCAACGCCCGCCGTTGTGGCAAGAACTGCCGAACTCGCATTTGCCGGCCCAGCTGCCAGGCCGTCACCGCACAGTCGGCGATCCGTTTTCATCACACTCGCCTGTCTCGGTCTGCTCCCCTTACTTGCGTATGGCACGGATGTTGCCCGCGGACAGCCGACTCGGGGCATAGAAATCGACTGGCCGACAGCGCGCGGGGAGTGGAACGGGCCTCAGCGTGTCCGCTCGTCCCGCTGGACACCCGAGTTTCAGAATGCCACCACGATTTCCCGCCGCCGGTACCTCGATGCGAGCGGGGAAACGGTCGAGCTCTTCGTGGTCGCCTACCGCACCCAGGATCAGCACGCCAAGCTCCTCGGCTACGGAAATTCCCTGCTGGGGAGCGAGGCGCCGCGGCTCCTCGATCAGCGCACCGTTGTCGGAGCGACCGGTACCTGGCGTCAGATGACACTCGTCGATTCGACAGGTGGAGAATCACTCCTCTGGTCTCGGTACCGGATTGGTGACCGTAGCTTCGTTTGGTCGCGCGCCTCGCAGTTGTGGTACGGCATTGCGAGCTTAACGACTCAACCCGTATCCTCCCTCGTCGCCATCCGGAGCGCGTGCCAACCGGGATGCCCGGCCGCTGCAGCGCGCCTTGCACAGGCGGCGGCGAATTTGCAACCGTCGCTGCGCCTCACTGCCGGCGCGCCCGGAGAGGGGTGATGATGTCCGTCCGGTCGATGGCCGTTGGCGCGCTGGTGCTAGCGTTCCTGCTGTCGGGCTGCGATGCCCTCATCAGCCCGCAGCACCGTCTGGAGCGAGCACGCGCACAGCTCGATGCCGGCGAATGGGGCCGCGCCGCCATCGAGCTGCGCAAGCTGCTCCAGGCCGATCCGCGGAACGCCGAGGCGAGGCTGCTGCTCGCGCGCTGGTCACTCGATGTGGGGCGTGCAAGCGATGCGCAAGATGCGCTCGAGCGGGCGATGGCAGCCGGCGCCACGGGGCGCGAACTCGATCAGCTGCGCGTACGGATGTGGCTTGCGCTCAATGAGCCCAAAGCAGTGCTCGACTCATACGCACGCCAGAAGCTGGATCTCCCAGGGCCCGATCGGAGCATCGCGATCGCCCGCGCGTACAACGAGCTGCGCCAACCCGATCGTGCGCTCGCGACGCTACAACCTCTCCTCGCGTCTCAGGTCGCTCCCACTGACGCGCGGCTCACGGCGGCCGAGGCATTCGCGCAAGAGGGCAGGACCGATCTCGCGCTGCGGCAGGTGGACGTTGCCATGGCCGCCGATCACATCTCCTGGTCGGCGCCCCTGCTCAGAGGTCGGCTCGTCGAACGCAGCGGCCGGTTCATCGCCGCCGAGGATGACTTCGGGCTGGCGATCCAGCGAATGCGGGCTTCAACGCCCCTGCCACAACGGGTCGAGGCACTCGCCGCCCTAACGGAGGTGCGGCTGGACCAGAACGAGCTCAACGAGGCCTCACAGAGCGAGGCGTCGCTCGGCAAACTGGCACCCGATGCGCCGATCACTCAGATGCTCGGCGGACGACTGTCGCTCGCACGCGGTGACTACGTCAACGGCATCGCAGACCTCGAGCGCCTGGTCGCGCACGCCCCCCATTACGTGCAGGCTCGAATACTTCTCGCCGCCGCACAGCTCCGGCGCGGCGATCTCGAGCAGGCGCAAGACAATCTCGAGCAGGTCGTGCAAGAGACTCCGAACGATGTCTTGGCACGAAAGCTCCTGGCTCAGGTGCGGCTGAAGCTCAGCGAACCCGAGGATGCGCTGCAGGCCCTCATACCGACATTCGGCGTTCAGGCGATGGACCCAGAGCTCTACGCGCTCCTCGGAGAGGTCGAGAGCCGCGTCGGCAATCCCAACTCCGTTCTGGAGGCGCTCGAGCGCAGCCTACGGGCGCACCCGGACAACCGCACGCTGCAGCTGAGCCTCGCCGAGGCCTTTCTCTCGGTGAACCGCCCGGGCGATGCACTTGAGCTCCTCGAGACCACAGACGATCATGTGGAGGGGCTGCGACGCGACACGTTGCTCGTCTCGGCCGTGACTGCCGTGCGCGGCCCGCTCGCAGCCGGCGCCGAAGTGGACATGCTCCTTGCGGCGCACCCGCACGATTCCGGGGTGCTGAACTTGGCCGCCTCCTTCTTTCTCTCTCAGCGGCAGTTCGATCGCGCTCGAGCGATATTGCTCCAGGCGCTCACGGCAAACCCTCAGGATGTGACCTCGCTCATCACGCTCGCGCGCGTCGAATACGCGACGGGTGGCACGGCCGCCGCGACGAGTGCCTTGCGCAGAGCGCTCGATGCCGATCAGAGCAATCTCGCCGTGCGCATCGCGCTGGCGGACCTGCTCACGCGGGAGAAGGCGTTTGCCGACGCTCAGCAACTGCTCGAGGCCTCGAAGACCTCCGGCGTACCGGACCTGCAGTTTGCTCTGGCGCGCGTGGCGCTCGCCCGGGGAGACACGAAGCAGGCGAGGGCTGCGCTCGATCGCGCCGTCGCCCTACGGCCAGGGAGCGCCGAGCTCGAAAATCGGGCGGGTGTGGTGCTTTTCTCGGCGAGGCAATACGATTCGGCCCTCGCGCGTTTCCGTACGGCGACGGAGCGGGTTCCCGACAATGCGGCATACTGGTTCAATGCTGCGCAAGCGCAGATGGCACTGAATCGGCCGGCCGAAGCCCGCCAGTCGCTCGAAAAAGCGAATGAGTTGCAGCCCGAGTGGGTGCCCGCGGCGCGCGGACTGTGCATGCTGGATCTGGGGGCCAAGAACTACGCTAGTGCGCTCAATAGGGCGAGGCAGCTTCTTACGAAGCAACCTGTCGATCCCCGGGCTCTCGTGCTGGAGGGTGACGTGCAGGAAGCCCTTGGGCGCTTTGACGAGGCGGTTGGAGCCTACTCGGCTGCCGAGCGGCGACGGCCGGAAGCCGCGCTCGTCGTGAAGCTCTTTCAGGCGCAGAATAGGGCAAAGTTGCCAAAACCCGAGGAGCCCCTACAGCGGTGGCTCGCCGAGCATCCGAACGATAGCATGGTGCGTACAGTGCTCGGCAACTACGACATCACCCGAGGCGAGCTAACGCAAGCGGCCCGCCAGTTCGAGACAGTCGTCGAGCAGACTCCGAACGACGCCGTCGCGCTCAACAATCTCGCGTGGACCTATGGGCAGCTGCAGGACGCCCGTGCCGAGGCGATCGCCGAGCGCGCGTACACGCTCGCGCCGAGCTCGCCGAACGTGGACGACACGCTCGGGTGGATCCTCGCGCGCAAGCATGCGACAGGCCGCGCTCTGGTGCTCATCGGGCAGGCGGTCAAATCGGACTCGGAAGACCCGGAGATGCAGTACCACTATGCTTACGTGCTGGCGGAGGTAGGCAAGCGAACCGAGGCGCGCACGATCCTATCGAAAGTGCTCGCGGGCAAGCAGGATTTCGATTCGCGGCGCGACGCGCAGCGCCTGCTTGCGGGCGCGTGGCTCTCCGGGTCCGAAGAATGATCACAGAACGACCATACGGTTTGCGGTACCCTTCGCCATTGTCCGAGTAGCTCTGCCATGGCTGCACCTCCCATTCACACGGCGATTCAGGACGTCCTGGATCAGATTCACGGAGCGCTGCGCTTTCGCTGGGCAGGGCTCATCGTGGCGTGGTGCGTGGCGCTCGGGCTGTGGGTCGGCGTGTTCCTCATCCCCAATACCTACGAGGCTTCCGCGCGCGTCTTCGTCGATACCCGAACGACGCTGAGCGAGGCCACACGGGGCATCAGTCTCGGAGAGGACATCGACAGCCAGATCGAGCGAGTCCGCGAAGCCCTTCTCGGCTTGCCCCAATTGCAGAAGGTGGCGCAGGAGACCGATCTCTTCGGGGCTGGCCAAACGGCGCAGGCTCGGCAGGCCGTCATCGAGAAGCTGCAGAAGGACATCGACATTACGGGCGGCGCCTCGCCGGGGAACCCCTCCGCGGCGCTGTTCACGATTACCTACAGGAACCACATCCGAGCGAAGAGTCTCGAGGTGGTTGATCGGCTGGTCAACACCTTCGTCGAGAACTCGCTCGGAGGCAAGCGCCAGGGATCCGAACAGGCGCAGCAATTTCTCACCACGCAGATCGCCGATTACGAGCGGCGGCTGTCACAGGCTGAGCAGCGCCTCGCTGACTTCAAGAAGCGCAACGTGGGTCTGATGCCGCAGGAACAAGGCGACTATTTCACTCGGCTGCAGACCGAATCGGATGAACTGACCAAGGCCAAGGAGAGCCTCGACCTCGCCGAGCGAAAACTCGATGAGTTGCATCACCAGTTACAAACGGGACAGCCCTTCATTCCGGGCCAGCCGTCGAGGATCGCCGCGCCGGGCGCAACCGATACGGAGGCACGCATCGAGCAGACTCAGCAGAAGCTCGACGAGATGCTCTTACGCTACACGGATCGGCATCCCGATGTGATCGCCTTGCGCAGAACGCTGGAGGAGCTGAAGCAGCGGCGGCAGGCCGAGATCGCAGCCGCCCAGCGTGGAGATGCGAGCGCCGCGGCTCGCGTCGGCCTCGAGGCAAATCCGGTCTATCAAAGCCTCGAGGAGCAGTACGATCAGGCGCAGGTCGACGTAGCCTCACAGCAGCAGGACGTCGCGGACCGGGAGAGGAGAATTGCGGGCCTCAAGGCCATGATAAACACCGCGCCGGAGGTGGAAGCGGAGTTCGCCAGGCTCAATCGGGATTATGACGTGACGCGCAACCAGTACCAGCAGCTGGTCGGGCGCCTGAACCAGGCGCGGCTGGGCGAGGATGCCGAAGCCACCGGCCTGGTGAAGTTCGAAGTGATCGACCCGCCTGCTGCGAAGTTCGAACCGGTGCAACCCAATCGTCCGCTGCTGATCGTGGCTGCCCTCATTGCGGCTCTGGCGGCTGGCGTCGGCACTGCCTACCTGCTACAACTCCTGCGACCGGTCTTCGTCAGTACACGGCAATTGAGCGCCGTGACGGGTCTCCAGGTGCTGGGGTCCATTGGGTTGGCTTGGTTTGAGCGCTACCACGCGCGCCGCCGCCGTGGCGGGGTTCTCTATGCAGGCGGGACCGTAGTTCTCGTACTGCTGGGCGTCGGAGTGCTGCTGCTGCAGGGTTACATTTACCAGATCGTGCGGAGATTCCTGGCATGAGCCTCGTCGAGAAGGCGCTCCGCAAGCTCCAGCAGTCCACGGCGCGTCGCCCACTGCGAGTGGATTCGCCCTCGGCCGCTCAGGTGCGGGTGAGCATACAGCCCCGACCGCCGGAGGCGCGCAAGAACCGCACGCCAGCCCCGGTCCCCTCACCTGTCGGGCAGGCGCTCGTGATCGATACGGCCGCGCTGCGCGCAGCGGGCCTTCTACCTCCTCAGACCGAGGAGCATCAGCTTGCCGAGCAATACCGCCGGATCAAGCGGCCGCTGATCGCGGGCGCCATCGGCCACGGCGCGGCGCGAGTGAAGGAGGGACAGCTCATCATGCTCACGAGTGCCGTCGCGGGGGAGGGCAAGACATTCACCTCCATCAACCTCGGTCTGAGCATGTCTGTCGAGAAGGACGCCCATGTCGTGCTGGTGGACGCCGACGTGGCAAAGCCGCACATCAGCCGGCTGCTCGGTGTTGCCGATGCTCCGGGCTTGCTCGATGCGCTCCGCGATGCCGATCTCGATCCGGAGCGACTCATCCGGCCGACCGACGTTCCGAATCTATCCGTCTTGCCCGCGGGCACGCGGTCGCAGGAGGCGACGGAGCTGCTCGCGAGCACGCGCATGCAACAGGTCACGGCCACTCTGGCGAGGCGCGATTCCCAGCGGATCGTGCTGTTCGATTCACCGCCGCTGTTACAGACCACCGAATCGCATGCGCTTGCCCAGTCCATGGGGCAGGTGGTGGTGGTGGTGCGCGCGCAATTCACGCCCCAGCCGGTGGTGCTCGATGCGTTGAAGCTCCTCGAGGGGCATCCGGCCGTGTCGCTCGTGCTCAATCAGAGCCTCGCGTCAGCGAACACTGCTTACTATTACCGCTACGGTGATGGGAGCGGGGCCGAGGCGAGCCGGTAAGCCGGGGCGGCGTGGGCATCGAGGTGACGAGCGGGGCGCCCGCGGGATGGGACGCGTACGTCGAACGCCACTCACTTGCGACGGCGTACCACCGCGCCTCGGCAGTGAACCTCGGCGCCCGCGCGTTCGGGCTACGCACCACGTTCCTCGCCGCGCGCAGCGCGTCTGCGCAGCTGGTCGGGGTGCTGCCGCTCGTCGAGCAATCGAGCACACTCTTCGGGCGCTTTCTCGTCTCGCTCCCCTTCGTGACATACGGCGGCATCCTCGCGGATGATCCCTCGGTCGCACAGGCGCTCGCAGCGCGGGCGGCTGCGCTGGCGCGGGAACGTCGCGCGGATCACGTGGAGCTGCGCCACGCGGCGCCGCTCGCGGGCCTTGACCTCCCCGAGCGGCTCGACAAGGTCTCGATGGTGTTGCCCCTTCCAGGCTCGGAGGAAGCCCTCGCAAAGCGGCTCGGGTCGAAGCTCAGATCGCAAATTCGCCGCGGTGGGCGCGAGGGGCTCGAGATCACCTGGGGACGTGGGGAGCTCGTCGGGGAGTTCTATCCAGTCTTTGCCGCGAGCATGCACCAGCTTGGAACGCCCGTGTACTCGCGCCGGTTTTTCCACAGCGTGTGCGAAGCACTGGGGGAGTTCGCCTCCGTTCTGATCGTCCGAATCCGGGGGAAGGTGCACGGGGCGGCGATTCTGGTGCGGCACGGGCAAGCGTTGGAGGTGCCCTGGGCGGCCGCGAGCCCCGAAGCCAAGAGCCTGTCGGCGAACATGAGCATGTACTGGGAGATGCTGCGCTTTGCGATCTCGCGTGGCGCGGAGGCCTTCGACTTCGGTCGGTCCACCATCGACAGCGGCACCTACCGCTTCAAGGCGCAGTGGGGCGCCGAGCCGCGCCAGCTTCACTGGCATTACTGGCTGCCCGTGGGCGCTCCCATCCCGAAGCTCAATCAATCGAATCCCAAGTACGCCCGCGCGGCAGCGCTCTGGCGCAGGATGCCGCTCTGGTGCGCGAATCTCGTCGGCCCTTTTGTCGTGCGAAACCTGCCCTGAACCTCAGTGTACCCACGACGGAAGACTCGTGAGCGCCCGGAAGTAATGCGCGGTCGTCCCGCGGCCGATGCCATGACGTCGCAGTCCAAATCGGTCGAGCTGCGCGAGGGGGTTGGCGCCGGAGATGTACGACGCTCCGAGCTGAAAACCTGCCCGCTGGGCGGCGGCGACCACGCGCGCATCAAAGGCGGACCGGGTTCCGATGGGATACGCGAGCGTGCGCGCCTCGCACTGCAGGCGCTCTTGGAGCACGCGTTTCGATTCGACCAGCTCCCAGTCGAGCTCGGCGTCTGCGAGCTGCGTCAGGTTCGGATGAGTGACGCTGTGGGAGCCGAACTCGATTCCGGCGCCCGCCATCTCGCGGACCTGAGCCCAGGAGATCGGCCGGCTGTGTCCCGCGGCGCCGTGCTCGATTTGAGCAGAGTACCGGCGTGCCCAGTCCGATATGATGGCGGTGCGGCGCGTTTGGGGCATTGCTTTGAGCATGTCCTGCACTCGGCGCAGGCTCTGGGCGCGCTCACTCACCGACGGACCGCGTGGAAAGCGCTGCACAGAGTTCTCGACCGTGAGCGAGTGCGGTTCCACGCGATGGATGAGATAGGCGACCAGCTCGAACCAGAACGGCTCCCCGGAATCGACATATCCCGTGGCAAGGAAGATGGTCGCGGGAATCGCGTACCGTTTGAGGATCGGGAAGGCGTACCGATAAGTGTCGCCGAAGCCGTCGTCGAATGTGACGGCGACCGCACCCGTCGGCAGCGCCCGTTCCCCGTCCAGATGAGCTAGGACATCCTTCAGCGACACGGGTTTCAAATGGCGCCGGATGTAGTCCATCTGCCATTCGAACTGTGCGGGTGTCGCGCTGATCAGCTCGGGATCGAAGGGATAGGCATCCAGCGCATCGGTGGGCATGACCCGGTGATAAGCGAGCACCCTGAGCGAGCCGCGCCAGCGCTCGTGCAGCGGTCTGATGGCACGCACCACGCCGAGCCGCGCGGCGGCCTCGATCAGCTGCTGGATTCGACCTCTGCGCGTCGGCTTTTCCGAAAAGCCCGAGCGGGCCGCATCCCTATGAAGGACGGCGGAGGAAAGTTGCACGATGTCGCCTCGCGGTCATTATGCCGTTAACAGCCGCAGGCATGTGGCAACTCCTTGCGAGGAATGCTCTGGTACACGGTCTTGCATTCCCGACGCAGTGCATTCGTGAACGTGCGATTGAGTTGCTTGACGCAGCATCTGCTCCTATGTAAGGCACCTCACTGTGCAGGTTCACGAAAAGCTAGTGATTGGTCTACGCTCCTACGCGTCGCTGCGGCTGCTCACACAGGTTGCATCCTGGGCAGGCACGGTTTACGTCGTCCGGCACCTCGACAGTCGCGCGCTCGGTCAGTACGGCGTCGCGCTCGTGGTGTTCAATTACCTGTCCATGGCATACGACGGAACGCTCATCGAGGCGCTCGTCCAGCGCCCCCCCGTGGCGCCGCACGAGCGCCGCGCCGTGTTTACGCTGCTCGTGGGCATCGGGTTCGCACTCGCGGGGCTCACCGTGGTGTTATCGGGCCCGCTTGCCCGGGCGGTCGGTGATGCCGCCGTCGAACCCCTGGTCGGCGGCGTCGCGCTCGCCCTTGCTGTCACGTCCTTTTGCGTGCTGCCCCATGCCGCACTTGCGAGGGAGATGGCGTTTCCGCGCCTCGCGAGCATCGGCGCCCTTCAGGCAGTTTGCGTGACCGTCACGACGGTCGCGCTCGCCTGGCTGGGAGCCGGTGCGTGGGCGCTGGTCTCGGGACAGATCGTCGGGGCCGCGGTCCGAATGGTGCTCCTCAATGCCGCGAGCTTCGGTCTCCTGCCGCCGACGGCGCGCATCGGCGAGGCGCTTGCCTATCTGCGCGTCGGCGGCGTGCTGTTCGCCGACAATGTGCTCTGGCGCTGGTACACCTCGCTCGATACCTTTCTCCTGGGACGCTGGACGGGCACCGCCGCGCTCGGGTTCTATAGTCTCGCGCAGCAACTCGCGGAACTTCCCCTGGAGAAGATCTCGACCGTCGTGAACGACGTCTCGCTTCCCGCCTATGCGGAGCTGCGGCAGAGCCGCCGGGCAAGCGTGGAGCTGTTGCTGGAGACGATCAGGACTCATGCGACGATCGGCTTTCCAGTCTTCTGGGGGACCGCGGTCGCCGCACCGTATCTGGTGCCCGTTCTGTTCGGGGGCAAATGGGACCGAGCGATCTTTCCACTCATCGCACTCGCGACCGTCGCGCCTATCCGCTTGATCGGAAGCGTCGAGACGCCAGCCATGACCGGTCTCGGCTGCCCGCAGGTGCTGGTGAGAGCCAAGCTCATCATTGCGCCCTGCATGACCGCCGCGCTGCTCGCCGGTTGCTGGCGGGGCGGCATCGATGGCGCAGCCCTCGCGTGGCTCTGCGCGCTTCCGCTGTGCTATGTGCCCGCGTTTCGGCTGGTGCTCAACGCGGCGGGCACTACCTACCGCGACGTGACCGACGTCATACGCGGTCCGGCGGCAGCAGCAGCGGTCATGGTTGGAATCGTGTTCGTCGCCGCGGAATTTGCGGCCAAGGCGACGGGCTCTTCGCTTTGCGGCCTGACCACTGCGATCGGGGTGGGAGTTCCCACGTACGTTGCGGCGCTCAGACTGATCGATCCCGGGGCATTTCGCCTGGCGCAGGCTCGCGTCGGGCGCTTTGTGGGGCTGCGGCAGGCCACCTGATCGGGGCGCACTCGTCGATGGATAGCGCTGTGCTACCCGCTGGCAAGCTCCAGATTCGCACCTGGAGCGCGGAGGAATTCGCTGCATCTCGTCGAGCCTGGGGCGAGCTTCTGCACACGTCCGATGCCGACCCGCTCTTCATGTCCTGGGACTGGCAGTGGCGCTGGTGGTTGCATCACGCCGGGCCTCTTGGGGCCACGCTGCGCATCCTGGCAGCCTACGCCGGCAGCACCCTCGTCGGGCTGGTACCGTTCTACTCCCGCCAGGTGCTGGTGCGCGGGATTTTCCCCTCGCTCCGATGGGAATTCATCGGCATCGCCTGGCGCGACCGGGATGCGGTGTTTTCGGACTACCTCGACATGATCGTGCAACGAGAACACCGGAATGCCGTGCTTGCAGCGATCGCTGCGTGGTTGGCAAGCGAGCCGCTGTGGGACGAACTGGTCCTGTGCTGCACCAGGCGAGACGGCGCCGCGTGCGAGTTTGCCCGTTCGCATCTGTCACGCATGGCGTACGTGCGCGAGATCGATCCGTTGAGTGCGTGGTGTGCGCAGTTGCCACCGCGCTTGGAGCACTACATCGAGCGCCTCGCATCCGATGCGCGCCGCAAGATGTTCAACCATCGGCGCAAGCTCGTTGACCCCAGGATCGAGTATGCCGCCGAATCGGACATTCCCGATTATCTGGGATCCCTGTGGTCCTGGGTGTCCGAGCGCTGGGGAAGGTCGCCTCAACGGCCGGGATTCCGGGAATTTCACCTCGACCTGGCTGCCTGCATGGCGCAAGCTGACCGGTTGCGGTTGAGCCGCTTGAGCATCCCCGAGGGACCGCTGTCCTTCATGTACAACATCCGCACTGGGGATACGATCTATTACCTGCAGTCCGCCTTTGATGCGACGCGGGGATTCGGACTCTCCCCGGGTTATCTGCATTTCGGGTACGCGATCGAGGCGGCCTATCGGGAAGGGGCCGCCCGATTCGACCTGCTCGCCGGTCCCGGACGCCATCGCGACTACAAGCCGGACCTGCTGACCGAGAGAGTACCTGTGGTGACGTATCATGCGGTCCGTGGGGCCGTTGCGCGTGTGCTGTACCGCGCGTACGAATTGGCCAGTGGGTGTCGGAGATATTTACGATCTTTTTAGAGGAACACTTCACATTCGCTGCAGTAGGCCGCGCAGGAACACGCCATTTTCGGCACCCTATGCACACCGCGCAGACATAGAACGCCAACGCGCTGACGGCGCGGTGCACCATGCAGTGGCTGCCCGCGAGCATTGGTCGAGACGACCTGCAAGGCTCATGATGGGATCCCAGGCAACACGACAGGCCAACTCGGCCGCCAGCACACCGTCTCGTGGACTCTCTGCGACGGAACCGGTGGTTGCGGCGGCTCTTACGCCAGCGGTCGCAAGACGGCCGGGCTTCGCCTGCGGATGAAACTGCTCTTTCTCTGTCACCGGCTGCCCTATCCTCCGTACAAGGGCGATAAGATCCGGGCGCTCAACATCCTCAAGTTCCTGACAACGCGGCATGAGGTCTTTCTCGGCTGCCTGGTTGACGATGCCGCGGATCTCGCCCACGTCGACGCACTGCGCGCCATGGTCCGCGAGCTTGCGTTCGAGCGGATAGATATGAGATTGCGCAAGGTGCTCGCGCTGCCGAGCGCTCTCGGGTCGAGATCCATTACGGTCGCTTGCTTTCATTCCCGCGCGCTACAGCGTTGGGTCGATGAGTGCATCTCCCGCGAGCGCATCGAGGCGGTGTTCTGTTCCTCTTCGCCCATGGCGGAATACATCTTTCGATCGCGGCACGCGGCTCGAATGCGCTCCATGCCCAGCGTCATGGATCTGATCGACGTGGACTCGTTCAAATGGCACCAGTTGGCCGAGTTGTCCCCCCCGTGGACAGCTTGGATCTACCGGCACGAGGCGCGCTGCCTCGGCGCTTTCGAGCAACGCATCGCGCAGGAGTTCCAGCACGTGCTCGTCGTGACCGAGCAGGAGAGGCGGTATTTCCCAGGCGGCTCCTCGGATCGCGTGGTTGCGATGCCGAACGGAGTGGATCTCGATTTTTTCTCGCCGCGCTCCGGGAGAGACTCAGGGAGCGATCCGACTCTCGTCTTTACGGGTGTGATGAGCTATTGGCCCAACGTCGACGGCATCCAATGGTTCGTTGAACGGGTTTTCCCGGCCGTCCGGCGGGCCGTGCCGGATGCCCGGCTATACATCGTCGGGAGTCACCCGACGCGGCAGGTACGCCGGCTCGGCACTCGCGCCGGGGTCATCGTGACGGGCTTCGTGAAGGATGTGCGCGACTACCTCGGGACGGCGAGCGCATGCATCGCTCCGCTCCGCTTGGCTCGCGGGGTCCAGAACAAGGTCCTCGAGGCCATGGCGATGGGACGCCCGGTCGTCGCCACGCCGGAGGCCTTCGAAGGGATCGACGCGGAGCCGGGCAGGGATCTGCTGGTCGCCGATGATGAGCGGGCGTTCGCAAGCGCCACCGTCGAGCTTCTACGCAACGCGGGGCTCGCCGATCGAGTGGGCCGACAGGCAAGGCGCCGCGTAGAGGAGCGATACTCGTGGCAGCACAACCTGCGGATGCTGGATGAGATCTTGCCGGCGACCGGCGCAGGCGCTAGCCGGACGGGTCCGTCAACCCGCACCGCAGTGAATCGGGCCACTTGAGATGCCAGATTTTCGGGTCCCGATTCTGATCGAGGAGCAGTACGGGTTACCTCGCGCGCGCGAGCCCATTCGTCTCGGTGTCCCGCTGCCACGGGGCCTCCTGCGCGACGTGTCGCGGGCCCAGATCGTGGACGCTCTCGATGAGCCGCTTCCTTGGCAAGGGCGAGTGCTGGCGCTGTGGCCTGATCAGAGTGTCAAGTGGCTGCTCGTCGATGCGCTCGCCGCTGTGGGACGCCATGAGCGCAGCCGGATTTTCCTGGCTTCAGCTTCCGAGCGGCAGGAGCGCCGCACACCCGAAGCGCCGCTACTCGAGGTGCAGGAGCGCCCCGAAGCGCATGTGGTCACGACGGGCGCTGCGGACTTCGTCGTCGGGGGAGGGTGCGGCGCGCTTCTCAGTGCCGCGAGGATCCACGGCGTGGAGGCGCTCGGCGCACAAGGGGTATGCCTGCGGCTACTCGGTTGCAGCGGTCGAGAGTACGAGGCGGCGCCGGAACGCATCCTCGTCGAGGAAGCAGGCGGCGTGCGCAGCAGCATCGTCCTCGAGGGACATTTTCAGGCGGCGGGTCGCCGATCCGCACTCACTTTCAAAGCGCGCCTTGCGTTCGTCGCCGGCCACTCGACCGTACGGATCGAGATCGAAGTCCGCAATCCGCAGGCCGCGAGTCACCCCGGCGGCCTGTGGGATCTCGAGGATCGCGGAACCGTCCTGTTCGAGGACATGTCGCTGTGCGTCTTTCCCGCCGGTGCGGTGCACCAGCTGCAGTGGTATGCCGAAGAGCAGGCCAGCACGCGCACCGTGGAGCCGGCGCACTGGTGGCTCTATCAGGATTCGAGCGGCGGGGAGAACTGGGACTCCGACAATCACATCGACGGAAAGGGCCGCTCGACGGTGACGTTCCGCGGCTATCGTGTGCAATGCGGTTCTCTGGGACGACCGATGCTGATTGCCGAAGGGGATCGCGCGACGCCGTGCGTCGTTGCGGTGGCCGATAGCGGTTCGATCGCGGCGACCGCGCTCGCATTCTGGCAGAACTTCCCCAAGGCCCTGCGATGGGGAGACGGTGCTTTGACCGTCGGCCTCTTCCCGCGAGAAAGCCGCGCTCCCTTTGCGCTGCAGGGCGGGGAGCAGAAGCGCCATACCGTGGCGCTCGAATTCCTCGAGCCGCAGGCTCGCACGAGCATTCCCGCACTACAGCGGCCGCTTGCGGTGTGCATCGATCCGTCGTGGGTGGAGCACTCGCGCGCGGTTCCATCTCTCGTCGCGGCTCGCCGCGATCAAAATGAGCAGTATCTGCGCTACGTGGGCGCCATCCTGCAAGGTCCGCACTCCTTCGAAGCGAAGCGGGAAATCGTCGACGAATTCGGCTGGCGAAATTTCGGCGATCTATACGCCG
>Ga0335074_10007795_pt1 | contig 14856 bp, 13 predicted proteins | sample Lox_Sample_23_FD_206715 | JGI IMG/M metagenome (GOLD analysis project Ga0335074, IMG submission 206715) | Soil microbial communities from Loxahatchee National Wildlife Refuge, Florida, United States - Lox_Sample_2.3 | ecosystem: Environmental > Terrestrial > Soil > Wetlands | place: USA...
CGGCACCGAGCGCCTTTCGGCGGCCACCGGTTACCGCAAGCATTTTTCAGCACGGAGGTAATCCACGTCTTCCAGCGGACATCGACACAAGACGTGGATGGCCGGCCTTCGCCGGCCATGACGAGAAGGCGTCTTGACGCCGGCTATGTGATCGCGGCCACCTTTCCGGCCGGCGGAAGGGGAAGTTGCGATGAGCAGCGCGGTCGAGCTTCGGATGGCCGAGCGGCAGCAATTCGCCGGCGGGCACGCGTTCGGATCGGCAGGCCCGTATGAACGACTGATCGGACGGGCGCATTTCGCCGTGGACCCGCGTGCGCGCGAAAATGCCCGCGTCGTCGATCTCGACAAGGCCCCGACCGACCCGCAGGGCCGAGTGGAGTTCGTCGCCGACTTCATGATCCTGAAGCCGATCGACATGTCTCGCTCGAACCGGCGGATGCTGTTCGACTACGGCAATCGGGGCCACAAGCGCGCGCTGCAATTCTTCAACGACGCCCCCGCCAGCAACGACCCGCGATCGATGGAAGACGCCGGCAACGGCTTTCTGATGCGCCGAGGCTACGTGGTCGCCTGGCTCGCCTGGGAAGGCGACCTACTGCCGGGCAACGGGCGGATGGTCATCGACCTGCCGGTCGCGACCGAGAACGGCCGACCGATCACCGGCCTCGTGCGCGTCGAATATATCCAGGACCAGCCCGGAACGACCACGCTCCCGCTCTCGGGCAAAGTGGCCGCGCGCAGTTACCCGAACGTCTCGCTCGATACCAGCCGGGCGAGCCTGACGCGACGCCGCTACCCCTACGACGAACGCATCTTGATCTCGCCCGCTGAATGGTGCTTCGCCCGCACCGAAGGTGGCCGCGGCGGCGAGACCGGCGAATCCGAGCGGGCGATCATCCCGTCATCTACCCACATCCACTTGCCGGCCGGTTTCGAGCCGGGCTGGATCTACGAGCTCGTGTACACCGCGCAGGACCCGCTGGTGCACGGGCTCGGCCATGTCGCGGTGCGGGACTTCGTAAGCTTCCTCAAGCACGCCGAGACCGGCAACCCGGTGCACGGCGTGCAGAAAGCCTATGGCTGGGGCCGCTCGCAGACCGGGCGCTGCCTGCGCGATTTCGTCTATCGCGGCTTCAACGCCGACGGGGAAGGCAGGCGCGTCTTCGACGGCATCATGCCCCACGTCGCCGGCGCCGGAAGGAAATGGCTGAACCATCGGTTTGCCGGACCGATCGTCTCCGGCGGCCAGCAATACGAGGACCATTTCAACCCGGCCGACAGTTTCCCGTTCTCCTATGCCTTCAGCACCGATCACCTGACCGGGCGGCGGGACGCCATCCTCAAGCGCCCCGAGACCGACCCCCTGGTGATCCACACCCAGACCTCGACCGAGTATTGGAACCGCCGCGGCTCCCTGGTGCACACCGACACCGAGGGAAACGACCTGCCGCAGCCGGATGGCGTGCGCATTTACACCTGGGCCAGCTCGCAGCATTTCGGCGATCCGCATGCCGTGGCGGCGCGTCTCCCCGCGTGCCAGGCGTATTCCAACACCGTCGCCACCTCGCCGCTGTTTCGTGCCGCGCTGGATGCGATGGACCGCTGGGCCACCCACGGCACGCCGCCACCGCCAAGCCGCATCCCCACCCGCGCCGACCGCACTCTCGTCACCATCGAAGAATGGCGCCAGCAGTTCCCGCCGATCCCCGGCGTGGCGACCCCAACCGGCCCAAACGAGCTGCCGCTGATGGATTTCGGCGAAGAAGCCCCCGGCATCCTCACCAAGGAGCCGCCGCACTTGCCTCCCGGCAAGACCTACGTCGTGCTGGTGCCCGCCGTCGATCACGATGGCAACGACGTGGCGGGCGTCCGCGCGCCGATGGTGGCCGCTCCGCTCGGCACCTACACCGGCTGGAACCTGCGCGCCCGCGGGTTCGGGCATGGCGCGCTATATCGGTTCGAAGGCAGCTACCTGCCGTTCCCGGAGACGGAATCGGAACGGACAATCACCGGCGATCCTCGGGCCGCGATCCTGGAGCGCTATCCGGACCAAGCGGCGTACCTGCGTGCGATCGGCGATGCTGCGCGCGAACTTGCAATCGCCGGCCTAATGTTGGAAGAAGACGTCGAGCGCTCGGTGGCCGCCGCCGGCTCCTGGGGTCGCCCGCGGCATGTTGTGGCCCTGCGGTAACAGCGCTGAAAATCCTCGATGGGTGAGAGTCGTTAAATCAAAAGAGACGTTGACATTTTCGTGAGTTGCAGAGTATGGTGACTTTGTGGCGGCGCGGTGTCGGAAACTTGTTGCCCCGACTCGACGGCCGCCCGGAAACTAGCCCTGCCTGCGTCTCGAAGGATGTTGCCTATGTCACACGCGGTCGGCCCCTATTCCGTGGAGGAGCGTTTGGTCCACGGTGAAACCCGTTGGGTCGCTATCCGTGCGCGCGGCGCCGAGTGGTCCTGGCTGACGCCGGAGGAAGCCGCGTCGATCGGCCGCGAATGGGTGGAGAGATACGGCAGCGCGGCAAACGCCACGCCCCACCTCATCGCCGCGGAATAATCAGTCCGGCGATAGCTCGCCCCAACTCGTCACCCGCCCGACCCTCAGCGCGATCACCGGCAATGGCGCCAAAGCCATTGCCGCGAGCTGGGGATATCGCGCGCGCAGCAACACCTGGGCCTCGGCGTGCTCCGCTCCGTCTCGCAGGATCTCGGCCCTGCCGCGCAGCATGACCCAGCCAAGCCGGGCCCAGTCCTCGTCGTAGCGATCCACCACGAACGCGACGGCCGGGTTTTCTGCGATATTGCGCAGGCGCTTCAGCTGAATGTCGCGGCGTTTCGGCTTTTCATCGATGGTAATGTAAAGGCTCGCGCCCGACAGCGCATAGCAGACCGGCACGACATGCGGCGCGCCCAACCGATCGGCCGTTGCCAGATGCCCCACGCGGCGCCCCTCCAGGAACCGCCGCTCGCGATCGGACAACATGCCAACTGCCTCGTCAGGTTGCCGCCAATCCGCGCCTGTGCTGGCGTGAGCCATCCGGGGCAGCACAGGAGCAGACGATGGAAGTCAGTCTAGCCGGCCGCAGCGCAGTGATCACCGGTGCCAGCAAGGGCCTTGGTCTCGCCATGGCCACGCAGTTCGCGGCCTCGGGCGCCGACGTAGCCATCCTGGCGCGCCGGCCGGAGGTGCTGGAGGAGGCGAAGGCCCATATCGGCAAGACGGCGCGTGGGCGCGTGATCGCCGTTCCCTGCGACGTGTCCAAGGCTGAGCAGTGCCGCATGGCATTTGGTGAGGCCATGGGTGTGTTCGGCAAGGTCGATATCCTGGTGAACAACGCCGGGACATCGCGCGCCATGCCGTTCGAGCAAATCACCGACGAGATCTGGCAGGAAGATCTGGACTTGAAGCTGTTCGCCGCGATCCGACTCTGCCGGTTGGTATTTCCCCAGATGAAAGAGCGGCGTTGGGGGCGGATCATCAACGTGCTGAATACCGGTGCCAAGGCGCCCCGTGCCGGCGGGGCGCCGACTGCCGTCTCGCGCGCCGCCGGGATGGCGCTCACCAAGATCCTCGCCGGCGAGGGCGCCCCGCACAACGTGTTGGTCAATGCTTTGCTGGTCGGGCAGATCGTATCGGACCAGTGGGTGCGCCGGCATCAGGCGCAGGGCGCCAACGTGCCCTTCGAGGAGTTCATCGGCAAGCTTGGCGCCGGCATTCCCCTGGGGCGCCTTGGCAAAGCCGAGGAATTCGCCGCCATGGCGTGCTTCCTGGCGTCGGACCATGCCGGATTCACCACCGGGACGGCCATCAACATGGACGGGGGTGCTTCCCCGGTCGTGTGATAGAACCGCCGGCAAGGTGACGAACCAGTCCTGCCGGTCATGCCGATAGCGGCTCGCGTCCCGTCGTCTGGAACAACCTCTCCGTGGCGCTCCGTGCGATCCGCTGTGGTCTCGTATGAACCCCTGGGAGACGCCACAATCATGCGGCTTCGCCCGCTTCGCTTCGCTGCCGTCGCGTTGATGCTGGCTGGGACGTCTCGCCTTCACGCCGGCGACCATATGACAGCCGCCGAGGTGCGGACGACCGTGACCTCGACACCAGCCGGCGGAAAGATCGACCTCACCGGCAGAAACATGAGCGGCGACAATCTGAGCGGGCTCGACCTGAGCGGCGCCGACCTGTCGCGGGCCAATCTGGCTGGGGCCAATCTCTACGGCGTCAAGCTGGTCGGCGCCAATCTCACGGCCGCTGATCTGTCGGGGGCTGACCTCACCTTCACCTGGATCATTCGCGCCGATTTTACGCGCGCCAACCTGCACCATGCCCAGCTGCAGACGATAGTGACCTCGACGGCACTCTCGAACACGCAAGCCGAGGCTGCGACTTTCGTCTCCGCCGATTTGTCGGACGCATCGATGACGGTGCACTTCAGCTTCGACAACATGCGCGGCGCCGACTTTTCCCATGCGATGATGAGTGCCGACATGAGCAACCAGTCCATGGGGCTGCTTCGTACCGAATTCGACAGCGCCGACCTGATCGGCGCGAATTTCGCCGACGCCGGCCTGGGACACGTGACATTCCGGTTCGCCAGGCTGAACCGGGCGAACTTTACCGGCGCCGACCTGCGGGATGCTGATTTCACCGGAGCCTACCTGACCGGGGCCGATTTCACCGACGCCAAAGTAGAAGGTGCGAAATTCGATGGTGCCACACTGAACGACGTCACCGGCCTGACCCGTCTCGCCGGTACGCGAAGCGCACAGTAAGAGAGGCACATACTTATGGTCTCCAAGATCATCCCGGTCGCGCTGTTCGACTGCGTCGTGTTCGGCGCCACCGGCGACCTCACGCTGCGCAAGCTGCTGCCAGCCCTCTATGGGCGGTTCCGCGACGGTCAGGTGCCGGAGGGCTCGCATGTTATTGGCGCGGCCCGCTCTGACCTGAACGATGAGGCATTCCGCGAGCGAGCCGCCCGCACGTTGGAAGAACATGTCGACCCGGACGCCCTCGACCCGGCAACGGTGCAGCGTTTCCTCGCTCACCTTTCGTATTGCCGGCTGGACGCGGCAAAGCCCGACGGCGGCTGGGAGCGATTGGCTCCGATGCTCTCCCCCGAGCGGGTACGCGTGTTCTATCTGGCGACCGCGCCCGACCTTTATGGCCCGATCTGCCACAACATTGCCGCCGCCGGCTTGGCCAGCCCGCAGTCGCGCGTGGTGCTGGAAAAGCCGATCGGCCACGATCTCGCCTCGGCGCGCGAAATCAACGACCAGGTCGGCGAGGTGTTTGACGAGAGCCAGACCTTCCGCATCGACCACTACCTGGGCAAGGAGACGGTGCAGAACCTGCTGGCCCTGCGTTTCGCCAACTCGATCTTCGAGCGGCTGTGGAACACCGACGTCATCGACCACGTGCAAATCACGGTCGCCGAGACAGTGGGGCTGGAGGGACGCGCCAACTATTACGACCACGCCGGTGCACTGCGCGACATGGTGCAGAACCACCTGTTGCAGTTGCTGTGCCTGATGGCGATGGAGCCGCCCGTCTCGCTCGAAGCCGACCGCGTGCGCGACGAGAAGCTGAAGGTGCTGCGCGCGCTGCGGCCGCTGCAGTCACACGAGGTGGCCGCCCTGACGGTGCGCGGGCAATACGGGCCCGGAGCGATCGACGGCCGGCCCGTGCCGGGGTATCTCGCCGAGCTCGGCGATGCCGCCAACAGCGTCACCGAGACATTCGTGGCGCTGAAAACAGAGGTCCGAACCTGGCGCTGGGCCAACGTGCCGTTCTATCTGCGTACCGGCAAGCGCCTGCCGCAGAAGGTGTCGGAGATCGTGGTACAGTATCGTGCCCTGCCCTTCTCGATTTTCCCCACCGAGATCGGTCCATTCGAGCCCAACCGGCTGGTGATCCGGTTGCAGCCGGAAGAGGGCATGCGGCTGGCGATGATGACCAAGGAGCCGGGACCCGGAGGATTTCGGCTGAGCTCGACGGCGCTCGACATCAGCTTCGAGAAGACATTCGGGATACGGTATCCGGATGCGTACGAACGGCTATTGATGGACACGGTGCGCGGGAACGCGACGCTGTTCATGCGCCGCGATGAAGTAGAGGCCGCCTGGAGCTGGGTGGAGCCGGTCCTCGAGGCATGGGCGTCGCGCCCGGATCATCCGCGGCCCTATCCCGCCGGAAGCTGGGGACCAACCGCCGCGATCGCGCTGATCGAGCGTGACGGGCGCACCTGGCATGAGGCGGGGGGTTAACCCCCACCGTCGTGGCCGGCCTTGTGCCCGCCATCTCCTGCCGGTTGGCGCTAAAGTCCACCGCGGGGCGAGATGGCCGGCACAAGGCGGGCCATGACGAGGCGCAGAGCACCAGAGGTTTCGTCTACGACTGGGGAGAGAAGTCCATGTACTGGCGGCTAGCGCTTCTGATCGCAAGCGTGCTCGGTATCGCAATGCCAGCAGCTTTGGCGCAGACATCGGTGAAAATCCTGCACGTGGTTCCCAGCGCCGACCTGCAAGAGCTCGACCCGACGCGGGCGGCGAACCAGATCGGACGCATCTACTCGCAGATGGTGTTCGATACGCTGTTCGCGCTCGATCACACCCTCTCGCCCAAGCCGATGATGGTCGAAAGCGAGACCGTCAGCCCCGACCACCTCACATACCGCTTCACGCTGCGCTCGGGCCTGAAGTTCCAAGACGGCAGCCCCGTCACGACCAAGGATGTGGTCGCCTCGTTGCAGCGATGGATGGACGGCACGTCCATAGGCGGTCAGCTCAAGTCTCGGCTTGCGTCCATGAGCACCGTCGATGACCAAAGCTTCGTGCTGACTCTGAACAAGCCATTCGGGCTCGTGGAATACATCCTTGCCGGACCTGGCGCACCGATCGCCGGGATCATGCGTGAGGCCGACGCCAGGCGCCCGAACAACATCCCGCTCACCAACCCGATCGGATCGGGGCCATTCCGTTACGTCGCCGGCGAACGCGAAGTGGGTCACCGCGTGGTGTTCGACCGCAACCCCGACTATCCGCCGCGCGCGGAACCGCCGGATGGGGCTGCCGGCGCGCGCGTGGTGAAAGTCGATCGCGTCGAATGGGACATCATCCCGGACCCCACCACCGCCGCAAACGCGTTGGTCACTGGCGAGGCCGATTTCTGGGACACGGTGACGCCTGATCTGATCCCGTTCCTCAAGGACCACGGCATTATTGTCCGGCGCACCGCCACGTTGCCGGCCGCCGCCTGGGTGCGGCCGAATTTCCAGTTGCCGCCCTTCAACAACGAGAAGGCGCGCCAGGCCTTGGCGCTGCTGTTCGACCAGAAGGAATTCATGGAAGCAGTGGCCGGTGCCGCGCACTGGTCCACCTGCTACAGCTTCAGCGTCTGCGGCTCGGTCCTGGGGACCGAAGTCGGCTCCGAGGCATACCGCAAGCCTGATCCCGCGCGTGCCAAGCAGCTTCTCGCCGAAGCGGGTTACAGCGGCCAAACCGTCATCATCGTCGGCACGCCGCAGCTTCCGATCGTCAATGCTCTGTCGCAGGTAATGGCGCAGCGTCTGCGCGATATCGGCGTGAAGGTCGATTTGCAGATGGGCGACTGGGCAACGGTATTCAAACAGGTCAATACGCCGGTTCAGAAAGGCGCGCGCCCGTGGAACCTTGTGGGCATCTATGCGCTCGGCGGCACTTGGTTCCACCCGCTGACCAACGTCCTGCTGGATACGAGCTGCGGTCCCACAGCAACGGCGTCAATGGGCATGCCCTGCGACCCGGAGGGCGAGGCGCTACGCCAGGCAGTGCTCGCCGCGCCGGATGATGCCAGCCGGAAGGCAGCGTTCGAGACGTTCCAGAAGCATGCCTGGCAGTTCATCCCGTACATCCCGGCCGGCCAGTTCGACATCAATAATGCCTATAGGCCGAATATTTCAGGCGTTCTGGACGGATACGTGATCAACTACTGGAACATGGAGAAGAACTGAGCTCTCGCCCGGCGGCCCACATGAACACATCGACTGGGATGGTGAACGGTATTGGCCGGCCGGTCCGGCGCAAGGAGGACGTTCGTCTTCTCTCTGGCAACGGCCGATTCGCCGACGATCTCACAGTACCTGGCTTGGCGCATGCGGTGATCGTGCGCTCGCCCCATGCGCATGCGCGCATCGTCTCGATAAACAAGGCGGCGATTGGCGTGTCAGGCGTGCTCGCCCTGCTGACCGGCGCCGACTATATCGCCGACGGCCTCGGACCGATCCCGCACAATGCGGGCATTCTCGCCCCACCCGACGTGGCGGTGCGGCTCCGCGGCCGCGCGCCGATCGCCACCCCACACTGGCCGATGCCCAGCGAGACAGTGCGTTTTGTCGGTGAGCCCGTTGCAATCGTAATCGCGGAAACGATCGCCGCGGCCCGCGGCGCGGCCGAGCAGCTCGAAATCACCTACGACCCGCTACCGGCCGTGGTACACGCGACGGATGCTGTGCAGCCCGCGGCACCACTTCTCTGGGACGAAGCGCCCGGCAACCTCTGCATCGAGATCGAGGTTGGCGACGAGTCGGCGACCAACGCCGCATTCGCGCGTGCTGCCCATGTCGTGCGGCTCGAGACCCGTGTGCAACGGGTCACCGGCGTGCCGATCGAACCTCGCACGACGACAGCCGACTACGATGCCGCGACAGGGCAATATACACTGTACACGGGGAGCGGCCGAGGTGTCGCCAAGGCAAGGCTGGATCTCGCGCAGGTGCTTGGAGTGCCGCCGGAACAGGTGCGGTGCGCCTGCGGCGACATGGGCGGGAATTTCGGGACGCGCAACTTCTTCTTTCCCGAATACGCGCTCCTTCCCTGGGCCGCGCGCAGGGTTGGCCGGCCGGTCAAGTGGGCAGGCGACCGGACTGAATCGTTCCTCAGCGACTATCAGGGCCGCGATCTTACGGTCGAGGCCGAGCTCGCTCTCGACCAGCATGGAAAATTCCTGGCCGTTCGCGGGTCGAATTTAAGCAATCTTGGCGCATACTCGGCGGCGTTCGTGTCGTTGCAGAAGGGGATCGCCCTGTTATCCAACGTGTATCGCATCCCCACCGGCTATGTGCGCGGGCGTGGCGTGGTCACCAACACTGTCCCCACGACACCTTATCGCAGCGCGGGGCGGCCCGAGATCATATTCGTGATTGAACGCCTGATCGATCTGGCGGCCGATCGGCTGGGGTTCGACCCGGTGGCGCTCCGCCGCCAGAACATCATCCCCCCGGACGCTCAACCCTACCGCAACCCGCTCGGCATCACCTATGACAGCGGTCGGTATGAGGATGCGATGGACAGGGCCCTGGCACAGGCCGATTGGGGCGGGTTTCCGGCACGGCGCGCGGAAGCGCGGCGACGTGGCAAATGGCGAGGCATCGGCGTTGCCAATTATGTTGAAATCACCAGCGGTGCGCCGCGCGAACGCACCGAGATCGCCGTGCTTCCCGAAGGCAGGGTCGAGCTGGTGATGGGCACCATGTCATCGGGACAGGGTCACGAAACCAGCTTTGCACAGCTCGTCACGGAATGGCTGGGCGTGCCGTTCGAAAGCATCGACTATGTTGCCCATGATACTGCCCGCGTGAAGGCCGGCGGCGGTTCGCATTCGGGCCGCTCGATGAAGCTCGCAGCCACGATCGTCGGCAAGGCGACGCGCGAGATCATCGACAGGGGCCGGCGGATCGCCGGCTTCCTGCTGGAAACCGGAGAAGCCGATATCGAATTCACGGCTGGACGCTATCACGTCGCCGGGACCGATCGCGAGATCGGCCTTTTCGAAGTCGCGGCCGCGGCGCTCGCGCGCGAGGACCTGCCGGACGACCTGCAAGGGCCGCTCCTCGGTATTGGCGACGAGACGCTGCCGGTCGCCAGTTTCCCTTATGGCACGCACGTCTGCGAGGTCGAGGTCGATGCCGACACCGGCGCGGTCGAGATCGTCGACTACACCGCCGTTGACGATGTCGGTCGTGCGATCAACCCGATGATCCTCCACGGCCAGACACATGGCGGCATCGCTCAAGGCGTCGGCCAGGCATTGCTCGAAGACAGCCATTACGACCGCTCAAGCGGACAACTGCTGGCGGCAAGTTTCATGGACTACGCGATACCACGTGCGCATACGCTGCCCGGGCTGGTAACCGAGCTCAGCGAGGTGCCGTCTCCGACCAATCCGCTCGGCGTCCGCTCCGGCGGTGAGGGCGGCACGACGCCGGCGCTCGCCGTGGTGATCAACGCCATTGTCGATGCACTGAGCGAACTCGGCGTGCGCCATATCGAAATGCCAGCGACACCCGAACGGATTTGGCGCGCCATTCGGGCAGCACGCGAGCAGTCAGCCACAGCGATGCCGCAGTAGTTTACCGCTATCCGACACGGACCGAGACATCGCCGACGAGAAGCCGCCGCACTCCGCCGGCAGCGTCCAGCAACAGGGCGCCGTCGTCGGCGAGTCCGACAAAGTGTCCCTCAATATCCCGGTCGGGGCTGGTGACGTGCAATCTGGTACCGGATGGATGGGCCCGCCGAAGCCAGTCAGCACGCACCCGGGCGAAGCCCTCGCTCCGCCACGCATCCAGCCGCCGTGCAAGCGCATCCAACAGCAACTCCCGCGCTGCATCCACCTCCGCCGCAGCATGAAGGGCTCCCAGCGACGTGACGGGATAAGGCGTCCGCTCCGGCACGTGCAGCACGTTCAGACCGATGCCAATGATCGCCGCTGCGTCGACGTGCTCGATCAGGATCCCGGAGATTTTCCCGCCATCCACCAGCACGTCGTTCGGCCATTTCAGCGTCGCACGGCCGGGCAGGTACGCATCCACCGTGTCGGCGACCGCCAGTGCGGCCACGAATCCCAACTCGACAACGCGAGGCAACTCGAGACGCAACACGACGGACAGATACACATTCCCTGCAGGACTGGCCCAGTACCGCCCCAGCCGACCCCGGCCTGCCGTTTGCTCGAGCGCCGTCACCACCGTGCCGTGGCGAGCGCCGGCTTGCGCAAGCCGCCGCGCCTCATCCTGCGTCGAACCCAGGCTGTCGTAGAAGCGGATATCGAACGCGATCATTCGATCGGATAGCGCCACGGTCGCGCCGGTTGTGTCGCCGCCTCGTCGATCGTCCATTGCGGCAGGGACAGTCCCGGCACCACATCGCTGAACACCATCCGCACACGCGAACCGATCCCGACGCGCTTCACTATATCCGGTGGCGCCAGCGTACCGTCCGGCGTGGTCAGGTTGCCCACGACGCGCAGTGCCTCGTGCTCCGTCGGCTCGCCCCTCTGCGTATCGAGATCAACCAATAGCAGCAGATAAGGCGTGAACGGCTTGAAAGCCGGCTGGATCGCATGATGCACTTCCGTATAGGAGTGCACGGCACCCTTCCCCTCCACCCGAGTCCACGACGCCTGCGGGCTGGCGCACCACGGACAGGCGGTGGTGGGCGGGTAGCGCAGCAGGCCGCACGCCTCGCAGCGCTGCAAGTGGAAGTCGTGTTCCGCGCAATGGCGGAAATAGTCCAAGTTCTCCACGTCCAGATCATTCAGGTCGAGCGGCATGCCGAGATACGTCGCCTGGATCGCCATCACCGCCCTCCTTCAGCCGCGCCGCATGACCATGGCCGAGCCGGTCGCCGGCATCGCCCAACCGAGATTGGCCGTCACCTCCACATCTCGCACCTGGCGGCAACCGCCTTCGCGATAATCATACGTATGTTGCCGCCGCCCGTCCGGTCCGACCGGGCAGGAATCATCAACATCGAGGCGAAGCTGCCGGACATTCTCGATCACCATGTTCATGCCGTGGGTATAGCCCTCGCAGAGATGCCCGCCCGAGGTATTGTTCGGCCGCCTGCCCCCAAGCCGCGTGATACCGGATGAAACGTACGCGCCACCTTCGCCCTTCTTGCAGAACCCGTAATCCTCAAGCTGCAGCATGGTGGTGAAGGTGAAGGCATCATACGCACCGGTCGCGTCGATATCGTCCGGCCCCACGCCGGCACTCGGCCACAGAATGTCCTTTGCATAATGCCCGGCCACGGTCGAGATCGGCCCCGCCTGGTAATGCATATCCAGCCGCGGCTTGTTCACACGCCCGGCCACGCCGCGGATCAGCGCCGGCGTGTGCCGCAGGTCGCGCGCCCGCTCGGCGCTGGTGACGATGATCGCAGTGGCATTGTCCGTCTCCACGCAGCAATCCAGAAGGTGCAGCGGCTTGCAGATGAAGCGCGACGCCAGGACCTCATCCACCGTGACCCGCTGTTTATAGAGCGCCTTCGGATTGTTGGAGGCATGCTCGGAGTGCACCACCTTCACCATCGCCACCTGCTCGGGCGTGGTGTCGTAATCGTGCATATGGCGCATGAAAGTTGGCGCGAACATTTGTCCGGCGCTCTGCCAGCCATAGGCGCGGCTGTGCAGCATGTCGCCGGAAACCGGCACCGCGGCGCGCGCCCCGGTGCCGCCGATGCGCACCTGCGAATACCCGTTCATGGCCCGGAAAATGGCGATGCACTTGCACAGTCCGGCTTCGATCACACCGATGGCGATGCCGATCAGCGCCTCGGTGGACGAACCGCCACCGAAGCAGTCCATGTAAAAATTCAGCCGAATCCCCAAATCGCCGGCGATGAACGGAGCGAAGGTGGAATCGCCGCTTTGATAAGACAGCATGCCGTCTATATCGGCTGGCTTCAGCCCCGCATCCTGCATGGCATTGCGCACGGCCCAGGTGCCGAGGGCACGCGTGGTCTTGCCTGAGCCACGCGTGTATGTGGTCTCGCCAACGCCGACGATCGCGTATTTGTCGCGCAGGTATCGGGGCGTGGTCGCGTCGGTATCGGCGGGTAGCGGCATCGGGACCTCCCCAGCAAAACTGCACAAGGGAAGCCTACCACGAAAGCATGGAGATAAAGCCGCGCGAGCCACCTTATCCGATCAGCACCAGACGCACGTCATTGACATTGGTCAGCGTCGGGCCCGTACGGATCAGGTCGCCCAGCGCATCGAACAGGCTATAGCTGTCGTGCCCGTCCAGCAGCCGTCGCGGATCCAACCCCGCCGCACGGGCGCGAACCAGTGTGTCGGGCGCGATCACGGCGCCGGCAGCGTCCTCGGTGCCGTCGATGCCGTCGGTGTCGCCGGCGGCAGCCCAGATGTCCGGCGTTCCACCCAGCGCGACCGCCAGCCCCAGCAGGAATTCGGTGTTTCGCCCGCCACGCCCGGCCAGGCTGCGGCCGATCGTCACGGTCGTCTCCCCACCGGACAGCAGCACCGCCGGGGCGGCCAGCGGCCGGCCGTGAGCGCGAACGCTGCGAGCAATACCGCTCATCACCGTGCCCAGTTCGCGCGCCTCGCCTTCCAGCGCGTCGCCCAGGATCAGCGGCGCCAAGCCGAATCCCCGCGCCACCTCCGCGACCGCCTCCAGCGCCATCATCGGCGTCGCGATCAATCGGAATTCGCCCTCAGGCAGCCCGCCCGGCTTCGGCGTCTCGTCCGCGTCCTGCGCGAGGCGCCCGGCAACCGCTGGCGGCGGGTCGATGCCATAGCGAGCGATCAGAGCGCGGGCGTCGGCGAATGTGCTCGGATCCGGCACCGTCGGGCCGGAGGCGATCACGGCCGGATCGTCGCCGGGCACGTCGCTGATCGCCAGCGTCACCACGCGGGCCGGCGCGGCGGCAGCGGCCAGCCGTCCGCCCTTGATCCCGGAGAGATGCTTCCGCACCGTATTCATCTCGGTAATCGTGGCGCCGGAGGCGAGCAGCGCGCGGTTGATCGCCTGCTTATCCGCAAGCGTCAGCCCCGCCGCGGGCAGCGCCAGCAGCGCCGAGCCGCCGCCCGAGATCAGCGCCAGCACAAGGTCGTCGGCGCCCAGCCCCTGCACGCGCTCCAGCAGTCGCCGCGCGCCGAACTCACTGTTGGCGTCGGGCACCGGGTGCGATGCCTCGATCACCTCGATACGGCGCGTCGGCACGGCATGGCCATAGCGCGTGACCACCGTGCCGGACAGCGCGACATCCGGCCATGCCTCCTCGAGCGCGGCGGCCATCAGCGCGGCGGACTTTCCTCCCCCCACGACGATGCAGCGTCCGCGAGGCTTGTCCGGCAGGTGCGCCGCCAGGACCTTCCGCGGATCGGCCGCGGCCACCGCGGTATCGAACAGCGCCCGCAATGTGGCGCGTGCTCGTGCATCGTCCCATTCCATGCCTGGCCGCTTCCCCATCGACCCGCGGACTATGGCGAACGCGGGCGGCACGCGCCATGTTCAGGGCTGATCAAGGAGGAGCAAACATGGGCGCCCCTGCATTCGACGATGCCACCCGCACCGAGCTGGAAGCCGCGGCGTTTCGCCGCCTGGTGCAGCATCTGCGCGAGCGGACCGATGTGCAGAACATCGACCTGATGAACCTCGCCGGATTCTGCCGGAACTGCCTGAGCCGCTGGTACCGCGAAGCGGCGGAACAGAAGGGCATCGGTTTGGCAGACCCCGACGCGCGGGAGATCGTATACGGCATGCCGTACAAGGAGTGGCAGGCGAAGTACCAGGCCGAATCGACAGCGGAACAGAAGGCCGCGTTCGCGAAAGTCTCTTCCGGTCATTGACCGCGACTCTGGCGCGGCGCTATCTCCGCCGCCCTTGCAATGGGGGCGGCACGGGATGGCGTTGAAGCTGGCTGAAAGACCAAAGACGGAAACCGGCGGCATCGCGGCCGATAGGCTGCGCAGCCTGGTCGAACGCATCGAGCGCCTGGAGGAGGAGCGCAAGGCGCTCGCCAACGACATCAAGGACATTTACGCCGAGGCAAAATCAGCCGGCTTCGACGTCA
>Ga0335074_10007796_pt1 | contig 14855 bp, 16 predicted proteins | sample Lox_Sample_23_FD_206715 | JGI IMG/M metagenome (GOLD analysis project Ga0335074, IMG submission 206715) | Soil microbial communities from Loxahatchee National Wildlife Refuge, Florida, United States - Lox_Sample_2.3 | ecosystem: Environmental > Terrestrial > Soil > Wetlands | place: USA...
TCCGGAAGGTCGTGGTTGATGTGCGCGTTGATCCCACTTAGCGCAAATTGGATTCGTGCAATCCTCGTGTTACTTCGGGAGACAAACATGACCTGCCAACACCCCGCAGGAAACGCTCCCGTGAGCGAAGTGCTCAATGCGTCGAAATACAGCTTTGCAAATTGAACGTCCAATTCCGCCAGCCACGCAGGATCGTTAAAGCCGCCGGAGTTGACGCGCGCTTCTACAGCCTGTGTCACCTGGAGATAAAGCCAGTTAAACCACTTAAGGCCATCTCCGTCGATGCATATCCGATCGATCGTCTGCATGGTTCGCAGTACGTCCGCAATCGATACGGGAGTGGCTTGCACTGCAGCTAGTAGCTGTGCATCATAAGGGAACATGGCGACTTATTCTATCGGACTCCGCGCACACTCCGGCTGGGCGGTTCTGGTCGCCGTCGCCGGTACGTTGACAGCCCCGGTCATTCTGCAACGCCGGCGCATAGAGTTGACCGATTGCAGCATCCCTGGTTCCCGCCAGCCATATCATATGGCCCGCCCGATGCAACTCGCTGAAGCCCAAGCCTTCCTCGACCGCTGCGCCGAACATTCCCGAGCCATGGCCCAAGCCGCCATTCAGACTGCGCTCCACGAGTTGACGAACCAAGGTCACACCGTCGCCGCCTCGTGCATCCTCTTAGGTTCCGGTCGAACTACCACAGATCTCGCCGCCATACTGGCATCCCATCCTGCCATGCACACTGCCGAAGGCGATTTCTTTCGCGAAGCGCTCCGGCAGGCGTGTGCGTTCTGCGGCCTTGTGGTCTCGGGGATCAAGGAACGCGACGTGCTCAACCAAACCTCCGCCGCGCTCGGCATGCCCACCGATCAAATTGACCACCGCCTCTCCGCCATCGGCAAATCGATCGGCCCCCCGTGGCGTCAGGATGAAAAGCTCTGCGCCCTCACAGGCTGGCTGCTCCTCAAGTGAATTACCCCGCCTTGCTGGTACTGAAACTTTTCCCGCTATTCCGCTCTCGAGAATTCTCCTTTTTGCTGTAACCTTACGTAGCTTCCTTGGTCCCATTATGGTCAGCCTGCGATGCCTCTAGTCGCAAGGAGGAGGATATGAAATCACTAGCAATGGCGGTCTTGATCGGCTTCCTGATCACCCCTGCAGCCGTCCTGGCGTCCAGCACCACCGTTTCAAGTTGCGCTTCGAACAACCAAAACGGTCTTTGTTTTTGGACCATTAACGACCAACAAGATAACAACCCGCCTAACACCGCAACGCCGGAAACCTTCACGCAGTTGCTCGGTATCAATAACGCCAGCACTGTCGCGGGCTATTACGGAAGCGGCACGCTTCCCGACCACCCGAATAAAGGAATCACCTTTAGCGTGGCCGGCGGCTTTCCTGAGACGATCACTTTCAACCCAGAGAATTTTCCGGGCTCCGCTCAGACGCAGGTCGTCGGTATCAATAACTTATCCAATGCGACAACGGTCGGATTTTGGGTCAACTCGGCAGGCACAAATTTCGGTTTTGCGGATGTTGGCGGTACGTATACCAGTGTTGTCGATCCAGCCACTACCGGTACCGTCAATCAGCTTCTCGGAGTAAATAACAGCAACGTTGCCGCAGGGTTCTACACCGACTCGGCCGGCAATAACCACGCATACCTGTACAACATAGCAACTTCTACTTTCACACCGCTGACCCTGCCCGCCAGCTTCAACGCTGTCAGCGTGACCGCTACCGATGTGAATAACGCCGGTATCGTTTGCGGATTTTACACCGACACGAACGGAATCACTCATGGGTTTCTCGACAATGCCGGCCATTTCACAAGTTACGAAGACCCGAATGGGACCGACACCATGTTTTTTGGCTTGAACAATTCCAACGAAGTCGTGGGGAGCTATGTGGGGGCGAGAAGCGGGATAACAAACGGACTTTTGTTCGAGACCGCGAGTAACTGGTGGGTTGAGGTCTACGATCCGAACGCCTCAGGGACGCCCGAATTTGGCGTAAACGGCACAACTGTAAACGGTATCAACGATCAAGGTTACCTGGTCGGGTTTTATTCGAATGGAAAAGATGGGGTTGACGGCTTTCTTGCGACACCTGAACCATCCTCGTTGGCCTTCATGGGTCTGGCTGGGCTCGCGGCCGGTTGCTTCTACAGGCGAAAAAGGCGTAGCGTCCGATAGGCATTCGATAGCAGGTCTCTAGGTAGCGATTCAAGACCTTTCTGCCGTCGAAGGCGTTCGATACGGACCCCGCGGCGTACCTGTCTATGGCCCGCGCTAAACTGAAGGCTAGCGCTTGCAACTGGAATCTGCTACTTGAGTTCTTCAACTGTCCTTGAGGCCCCGGTGGACACACGGGCTGCCGCACGGCGTTCTTTTCTGCTGGTTTTCTTGTGTACGTTCGTCGGCGCCGCCGCCCAGATCCTGGTCAAGCAAGGCACTGCGCAACTGGGCGCGGGCCACATCACATTGGGCGAGGTCGCACGCCATCCCGGGCTTTTTTTCAGCTTCTGTATCGGGATTATCACCAACTTCAGACTGTTTTGCGGGTATTTACTGTATGGCGTAATGACCTTCTTAATGGCTCTTGCGCTCAAGGGCCGCGAGTTGTCCCGCCTGTTTCCAATCATCGCGCTGACTTATGTCTGGGTGACGATTCTTTCGCTTTTTCTACTCGGCGAGCACATGAACTTTTTCCGAAGTATCGGAATCGCTTTCATCGTCTGCGGCGTATCCATTCTCGGTTTGAAGAAGTAGATCATGCATACTCCAACAAGCTCCATCGTTCTGGTTCTGTTCGGGTCATTCATCGGGTCCTTTGGTGCGGTGTTCTTAAAGCTGGGAGCGGAGCACATGCAAGGCAGCCTGTCCCGCATCTTGAATAACTACTGGCTTGCCTTCGGCATTGCGCTGTATCTGCTCTCCTCGGTCTTCTACATCATGGGCGTTTCGCAGGGGCAGCTCACGGTTCTCTATCCAATGGTCTCGCTCGGCTACATTTGGGCCATTTTGTGGGCCAAACTCTTCTTCAAAGAACCTTTCACGATGGCTAAAATAGGGGGTTTGCTAATGATCGTCTTTGGTGTCGCGCTAATCAATCTCGGTAACGCTTAGCGTTTACGTATTCGCGCCAGGTGGCGGTGAAACTTACGAGGGCTTTGGGGCGGCATCCGCGCACGACAATTTTGATGATCGCCAGCGCGACCCAGGCGAAGAAGACGGCGGTGATCCAGACCCTCGCGCCTTGGCCGAAAAACGCGGGCAGCACAAATTGCGCGGCAAACAAAAGGAACATGGCAAGCGCCTCGCGCCACTCGAATTCCATGTTGAGCAGGAACGTGAGCCCGACACCGCTTTGCCCAATGGTCAGCAACAGCTCGGATTGTTGTTGGCTGTCGAGCGGAATGGCGGAGAGCGCACCACGGCTCAGCGATAACGCGATAGGCAGCAGGGCGACCAGCAGCGTCCATTGATTGATGTTGCTGGATGCGATATTCATGAGCCCGATCGAGGCGCTTTCCTTCTGTCGCGCGAAATAGAACGTAGACGCAAGCTCCGGAAACTCCGACACGATCGGCGCGAACCACTGGATCACAATGAAGCTCGGCACGCCAATGGCGCCCGCAAACGCGATCAAGCTACCAAGAAACGGCTCAGCCGTGAAGTAGATCAACACGCCACCGATGGCGAAACAGCCGGCGATTGATAGGATCCGCCAACGTCTGGGGGCTGTTGTCATCGCGCGGGGAATGGCTTCCAGATCGCCCACACCTTCGCGTTCCTGTGGCGGAAGCTTAGTCAGCAGCCACAGATATCCTGCGTAAAACGCGATCAGCACGCCCGCGTCGTAGACGTGCAGGCTGCCTTTCCACCAGATGACTGCCGCGTACACTAGCGGGAAGAAGAGGCCAATCACTTCGACGCTCTGGTGGACATCCAGTTCAATCGTTCGAAGCGGTTGACCCGTGCGCCGCCGATGGACAGTCGCGGCAGTTGCGTAGATCATCGGCCACGCCAGCCCGGTGAGCAGCCGGAGCGCGCCTGTCAGGTTCGCTAGCAGTAGATCCGTCTGCTGCCGCCATGCCAGAACTCCTTCTACTGCAAACTCCGGCAGGGTTTGCATCCATGCAAGAATCGCCAACGCGAAGCCTTGCGCCACGAAAAATTGCGCCGACTCCGCGCCCCACGCAATCAGCACCGAAGCGACCAGAATGCACGGCGCTGTCCAAAGCACTGCCCATGGGCTCGAATGATAAAGAGGCGCTGCGTAGAAGAGAAGCGCCAACGCGCTGAATCGAGGCCTCAATATTCCACATGGTATCGCCGGAAGCCCTCATTCCCGGTACGATGAAGGTTATGGCGGATTGGTCCTATTAAATTGAATGCCTGCCTTCTCAGTCCAAACTCCCCAGGGTAATTACTCCGCGATTGTTGAACGCGGCCTTTTGCAGCGCGCCGCAGATTTCATTCCCCAACGTGCGGGCAAGCTTTTCATCATCAGCACGGAAGATGTCTGGCGCCTGCACGGCCAAGTACTCGAACAGCAATTGAAGTCTGAGAATCACGTCCTGTTGTTGGCGCCCGGCGAATCGAACAAGCGCCTCGCCACAGTAGAAGGTCTCGCCGAGCAAATGATCGAGCACGGTGCGGACCGGACGAGTATCGTGATCGGCTTGGGCGGCGGCATCGTTACAGACGTCGCGGGCTTTCTTGCAGCGATCTTCATGCGCGGCACCCCAGTGCTGCAGATCCCGACTACGCTTCTTGCTCAAGTGGACGCAGCCGTCGGCGGCAAAACTGGGGTCAATCTCGTCAACGGCAAGAACCTCGTCGGCAGTTTTCATCAGCCGCTCGCAGTCTTGATCGATCCCGAAGTGCTGGCAACTCTCCCAGCCCGCGAGTACCGCGCCGGGCTCTTTGAAGTAATCAAATGTGGCATCATTCGCGACCGCGGCTTGTTCGATCTACTTGCGAGCCAGCCGGACGACGTGCTCTCGATGCGGGCGGACACAGTTGACGGTTTAATCGCCGCCGCATTGCGGATCAAAGCGGAAGTCGTTTCCTGCGACGAGCGCGAAAGCGGCTTACGCCGCATCCTGAATTTCGGCCACACCATCGGTCATGCGATTGAGGCCGAAACCGAATATGCGCGCTTTTTGCACGGCGAGGCGATCGCCTGGGGCATGCTGGCCGCCACCCGATTGGCGGAACTGACTAAGTTACTGGATGCTGCAAGTGCAGATCTCATTCGACAAACGATCTGCCGCTACGGACCGCTGCCGCGGGCAGACAACCTGGATCCCGATCGCCTGATTGCGCAGCTCGCGAGCGACAAGAAAACATCGCAGGGGACGGTACATTTCGTCTTGCCGACCGCCATCGGTGAGGTGAGAGTGGTGCCCGGAATCGAATCGCAGCTCATCCGCCGCGCTATCGTGGATTCTCTGCAGGAAAGCCGGTGACTACCGCTTCAGGCACGACACCTCCCGGTACATCGGGGGAGCGGCAGGCAGCCCAATGGGTGCAGCGCATGTTTGCGGATATCGCACCTAAGTACGATCTGATCAACCATCTCCTGTCGTTCAACATCGATCGTGGTTGGCGCAGGGCACTCACAAACCGTCTTTCGCCAATCTTGAGCCGGACGGACGCCAGGGTTCTGGATCTCTGCTGCGGCACAGGCGATGTGATGATCGAGTTGCAAGCGGTAGCCGCCGCTCCCATCATGGGGGCCGATTTCTGCCATCAAATGCTTGTGTCGGCGCAGGCGAAAGCGGCTCGCTCAGGCCATCTCGCTCCGTTATTCGAAGCAGATGCCTTGCAGTTACCCATCGCGAACGCAAGTCTCGACGCGATCTCCATTTCTTTTGGGTTCCGCAATCTCGTTAATTACGCCGCCGGCCTCGACGAATTGCATCGAGTGCTAAAGCCAGGCGGCGCTCTTGCCATCCTGGAGTTCTCACATCCCCAGGGGGTCGTGATGCGAGCAAGCTATGGTTTCTATTCGCGCGTATTGCTGCCTGTTATCGGCTCACTCATTTCTGGTTCCCGGGAAGCATATGCCTATCTGCCCGATTCGATCGGTAAATTCCCTGGCGCCGAACCCTTGCGTGACATGATGAAGTCCGCGGGTTTCAACCCCACGGAATTTCAATTTCTGACTGGCGGAATCGCCGCTCTCCACCTGGGCACGAAATCAATGCCCGGCTGAGTTGCTCAACGCTCGATGGATCTCCTCGCGCAACCCCAAATTGCGGACCAGCCGTAACAAGTAATTGGGATGGAGGCCTAACACGCGCGCCGCTTGCTTGTAATCTCCGTTCCCTTGTACGTACGCGTCGAGAATGGCTTCCCGTTTTGCCTGTCCGACTGAATGATGATACTTGGTGCCAGCGTCCCGCGGCGCCGACTCCACGAGCGTCTCCGGCAAATCCTCCGGCAACACCACTTCTGAGACTCCAAGCACAACGGCCCTCTCCATCGCATTTTCGAGTTCACGAACATTTCCGGGCCAGGAGTACTGCACCAGTATGTCCTCGGCTTCGGGAGAGAGCCCTTCGACGCGCCGCTTGCAGCGTTCGGAAGACCGTTGCAGAAAGTAACGCGCCAGCAGGCCGATATCTTCTTTGCGTTCGCGCAAAGGCGGAGATTCAAGCATCACGACGTTCAGCCGATGATAGAGATCCTCGCGAAATTTGCCTTCTCTCACAGCTTCGGTAAGGTCCAAATTCGTCGCCGCAATCACGCGCACATCCAGCGAATGCACCTGCGTTCCGCCTACCCGCTCGAACTCGCGCTGTTGTAATACCCGCAACAGCTTCGCTTGCACTGACGGCGCCAATTCGCTCACCTCATCCAGGAAAATGGTCCCGCCTTGCGCAAGTTCAAAGCGGCCCCGTTTCAGCAGAATCGCCCCCGTAAACGCGCCCTTTTCATGACCAAACAGCTCGCTTTCAAACAAGTTCTCGCTAAGCGCCGCGCAGTTCACGGCCACAAACGGATGATCCCGCCGGCCGCTCTTCTGATGGAGCGCGCGGGCGATGAGTTCCTTTCCCGTTCCGCTCTCGCCCGTAATCAGGACAGTAGTATCGCGAGGCGCCACACGATCGATCAACCCAAGCAATCGCCGGATAACGGCGCTATTCCCCACAATTCCCGTGTTCGTTGCAATTTGCTCTTGCAGCAAAGCATTCTCAGCCCGCAAAGTTTCTACTTCATGATTAGCTTCGAATCCTATGGAAGCCAGCGAGGCAATCGCGGTAAGCGCCTCCAGGTGAGCCGGCAGGCGATTGTTTTCGTATTCGGGGACGCGGACTACAAGCGCGCCACCCAGCACGCCAGAGAGGTAGAGCGGCACGCCAGCCAGGCGGTTTTCAGGATCTGAATGCGCGCCTTCCTCGCACACGCGGCGCAATAAAGCTTCTAAATCGGTCTTGTATTCGGAACCCGATTCTCCATACCGCGCCAGCAGTTCGGTGATGTTCGCTCCTTGCAGCAGCACGCCATGCTCAACGGGAAGCAAATCCGAAACCAGACGCAGGATCTGGGTGCGAAGCAGCTTGGTCTGCGCATCATCGGCGCTGGCCGCCATGGCACGAAACAGAAAGACAAGCGAGCATGCCACCAGCAACACCGGCTTGACCTCGGCTTCTGCGCGCACCGCGGATTCTCCTGCGCGTTCGTGCGACCGGAACATCAGAATCGTCTTCCCCACGCCGATCTGGTCGCGGTCTTCGAGCCACCTCTCCGCCGATCGCATGCCATTTACGTAAGTACCCAGCGAGGTTCGAAGATCCGTCATTACGAAGCGCTCACCTTGGCGCCGAATCTGGCAATGGCGCCAGCCCACCTCCGCCTCATTCAGAACCACGGTAGAATTAGGCGCACGCCCGATCACAATTTCCGTGTTAGTGAGCGCATACCGCGTCCCGGCTAACGGACCGTTGACGATAATTAGCTCAGCGCCCATGTGAGCACTAATGTAGCTCACCCGCCGCACTTAAATTCGTGCAAACGCGCTTGCCGCCCAGCCGCTAAGCGATGCTGACCAGGTCCGGCTCGGCCTCGAGAAAACCGTTTTCGGCTTCAGCGCTCTCCAGATCCAGAAATCGAGTGTCCAGCAAGCGCCCGGTGTCAATTCGACCCATCGCCGAAAGCAGCGTCTCTTTGATGGAAGGATGATCAGCTTCCAGTTCCGCGAGGATATCCCGCAGGCTGCGCCGAACAGTGCCGGTTTTTTGCGAACAGCCACAAGGAATCACCGGTGCCCCCAGCGCCGCCGCGAAATCCCGCGTCAGATTTTCCGTAACGTACACGAGCGGCCGAATGAGCCGGAACTCGCGTTTGCTCGACCATGTCACAGCAGGCAGCGCGCTGATTCTGCCGGTGAACATTGCATTCCGTAGAAACGACTCGCAGAAATCGTCCGCCGTATGCCCGAATGCAATCACGTTCGCTCCGAGCCGCCTCGCGATCTGGTACACGGCGCGGCGCCGGAACCTGCTGCACAGATCGCAGCCGTGCTCCGGCTGGTCAACTAAGAGCTTCCTGGACGGAGCGTCCTCTATATACGTCCAATCAACGCCGCGCTCTCGCAAGTACGCGCCCACCGGTTCGATGGGCGCAAGGAATTTCCCCTGTTCCACCGTGAAGGCACAGACGCTGAAATCAATGGGCGCACGCCGCTGCAAGAGCAACAGCGCTTCGAGCAAAGTCAACGAATCCTTTCCACCCGACACGCCGACCGCCACGCGATCCCCGTCGCGAATCATGCGAAAACGGCCGATCGCCTCGCCAACCTTCCGCAGAATCGATTTTTCCAGATCCACTTTTCTCACGATAGCGCGCCATGGGCTCGTTAGAGTTTGCGCGACAATTTGCACAGGATGATCCGTACCTCATGATTGCCGTCGAAATCTCTTCCTTCGGCCCTCCCGATGTTCTTAAACCCGTCGAGCGCCCGAATCCGGGGCCTAAACCCGACGAGATCATCATCCGGGTGCAAGCGGCAGGCGTCGCTCGCGCCGATGTGCTGCAGCGGCAAGGCAAATATCCGCCGCCGCCAGGCGCATCCGATATTCCCGGGCTCGATGTTGCCGGAATCGTGGCTTCCGCCGGCCGCAATGTCACCGGATGGAAACCTGGTGTCAGCGTCTGCGCTATCCTGGCCGGCGGCGGATACGCGGAATTCTGTGCCGTTCCAACCGTGCAGGCCCTACCAATCCCCGAAGGCTGGACTGCGACTGAAGCCGCAACCCTTCCCGAGAATCTCTTCACTGTCTATGACAACGTGATAACTCGTGCCGGCCTACGGCGCGGCGAAACGGTACTGATTCACGGCGGCACGAGCGGCATCGGTAGCATGGCAATCATGCTCGCGCGCGCCTGGAATGCAGTGCCCATCGCCACCGCTGGTAGTCAGGAAAAATGCGACGCTTGCCTCGGCTTCGGGGCGGCCCACGCAATCAACTACAAGCAGTCGGATTTCGTCGCCGAGGTGAGCCGTCTAACCGCTGGGCGCGGCGTCGATGTAGTGCTCGATATGGTGGGCGGACCATACCTGGAGAGAAACCTGGAAACGCTCGCGGAGGAAGGCCGGATCGCGATCGTAGCGACGCAGGGTGGCCGTACCGGGCAGCTAGAGATTCGTAAGCTGATGTTGAAGCGCGGCAGAGTTATCGGTTCCACTATGCGCGCCCGCACACCCGCGGAGAAAGGCCGGGTCGCAGAGCGTTTACTTCAGGAGGTGTGGCCGTTGCTACCCGCGAAAAACCCAATCCGCCCCATCATCGATTCCACTTTCTTGCTTCGCGATGCCAGGCTCGCGCACGAACGGATGGAAAGCGGCGGCCACATCGGCAAAATTGTCTTGATCACATAATATGCGCATCGGCATCACGTGTTATCCCACCTACGGAGGCAGCGGGATCGTCGCCACGGAACTCGGCCTCGAGCTCGCGCTTCGCGGTCATGAGGTGCACTTCATCAGCTACGCAAATCCAATCCGGCTCGATCCGGACACACCCGGCATCTATTACCACGAAGTGGAAGTTTCCACTTATCCGTTATTTCAATATCCGCCCTATTCGCTCGCGCTCGCCTCACGGATGGCGGAAGTCGCCGAACGCCACAGCCTGGATCTGCTCCATGTCCATTACGCCATTCCGCACTCCATATCCGCACTGCTCGCTCAGCAGATGACCACCAGTCGCCGCTTGCCGTTCATCACTACGTTGCACGGCACTGACATTACTCTGGTGGGCACCGATCGGTCTTACTTTCCAATTACGAAGTTTTCCATCGAGCGCTCCGATGGAGTCACGACTATCAGCGAATACATGCGCCGCCGTACGGTTGAATTTTTTGGCGTTCAAAATCCCATTGAAGTGATTCACAACTTCGTGAACTGCTCGCTCTATCGCCCCGACCCGGAAGCTCAGCGCAGGGGTCGAAAGCGTATCCTCCACATTTCGAATTTCCGCCCGGTCAAACGCGTGCTGGATTGTATTTACGCATTTGCCAAGGTTCGCGAGCATGTCGATGCCGAGCTGGTCATGGCCGGTGACGGACCCGATCGGGGTCCGGCCGAAGGTTTGGCCGGCGAACTCGGCCTTGATCCGTATGTTCGCTTCCTCGGCAAGCAGGATCACATGGAGCGGTTGATTCCTCGCATGTACGCTTTGCACCTGCCCAGCGAGATGGAAGCATTCGGCTTGGCGGCCTTGGAGGCCATGGCTTGCGGCGTGCCTCCAGTAGCCACCCGGACAGGTGGCGTACCCGATCTCATTACCCACTCGATTGACGGATTCATGGAACCGGTAGGGGATGTCGACGCCCAGGCGGCACGGCTCACGGAGCTGCTGACGGAGGACGCCTTGCATGCGCGCATCGCGGCAGCCGCGCGCAATACCGCGGAAACACGGTTCTGTACGGATCTGATTATTCCCCAGTACGAGGCATACTACGCCCGCGTTCTCGGGACGGAGGGAACCTTCCATCCTCCGGCGGTGTCTACCTAAGTAGCTGGCATTTACAAAGCCAGTAGGGGTAGAATTTCAGTCGATGGCGCGACCCTTATTGGGCACTCCGGGGGCCCTGTCCATTTTGGCGGGCAGACCGGCCGGTATTTCCGAAGAAGACGCCCGTATCTTGCGAGGTCTTCGGGCAGGGATAGACGAAGCGTATCGGGAGTTGATCGATCGCTATGAGCAACCGGTTTACGGCGTGGTGTATCGGCTCCTGGAGAATCCAGGCGACACTTGTGACGTGGTTCAGGAAGTGTTCTTAAAGGTGTTTCGAGGTGTGAATTCATTTCGCGAACAGAGCAGTCTTCGCACCTGGATATATAGAATCGCACTCAATGAGGCGCACAATCACCGCCGCTGGTTCAGCCGCCATTGCCGCCGCGAGATTTCGATCGAGAACGAGCGCGGCGACGGCAGGAGCCCGTTGGAATTCGCCTCTGATCCGGGTCGTTCGCCGTTCGACCAGGCGCTGGACACAGAGACCCGCACGCTGATCGAACGCGCCTTGGCCAGCATCAATCCGGTCTTCCGAACGGCGGTGGTCCTGCGTGACATTCAGAATTTAAGTTATGAGGAGATTGCGGAAATTTTGCAGGTTTCGCTTGGAACAGTGAAATCGAGGATCCTTCGCGGGCGCGAGGCCCTGCGGCGCGAGCTGACACAGCGACCGGACCAGGGTTTGGCGGAAGCGATGGCGTAATGGCCAGTCATTTTGAATTGGGAACTATGGCACTTTCATGACGTGTTGGAGCGCAAAGCGTCGGAGTACGGATTACGTGGACGGGCGGCTGCGCGGGAGTGAGCGCTCCCGGATAGCGGCGCATCTCGCCGAGTGCGACGCCTGTTCCCAGCAAGTCGAGGAGTTAGCCTCCGTGCGCTCCACGCTGCGCGACTTGCGCGTGCCTGTCGCCCCGTCGCCCTTGCGGACCGAACTGCTGATTATGGCCTCCCGCGAGCGCAAGCTTTCTCGCCACTCGCGTTTGGAGCGCCTGTGGAACCGTTGGAGATTTCGCCTAAACGAAATGATGCGCCCGCTTACCATTCCCGCAACCGGCGGCGTGCTCTCCAGTTTGGTCCTGTTTGCGGCGCTAGCGATCACTATCAGTACGACCACGCGCGCCGTCGCCTATGAAGTGCCGGTGATCTATGCGGACAGAGTGGATCCAAATCTCGTTCCGGTCGAGCTGCGGTCGTCAGTGGTTTTGACCTTGAGCCTTGACGACAAGGGGCGCATCACGGATTACGCGGTGCGAGACGGTTCCGATTCCTTTGTTGGGGATCCCAGTCGGCTTCAATACAACAATATTGCGCTTCCCGAATTCCGCACTGTACTGGCTATGACGCAACCGGTGAGCCGCGACATCAGCATTTCATTCACCCCCCTCGTGTTCCGGCCGTAGAGAGCCGGCGCACCTCCCGGCCTCATCACGTTCGGTTGATCATCGCGGTCGCCGTCGATTCGAAATAAGTCCAAAGAATCTGTTTCGCTTCGGCAGGCATGTTGGTTTCTTGCAACGCGCTCGCCATTAGCCGCAGCCAACGGTCGCGGGCTGCGTGAGTAATCGGGAACGGTGCGTGCCGCATGCGCAGCCGGGGATGGCCGCGGTGTTCGACATAACGCGCTGGGCCTCCGAAACGAAAAATCAGAAACTCACGCAGTCGTTGCTCGGCCCCAGCTAGATCTCGCCCGCGATACAGCGGTCCGAGGATCTCGTCATCCGGCACTTGACGGTAAAAATAAGCTATCAAGTTTTCAAATCCACCCTCGCCGATGACAGAGTAGATGTCCTGCTCTTCCATCCAAATAAATATTATTGCGAAATCCGAGGAAGTTTGCTTTCCTCGGGGGATACTACTTACGGCTCGCCAGTGTGATCGAGATAGGTAACTTCTTTGGATTTCGGCAAGCGCGTTCCCCTTGCCCAGGCCTAGCGGATTTTGAGAACTCTATCGCTAACTCACAGCCTTATCGGAGAGGATGCCACCAGCAAGAGAAAATGTCTGGTTTCAGCCGCTCAAAGCGGGTCCTTCGAAAACTCTCCCGGTTTATGTTCTTGATGGGCAAGGGGGAGCGGCGTTGGGGCGTGGTTTGCGCTTAACGAGGCAAATGCATCGGGGCATGCCCCAGCGGGCGCATTTCGCGCATAGGGAAGCATCTATGGACGGAGCGGGAGGGCTTGATCGCGGCGGCGTGAGCCGGGTTCCGAATGGCTTGGGCGGGGCGACGAGCGTGACCTTGTAGCCGATGGCCTCCAGGCGGCGCGACAGCTTGTGCGCAGTGCGCTCGGGATTGCGGCGGTCGAAGAAATCGCCGCCGCGCTCTCGATACTCGACAGCCGGCGCTGCCAGAATATGCCAGGCGACGATGAGGATACGGTGCGCCACGGCCACGGCGGCCTTTTTTAATCCCCGCCGTTGTGCGGTGCGGAAGAATAACGCAGCCAGAAAACAGTCGTGGCAACGCGACGCCGCCCAGGCGCTCTGGACCAGAATGCGCCGCACATAGCGGTCTCCTTTGCGCGTGCGTCCGGAGAAGTTTGCCGGCACTCTCGGCGTTGCCCGGGCAAAGCCCCGCCCAACTGGCCAAATGAGCCGCCGTCGGGAACTGTGACATGTCTTCGCCGAACTCGGCTAAGAGCACGAGCGCGCTGGTGCGATCGACTCCCGGAATCGTGCTCAGCCTCCGCAGCACATCTTCGTAAGGACCCGCTAAGCTGTCCAGGCGCGCGTCCACACCTCCGCGTTCCTGGTCCAGCCGATCCAGCTTGATGAGCAGTTGCGAGAGCATCCAGCAAAAATGCGCATCCGGCCTGCCGTCCAGAGCCAATATCAATGCGGGAATCTTCACCCGCAGCGAACTCTGTGCACAGTCAGCCAGTTTCTCGGGATCACATACCCCACTGGCCAACAGCCGCAACATCGCCAGCCCACTCGCTCCCACGATGTTGCTGGCTACCGAAGCGAGCTTCAGGTTTACCGTCTCCAGCAGCCGCGCAATGCGATTGATCACGCGATTACGATCCTGCTGAATGTGCACGCGCATGCGTGTTAACTCACGCAGCTGTCGAATCGGCTTGCCGGGAATAAAGCTGCCGCGCAACAAGCCGTATTGCAGATACTCGGCAATGCGCCGCGCATCAATGCGATCCGTCTTCTGCCCTTGCAGCGCACGCACCGTCGCTGGATTCACCAGCGTGAGCGTGAAACTACGCTCGAGTATGTTCCAGACAGGAATCCAATACACGCCCGTCGACTCCATCGCCACTTGCTTGACTTTGTGCTGCTTGAGCCAGCTCCGTAAACCCTCTAACTCCTGCGTGAACGTTCCAAACACTTGCTCTTCTATTACCGGCTCCGCCTGTCCGCGAACCCGCTTTCGAATACACGCGCTGACTGTGTCGCGGTGAATATCCAATCCCGCGCAACAGCGATACAGTAATTTCATGTCGCCTCCTGTGCCGCGAGTAAGGGACGCCTGGAAAACCATCGACTTTCCTTCACGTGCTCTCCGCCTTGCGGCGGAGGCGACAATCTGTTGTGCCGTACACAAACTGCGGGCGCCCCGGACCACATTCACCGGCGGGCTTTATGCTCCAGATCGAAATCGGCCTCTGTCCGCTCTCGGCATCCAGCAGGCTAGCGCTTCTCTAATTCGTTTTCATCCTCCGTTGCGGCGGCCCCGCCCTGGCTCATTCCTTCGAAAACACCTGCAGTTAAGTTATAGAGGCGATTCGGTCTGTGGAGAGGGAGAACTGCGTTTGCGTTTGACCAAGCAGATGCAGCGAGGCATTCCCCAGCGAGCACACCTGGGACAGAG
>Ga0335074_10007797_pt1 | contig 14855 bp, 10 predicted proteins | sample Lox_Sample_23_FD_206715 | JGI IMG/M metagenome (GOLD analysis project Ga0335074, IMG submission 206715) | Soil microbial communities from Loxahatchee National Wildlife Refuge, Florida, United States - Lox_Sample_2.3 | ecosystem: Environmental > Terrestrial > Soil > Wetlands | place: USA...
GCGCAGTGGCACGCCGCAGGAAATCCGCGGCCTCGCGGCGCTAGCGCAAATGCCCTACCAGCTGCTTTCCCGCAATCCGGCGATCCAAACCATCCGCGACTTCACCGGCAAGGACCGCATCGCCGTGGCGGCGGTCAAGACCTCGCTGCCGGCGGTGATGCTGGAGATGGCGGCCGCCGACGAATGGGGCGCGACGCATTACGACAAGCTCGACCCATTGACCCTGACGCTCGGCAGCGACGCGGCCGATTCCGCGCTGCATTCCGGCACGGGCGATATCGACACCGATTTCTCGCGCATGCCCTATGCCGATGACGAACACGGCGATCCGGCGATCCACCGCGTCATGGATTCATTCGACATCGCCGGGCCGCACAGCGTCGCGCTGGTAATCACGACCGCGCAATTCAGGGACGCCAACCCGGCGCTCTGCGCCGCTGTGGTCGGCGCGATCACCGACGCGGACACCTTCACCAAGGCCAGCCGCGGCGCCGCTGCCGAAATTTACGACACGGTGGAAAAGAACGATGATATCCCGGTCGAGGACCTGACCGACATGCTCGGCGACCCCGACACCGCGTTCAGCGCCGCACCAGTCGGCACCCAACGCATCGCCGCCTTCCTGCACCGGATCGGCCGGCTGCGGCACGCTCCGGATTCCTGGCAGCTTCTGTTCTTTCCGGAAATCTACAAGCAGCCGGGCAGCTAGGCCGCCTAGGCCTCGCCGGCCCAGGTCCAGATGCGCACGGCTTGGCTGCGGCCGCGCACCGACTGTTCGCCGCCCTCGCTGAGCCGGGTGAGCAGCTCGGCAGCATTGACTTCGGGTGACTCCGCGATAGCCCGGATCACCGCATCGGCGGCAACAAGCGGTGTTTCAAGCGTGCGGGTCAACCCTTGCAGCCGGCTCGCAGTGTTGACCGTGTCGCCAATGACGGTGAATGACAAAGTCTGCTCGCTGCCGACATCGCCGAGCACCGCCGGACCGAAATTGAGCCCGATGCCGATCGCCAAGCGCGGCTCGCCCGATGCTTCCCGCTCTCGGTTCCACGCATCGAGGGCCTCGAGCATCATGCAGGCGCAACGAAGGGCGTTGGCGGCATCGTCGCCGGTCGGCTCGGGCACCCCGAACACCGCGAAAATCTCGTCGCCGATATATTTCTCGACCGAGCCGCTGCAGGCGAAAATCTGCGCCGTCATGCGGTCGTGGAAGCAGCGCAGCAGCGTGACGACGGCCTCGGGCGGCATCGCTTCGGCCATACGGGTGAAGCCGACGATATCGACGAACAGCACCGCCACGTTCTGCCGCCGCACCGCACCGAGCGGCTCGTCGCGGTCGGCCAGCATCGCCGCGAAATGCGGTGAGAAATAGCGCGCCAGGTTGCCCCGCGCGCGCTCCGCCGCCTCACGCCGCCGGTCGATGTCGCGAAGCCGCGCAATGTCGTCGAGCGTCTTACGCACAGTGATTTCGAGGTCGCTGAAATCGACGGGCTTGGTGACGAAATCGAACGCGCCACGGTTCATCGCGGTGCGCAGGTTGACCATGTCGCCATAGGCCGAAACCATGATCGTGCGCACCTCGGAGCGCTGCTCGCGCAACCGGGTGAGCAACGTCAGCCCGTCCATCACCGGCATGTTGATATCGAGCAGCATCAACTCGATGTCGGGCTCGGCAGCGAGCCTCTCCAGTGCTTCTTCGCCGTGGTGCGCGAAGCGGAACTCAAACTCCTTGTCGCGGATCTGCCGGCGAAAGCGCTGGGTGATCAGCAGCTCGAAATCGGGTTCGTCATCGACCGCTAGGATCTTGGCCGCCGCCATCGCTAGGCGCGCGCCTCCGGCAGTTTGGTCAGCTGCTCTTTGAGCTGGTCGAAATCGACCGGCTTCGTGACGAACTCGAACGCGCCGAATTCCGCTGCGCGTTGCCGCCGCTCGTCGTCGCCATACGCGGTCACCATCATCACCGGCAGCTCGGGCCGTTGCGCCTTCACCGCGCGCAAGAGTTCGAGCCCATCCATCCCCGGCATGTTGATGTCGGACAGGATCACGATGAGCTCGGGCTGGATTTCGCCGGAGAGCTGGTCGAGCGCCTCTTCGCCGGAGGCGGCGAAGTGCAGCATGTAAGTTCCCTGCCGCGCCTCGCGGCGAAAACGCTGGCGGAACAGCTCCGCCACATCGGGCTCGTCATCAACGACCAAGATACTAACGGTCACGAGGTTTCCCCTTGTCGTTGGATTTTGCCGCGCGCGGCAGTCGAATCGTGAATTCGGTGAACTCGTTTTCCGCGCTGTCGACCGCGATCGAGCCGCCATGCTGTTGCGTCACGATATCGTAGCTGATCGACAGGCCGAGCCCGGTGCCCTCGCCGGTCGGCTTGGTCGTGAAAAACGGCTGGAACAGCTTGTCGCGGATGTCGGGCGGTATGCCCGTGCCATTGTCGCGTACCCTGACCTCGACCGCTTCGCCGGCCTCTTGCGTCGCCACCTTCAGCATCGGGCGAAAGCCGTTGCCCGAGTTCTGTGCCCGCTTGTTGGCGGCATAGAACCCGTTACCGATGAGGTTCAGGAACACCCGCGTCATATCCTGCGGCACCAGCTCGATCGGTTTGAGCGCCGCATCGAACGCCCGCTCCAGCGTGATGTTGAATGTCTGGTCCTGCGCCCGAGCCCCGTGATAGGCGAGGTTGAGGCTCTCCTCGACAAGCGCGTTCAAATCCACCGCACGGCGCTCGCCCGACACGCCGCGCGAGTGCTCCAGCATGCTTTTCACGATGTTGTCGGCGCGCTTGCCGTGTTCGGCGATCTTGTCGAGGTTGCCCGACAGCATCGTCATCGTTTCGTCCAGCTCCTCGCGCTTGTCGCGATCGAGCTTCGCGATCGCCGGCTCTGCCACTTCCTTCAGCTCGGACAGCAGCTCGTTCGACAGCGAAGCGAAGTTGTTGACGAAGTTGAGGGGGTTCTTGATCTCATGCGCGATACCTGCGGTCAGCTGACCTAACGAAGCCATCTTCTCGGCCTGGATCAGCCTTCCCTGCGCCGCCCGCAAATCGCTCAGCGCCGCCTCCGCCGCGTCGCGCGCCGCGCGGATCTCGGTGATGAGCCGCGCATTCTCCATCGCGATCACCGCCTGCGCCGCGAAGTTCTGCAAAAGGGCGACCTGCTTGTCGGTGAACGGCCGGACTTCGCGCCGGCCGCATCCGATAAAGCCGAGAATGGTATTCTCCCGGCGCAGCGCGACATAGAGGACGGTGTGCAGCCCAGCGAGTTTCACCATGTTCCGCGCGCCCGGCGTATCTATCTCCGCCATATCGGGCACCTGGACAAACGGTTCGCCCGCGAACAATCGGTAAAGCGGGTGGGCGGGGTCGGGCCGGCGGGGATTGCGCAACTGCTCGGCGACGGACAGCACCGCGCCGTGCAAGGCGACCGCCCGGTATGTCTCGCCGTCGTAAAGTTGCAGAGAACCGTGATCGACCCCGCATAGGCTATGCGCCTTTTCCAGGATCGCCTCGAAAACCGGCTGCAGATCGCCGGGCGAGGAATTGATGACCCCCAAGACCTCGGCCGTCGCGGTTTGCTGCTCCAAGGCCTCGCGCGTCTCGTTGATCAGCCGCGCGTTCTCGATCGCGATGACCGCCTGCTGCGCAAAGTTCTCGATGAGCGCGATTTCCTTGTCGGAAAAAGGCCGGACCTCAGTGCGGTTGCACGAGATCATGCCCAGCAGCACGCCGTTTCTGAACAACGGCACGAGCAGGTTGGTGCGCACCCCGCCGCGGCCCGAAACGACGCGGCTCGTTTCGCCTCTGGCCTGCGAGAGATCGGCGATATGCACATGACTGCCGGTGAAGAGCGGCGCATAGCGCGCGTTCGCGCCGCCGATGTCGATGCCCGCGCGCAAATGCTCGACGACATCCGCCGGATAGCCGTGCGCGACGGCCGCCTTCATCTTGCCGCTGTCGCCGTCATAGAGGAACAGCGTTCCGCGCTCCGCCCCGCACAGCGCATGCGCCTTGTCGAGTATCGCCTCGAACACCGGGGTCAAATCGCCGGGCGAGGAATTGATGACTTGAAGCACCTCGGCCGTCGCGGTCTGCTGCTCCAAGGCCTCGCGCGTCTCATTGATCAGCCGCGCGTTCTCGATCGCGATGACCGCCTGCTGCGCGAAGTTCTTGATTAGCGCGACCTGCCGGTCAGAAAACTCGCACACCTCTCGACGATAAAGGCAGTAGATGCCGAGCACTTCGTCGTCTTTGGCCAACGGCACTGTCAGCGTTGTTCGCGCGCCGTCGAGATCCACCGCACCGCGCACCAGAGGATCACCAGCGTCGTAGAACTGGGAAGTCGCGGCGTCAGTGAGCTGGACGTAACCGGCGTTTCGGGCCACGCGGGCAAAACCGTCCCGTGGCCCTGGCGAAACCTCATTTCGTGCGGCGAACTCCGCATAGGCTGGAGAGAGCCCCCGAAGTGCCAGGAATTCGAAGCGGTCGCCGCGCCAAGTGCCGAGCCCTCCTGCGTCCGCCTGGCACAACTCCATCCCCTTTTCGAGCATCGCACCGAATACCGGCGCGAGGTCGCCGGGCGAGGCGTTGATGACGCCGAGCACCTCGGCCGTTGCGGTCTGCTGGTCGAGCGCCTCCTGCGTCTCGGTGATCAGGCGCGCGTTCTCGATGGCGATAACCGCCTGGTCGGCGAAGGTCGTGACCAGCTCGATTTGCCGCTCGGTAAACGGCTCGACCCGCTCGCGAGCGAGAGCAATGACGCCGATCGGAACCCCTTCGCGGAGCAGCGGCACGCCGATCATCGATCGCGCGTTGCCGATACGCGCCTCTTCCTTGGCTTCGTAAAGCGGGTCGGCGAGCGGATCGACGATCTGCACGGCCCGCTTGTGCAGCGCCGCGCGGCCCGCCACCGATCCTTCCCCCGGATAGATCGGCGCCGCGCGCTCGATACGCTCGTATTCCGGTTCGTTAGAAAATCCGGCGGCGAAACGATAGGAATCGTCTTCGAGACGATAAAGGATCGCTTTCTCCGCGAGGCAAAGCCGCGCTGCGGTCGCAACGACGGTTTCGAGGATCGGTTGCAGAGCGAAGGCCGAGCGGCTGATGACATTGAGGACATCGGCCGTCGCCATCTGGTACTCGAGCGACTCCTGCAAATCGGCCGTGCGCCTGCGGGTCTCGTTAATCAGCCGCGCGTTTTCCATCGCGATGACCGCCTGCGCCGCGAAATTTTCGAGGAGCGCGATCTCTGGCTCGGAGAATGGCTTCACCTCTTCCCGATAAGCCGAGATGTAGCCCAGGAGCGTTGATTCCCGGCGGAGCGGCACGCGCAGGATCGTGCGCACGCCACTTGCCACCGCGTTTCGCATCCGCGCGTCGTCCGGGTGCAGCGCTGATACGGCCGCCAGGTCGGGGTAATGGACGAGGCGCGCGCCGGCCAGCAATTCGTCATCGGCAATATTCGTCGGCGGGCGTGGCGTGAACTGCGCCTTGGCCCAGTCTGGCCTCAGTCCCTGCGTCGCGACCGCGCGAAAATGTCTGCCATCGTAAAGCTGCAGCGTCCCTTGCGCCGCGCCACACAGGCGATGCGCCTTGTCGAGGATCGCGTCGAACACCGGCGCGAGGTCCCCGGGCGATGAATTGATGACACCGAGCACCTCGGCGGTCGCGGTCTGCTGTTCCAGGGCTTCGCGCGTCTCGGTGATGAGCCGCGCATTCTCAATCGCGATCACCGCTTGCGCGGCGAAATTCTGCAGCAGCGCGACCTGTTTGTCAGAAAACGATCGGACCTCCTGGCGGTAGATCACGAACGCGCCGAGCAGCGTCTCATTCTGGCGCAAGGCGACCCAAATCGCGGTGTGCGCGCCGCACTCGTCGACCAGGACGCGGAAACCGCGGTTTCCGGCGCGGTACGCCTCGGTCTCAGCGAGGTCGGCGATATGCACGATCGACTCGCCGGCGACGAGCCCAATAAGGGCGCCGCCGGGAGCTGCCGGTAGCCCGCCGCCGACCGCTGCGATCCCGCTCTCGGGCAAATTACGGTTGGCGACCATGTGGAACAGCGCGCCGTCATAGCGCACAAAGCCGCCAAACGACGCCTCGCACAACCGCATCGCCTTTTCGAGCATCGCGTCCAACACCGGCGCGAGGTTTCCCGGCGAGGAATTGATAACGCCGAGCACCTCGGCGGTCGCGGTCTGCTGTTCCAACGCCTCGCGCGTTTCGGTGATCAGCCGCGCGTTCTCTATCGCGATGACCGCCTGCGCCGCGAAATTCTGCAGGAGGGCGATTTGCTTGTCCGTGAACGGCCGGACTTCCTGGCGATAAACCTGCAATGCGCCGAGAAGGGTGGTGTCCTTTCGGAGCGACACCGAGAGAGAAGAACGCGCACCGGCCAGATCGACAAAAGCGCGGCGTGTGGGGTTGGTTTCGTATATCTCGGTATCGGCGGCCATATCATCGATATGGACTAGGTCCTCCCCAACGGCATGGCGAAAGAGCGTGCCACCCTTTCCTGGCGTCCGCGGTTCATCCTTGATGGCATCGATGAAAGCTTGCGGCCCACGAATGGCGCGGGGGTGGTAGTTGGTCCCGTCAAATGTCCAAAGAATCCCAAGCGCTGTTTCGCAGAGGTGGTTCGCCTTTTCGAGCATCGCATCGAATACCGGCGCGAGGTCGCCCGGCGACGCATTGATGACCTGTAATAGTTCAGCCGTCGCGGTCTGCTGCTCCAGCGCCTCCTGGGTTTCGGTGATCAACCGCGCGTTTTCGATCGCGATGACCGCCTGCGCCGCGAAGTTCTGCAGCAGCGCGATCTGCTTGTCGGCGAAGCGGCGGACTTCGCGGCGATACCCGGTAATGACGCCGAGCAGCTGTCCCTCCTTGCGCAAGGCGACGCACAGAACGGTCCGCGCGCCGGCCAGATGCACGAGGGCATTGCCCGCGACATTGCTCGGGCCATAGGAAGGCGACGCTGCGACATCGTCGATATGCGCCACGTCTTCGCCCGCGGCCATTCGGCCCAGCCCACTTTTAGGCGGAAATGGGCCAAAGCCGTCTGCGTTTGCCAGGAAATCAGCGTAGGCCGACGGCGCACCTCGCCAAGAGACCGGCCTAAAAATCCCGCTGTCGTATGTCCACAAAATCCCGAGCGTGAAATCACACAACCGCGCAGCCTTATCCAGCATCGCCTCGAAGACGGGAGTTAGATCGCCGGGCGACGAATTGATGACCCCGAGCACCTCGGCCGCCGCGGTCTGCTGTTCGAGGGCCTCGCGCGTCTCGGTGATGAGCCGCGCGTTCTCCATCGCAATCACCGCCTGGTCGGCGAAGCTCACGACCAAGCCGATCTGCTCGTTCGAGAACGTCGCAACCCGCTCCCGCCCGAGATTGATGCTTCCGACGACCGCGCCATCGCGCAGCAGCGGAACCCCCAACAGCGTCCTGACCCGGGTGGAAATCGGGCCGGCGCTCATCTCGTATTCCGGATCGGCCAGAATATCGGGTATCTGAACGACCTCGCCTGTCAGTCCGACACGGCCAGCGACTGCCTCGCGGCCAAAGGCATGCACCGCGCCAAGCATGTGAGAGGTCGCTCCCGGCCACCGCGACCGCACCGCAACGCATCGCCATTGGGCGCTTTCGCGTAAATAAATAGCCCCGTCATCCGCGTCACACAGGCTCACCGCTTTCTCGACGATGGCGTCGAACACCGGTGAGACGTCACCCGGCGACGAATTGATGACTTGGAGAACGTCGCCCAGGGCCTCCTGTCGTGCGAGCAATTCGGCGAGCTGACGGCGCAGCTCGGCGTTCTCCCGTTCGAGAGCGGCTCGCCCGTCGTCGCTCTTGCTTTTCATGGCCGCGACTCTACCACGCCGCGAGCCGCCGCGCGTTGATACTTCGCGGCCGCGCCCCTATGTTCCGGGCCAGCCCCCAGGGGCTTTAAGGAACCCGATGACGACGCCGCTCAGCCATATCCGCAACTTCGCGATCATCGCGCATATCGACCACGGCAAGTCGACCCTCGCCGACCGGCTGATCCAGGCTTGCGGCGGGCTCGACGCGCGCGAGATGCGCGACCAGGTGCTCGACACCATGGAGCTGGAGCGCGAACGCGGCATCACCATCAAGGCGCAGGCGGTGCGTCTCAACTACCATGCCCGGGACGGCGAGGATTACGTCCTCAACCTGATGGACACGCCGGGCCATGTCGACTTCGCCTATGAGGTCAGCCGGTCACTGGCGGCGTGCGAAGGGTCGCTGCTGGTGGTCGACGCGAGCCAGGGGGTCGAGGCGCAGACCCTCGCCAATGTCTACCAGGCGGTCGCCGCCGGGCACGAGATCGTGCCGGTGCTCAACAAGATCGACCTGCCCGCCGCCGAGCCCGACCGGGTCAAGGAGCAGATCGAGGACGTGATCGGGCTCGACGCCAGCGACTCAGTGCTGATCTCGGCCAAGACCGGGCTCAACATCGAGGGCGTGCTGGAAGCGTTGGTGACCCGCCTGCCGCCGCCCCAGGGCGATCCCGACGCGCCGTTGAAGGCATTGCTCGTCGATAGCTGGTACGACCCCTATCTCGGTGTCGTGATTTTAGTGCGGGTCAAGGACGGGTCGCTGATTCCGGGGCAGAAAATCCGGCTGATGGCGACTGGCGCCGCGCATCAGGTCGAGCGCGTCGGCGTCTCGACCCCGAAAGCAGTCATGGTGCCGGCGCTCGGCCCCGGCGAGATCGGCTTTATCACCGCCGGGATCAAGACCGTCGCCGATTGCCGCGTCGGCGACACGATCACCGAAGACCGCCGCCCGGCGGAGACGCCGCTCCCCGGCTTTCAGCCGTTGCAGCCGGTGGTGTTCTGCGGCCTCTTCCCGGTCGATTCCGCCGATTACGAAAAGCTGCGCGAGAGCCTCGCCAAGCTGCGCCTCAACGACGCCAGCTTCGAATACGAGCCGGAAACATCCGCGGCGCTCGGTTTCGGCTTCCGCTGCGGCTTTCTCGGGCTGTTGCACCTCGAGATCATCCAGGAGCGCCTCTCCCGCGAGTTCGACCTCGACCTCATCACCACTGCGCCCTCGGTGGTCTATCGCGTGCACCAGAACAACGGCCGGGTACTGACCCTGCACAACCCGGCCGACATGCCCGACCCCGTCCGCATCGACCATATCGAGGAGCCGTGGATCAAGGCGACGGTGCTGGTGCCGGACGATTATCTCGGCCAGGTGCTGGCACTGTGCGAGGAGCGCCGCGGCGTCCAGCTCGATCTGACCTATGCCGGCAACCGGGCGATGGTGGTCTACCGCCTGCCGCTCAACGAGGTGGTGTTTGACTTCTACGACCGGCTGAAATCGGTGAGCCGCGGTTATGCCAGCTTCGACTACCAGCTCGACGGCTATGCCGAAAGCGACCTGGTGCTGATGAACATCCTGGTCAACGGCGAGCCGGTCGATGCGCTCAGTCTGATTGTCCATCGCAGCCAGGCCGAGCGCCGCGGCCGCGCGCTCTGCGAGCGGCTCAAGGATTTGATCCCGCGCCAACTGTTCCAGATCGCCATCCAGGCCGCGATCGGTGGCCGCGTTATTGCGCGCGAAACCGTGAAGGCGCTGCGCAAGGATGTGCTCGCCAAATGCTATGGCGGCGACGTGACCCGCAAACGCAAGCTCCTCGAAAAGCAGAAAGAAGGCAAAAAGCGGATGCGCCAGTTCGGCCAGGTCGACATCCCGCAATCCGCCTTTATCGCGGCGTTGCGGATGGGGGATAGCTGACCCGCCTTAAAGCAGCCGGATGAGGTCTTCGATGGACAGGTCGGCTTGGCGGAGGATCGCGCGCAGGATGCCACGCTTCACATCCGCGCTGCCGTGAAACGGCACGACGATGCGGACGGCGGGGCGATCGGGATGCTTCAGAACGTAATGGCTGCCGGTCGTGTGATGCACAAAAAAGCCGGCCCGCTGCAACGCGCGAATGAGCCGCGCGGCGTTGACCGAGGGCAGGTCGGTCATGCGCTCGCGAGTTCGACAGTCAGCCTCTCGGTGATCGGACCTTCGGGAGCCTCATAGGGCAGCGACTCGCCGTCCTTGCGCAACGACTCGAGATAGGCGCGAAGGCAATCCTCCGCCATCGTCCGCGCCTCGACCAGCGTTTCGCCTTGGGTCGCCAAGCCGGGGATCGCCGGGAAGGTGACGATATACCCGCCTTCCTCGGCGGGCTCGAAGACGGCGGTGTAGCGAAGCTGATTGTCCATCTGCCTGCCCGACATAGTCGCTCTTACGATCCGCAACGGATATCGGCATTGTCCGTAAAAAGCAAAGACGACAAAAAGCGGATGCGCCAGTTCGGCCAGGTAGATATCCCGCAATCCGCCTTTATCGCCGCGCTCCGGATGGGGGATAGCTGACGCTGCGACCTCGGTTCAGTTGTACTTCAATACGATATTCTCGATCAGATCGTCGACGAACTCGACTACCTTGCTCGGCTTTACCGCTATACCAGATGGGTGGGCACAGGAATTACGCGTTCCTAGCTTTTCCTCCAAAATCTTTCGCACATCATTAGAAATAATTCCTGAACTACGCATTAATTCAATTAGCTTATTTTCCGGTATATCGGAAAAGTCGTCTTTAGATTTAATCTGCGATACCCTTACCCTCTTGTCGGTAACCTTCGCCAACTCGGCGTTGAAAGCTGCGAGGTGTTTGACGAGAACATATTCACACAGGTGATCGACTGCTAGAATCCAGCACATGATAATGGTTGCGCGATTTGCGCCCGCCTCGAAGCAATCGATAGTCTCTATGAGAAAGGCCTTTTCGGAGCCGCTAATCCGAGCTCCCAGTTTTCTGAGCTCTGGGTGCGACTGCCTCCTTATTTCCAATACGCCAATCTGCGCTGCAAGTTTTTCGGCGTAATGCCGGTGCAAGCGATATCCCTTATCGCGTTTGACATATTCCTTTCGCCCGATACCTTCCGAAAGATATTGAGCGATGCGGGCTGGGGGCGTTAGGCTGCAATCGCGAAAGCAATCTTCTACCATTTTGGCGGTAGCTGCATCTTCGGAAGATTCCTCTGTTAGAAAATAAACAAATAATGCGACGAGTTCGCGTGACCCGAGGTTAGCAACGTTTTCGACGGAGTCGTAAAATGTATTTACCTGAATATTCATAATTTATTACTTACGGCTTTTGCTACTCAAAAAATTATCTCCCGGAATCGTAATTTCGATTGCCGTCAATGATATAAATTTGATGTAGTGCGTACGTGATTGGCAATCGCGAAATGCCTGGACGAATGCCTCGGGCGTTTTCGTTTTATTTTTGATCGTAAAATAACAAGTGAAGATGTCATCGGCTGCGCAGGGTGATATTCCTATCTTGTCACGCAAGAACGCGGCGAAAATCAGTATCTTTTCGGCGTGGGTCTTAGGCGCGTATAGGTCGTAAAACTCTGCCAAGCCATTGAGATTTAGATCATTGTTGAACTTCGGTTTGTAGTTCGCCGTTTCCCCGGTTTTGGCGGCCACCCCACGCCGCGACGTGGTTGTCGTGCGTCGGGCGGCAAGGGTGCCCTCAGCCTCTCCCGTGGCTTTGAATTGCTCCAGTCGCGCGGGAGGTGCGGGAGGTAAAGGAACAGGTCTTGAGACCCGCTCTTTGAAGTCGTTATAGACGTCGCGAACGAAGTCTTCCGTTCCTTCGACCTCGACAATCCCTTCCTTTAAATTGATGATGAGTTTGGTAGTTTCTTCCATGGCTGCCTCTCACGCCGAATCTTGCGAGCTCAAATTGCTTGCGACCATCGCGCTGACCCGGCGAATGCCTTCCTGCGTTACCTTGTAAGTCTTTCGGGCTTGCTTTGACGTCCCGCTCTTCTTGAGTTGGAGAATGAGTGCGGGCCTATCGCTCTTTAGCCTGGTCAAAGCATCCGTGATGTTACTGACCCCATACCCTAAGTTCTTCAACTCGTCATTGAGCGTTTGGGATTGAAAATTTTCGGCTCCCGCACAGACTTGTGCCCAATAAGCGGCGACGAGAGCCCTATCCCGATCGCCCACGGGCTGCGCAGCATCAAATAGCTCGGCGAACGATGCGTACGGCGCATTTTGGGTCGGCTGAGCATTTGGGGTCGCCATGGTGCGCGCTGATTTTGAACCTCCCATTCCATATTTGCTCACGAGCCAATCGAGGGAACGCGTGCGCGCGCCCTCGTCGAGCCTCTCCATCAGCCCGCTCATTTGTTTGATCGCGTCTATTTCGTCGATGTCCGTCATGCCACATTCCCCAGCCAGACTCATATGATAACGCCACATGGCATCAAAATCAAGCATAGATATTAGATTTTTTTTCAAGATACTGATCTTGCTAATGGATAAACGGTGAACGGCGACAATGTCGTGTCTGAGACATGAGTTTCTCTGATTTTAATCACGAGTTATGGCCGGACCACCGCCGTTCGGGATTGAAGATGATAGGGCATATGCATGTTATAGGTTTTACTTTAAGGTAATATATTCAAATGGTTGAGTCGTAGCGGGGCTACTATTTGTGGTGCATTCCGTCCGTCTTCTTCCCAAACGGTGGCCGTCCGGGCATGCTGCGAGTTGCATGTAGGGCGGGCTCATATCCTGTAGGCTACATAGGCGATAATCCGCCGGCGGCATGAGTAGGCTCGCTAACGGTCGGCGCAACGCGGCCTTGTCATGCCGGCCCTTTCCCCCGTGCGCTCCTATTGGCTATCGTTCCCCAACCGCCGACCGGGGAGGAAGCACATGCCCGACGACAGCAATACCTATGACTTTATCGTCACTGGCGCCGGGTCGGCGGGGTGCGCGGTCGCCGGGCGGCTGTCGGAGAGCGGCAAGTACCGCGTGCTGCTCTTGGAAGCCGGCACTAAGGACACCAACCCGTGGATCCACGTCCCGCTCGGCTACACTAAGACCTATACCGACCCGCGGGTGAACTGGATGTTCGACAGCGAGCCGGAGGAACAGCTCAACGGCCGCACCCTCTACCAGCCGCGCGGCAAGGTGCTCGGCGGCACCAGCTCGATCAACGGCATGGTCTATATGCGCGGCACGCCGACAGATTACGACGGCTGGCGCCAGAAGGGCTGCGAAGGCTGGGGCTATGACGACGTGCTGCCGTTCTTCCGCAAGGCGGAAGACCAGGAGCGCGGTGAGAGCGAGTTCCACGGCAAGGGGGGGCCGCTGCACGTGTCGAACCCGGTGCGCTGCGCGCTCGGCGACGCGATGGTGCAGGCGGCGGTCGAGGCCGGCGTGCCGGCCAATGACGATTTCAACGGCGCGACCCAGGAAGGCGTCGGCTATTACCAGACGACGACCACCAACCGTCGCCGCTGGTCGTCGGCGCGCGCCTATCTCGGCCCGGCGAAAGGCCGCGCCAACCTGACGATATCGACCCAGTCGCACGCGACCCGCATCCTCTTCGACGGACAGAAGGCGATCGGCGTCGAATACCAGACGCCGGAAGGCCGCAAGACCGCCTATGCCAAGCGCGAGATCGTCGTCTCGGGTGGGGTCTACGGCTCGCCGCAACTGCTCCAGCTATCCGGGGTCGGCCCGGGCGATTTGCTGCAGGAATTCGGCGTGCCGGTGGTGCGCGACATGGAAGGCGTCGGCAAGCACCTGCACGACCACTTCAACACCTACCTGGTCTATCGCTGCTCGCAGAAGGTGACGCTCAACGACCTCGCCGCCAGTCCGTGGATGAAGCTGACCTCGGGCGTGCAATACGTGCTGACGCGCTCCGGCCACCTGTCGAACGCGGGCATCTATGCCGGCGCCTTTATCAAGAGCGACCCGCGCCTCGAACAGCCCGACCTGCAGATCAACATGTTCGGCTGGAGCGCCTTCGAGCGGCTGCGCACCGGGATCAAGCCGCACCCGTTCTCGGCTTTCACTTTCAGCCCGGTGCATTTGCGCCCCGAGGGGCGCGGCACGGTGCGGCTGAAGAGCGCCGATCCGCTGGCGGCGCCGGCGATCCGCTTCAACTTCCTCGCCAGCGACTACGATTTCCAGGCGCTGATCTATGGCACGCGCTTCAGCCGCAAGATCGCCGAGCAGCCGGCGCTCAAGCCCTTTGTCATGGAGGAGGTGATCCCCGGCCTCGGCTGCCAGAGCGATGACGATATCCGCGAGGAGATCCGCGTGCGCGGCGTCTCCAATCTGCATCCGGTCGGCACCTGCCGCATGGGCCGCGCGGTCGACGATGTCGTCGACCCGCGTCTCAAGGTGCACGGCATCGAGCACCTGCGCGTCGCCGACGCCTCGATCATGCCGCAGGTCCCCGGCGGCAACACCAACGCCCCCTCGATCATGATCGGCGAGAAATGCGCCGCGATGATCCTTGAGGACGCGCGCGCCGCATAGCTTAGGCGCGGCCCATGCGCCGATGTGGGTACTCACCCTCGATAATCGGCGTAGAGTGCTCGCGACAATGTGATAGGGGAGGAGCGGGCCATGCAGTACCGCCGGATCTCGGCCGATTGCCATCTCGATCTGCCGTGGTTGCCGCCTGAGCTGTTCGTCGAGAATGCGACGCGCGCGTTCAAGGAGCGCATGCCCTATGTCGAGGACGGCCCGGACGGTCGGAAATGGACCACCAAGAAGGGCGCCCATATGGGCATCCCCGGCGCGGTTGGCTCGGTCGGCGCGCCATTTGTCCCCGGCCAGAACTATCGCGTCGACAAGATGGCCGAGACCGGGCTTTACGAAGCTGGAAAACGCGGCGAACGCCGTCCGGGTGACCCGCATCTGCGCATCAAGGAAATGGAGAAGGACGGTGTCGATGCCGAGATCATCTTCGGCATCCTGGGCGTGGTTTCGCGCCTCGAAGACCACGAGGCGGCCAATGA
>Ga0335074_10007798_pt1 | contig 14854 bp, 16 predicted proteins | sample Lox_Sample_23_FD_206715 | JGI IMG/M metagenome (GOLD analysis project Ga0335074, IMG submission 206715) | Soil microbial communities from Loxahatchee National Wildlife Refuge, Florida, United States - Lox_Sample_2.3 | ecosystem: Environmental > Terrestrial > Soil > Wetlands | place: USA...
GGCGGAGGCGGCGCGCGCGGCCCGCTCTGGCGCGAGATTCAGGCCAGCATCTACAGCTATCCCTCCGATGTCCTCGTCGCCGAGGAGGGCGCAGCCTTCGGCGCAGCCCTGCTCGCCGGGGTCGGCGCAGGCGGCTGGCCCAATCTCGACGCAGCCTGTGCCGCGTCCATCAAAGTCGCTCAACAGGTCACGCCCGAACCGGGAGCCGTTCAGCGCTATGCTGAAGGGTATACGGCTTACCGCAAGGTCTATCCGGCGCTCAAGGGGATTCACGGATAGGCCAGGTTAGGGGCCGGCCAAGATGCTCTTTGAGCTCGGCAAGTTCGTCACCTTTGGCGCCAGCATTCTGTCACTCATGGCGCTATTGGGCAGTGCGTTCTTCGTACCCGGCGTCGGGTGGGAAGACCGCCTCATCGGCTCCTTTACATATCTCGCGCTGGCCGCGTGCCTCTGCTTCGCCAGCGGCATCCTTTTCCGCGAGGACGCCCAGCGCCGCAACCCGGACTCGCACCCGACGCTCACCTCAACCCTGCCCGTCAAGCTCTTCTACTGGAGCCTCGGCGCAATGGTCCTCTTCTTCGCGCTCGGCTGGTTTCTCGACACCTGGTACGTCCCGCAGTTGTGGAGAAACCAGCCTTAGAACATTAAGCAACAACCCCAAACAAGAGCCGCAGATCTGTGCCGCAGGACTATTCGCTTAGATTAGAAGCATGACTCGGCTCTATGCCGCCACCAGCAATCCCGGCAAGCTGCGCGACTTTGAAGCGGCCGCAGGCGCTGCCGCTGCCGTCCCCGACACCGCTCACATCATCATCGAACCGCTGCCCGGACTCAACGACCTCGCCGCTCCTCCCGAAGATGAGCCTACCTTCGCCGCCAACGCTCGTCTCAAAGCCGTCTACTATAGCCGCTTCGCTCCCGGCGAAATCGTCATCGCCGACGACTCCGGCCTCGAAGTCGACGCGCTCGACGGAGAGCCGGGTGTGCGCTCCGCACGCTACGCAGCCGACACCGGGTTCCAAGTGGAAGGCGCGACGACAGACGAAACCAACAACCTGCTGTTGTTGCGGAACCTTGCCGGTGTGCCCGCTGGACGGCGGCAGGGGCGATATCGCTGCGTGATTGCGGCGGCGCGGGATGGGGCGTGTCTGTGTAAAGGAGAAGGAACAGTTGAGGGCGAGATTCTGACTGAGCCGCGCGGGACGGGAGGCTTTGGGTACGATCCGCTGTTTTACATTCCGTCGCTGGGCAAGACGATGGCGGAGATTGATCTCGGGACGAAGCACCGGATCAGCCATCGCGGGCATGCACTGAGGGCACTGCTGGGGAAGATGGGGTTGGGGTGAGGTGAGTGGAAGAGTGGGCGCAAATTCCAGGCTGAAGCGCGGTATTGGTGTAGGTTGATTTTTTGGAATAAACTCGACGTTCGGGAGAAACATGGCGAAAGTGCAAACTAATTCACCTGCGAAGTGGGTGGCATTATCGGTATTTGTCCCTGGGGTGGTTTCAGTAGACCGATCTGGTGCAGTACTCCAACTGTCCTCAGAGCAGCCCCGCGAAAATGCCAGTGGCAATTCTCAAAACGGCAGCCGTAGGCCTCGAAGTCTCCGCCCGAATAAAACAAATGGCACTCCTTCAAAACGCAGTTGATGAAGCAGCATTCTTCGATCACGATGTTCTGTTTTATCAGGTTCTGATTCTCATGCTTCGCGATTGGCATTTGCTCCTCCGTTAAGCCCACTTCTTTGCCCCCAATGCTGTATCATATATATATGATACGAAGAAGTCAAGGATAATGCTTGGCAAATCATAAAAAAGTGATACAATTGCCAGTAGTTCAGTGGCGATTCTTCGATTATGCCGACGACATTCGGGAGTGGTATCTCGATCTTTCCGAGAACGGGCGTGACATCTTTAATTCCTTGCTCAAGATCAATTCAAAGACCTCCCTCCCCACCGACTGGCAAGGATGCAAGATGTTGCAAGGTGAATCCAAAAAGGTAGGGATTTGGGAATGGCGTTTCTTCGCAGACGGTGTGCAGCAACGACTTCTCGGAATGTTTGGAAGTGACAGGAAAACAGCCATCTTTTTATTAGGCTGCTCTCATAAAGATCAAATCTATCGGCCCCCAAACTGCATCGAAACAGCAATTAAACGAGCCAGGAATCTTTCGGGAGCAAACCTTTATGAGCGAACAATCAACGAGAATCTCTAGGCTGCTGCAAAACCAGGAATCGAGGGCTTCGTACATAAACTCGAAGTTGGCGGTTCTAGTTCCCGCTCAAATTCGCGCCCTCCGTCTCAGATCCATTGATCCTCCGATGCCTTTTCAGAAAGACTTGGCTCGTGAATCTGGTATGCAACAGTCTCGTATCTCCATGTTTGAAACACCAGGTGCCTCGAACCTGACCTTAGAGACGATTGCGCGGATCGCCGCAGCTCTTAGGGTGGGAGTAGTGCTAAAATTTGTTCCTTTTCACGATATGCTTCGATGGGAAAACTCATTTTCCCCGGACACCTTCGATGTTGAGCGTCTTCAAGACGATGAAGCATTCGTTAATCCGGAAGGCGAGAGAATCAATGAGAATGCGAATCAATTGGATGGGCTAGGACATTCACTCGGAAACGCTACGGGAGCAATGAGAATTGGCAAACATGCTTCTTTCGAGTCGATCAATCCATCAACTTCCCAAAACGCGATTGGAGCGTGATTTAATGGCCGAAAATGATCCTAAAACAAAGCCGGAGTTGCACTGGGTGCCAGCTCCTGAAGGAGTTCAAGAGATATATGCCAACGTGGCAACGATTCAATGGTCGCTTGACGATGTGCGCGTTAGACTAGCGCAAATAATCAATAGCCCAGACACCCCAGATCCTGGGGGGAATCTTATTCCAATTGCATTAGAAAAGGCCGCTGTGACAGTGACCTGGCGAGGGGCAAAAATAATGCTGGATAATCTCAGACAAGCTATCAGCGCCTACGAGGAAGTGAATGGAGAGATTACGGTTGATATAAATCTGCCGAAAACAAGACCGTAATCTTGGCCTTCCCAAGTTTCTCTCACGATCCGCGCTGCTGCGAGGTCATTAACTAGAATCGTATGTGACGGTTTCTTGGCCATGCCAAGAGTCTGGCGCAGCAGCTCGCTTATGAAGTTTCAAACTGCACAACCATCGTAACCCGCTTCCTTGACGCTCACCGCGCTCGGAACCAATAATAAATAGTGATATCTCCTAGTGATTTCAACGCGGTTCGGACAGGTGATGGAGACCACTGAACCGTGGATGGGCAGCCAAGGTAGAATCCCGCTGCCGTGACAATTTGCGCTGCGCTTTGAACGGACTTCCGGGCCTGAGTGCCCTGTCTGGCGGCGCGGCCAACCTGCCAAAGGGTAAGAACACAAATGTTTCATCCAAATAGGGCCTGGGGCATCCAATGAGCACGAGCACTGTCCAGGCAAACACGCACCGGGCGCCGAGTTTCTGGCAATCGACCAACGGCAAGAAGGTCGTGATGGCCGTGACCGGCTGCATTCTCTTCCTCTTCATCATCGGACACCTGCTGGGCAATCTGCTGGTGTATGCGGGGCCGGCAAAGTTCAACGCCTATGCCGCGTTTCTGCACTTTGACGACACGCTGCTGTGGATTGTGCGCATTGTGCTGCTGACGGCCGTGGCGCTGCACATTACGGCGACGGTGCAACTGGCGCTGCGCAACAAGCGGGCGCGTCCGGTGGGCTACTCGCGCAAGGAGGCGATCAACTCGTCGTTTGCGTCGCGGACGATGTACTGGAGCGGCCCGATCATTCTCGCGTTTGTGATCTTCCACCTGCTGGAGTTCACATTTGGCGACATTCATCCGGGCTCGCAGTTCATCTACGGCAACGCCTATCACAACGTTGTGGCCGGCTTCTCGGTATGGTGGATTTCCGCCTGGTACATCTTCGCTCTGGTCCTGCTCGGCATTCACCTGCGGCACGGCATCTGGAGCATGTTCCAGTCGCTGGGCTACAACCACAAGAAGCACACGCCGCTGCTGAAGAAGGCGGCGCTGGTGATTGCCGCCGCCATCATTCTCGGATACGTCTCCATTCCCATCAGCGTTCTCACGGGGCTTGTAAAGTAAATGACACTCGACGCACGCATTCCTTCTGGCCCGATTGAACAGGCATGGGACAAAGCCCGCTTCGATATGAAGTTGGTCAACCCCGCAAACAAGCGCAAGCACACCATCCTTGTCGTTGGCTCAGGCCTTGCCGGGGCCTCTGCCGCCGCCTCGCTGGGCGAGCTGGGCTACAACGTCCGCTGCTTCTGCTTTCAGGACTCCCCGCGCCGCGCGCACTCCATCGCTGCGCAGGGCGGCATCAATGCTGCCAAAAATTACCAGAATGACGGAGACAGCATCTTCCGCCTGTTCTATGACACGGTAAAGGGCGGCGACTTCCGCGCCCGCGAAGCCAACGTCTATCGCCTGGCCGAAAACAGCCTCAAGATTATCGACCAGTGCGTCGCGCAGGGAGTTCCCTTTGCCCGCGAGTACGGCGGCATGCTTACCAATCGCTCCTTTGGGGGCGCGCAGGTTTCGCGCACGTTCTATGCGCGCGGGCAGACAGGCCAGCAGTTGCTCCTCGGCGCATACCAGGCGCTCGAACGCCAGATCCACGCCGGAACCGTCGCCATGTTCCCGCGCACGGAGATGCTCGACCTCATCGTCGTCGACGGACAGGCGCGCGGCATTGTCACCCGCAACCTGGTTACCGGCGAGCTCGATGTACACTTCGGCGACGCCGTGCTCCTCGCCACCGGCGGATACGGCAACGTCTACTACCTTTCCACCAACGCCAAGGGCTCGAACGCAACGGCAATCTGGCGCGCACACAAGCGCGGCGCGCTCTTTGCCAACCCCTGCTTCACCCAGATTCACCCCACCTGCATCCCCGTCTCAGGCGACTACCAGTCGAAACTCACTTTGATGTCCGAGTCGCTGCGTAACGACGGGCGCATCTGGGTGCCGAAGGAGAAAGGCGACAAGCGTCCTCCGAACCAGATTCCTGAGGACGGACGCGACTACTATCTCGAGCGCCGCTACCCCAGCTTTGGCAATCTGGTCCCGCGCGACGTTGCCTCCCGCAACGCCAAGGCCGTCTGCGACGAAGGCCGCGGTGTCGGCGAGACGGGACTGGGCGTCTACCTCGACTTCAGCGATGCCATCGCGCGGCTCGGCGAACATGTCATCCGCGAGCGTTACGGCAATCTGTTTGACATGTATCAGCGCATCACCGACGAGGACCCCTACAAGGTCCCCATGCGCATCTACCCCGCAATTCACTACACCATGGGCGGCCTGTGGGTGGATTACCAACTCCAGAGCACAATCCCCGGCCTTTTCGTCGCGGGCGAGGCCAACTTCTCCGATCACGGAGCCAACCGCCTCGGCGCCAGCGCGCTCATGCAGGGCCTTTCCGACGGATACTTCATCATTCCCTACACCGTGGGCAATTACATCGCGACCCACAAGTTCGCCAAAGTCGATGAGACCCATAGCGAAGTACGCGCTGCCGTCTCCTGCGTACAGCAATCGACTGACAAGCTGCTCTCCATCAATGGCAAGCGTACCGTGGACTCCTTCCATCGCGAGTTGGGCAAGATCGTTTGGGACGAGTGCGGCATGTCGCGAACCGCACAGGGCCTCGAAAAAGCCATCGGCCAGGTTCGCGCGCTGCGCGAGAACTTCTGGCAGAACGTCAACGTTCCCGGCAGCGGTGATGACCTGAACCAGAGTCTCGAAAAAGCAGGCCGCGTGGCCGACTTTTTTGAGCTGGCCGAACTCATGTGCATCGACGCACGTGAACGCAACGAAAGCTGCGGTGGGCACTTCCGCGAGGAATACCAGACACCCGACGGCGAGGCGCAACGCGACGACGAACACTACTCTTATGTGGCTGCCTGGGGCTACGGCGGCCCGGACGGGAAACCCATACTGACCAAGGAGCCGCTTGAGTTCCACTACGTCCACCCCAGCCAGAGGAGCTATAAGTAGTTCGACAGAAACTACGGCCACGGCTAACAGCCCGGCTGGACCCGAACCCGTAAGCAGCCCAGCAGAATGATTTGGATAAATCTATGAAACTCACACTGAAGATCTGGCGTCAGAAGGGTCCGAACGACAAAGGTAAGTTCGTCGCCTATCCGGTCGACAATGTAAACCCCGAGATGTCCATGCTGGAGTGCCTCGACGTGCTGAACGAGACTCTCATCGAGCGCGGCGAGGAGCCTGTTGCCTTCGAGCATGACTGCCGCGAGGGCATCTGCGGCTCCTGCGGATTCATGATTAACGGCGTCGCGCACGGCCCCGAGCGCGCAACCACCGTCTGCCAGCTCACCATGCGGCACTTCAAGGACGGCCAGGAGCTCGCCATCGAACCTTGGCGTGCCGCGGCTTTCCCTATGGTCAAGGACTTGGTCGTCGATCGCCGCTCCTTCGACCGCATCATCGAGGCTGGCGGCTATATTTCTGTCTCTACCGGCAACGCTCCTGACGGCAATACCATCCCCGTCGGCAAGGAAATTGCCGACCGCGCCATGGATGCCGCCGCCTGTATCGGCTGCGGAGCATGCGTGGCCGCCTGCCCCAACGCCTCCGCCGCACTGTTCACAGGAGCCAAAATCTCCCATCTGGGCATCCTGCCGCAGGGCAAGCCCGAGCAGGACCGCCGTGCTCTAAGCATGGTCGCCCAAATGAACACGGAGCCCTTCGGAAGCTGCACCAACATCGGCGAGTGCACCGGCGTCTGCCCCAAGGAGATCCCTCTCGAAGTCATCGCTCATATGAACCGTGACTTCTGGCAGGCAAGCTGGAAGGAGCGCGACGACCTGGTCCAGACCATCGCACCCGTAACCAGCTGGTCCAACGGAGCAAAAGTCAAAAGCTGATCAATCAAGCAGGAAAGATCGAACGGCGCGATGTTGAGAAACCCACGGCTGGTGATTTGATACTCTGGACTTTGGAAACTGACTGCATGAATTCATTGCGTTGCTCCTTTCTTTTATTGGCTCTTGCTTCCACCTTCGCCTCCACTGGATTTGCACAGCAGTCCACCCCGGCAGATCAAAACTCATCAACCCCTGCGGCTCAATCATCCGCCCAGAGCGCAGACCAAACTTTGCCCGACTCACCCGACGCGGAAGCGCAGGTGAGTCCGCAGCCCAGCGGCCCCACAGCTGTCTTTGACACCAGCATGGGCCGCATGACCTGCCGGCTGTTCTCAAGGATTGCCCCCAATACAGTTGCCAATTTCATCGGCCTGGCCGAGGGCACAAAGGACTGGACCGATCCCGCCACCCACCAGAAGATGCACGATAAGCCGCTTTATAACGGAACTATCTTCCACCGGGTCATTCCTGACTTCATGATTCAGGGCGGTGACCCCCTCGGCACCGGCATGGGCGACCCCGGCTACTACATCAATGACGAGTTTGACCCCAACCTGAACTTCGATGTCGCCGGACGGCTGGCCATGGCGAACTCCGGACCAAACACTGACGGCTCGCAGTTCTTCATCACCGTTGCCCCCTATCCCAGCCTTAACCAGCACTACACAATCTTTGGCCAGTGCGACCCCCACAGTGTTCTCGTGGCTCAGAGCATCACCGAGGTCGAACGCGACACCAACAACAAGCCTCTCCAACCGGTCGTCTTGTACAAGGTCACAATTGTGCCGAATGGCCAGCCTCTTCCGGCCCCGGCTTCGGTTACGACTCCGCAAGCAGCACCGGCGCCGCAATCGCAACAATAACGTCTAAAGGAGCCCTACTATGTCCCGCCAACCCGGAATCTACGCCGTATTCAATACCAGCGAGGGAAAAATCGTCGCCCGCCTGTTCGAAAAGGATGCGCCGAAAACCGTCGCTAACTTTATCGAACTGGCCGAGGGCAAGCGCGAGTGGATCAATCCAGTGAGCAAAGCAAAGAGCACCAGCAAGCTCTACGACGGCACTATCTTCCACCGCGTGATCCCGAATTTTATGGTCCAGGGCGGCGACCCCGCCGGTACCGGCTTCGGTGGCCCCGGCTACAGGTTTGAGGACGAAACGAAGGGCTCACCCCACAAATTCAATGCCCCCGGAAAGCTGGCTATGGCTAACGCCGGCCCCAACACGAACGGCTCACAGTTCTTCATCACATTGGCCGCCACAGAATGGCTGACGGGCCGCCACACAATCTTCGGCGAAGTCGTGGAAGGTCAGGACATTGCGGAAAAGATCTCTCTCGTCCCCCGCAACGCCGAGGACAAACCGCACAAGCCTGTTACCATCGAATCCATGATTATCGAACGGCTCTGAACGGCAATTAGATGAAGGCGATGATTGTTAGAGTCTAAGGCATCTGCCGCCTGTAGCTCCAACGTATCGCTATGGCTGGTCGAGCGATTCATCCAATGGCGATTGCAAAGTCAAACCACTTGGAATGGTTGTCATCAGTGGGTTTGTTGGCAAAGCTGTCAAGACGGTCGATGGCGGCATAGAAGACGGTATCGCATTTCTACCCGCTCCTTGACCTTGCTCCGGGCGCGATCGCCTGCGCCTACTCTTACGTGAAATGTGGAGGGTTGGATTCAGAAAGGTCTGTTGCGACAGGTCTTCGAGTCCAAAATCAAGAGCTGGATTCCAGTCAAGCGGGCTCTCTGTACCGGTATCTGGTGGGCTGATAAGTGCCGTGCCTTTGGTGCTGTCAGGAAAATCCTCTGAGTAAGCTACGCTATTCATGCTACTGGCTTGTCTCACGTTTAGCTGGCCGGGTTCCTCGGCCGTGGTACGCAGTTCAAAGAAGCCCATTGAAAGCGGATGCTGTCTCACTCCGACCATTGTCCGTACTTTGGCAAGTGAACCGCGTCTCTTCAGTGTCGATATCGTGCGCAAGTAAGAGTTGCTCAGCGCCTGAATCGCGGAACTTCTGTATTTTTGATTCAGTAATCCGGCCCTACTCGTGCCAATCGCTTCACCAGCCGTCCGTCTCGAATTCACCGCTGCTCCAGAAGACCCGGAGGCTTCTGGAAAACTACCTTCGCCTCCCAAACTTACGTCCGATGCCCTCGACACCGAAACCGCCGCAGATACCGAAGATTCCGTGGAACCATTCACCAGTCCACTGACCGCGCTTCCCAAATCAGACACATTACCGCTCGGCTGCGAACGCTGATCGTTCACGAGGCTCTGCGCGATCACAGGATACCCGCCAAGGATCGTCAGCAAGCTAAAACAGATCGCAATCACCCGCTGCATGGTATCAGCCTAAACGCCCAGTATACTGCTGGCGCAGACGGAACCGCGGTAAGAAAAGCAAGATCTGGATGATGATTCCAAAGATGATTTCATTTCGAATCCCAGCACTGTAGGCAGACAGGGTAGCTTCGGTTGGTAGGAATGCACCAATCAGGCTGAGGCTGACAATCAATAGAGGTATGGGCATAAGCCACATGGCGAGAAATTCGTACACCGCTCTTACTACTACGATCAATATCAGCGGGTAGATCAACACACCCATGAGTCCGAAATCCGTCGCACCTCCAGTGAGAACCGAATTTGCCTCATCTCCGTAGCCAAAACCAAATTGCTGATCGACGAGCCCCTCCTCTGTAAAGAACCGAACCTTATTAGGATCGATCGCCCTCGGGATTGTCGAGTCTATCATATCCTCAGCATCGCGCCCTAGGGCGGGAGTTCTGGTTGAGGCCGCATCAAGAACATTTGCGAGAAATGCTATGACAAAGGTGCGCCTTTGCACGTTTTGACGCGTTGCTGCAACTGCTACAGCCAGCGCATCCCCCCTTTTCACAAGCTTGTTCGCCGCCGCCACACGCGTGGCGATTGTCGGTGACCTAATATTTGCTCGAGACAGCGGAGAGATACGCAAGAGCATAAATACCAGCCCGCATGCAGCAATTATGGCTCCAAAAAAACCGATAAGGATTGCGTTACGGATGGCTTTCCCGCGCCACGCATAGCCGGTTAGCCCTAATGCGAATAGAATTAAAACAGTCGAATAAACTGCGACGCGACGACCAAGCACTGCAAACAACAACAAAAGGACAATGGATGATAGACCGGCTAAAACTCTCTCGCGGCCCGTTTTTGCTGTTAAGAATGCGGGGATTGACAGCGCCACAGCCGGTCCATATATCCAATCGATAAACAATCCCGGAATACTGACATGGCCTGACTTTGATGCCGGTCCTTCTATCACTAGGGCATGAGCAGCATAACCAAGCAACATCCCGACCGCACTCAGATTGATAAGCGACCGCATTGTTGAATCGATTTGCAATCGAAAGCTTTGTCCAAACAGCGGTTTCTCAAAGATCTCACCAAAGAAATAGAGTAACGCAGAGGAAAAGAGGACCGCGGCGATACCCCGGGCCAATACTCCTCGGCCCAGACCCATCACCTCACTTAATGCAAGGGGACCGCGCGGAAGTGTCAGCCAGGTGTTGAGGGCCCCGCCTCCGTAGCCCAGGAGCAGGCTCATCGCAAGAAGAGTTGAAAAACGCGTAGGGGCCCGGCGAAACAACCACTGCCAAAGTGTATAGACGGAGATCACCGTGGCTGCGACACATCCAAAAGCGAACCCGTCATCATTGCCGATCGTCCAGCTCAAGGCCCCGGCAAGAATCAAGACTGCGGGGAAATACATGAAGTATAGAGGACGGGGAGGTGCCAGATCATCTCCGAACAATCGAATGGGGGCAACACGGTAAGTGCTGAGATCGGCTTGTGGTTCGGCTCCCATCATGTCCTATGGTTCGGAATTGAACAGCATCATTATCATTGAATCCAAAAATCAGAATCCGCCGTTCGCCGCCGAGTAGACAACCGCAGTTTGCGCCGCGGCAATCAACGCCTCCATTCCACGGTATGCCAAAGTTTTTCCAAGGCTCGGCGGAATGTAGAGAATATCGCCATTCTTGATACTCACATCTGCCTGTTTGCCATTGAGCACGTGCTTCAGATCCAGCATTAATTGCTCGTGACCTTGCGGGACCTTTCGAATCAGTCGTGCCTTGCTAAGCGATGCCGTTTGGTCCCATCCCCCCGCAAGTGTAAGCGCCTGCATGAGCGAGATCTGCTCGTTGTTGTCAATCAAGAATCCCCCGGGCTTTTTAACTGCACCGAGAATATAAATAATACCAGCCTTGCCAACCTCAATCGTATCCTCCGGGAGGATCACTGGATTCTGTTGAGCTCCAAGAGATTGGGCATTTTGAACCAGCCGGACGATCACTGGATGGTGAGGATCGTTGCGGTGAGCTATCATTACGACTTTTCCGGCAGAAGGAGAAAGCCCCCCGGCAAGGGCAATTACATCGAGGAGCCGACGGCCTCCGAATACCGAATACTCGCCCGGGCTCTTAACTTGGCCTAGAATTGTTGCGAACTGTGAGGCATATTCAATCACCGAAACCGTTACATGAGGCTCCAACATGAGCCCGTGAGAGCGCAACTCTGACTCGATTTTCACAGCGGCTTGAATTTGACTTAAACCGCCGACCCTGACAAGCCCTAGAACCGGAAGATTGACCTCGCCACTCTGACTGACCTGCGCAGAATCAGCCGAGAGCTCTGGAGTATCGAATACCTGGACGCTCAACACATCCCCGGGAATGATCGGAAGTTTTTGAGCATCGATGGGTGGCCTTGTTCCCGGCATCGTGTACTGCCCACTCAATGCAAAGCCAACCTGCATTGCACCCCAGACCAACACGATAGTAAGAGCGAATCTACGTGTTCTCATCAGACGCTCCATACCCCGCTCCGTAACTTCTTCTGTAGTCGTAGCCGTAGCGTTTCGAATAAGTGTAGTAGTTCTCCAGTCTCAGGTCTGCGTCATTCACTACGGTTCCCATAATGCGCGCGTTGGCGCGCCGCAGCAACTCACGCGTTTTAAGTAGCGCCTTTTTGCGGGTCACACCCGCGCGGACGAGAATCAGCACGCCATCAATCTGCGAGCCAAGGCTCAGGGGGTCCGAGACCGCGAGAACAGGCGACGAATCCAGAACGATCCGATCATATTCAGAGCGCCATTGCCTGAGTATTGCTTCCATGGAGTGCGAAGCCAGCATCTCGCCTGGATTCGGGGGAATAGGCCCCCTCGAAAGCACCGTGAGTCCGGGCAGATCAGGAAGCGGCCTTTCGTATGCTTCCTTCCCCGATTCCCGCGCAAGGACGGACGATAGGCCGCTGCGGTTGGAGAGACCAAACTTCAGATGTGTGGTGCCGCGGCGCAGATCCGTATCTACAAGCAGCACCTTCTCCTCGCGTTGCGCAAATGAGATCGCTAAATTCGCGGCAATCGTCGATTTACCTTCCTCCGCGAAGCTGCTTGTGATTAACAAAATCTTGGGTTCACGATCCACGGCAGATAGCAGAATGGAGGAACGCAAACTACGAAATGCCTCCGCACCAAGCGAATGAGGTTCCAGGTACGAAACCAAGTCAGGAAGAAGTTTCTGCCGCCCCACTTTCTGCACTGCATCTCCCTTGGCTGGGAAGTGCGGTACGACTGCCAGTGTGGGAAGATGCGAGATCGCTTCGGTTTCTTCTGAGGAGTGAAGCGAGTCATCAAGCATCTCCAATGCAAACGCCAGGATAAATCCGCCTGCCAGCCCGCCAACCAATCCGAACATCAGGTCTGACCGCTTTTGAGGCAGGATCGGACCCACGGGTATAGTTGCACGGTCAATAACATCAACGTCATTCGAACTGAGTCCGGCAGTAACACCTGCTTCCTGCAGCCTCAACTGAAGTGCGTTATACAACTCAGCCGCGGACTCCGCCGAGTGCTTCAGGATGTCAAACTGAGCGGCAGAGGCACTCTCCCGATATGCTTCTTGTTTGAGGTTGTCGAGCCGGGCCTGCAGCAGCTGCTCAGTCTTAACAGCGGTGTTGTATTCCTCCGCAAAGCGCTTTGTTAGGCTGTTAATCTCAGTATCAATGTCCGCTTGCACACTTGCGAGCTGCTTGTTGATTTCGCGAACCTTTGGGTACTGCGGACCGAATTTTGAACGCAATTGTGCAGCTTCCACCATAAGGCCGGCTTGTTGAGCTCTCAAGGATCCAAGAATCGTGCCTGGCGCTACAGAAACCAATAGCTCCGGATTGCGCGTGAGAGCCATTTTGTAGCGCGCCTCTTTCACAATTCGGTCTGCCTGCGCCTCAGCCAACTGTTCATTTACTGTTGAAAGACTGTCCGTAATCAGGCTCCCGCCCTCTGGTCCTGTGGTTACGATATCGTGCTTCCGCACATATTGAGCCAGGGCCTTCTGGTTTGCTTCCACCTGCTTCTTAAGCCCGGAGAGCTGTTGTGCAAGCCAGTCCGAAATACGCGTGGTTCCTTGGTACCGTGCCTGGAGATTTCGTTGCATGTAAGCATCAACAATTGCATTCGCGGCTTCCATAGCTATCACGGGGTCTGAATCCATAAATTGCACGTCGACAAGACCCGTTCCTGGCACAACGTTTATCTGAGTGGAACCTTGGAACATCCCAACCAAAGCTGCTCGCTGGCTGGGAGTCAATTGTCCGTTATATGGGTGGTCGGCAAAAACGTCGGAAAATGGCTTCTTGTGATAAAGATCCAGTGCCTTGATGACATCCATCGCAACCGTCTGGCTGCGCATGATCTCTAACTGAGTCTGAAGCTCAATGTCCGGATCCTCGAAATAGTTTGAGTTCTGCTGGATCACACTCTCGACACCGATGTTAGCGGAGCGCCCAAGATCGATATTGATGCGTGAAGATGCCTGATACTGCGGAGTCGTCGTCACAATGTGATAGACGGCGACGGCAATTCCAATCAGAGTCGTGGCAAGTATGAGCCATTTGCGCTTGAAGATAAGCTTACGCAAATCTGCCGGGGTAAAGACCGGGGCATGAGATGAAAAGCTTGCTGCCGGAGCCTCTGCCTGAGCTCCCTGGGGAGGGTTGGTCCACCCTTGCATTCGCGATGCGCTCCTTGTCCCGATTCTGATTTCAAGCACTACTCCGGGCGGAGGTAGCCCGGACGACACCGGCCTCTCGCACCAAACGGGAACTCGGTAGCAGTGTTACTTGAGTCTATCGAATGGATGGGACTGCGGCAATAGCACCGATGCCTGACCAGATCACCCTTAAACCCAACCAGTCACACACAGATGGAAAACATGCACGTCTTTTGTTTTCAATAGCGAGGCACCGAGCTGTCCACATTGACTGACCACCCGTCAATTCCTCCGCGCAGGGATTGCGCCCGCTCGTAGCCCTGCTCGCGAAGCCACGAGGTGACACTCATCGAGCGCACACCATGATGGCAAATCGCAATGATACGGGCCTCCGGGTCAAGTTCACGGTAGGCACGCTCAGGTATCTCGCCCATGGGAATCGAAATGCTTCCCTCGATTCGTGCCTCTTCATATTCCCATGCCTCCCTTACATCGAGAAGTACGCAGTCCCCGTGATCGCCCTCTGTCAGTAAACGCTTGAGCTCAAGCGCTGAAATTTCATAGTTCAGCATAGAATCTAAGGATACATGGAAGACCCTGTCGAACGATTCGAAAAGAAAGCGCCCGGCCGGCCGGAATCCATACCGCGAAATAGAAAAGAAAGCTGCTTTCTGAAACATGACGAATCAGGAAAAGGTCCTAATCGTTGAAGACGAGTTGCATGCCTTGACTGGGCTGGCGGAGCTGGTCTCCGGGTGGGGGTACCGCACTGAGACAGCCCGCGACGGAATTGAAGGCTTGGAGAAAGCCCTGGCCTGGCAGCCCGGGATTGTCGTAACAGACCTCAAAATGCCCCGTATGGATGGTTTGGAACTCTTGG
>Ga0335074_10007801_pt1 | contig 14851 bp, 11 predicted proteins | sample Lox_Sample_23_FD_206715 | JGI IMG/M metagenome (GOLD analysis project Ga0335074, IMG submission 206715) | Soil microbial communities from Loxahatchee National Wildlife Refuge, Florida, United States - Lox_Sample_2.3 | ecosystem: Environmental > Terrestrial > Soil > Wetlands | place: USA...
CCACGCCCCGGATGGATCCGCTGGTGGTCGCGGCGAAGACCGAGATCGCGCCGTTGGCGGTCTGCACCGCGACCGGGGTGCCGGTCAGGTTGTTGCTGCTGGACAGCTTCTTCGGGCCCGCGAAGGCGCCGCCGGGCGTCGTCTGGTAGTAGGCATACAGGTTCTTGCTGCGGATCACGTAGTCGCTGACCTGGCCGGTCTCGGTCATCAACGCCGCCTGGCCCTGCTGGGCGGGCCCCGGCGGCTGAAGGTTCACGTCCAGATAGTCCTGGTCGACGTCGATGGTGTCGCCGCCGTAGGTCTCGTTGGCGCCGCCGTTGAACTGATGGGCGCGCTGGTGATTGGCCCAGTCGGCGGCCGGGATCACGCTGTCGGCCGTGTTGGCCGCGCCGTTCCACAGCGCGTCCCAGATCACGTCCGGCATCGCGTCCTTGCCGTAGTTGGCCACCAGGTCGGCGACGCCGGACGAGGAGCTGCTATAAACCCCGGACTTATAGCCCTCGGCGTGCAGCTCGGTGGTCCAGGCGGACAGGAACGCCAGGGCGTTGCTCTCCTGGCTGGCCGGATACGCCTCCATGTCGTAGTAGATCGGGCTGCCCGCGCCGAGGCCCAGCGCGGCCGCCTGGGTCACCGCGTCCTGCGCGGCGGCGACCGCCTGGCTCGACGGCGAGGTGATCTGGTCGAACTCGGCCTGGACGCCGACGTAGATGGGCAGGAAGTGCCACCCGGCCGCGGCCTGCTGGGACACCCAGCCCGCGGTCAGGTTCGGCTGCGCACAGGCCCGCTCCGACCCGCCGATGTAGATGCCGACCGCCCCGTAGGGCGAGGAGCTCTTCCACGCGCTCATGAAGGCGGCGCTGGGCGCGGCGCACGCGTCGAAGCCCCGTCCCAGGTAACTGGTCGCGGCCGCGGGCAGGGTCGCCGCCGCGGCGGCCGGGGCCAGCACCTGCCGCGCCGCGTTGGACGACGGGGCCGGCCCGTTCCTGGCCGCCCGCACGATCCCGGCCAGCCCGGCCGTCGCCGCGCCGCTCGCGGCCGGGACGGGGAGTCCGGCGCTGGCCAGCACCTGGGCCACGACCGCCCGGTCGGCGTCGTAGGTCGCCGTGACCTCGACGCGCGGAGCGACGACCGTGATCCGGCGGGCGACCGGGTCCTCGGCCGCCGAAGACGAGCCGGACGACGCGGACGACGCACGCGACGGCTGGACCAGGATCGCCTCGGTCGTGCCGAGCAGGCCGCTCGGGCACTTCTGGTCCAGCCCGGGGTCGCCCAGGTAGATCGCGTGCCGGTCAAAGTTCACGCAGGTGGTCGACGCCCGGCCGGCGTGCACGACCGGCCAGCGGGCCGGAACCTGGAAGCGGTACCCCAGGTAGCTCACGGTCTTCATGGCCGACGAGTCAGACGCGGCCGCGAGCGCGACCGGGGAGCCGGCCCCGATCATCAGGGCCGCCGCCACGGCCATCAGGGTCCACCGCGCCATGCGCGCGCTCAGCAGTGTCATCTGCGACTTTCCTCGGGGCAGCCGGAGAAGCCGCGGCCCGGGCGGGGGTCGAGCTGAGCGGCGAGGTCGGAAGAAGCGTAGCGGTCCGCCGCCCGCATAAATGGTCATTTGACCAGACGGAAGGGTCATCAGCCCGGGGTCTTCAGAAGGTGAAAAACGCGGGCCCGCCGGCGCCAGATGGTTCGGGTAGCAGATAATCCGGTAGCGGATCTCTTTTGATAAGCTCGCGCCCATGAGCACGAGCGCGCCCACCCGCACCGTCGCGGACCTGTCCTACCTGCTCACGCACGCCGGGTACGTGCTGTCCACGCAGATGACGGCCGGCCTGGCCGAGATCGGCCTCAGCCCGCGCGGCTATTGCGTGCTGTTTCACGCCCTCGAGGCCGAACGCACCCAGATCGAGCTGGCCGAGATCTCCGACCTGGACAAGACCACGATGGTGGTCACGGTCGACGAGCTGGAGCGGGCCGGGCTGGCGGAGCGCCGGCCGTCCGGCCGCGACCGCCGGGCCAGGGTGATCGCGGTGACCGAGGCGGGCGAGCGGGCCGTGGCCGAGGGTTCGAAGATCGCCGACCGGGTGCACCGCGGCGTGCTCGACGCGCTGACCCGGGAGCAGGGCGACGCGCTGGTGGCGGCGCTCACCGAGCTGAGCGAGGGGTACCTGGCCCGGCCCGCGGAATCGGCCCCTCCGGTCAGGCGGGCCCGCCAGCGTCGCCTTTCGGCGTGATGATCAGCCGCCGCTCGGTGACCGCGACCGCGAGCTCGACCCGGGACGAGCACGAGGTCTTCCGGTACAACCGGGTCAGGTAGGCCTCGACGGTCTTCACGCTGATGTTGAGCGCGTGCGCGATCTGCTGGTTGGTCCGGCCCTCGTGGACCAGCACGGCCACGCTGCGCTCCCGCGCGGTCAGCACCGCCGGGCCGGTGGCCGGGGCCCCCGCCGCCGGGACGGCCGGAGCCGGCGCGTGCAGCCCGGCGGCCCGCATGATCGCCGCCACCTCGGCGACGCGGCCCGGCGCCCCGATCCGCTCCCAGGCCGCGTGCGCGGCGGCCAGGGTCCGGGCCGGATCGTCGCCGACCTGCCCGCGCGCGGTGAGCGCCTCGGCGGTCAGCACCGCGGCGCCCTCGGCCTCGGCGAGCTGCTGCGCCCGCCTGGCCGGCTCGGGATCGCCGCCCGCGTAGGCCTGGACGACGCAGGTGAGGATCTCGGCCAGCGGCGCGGCCTGGTCCAGGCCGGCCATCGCGGCCGCGGCGGACGCGGTCAGCTGGCGGTCGCCGCGGCCGAACGCGATCGTCGCCATCCGGTGCAGCACCAGCGGCATCGCCGCCCGGTACATGCTGCGGTCCCGGGCGCCGTACACGTCGCCCAGGTCACGCAGGGCCTCGGCGCCGCGGCCGTCGGCGGCGTCCAGGCCGGCCCGGGCCCACACGGTCAGCTCGGCGGGTGCGGTCGACGGCAGTCGATCGGCGAGCACCCGGCTCTCCCTGGGCAGGCCGAGGCCGCGCAGCAACTCCGCGCGCAGCGCGAGGACCACCCCGGACAGGGCGGGCGTGATCGGGGCCACCTGGTCGGCGTACAGCGTCGACGCGTCCGAGCTGGCCGCGGCCCAGTTCCCGCCCAGCCAGTTGCACAGGAGTTCCACGAACCGCCAGAACGGCTGGGCCAGCAGCGGCGCGGCGTACAGGCAGTTCTGCCTGGCCTCGGCCAGGTCCGCCCGAGCTCGCGTTAACTGGCCGAGGGTCGCCCGGCACACCGCCGACACCGTGAGCGCCCACACCAGCGAGGGCGGATCGGTGCCCGCCGCGGCGCGCTGCTCATCGAGCGCGGCCAGGCACTCGCCGGCCCGGCCGGCCCGCAGGGCGGCCTGGGCGGTCTGGCCCAGGGCGGCCACCCGGGACAACCCGGGCTCACCATGGGGCAGCGACGCAAGCCAGGGCGGCTCCGGCGATTTCACCTCGTCGGCGACGGGGTGCAACCGCGCGCGAAGAGCAGGATCGGCGGGGTCCGGCGTGGCCACAGCGGCAGTCTACAGGCGGGCGGAACTCGTCAAGGGTTATCCCTACTGGGATTGCATGCACGGTTCGGGCAAACTCTCCCTACATGGCCAGAAAGCCAACCGGGGGGGCGGTTGGCCCGGTCTGCCGGGATGATGCGTTTTCGCGGCATCCCGCTCAGCGGGTGGGCCAGGCCCGGCGGGGGGGTCGGTGCCTGGCCACCCGCCGTGACCCGCTAACCCCCGGCTCACTGAGGCCGTGATTTTCTGCCGTTTGCCGCCTGCTCGCCGCGGCCCTGATCTGCCGACGGTTGGCGCGAAGCGTCGCCGAAGTGCGAGAATGCGGGGATCTGGCGTTCCGAGAAGGAAGCGAATGGCTCCTCGTCAGCCCGAGCAGACAGCTGCCGTGCCGACCATGATTGCCGCACCGAGCGCGGGTGGTCCGACCGCGCTGCGCATCATGCTCGGCTCCCAGCTGCGCCGGCTCCGTGAGGCCAAGCGAATCACGCTGGAGGACGCCGGATACGTGATCCGGTCATCGGGCTCGAAGATGAGCCGCCTGGAGACCGGCCGGGTCGGCTTCAAGCCCCGGGACATCTCTGACCTGCTCACCCTGTACGGGGTGACCGACGAGCAGGAGCGCGCGACCCTGCAGGAACTGGCCCGCCAGGCCAGCACCCGCGGCTGGTGGCACGACTTCGCCGACGTCATGCCGACGTGGTTCGAGCCGTACGTGGGGCTCGAGGAGGCGGCGAGCTCGATCCGCTGTTACGAGAATCAGCTCGTCCCCGCGCTGCTGCAGACCGCGGACTACGCGCAGGCGATCGCCCGGCTCGGCCATCCGGCGAGCTCGGCCGACGAGGTCAAGCGGCGGGTCAGCCTGCAGCTCACGCGCCAGGCGGTGCTGACCCGGCCGACGCTGTCCAGCCTGTGGGTGGTCCTGGACGAGGCGGTTCTGCGCCGGCCCGTCGGCTCGCCCGAGGTCATGCGCGGCCAGCTGCGGCACCTGATGAAGATGGGCGCCGAGGCCCACGTCAGCCTGCAGGTCATTCCGCTGACCCGGGGCGGGCACGCCGCGGCCGGCGGCCCGTTCACGATCCTGCGGTTCAGCGAGCCCGACCTGCCCGACGTCGTTTACCTGGAACAGCTCACCAGCGCGCTGTACCTGGACAAGCGGGAGACCGTGGACCATTACCTCGAGGTCATGGAGCGGCTGTGCGTCGAGGCCCTGACCACCGACGCCAGCATGGACAAGATCCGCGCGATCCTGAGCGAGGCCTGACCGCGGGGCGGGCCGGCCCGCGCCCAAAGATCATCAGAACTGTCTTTTACGCTCCGTCGCCCGGGATCCTGGCCAGCACCAGCGTGATGTCGTCCTCGCCGTGCTGGCGCAGTTGCGCGGTGACGGCGTCGCAGGCGTCGCGCAGCGTGGCCCCGGGCCGGGCCAGGCACGTGCCGAGCGCCGAGCGCAGCGCGGCCAGCCCCTCGTCCAGGGACCGCAGGCGGCTTTCCACCAGCCCGTCGGTATACAGCGCCAGGGCGGCGCCCGGCGGCAGGCGCACGCTCGTGGCCTGGAAGGACTCCGCGCCCAGGCCGAGCGGCAGGCCGGGAGGCAGCTCGAGCAGCGTGGCCTCGCCCCCGGGCGGCACCAGGGCCGGCGGCAGGTGCCCGGCCTGGGCGATCTCGCAGGCGCTGCCCGGCGGGTCGATGACCGCGTAGATGCAGGTGGCGAACGGAGCCGCGGCGATGCCCGCGGCCATCTTGTCCAGCCGGCGCAGCACATCCCCCGGCGGCATGTCCAGCTCGGCCAGGGTGTGCGCCGCGGTGCGCAGCTGAACCATCACGGCCGCCGCCTCCGGGCCGTGCCCCATCGCGTCGCCCACGATCAGGGCCGCCCGGCCGCGCGACAGCGGCACGATGTCGTGCCAGTCGCCGCCCACCACGCTGGCGCCGACCGGCAGGTAGCGGTGGGCCACCTCGAGCCCGTCCGGAACCTGCGGCTGGCCGGGCAGCAGCCCCTGCTGCAGGGCGAGCGCGGTCCGCCGTTCCAGCGCGTAGAGCCGGGCGTTGTCGATGCACACCGCCGCGCGCGAGGCCAGCTCGCCGGCCAGCGTGATGTCGCCGGCGTTGAACGCCGGGCTGGCCGGGGCGCGGGCGAAGATCGCGCAGCCGACCACGACGCCGCGGGCGATGAGCGGCATGGCCAGCCATGAGGCGTACCCGGCCACGATCTCGCGGCCCCCGGGAGTGCGGGCGATCCGCGCGGCGGTCTCGCCGTCCAGGTGGTCGAACAGGATCGGCTCGCCGGTCGCCATGGTCCGGGAGCCCGGCTCGTCTCGGCCGAGCACGAGGACCTCGCCCGGCCGGATCGGGCTGTCGGCCGCCGTGGCGTCGCGCCCGGCCATCCGGACCGCCAGCCGGCGCACCGCCGCGCCGGGCCCGCCGCGGTGTGAGGTGAGGTCGCCCCCGATCAGCAGGCGCTCGGCCGCGTAGATGATGGCCGCGTCGGCGAACCCGGGCACCGCGGCGTCGACGACCTCGGACGCGGTCTGGGTCAGGTCCAGGCTGCTGCCGAGCCGGGCGGCGGCCTCGCTCAGCCAGCTCGGCGCGGGCTGCGGCCAGGCCCGCTGGGCGATCACCAGCGCGCCGCCGCCGAGCCCGGCCAGGGGTTCCCAGCGGATCGCGAACCGGCCCTCGCCGAGCGAGCCGCCCGCCACCGTGGCCGACCACACCCGCCCGGCCGCCACCTCGGCCAGCGCGAGCGCCACGAGCTCGCGGTGCCCGGCCCCGGTCATCAGCACCTCGCACACGTGCCGGCCGGTGACGGCGCTCGCGGTATGCCCGAACAGGCTGGTGGCGGTCACGGACCAGGAGGTCACCCGGCCCGACGGGTCCAGGGTTAAGGTGGCCAGGTCGGTCAGGTCGGGCTCATGCCGCCGCGGCAGCCCATTCCTGGCCATTCCTGACTCCACCGGTAACCGCACCAGCCCGACCCGTACTCTTAGGTTCCGTGCAAACACGAAATGTATCGCATTACCGGGATCAAAGCGGGCGATGAGCAGCCTTCCAGACTGGGTTCCGCCGGACGTCGACACCAAACGGGCGAACACCGCCCGGGTCTACGACTACTGGCTGGGCGGCACGCACAACTTCCTGGCCGACCAGGACCTGGCCCGGCGCATCACGGCGGTCGAGCCGAACACACGCGCGGGCGTCCGGGCCAACCGGGCGTTCCTGGGCCGGGCCGTGCGCTTCATGGCCGCGGCCGGGGTCACTCAGTTCCTCGACATCGGCTCGGGCATCCCGACCGAGGGCAATGTGCACGAGATCGCCCAGGAGGCGAGCCCGGGCGCCCGGGTCGTCTACGCCGACATCGACCCCATCGCGGTCGCGCACAGCCGGGCCATCCTGGCCGGCCATCCCGACGCCGCGATCATCCAGGCCGACCTGCTCGAGCCCGACCGGATCCTGGCCCACGAGACCACCCGCCGGATGATCGACTTCGGCCGGCCGGCCGGGCTGCTGCTGGCCATGGTGCTGCCGTTCGTGGCCGACACCGACGATCCGTGGCGGGTCGTGGCCCGCCTGCGCGACGCGCTCGCCCCGGGCAGCTACCTGGTCATCGGGCACATGACCAACGAGAGCAGGCCGGCGCTCGCCGATGCGGTCGAGACCGTGTACAACCGCAGCGTCGCCACCGAGGTGCACATTCGCTCACGCGCCGAGATCCTGCGGTTCTTCGACGGCTTCGACCTAGTCCACCCCGGGCTGGTCTACATCCCGCTCTGGCGCCCCGATTCCCCGGCCGACGTCCCCGAGGACCCGCGCAAGTTCTGGGGCCTGGTCGGCGTGGGCCGCAAACCCTGATCCCGGCGGCGGGGAGCCCCCGCCCGGCTGACGTCCGGGCGGCCAGGTTGAGCGGGGACCGGGGCGTTCGGTAAAAGGGTTTGGTCGTTTCGGCGGGTTCGGGGCGGTGACGTCGTTCGCCGGGCTGACATCGGATCGGCCGTTGGGGTGAGGCGAGCGCGGGGGCCGGCCTTCCGGCGCAGCGGCGAACCGGTCCGCGGGCCGATGTGCGCCGCCGTCCCGTCTCCTTAGCCTGGCGGCATGGGGATGGCCATTGTGACCACATCTGCGCCGGTACGCCCGGAGCCCCCGCGCCCGGCCGGGCCGCAGAGGCCCGCGCCGCCGCGGGCCCGGGCGTGGGCGCGGCCGCTGGCCTGCCGCGCGGCCTGGTGGTATGCCGGGTTCGCGATCTACGCGGCGGGCGTGGCCATCTTCTCCGGCCCCGGTGACGACCGGTCGTGGGGGATCTGGGCGTCGTTCGGCTACGCGGCCGGCTCCGCGCTTGAGGCCGGGAAAGGAATGGCGCGCCGGCGTGCTGATCCGGGCGCACGATAACTCAGGAACTTCACGGGATGCGCGTGTCAGCTGCGCTGCCCGGGGATAATTTACGATCCGTAACCCGAGTAAGAACTTCACGAGCGGTACACTGAGATGCAATTTCACTGAGCGGATGGCTGGCCGTTTCCCGTCCGGCGACGGGATTCGCCGCCGTTCACGTGCTCCGAAAACCTCGGCCTTTGTGAGCTGGAGAACATTGAGTTACCTGACAGAGAGGACCGTCGGCCGGCCCATCGGGGCGGCGATCGTGCCGCGCTCGTTAGCCATCGCCCAGCCAGGAACGCTCAGGTTCCGCCCCGACCAGGAAACGGGGACACCATGAACCGGCCCGTGCACATGAGCATTCGCGATGATCTGCGGATGAGGCTCAACGCCGGCGAGTGGAACGCGGGGGACCGGCTGCCCTCCGAGACCGAGCTCGCGGCCAGGTACGGGGTGGCGAGGATGACCGTCCGGCAGGCGGTCGGCGCCCTCGCCTCGGAAGGGGCGGTGGTGCGGCGCCAGGGCCTGGGCACATTCGCCGCCGACCGGCGCCCGGCCAAGAACGCGGAGCTGCTGCTGAGCTTCACCGAGGAGATGCGCCGGCAGGGCCACCAGGTCCAGACCAAGCTGATCGCCGCGACGGTCGAGCAGCCGCCGCCGCCGGCCCGGGAGGCGCTGCGGCTCGGCCAGTCCGCCGCGGCGGTCACGGTCCGGCGGGTGCGGCTGGTGGACGCGTGCCCGATCGTGGTGCAGCATTCGTGGCTCCCGTACGCTCGTTTTGCCGGGCTCGACGCTCATCCGCTCATGGACGGCTCGCTGTACGCCATGCTCGAGGCACAGTACGGGGTGCGCATCGTGCGGGCCAAGCAGGTATTCGCCGCCGGGGCCGCCGACGAATCCGACGCCACCGCGCTCGAACTGCCGCCCGATGAGCCTGTGCTCCGGATCGCCCGGACCACGTATGACAGCTCGAATCTGGTCGTCGAATACGCGATGAGCGCGATGCGTCCCGGCTACTCGATAGAAACGGTCATGGAGCGCGGATCGCAGTCCGCGACGCGTCAGCCCTGGCGTTTCTGCAATGGCGCCGACATTGATGTCGCGGTCTCAGCCTTCCCTTCTCCGTAAAGCGAGCTCGACGCGCCACGGCCGCGTGCCGAGGTCGGATCGGACGCTGGCCGCGCCCAGGGCCGTGGCCAGGCGGATAAGAGCTTCGCCGGACCCGGCCGGGGCGCCCGCGACCGGAACACCCGCCGGGTCGGCTCGAGCCCGGGCGTCTGCTGGCGGGCCGGCTGCCACCTGATCGTCTGACGCCGGCCCGACGGTCAGCCCGATCCGGATCTCGGATTCGTCGGCCTGCGCCGACAGGCGGGCCCGCGCCGGGAGCCCCGGCGGCACCAGGGCCAGCAGCAGTAACTCGACGACGTCGGCGATGACCGGAATGTCGGCGGCGCTCGGCCCGGGCCGCGGGGCGCGATCGACGGCGATCGGCGCCGCGAGCAGCCATCCCGTTTGCTGTCGCAGGGCGGCGATCAAGTCGGCGGCGGGCCGGGCCGGCGGCCAGTCCCCGCTCACCAGCCAGCGCAGCGATCCGGCCGCGGCGTCGAGCCGGCTCAGCGCCGCGTCCAGCGTCGCCGCCTGGGCCGGCGGCGCAGCCTTGCGCATGAGCTGCAGTTCGAGCGTGGTCGCGGTGACCTCCTGGATCGGCCCGTCATGCAGGAAATCCGACAGTTCCTGGCGCTCTCTGGCCCGCAGCTCCCGGGTGAAGCCGAGCAATTGCGCCACGCGCGGCGCCGGTGCCTCCGGGCGGGGGTCGGGAGCGGGTCCGGGTTCGGGACCGGATCCGGGCCGGTCGTGGGCCGCGGGCCGCGGGCCGGGAATGGCCGGGCGGCCGGGCGGGCCGGCCGTCGCGGCCCCGCCCAGGTCGCGCACCGCCTCGAGCAGCTGGCCGCGCCCGAACGGCTTGTGCAGGCAGGAGACGCCCTCCGGCAGGTCGCGGGCTCCGCCGGTGATCACCAGGCAGCGGCGGGCCGCGGCCGGGTCCCGCTCCTGCAGCTCTCGCACCAGGTCGATGCCCCGCTCGGTGCCGATGTTGGCGTCAACCAGGAGCACGTCGTAGCGGTCCGGTCCCATCGCGCGCGCCTCGGCGAGGCTGGCGGCGTCGTCTACCTCATACCCGTCGGCCTGGAGCACGCGGCGGATCATGGCGCGTACCTCGTCGACGTCGTCGACGACCAGAACCCGATGAGTCACCTGAGTCCCGTCACTGTCGGTCGGGCGGCGGCCACTTGTGACCGCATTAAGTTAGCAGGACACTACTGAAAGTAACACGCGGAAACCGGCCTGGTACGCAGTCACCGGTCAGCGCAGCGGGAACGGCACATCATGCTCGGCTTCCGGGCGAGGCCCGTGAATGCGCCGGTCGGCGGCCTGGATCGGGATGTCATTGATGCTGGCCTCACGCCGGCTCATCAGCCCGTCCTCGGTGAACTCCCACAGCTCGTTGCCGTAGCTGCGGAACCACTGGCCCGCGGCGTCGTGGCTCTCGTACTGGAAGCGGACCGCGATGCGGTTGCCGTGGAAGCTCCAGAGTTCCTTACGCAGGGAGTAGTCGAGTTCGCGGGCCCACTTCCGGTGCAGGAACTCCACGATCTCGGCGCGCCCGGACAGGAACTCGTCCCGGTTGCGCCAGACCGAGTTCGCGGTGTAGGCCAGCGCCACGCGCTCGGGGTCGCAGGTATTCCAGGCGTCCTCGGCCGCCTGGACCTTCCGCCGCGCGGTCTGCTCGTTGAAGGGCGGGAACGGCGGTCGGCTCACCGGGGCCTCCTGACCTCGCAGAACGATCTTCTCGCACGATACCGCGACGCCGGCCGGCGGCCGGGCTAGGCGTCGACGGTGCCGCCGAGCGAGCCAGGGTCTGGGCCCGGATGTCGGCGGTGGCCTGCCGGATCAGCTTGACAAGAGTCAGCTATGGCCGCCCGCCAGGTCCCGGAGCGTGAAACCGGCCAACCGCTTGTAGTTCTCCGCGATCTGGGCGAGTTCCTCGGTGGTCACGTAGTCCTCGAGGCGCTCGAACGGGCGGTCGCCGGTCCGCTCGTACACCTCACGCAAGATCGCGTCGGGCGGGTTGGCCCGGTTGGCGAGCACGACCGCCGCCGTGGCCTCGCGGCGGCGCTCCTCGTAGGCGGCCAGCGCCGCCACCGGGTCCTGCGGGCGGGCAGCCAGTTCGTCGGCCACCGCGCGGGCGTCCAGGATCGCCTGCCCCGCGCCGTTCGAGCCGCGCGGCACCATCGGATGCGCCGCGTCGCCGAGCAGCGTCAGCCGCCCGTGGCTCCACCTCGGCAACGGCTCGGCGTCCACCATCGGGTACTCGAGCAGCACCTCGGACGCCCGCAGCAGCGCCGGCGCGTCCAGCCAGTCAAACGTCCAGCCGGCGAAGCGCGGCAGGAAGTCTTCGAGCGCGCCGCGCTGCGTCCAGTCGCGACCGGTACGTTGCGGTGTCTCCAGTTCGGCCACCCAGTTGATCAGCTGCCGGCCTGCGCCGTCGGCGTTGTCGCGGATCGGGTAGATCACCATCTTCCCGGTCGCGAGCCAGCCGGCCCGGATCATGCTGGCGCCGGTGAGGATCCTGGGCCAGAGGCAGACGCCGCGCCACATCGTCACCCCCGAGTACCGCGGCGGCCCCTCGTCCGGATAGAGCTGGGCGCGGACCGCCGAGTGAATCCCGTCCGCGCCGATGACGGCGTCCGCCTCCAGGGTGGTGGCGGTCCCGTCGGCGCGCTCGATGCGGGCGATGGCCGTCCGGTCGTCCTGGTCGACGCGGGTCAACCGGTGGCCGGTTCGCACGGCCCCGGCCCCGAGCCGCTCGGTCACCGCGCCGAGCAGCACCTCGTGCAGGTCCGCGCGGTGGATGGAGTACTGGGGGTCGGCGTAGCCGGCCTCCCGCCCGGCGGGCTCGGCGTAGATGAGCTGACCGAACCGGTTGTAGAACACCGACTCGCGGGTGAGGACGGCGCGCTCGGACAGCTGGCGTTCCAGCCCCAGCTGGCCCAGCTGGCGCGAGGCGTGGGGCAGGATGTTGATGCCCACGCCGGCCGGCGCGAACGCGGGAACGCTCTCGGCGACCTGGCAGGCAATGCCCGCCCGGTGTAGTTCGAGGGCGGTGGTCAGGCCGCCGATGCCCGCGCCGACCACCAGCACGGACAGCCTGTTGCGGGCGGCTGAAGACCCGCCGCTATTCCCCGGCGGCACACGTCAGCCTAACCCCGCGCCTTGTCTTTCAGTACTGGGTGCGTCAGTACAGGTTCCCGGGGGCGGGCGGCAGGCCCAGGTCCTGGCGGATGATCTTTACCTGCGCCTCGACGACGGCGTTGGCGGCCAGGTCCTGGGCGTTGAACGACCGCAGCTTCCTCAGCGTCCTGGCCTGCATCTGCAGTTTGATCAGCTTGATCCGCTTCTGGTCGGCCGCGATGAGCAGGTCGGCATGAGGATCGGGCGCGGGCGGGAACGTGATGTCGCCGAGCTGGTTGTCGAACGACGTCTCCGCCTGCATCTGCTTTTGCAGGTCGAGTTTGGCGGCGGCGAGGTTGCTGTTCATGTCGCGGCTGTAAGTCGCGATGTCGGTGGCCAGGGCCCGATCGGCCGGGGCCGCCACGTTGGTGTACAGGCTGGCGATCCGCGCCGACGCGCCCGCGTAATAGGGGATGGCCAGGATAAGCAAGACCATTGCCACGACGGACGGCACAGCAATCAACAGGAACCCGGAGACGTTATTCTCGGAGGCTTTCCCGCCAGGTCTCTCGGTCATCACCGTCCACCTCTCGCTGGCCCAGTTGCCCGGAACCGGGGCGCCCGGCGCGCGGGACGTTGCCATTCCATCGATTCGCTCAGTTCGCCGGGGGATTCAGCGTCATGACCTGGAGTCCGGTGAAGAACTCCTCGTTCATGATGAACGCGAACGCGAGGATGTAGAGGGCGGCCATCGGCGCGATGCTGCACCAGACTTTCCATTGCTGGCCGGCCGCTCGCTGATCGGCGATCCAGCGTTTCACCGGCGGCAGCCGGAGAATAACCAGCGGCAGGCTGATGACCAGGATCTGGTAGAAGCGCTGGTGGAACACGGGGTCGCCGTCACCCTGCGGTCCGTCGAAGGGATGAAAGCCGTCAAGCAGCGCCAGGTGCAGCACGATCATGCCCCAGACGATGTAGGTCAGCTTCTGGATCTTCTTCCAGTACGTCCCCAGCTTGCGCTGCGCGGGCGTGTTTGCCGTCAGCAGGACCGGCCCGGCGATGAGGACGATGAGGAATCCGGTGACCAGGAAGGTGTGCCCGGCGAGCCGGCCGAACACGCCGCCGGAGAAGGAAGTCGTGATGGCCGCCGTGGTCGCGTCCGAGATCCCGATAAGCGCGAAGAAGATGCCATACCACCGTCGCAGCGGCGCGTACCATCGCGCCCCGGTGAGGTTGATCAGAGGTGTGATCGACACCGCGATGAGGAAGGTGAACTCACCCCCGGTGCCGAGCACGTCTGCTTCGGCCAGGGTCAGGACGTCCTTGGCGTTCAGCGTGTACCACCCGCGCATGATGAAAAACCAGGGGATGAACGCGGGCAGGCGCAGGAAGAACAGCGCTATAGACCGTCTCTTTAGCCGGGGAAAATACGTGGACTGCTGCGCCATCCAGGAGTCGATAGAACTCCGATTGGCCTTAATCTCTGCCGGCTCGACGTATTCCGGGTAAAAGGCATCCTGGTAGTCGTCGTTGGCGTAGGCAACGTCCTGATAGGGACCTTGGGTGTAGCGAGGATCTTCGTACGGATAATCCGCCTGAATCGTATCCCTCGGGTCCACTTCTCCTGCCTCCTTTTGCCTTTCCTGTGGCGTGGGCTCTGGCTTGCGAGCACAGTCCAGCCTGAGTGGCTTCGCAGGCGTCGAGTTCAGTTTTTGGCATGCTTGCCCGTTGGCGGCTGCACGTGATGCGCGCCCGGCGCATCCGGCTGGCCCGGGCCCTGGTTCTCTACTGGCCCTGTCTCGCTCGCGCCGGCTCCGTTCGCCCGGAAGATAAAGAAGGGACCGCCGTGTAGCGCGATCTCGGCGACCCCGCTGACGACGCCGACCGTGACCAGGGTGGCGAGAAGCGCGACCATCTTCTTCGCGGCTTTGGCCTGCCTGCCCTGCGTCCCGGTTGATTTCCCGGGCGCAGTGGCCGGTCGCGGCCTGGTTGCCGGTCGCTCCGGCCTGGTGGCCGGCCCTGCGGGGAGGGCCGCCGGCGGTGCTGCCACGAGGGCAGCCGTGGCCGCCGCGGCCAGCGCGGCGGGTGCTCCCCCAGGGGAGGCGAGGTTCTCCGTGGCGAAGGCGGACATCTGGCTCAGCTGGCCCGACAGCGAAGTGATGACCGCGCGCATGCGCGCGGCCTCCTGCTCGGTCGCCGCACGCAGCGCGGTGGCCTCCTGCATGATCGAAGCAGCATCTCGCTCGGCGGCCTGCCGGATCGCCGCGGCCTCGTTCAGGGCCTGTTGCCTGATGGCGGCCGCTCGCCCGCCATCGTCGTACCCGGGCTGCCTGGCGAAACCGACCGTTCCGGACGCCTGCATCTCCGCCATGCCATCGCGGGTGGCGTTGTCCGGGACCGCATAGAGCCGCCGAGCGCCGTAATGGGGCTGGGATGGATCCGGAACGTAGTCCGGCTCTTGGGTGTATCCCTGGGCCAGCGCGTAGCCCTGGGCCGCGGCGTTGGCGGGACCGGGTCCGTAGCCTTGCGGCGGGGCGTTGCCGGGTCCGTAGCCTTGCGGCGGGGCGTTGCCGGGTCCGAAGCCCTGGGGGCGGGCGCCCGGCCGGGGGCCTTGGCGGGTGGGGCGGCCGGTCTGGGCGGGGTACTGGCCGGTGTCGTAGCCCTGGGCGGGGCCGGGTCCGAAGCCCTGGGGGCGGGCGTTGGCGGGGCCGGGTCCGTAGCGTTGGGGGCGGCCGTTGGC
>Ga0335074_10007802_pt1 | contig 14851 bp, 9 predicted proteins | sample Lox_Sample_23_FD_206715 | JGI IMG/M metagenome (GOLD analysis project Ga0335074, IMG submission 206715) | Soil microbial communities from Loxahatchee National Wildlife Refuge, Florida, United States - Lox_Sample_2.3 | ecosystem: Environmental > Terrestrial > Soil > Wetlands | place: USA: Florida...
GCAGGAACTCCTCGACAAGCGCCACGGTGCCGGCGCTCGCTTCGCCGGCCAAGTAGGCGGGCAGTAGATCATGGATCACATCTCGCGTTACATTCATGGTGCGGATACCTCCTGGTTACGAACCTGCGCGAGCCTCAAGCGCGCCCGATGTACTTTGACTTTGACGGTAGTGACCGGCAGGCCCAGCGCCACTGCGATCTCCTCGTAAGGGAGACCTTCGTCGGCACGCATCAACAGCGCCGCCCGATCGGCCTCGGGCAGTTCCTGAAGAGCGCGCAGGACCCTCGCGAGCTCATCCTTCACTTCCACCTGGTGCAACACGCTAAGGCCAGTGTCGGGAAGCGTGTCGTCCAGGTTCTGACGTCGTGAAGAGCGCCTGAGCTCCATCAAACACAGATTGCGGGCGATGGTGAGCAGGTAGGCCTTCACCGTCGACAAGCGCACCGGATCCGGCGAGCTCCAGACGCGGATGAAGGTCTCGGACGTAACATCCTCGGCCAGCGCCGGGTCACCCGACAGATAGAGCGCAAAGCGGTAGACGTCCCGCGCGTAGCGCTCGTAGAGCTCATGAAACCGGGTCATGTCATCGCGTAAGGGAGCGGTTGTAGCTCACGTACAGAATATGCCCTCACCCGCGAAAAGTTTCCGGAGAAAGCGCTGTTTTAGTTTTCGATGCGATTAGTTCTTGGCGCCGCGGTCGCTGGCGGAGAGCACGTGGACGTCGGGTAATTGAGAGGCGTCCCAACCGCCACCGAGGGCTTCGACCAACTGGACGCTCGAGACCATGCGGCGCGTCTGGAGATTGACCAAAGCCTCCTGCTCGGCGAAGAGCGCCGTTTGCTGCGTCTCGACCTGCAGGTAGTTGGCGGTTCCAGCCTTGTATTGCGCGACCGTAATATCGAGCGCGGTTTGCGCGGCCCGCACGGTTTCCTGGGTAGCTCCGGTTTCCTGCTCGAGGATTCGGAGCGCGGCCAATTGATCCTCGACTTGCTGGAAGGCGGTGAGGACGGTCTCGCGGTAGCCGGCGAGAGAGGCGTCGAAATTGGCCTTGGCGACCTCAACCTGCCCACGGCGCTTGCCCGCGTCGTACAGTGTCTGCGACACGCTGCCTCCGGCCTGCCAGAAGCGTCCGGCCCAGGTGAACAGGCTGAGGAAGCTGGAACTTGCAAGACCGATTCCGCCACTCAGGGACACGGTGGGATAGTAGGCCGACTGGGCGATTCCGACCTGTTCGTTCAGAGCTGCCATCTGGCGCTCAGCCGCTGCGATATCGGGGCGGCGTTCGAGCAAGGTAGACGGCATGGCGACGGGGACCTGCGGCGGCTCGGTCTTGATGACCTGCGGGGCGATGGTGACTTCGGCGGGAGCTTTTCCGATGAGGATGGCGACGGCGTGCTCATATTGCGCGCGCGCGACGCCGAAGTCGATCAGTTGTTCTTTGGCCGAGTCCAACTGGGTTTCGGCCTGCGCGACGTCGGCGCCGGAAGCGACGCCGGATTGATGCCGGGCCTGAGTGAGTTTGAGAAAGCCGGTGTAGGAATCGACCGTGGACTGCAGGAGCGCGATGTCGCCGTCGGTGCCGTGCAATTGAAAATAATCCTGCGCGAGATCGGCCTGATAGGTGAGCTTGGCATTTTCAAGCTGCGCTTCGGTGGCCTGCGCGGTTTCGGCGTTGCCGCGCACGCTGCGGCGGATGCTGCCCCACAGGTCGGGCTGCCAGGAGATGTCGAAGGGGATTTCATAGGCGGTGATGATGGGCTTGCTGTTGCCCAGGCCGGCGGCTCCGGCGGGAGTGGCTCCGCCTTTCTGTGCGTTGGCGGATGGGCCGGCGCTGACAGTGGGGAAGAGGGCCGATCGCGCAATCTGGACCTGGGCGCGGGCAGAGCGATATTGCGCTTCGGCCTGAAGGACATTTTGATTCGAGATGCTGACCTGCTCTTCAAGCTCATTGAGCTTAGGGTCGTTGTAAATCTCCCACCATTTGCCCTTGAGCGCGGCGTCGTTGGGTTCGGCTTCTTTCCAGCCATCGGGCGGCTTTTCCCGGAACGCGGTGGGCGCGGGAGCGGGCGGGCGCTTATAGCTGGGGCCGACCATGCAGCCGCTCAAGACGACCACGCCGAGAAGCGCGGCGCTGAGAAACGCGGCGCCGAGCACTGACAGACCTTTACATTGCCGATTCAGCTTGCACATCTTTCTCATACATTATCGCTGCTCATACATTATCGCTAAAGAATGTCAGACTTCCGTTTCGAGGGGTTGGTTACCGGAGGAAGCCTCGCGGCGGCGCGAGCGTTTGCCCGCGCGCCATTGCTGCAGGCGATCGAAGTAGAGATAGACGACGGGCGTGGTGAAGAGCGTGAGCATCTGGCTGAAGAGCAGCCCGCCGATGATGGTGATGCCGAGCGGGCGGCGGAGCTCGGAGCCGGTGCCGGTGCCGAGAGCAAGCGGGAGCGCGCCCAGGAGCGCCGCCATGGTGGTCATGAGGATGGGGCGGAAGCGCAGCAGGCAGGCTTCGAAGATGGCGTCGCGCGAGCTTTTGCCTTCGTTGCGCTCGGCGGCGATGGCGAAGTCGATCATCAAAATGGCGTTCTTCTTGACGATGCCGATCAGCAGGATGATGGCGATGATGGCGATCACGCTGAGGTCGGTGCGGGTGAGCTCGAGGGCGAGCAGGGCGCCCACGCCGGCCGAGGGGAGAGTGGAGAGGATGGTCACCGGATGGATGTAGCTTTCATAGAGCATGCCCAGGACGATATAGACGGTGGCGAGCGCGGTGGCGATGAGGAGCGGCTCAGAGCCGAGCGAATCCTGATAAGCCTGAGCGGTTCCGGCGAAACCGGTCTGGATGGTGGCGGGAAGGCCGACTTTGGTGGCCGCGGCGTTGATGGCGTTGACGGCCGTTCCCAACGCGACGCCGGGGCGCAGATTGAAAGAGAGAGTGATGGCGGGGAACAGGCCCTGATGGTTCACCGAAAGCGGGGCGGTGGCGGTGCCGGTCTTGGCGATGGCGCTCAAGGGCACCTCGGAGCCATTGGGCGCCGAAACATAAACCTGGTGCAGTGTATTGGGGTTCTGCCAGAACTGCGGAGCCGCTTCCATGACCACGTGGTACTGATTCAGCGACGAATACATGGTGGAGACCTGGCGCTGGCCGAAGGCGTCGTAGAGCACGGCGTCGATCAGTTGAGGCGAAATATTGAAGCGGGCGGCGGTGCGGCGGTCGTAGTCCACCAGGGCTTGCAGGCCGCGATCCTGCTGGTCGCTATTGGTGTCGGTGATGCCGCCGATGGATTTGAGCTCGGCGAGCATTTTGGGCGCATAGGTGGTCAGGTCCGCGAGATTGTCGCCGCGCATGGTGTATTGATACTGCGCGTTGCTGGAGCGGCCGCCGACGCGCAGGTCCTGCACGGCCTGGAGATAGAGCGTGGCGCCGGGAACGGTGGCGAGCTGGGGGCGCAGGCGCTGGATGATGTGATCGGCATCGATTTTGCGCACGTTGAGGGGCTTGAGGGAAATGAACATGCGCGCGGTGTTGGTGGTGGTGCCGCCTCCGCCGCCCGAGAACGCGTTCACGGTGTCGATGGCGGGATCGTGATCGATGATGTTTACCATCTGGCGCAGGATGCGGTCCATGGTCTGGAAAGAGGTGTCCTGATCGGCCTGGATCTGGCCGGAGAGGCGGCCGGTGTCCTGCTGCGGGAAGAAGCCCTTGGGCACTTGCACGTATAAGTAGATGGTGACGGCGAGGGTGACCAGGAGGCTGGCGAGCGTGAGCGCGGGATGGCGCAGGACGGTGGAGAGCGTGCGGCCGTAGAGATTGACGACCGCGGTGAAAAATTCTTCGCTCTTGCGGTACATGCGGCCGTGCTGCTGTTCCTGGCGCAGCAGGTGCGCGCACATCATGGGAGTGGTGGTGAGCGAGACGACCATGGAGACGAGAATGGCGACCGACAGAACGATGGCGAACTCGCGGAACAGGCGGCCGACGATGCCGCCCATCATGAGCAGAGGGATGAAGACGGCGATGAGCGAGAGGCTGATGGTGAGCACGGTGAAGCCGATCTCTTCGGCGCCCTTGAGCGCGGCCTGAAACGGCTGCATGCCGTGTTCGATGTAGCGGGTGATGTTTTCGATCACGACGATGGCGTCGTCCACCACGAATCCGGTGGAAATGGTGAGCGCCATGAGCGAGAGATTGTCGATGCTGTAGCCGCCGAGGTACATGATTCCGAAGGTTCCGATCAGGGAGACGGGGACGGCGACGCTCGGGATCAAGGTGGTGCGGGGGCTGCGCAGGAACAGGAAGACCACCAGGATGACGAGAACGATGGAGATGAGGAGCGTGATCTCGACGTCAGAGACAGAAGCGCGGATGGTGATGGTTTGATCCATGGCCACGCGCATGTCGATGGCGCGGGGGATGGCTCCGGCGAGCTGCGGGAGGACTTCGCGAATGCGATCGACGGTATCGATGATGTTGGCGCCGGGCTGGCGGAAAACGATGACCAGGACGGAGGGCTTGCCATTGGCGTAACCGGCGTTGCGCAGATCTTCGACGGAGTCCACCGCTTCGCCGACATCGGAGACGCGCACGGCGGAACCGTTGCGATAGGCGATGACCAGGGGCTGGTAATCGATGGCGTGGAAGATTTGGTCGTTGGCGCCGACTTCGAAGCGGCGCTTGGAGTCCTGAAAATCGCCCTTGGGGGTGTTGGAATTGGATCCGGCGAGGGCGGAGCGGACCTGCTCGAAGCCGATGCCGTATTTGTTGAGCTGCGAGGGATTCAGCTCGATGCGCACGCCGGGCAGCGCGCTGCCGCCGACAACCACTTGGCCGACGCCGGTGACCTGGGAGAGCTTCTGGGCCATGATGGTGGACGCGGCGTCGTACATCTGGCCTTTGCTCAACTGGTCGGAGGTGAGGGCGAGCATGAAGATGGGCGAGTCCGCGGGATTGACTTTGCGGTAGCTCGGATTGCTCGGCAGATTGGTGGGCAGATATCCGCGGGCGGCGTTGATGGCGGCCTGGACGTCGCGGGCGGCGGCGTCGATGTTGCGATTCAGATCGAACTGCAAGGTGACGCTGGTGGCGCCGAGGGTGCTGGACGAGGTCATTTCGGTGACCGAGGCGATGTGGCCGAACTGGCGCTCGAGCGGAGTGGCGACGGAAGACGCCATGGTCTCGGGACTGGCGCCGGGGAGTGAGGCGTTGACCGAGATGGTGGGGAAATCGACTTGCGGGAGGGGTGAGACGGGGAGCAACCGGAACGCGACCGCGCCCGCGAGCGCGACGGCCGTGGTGAGCAGCGTGGTGGCGATGGGGCGGCGGATGAAGGGTTCGGAGATGCTCATGGTTATTGGGCGGGGTGCGGTTCGGGCGTGGGTCCGGAGGGGCCGTGAGTGGCAGCGCCGGCGCGCATTTCACGATGGCGCCGGGAAAATCGGATGGCGAGGCGATCGAAGAACAGATAAACCACGGGCGTGGTGTAGAGCGTCAGCATCTGGCTGAAGATGAGTCCGCCGACGATGGTGATGCCAAGCGGACGGCGCAGCTCCGATCCGACGCCGGTGCCGAGGGCCAGCGGAACGCCGCCTAAGAGCGCGGCCATGGTGGTCATCATGATGGGGCGGAAGCGCAGCAGGCAGGCCTGAAAGATGGCGTCCTCGGGCGCCTTGCCTTCGTGGCGTTCGGCTTCGAGCGCGAAGTCGATCATCATGATGGCGTTTTTCTTCACGATTCCTATAAGCAAGACGATGCCGATTAGGGCGATGACGCTGAAGTCGCTGCCGGTGATGAAAAGCGCGAGCAGCGCGCCGACGCCGGCGGAGGGGAGCGTGGAAAGGATGGTGACGGGGTGGATGAAGCTTTCGTATAAAACGCCGAGGACGATGTACACCGTGATGAGAGCGGCAAGGATGAGGACGGGTTCGTTAGCGAGCGAGGCTTGGAACGCTTCCGCGGTGCCTTGAAACGCGGCTTGGATGCTGGGCGGCAGTCCGACTTCGTCTTTGGCGCTATTGACGGCCTGGACGGCTTCGCCGAGCGAGGCGTTGGGCGCGAGGTTGAAGGAGAGCGTGGCGACCGGGAACTGGCCCTGGTGACTGATGGCGATGGGCGCGGTGCGAGTTTCGATGGTGCTGAAGGCGGCGAGCGGAACTTGTCCGCCATTGGGAAACGCGCTGGTGGAGGCGATGGAGAGAGATCCGGGCGCGCTGGTAGATCCGGTGGAGTTGAGGCTGGCGACGGATGCCGTGGCGGAGCTGGTGGGGCCGCTCGAGACCGCGGTGCCGGTGCCGCCGGCGACCACGCCGCCCGAACCCGAGGATGAGGCAGCGCCGGTGCGAATGAAGAGGCCGCGCAGATCGATGGGTTTGTCGTGATACTCGGGCTTTACTTCGAGGATCACGTGATATTGATTGAGCTGCGTGAACATGGTGGAGACCTGGCGCTGGCCGTAAGCGTCGTAGAGGGTCTGGTCGATGGCGGAGGCGGTGATGCCGAGGCGGGAGGCGGTGACGCGGTCGTAGGCCAGGCGGGTCTGGAGGCCGAGCACCTGCTGGTCGCTCGCGGCGTCGCGGAGCTCCGGGAGCTGCTGGAGTTTGGCGAGGAGCCGGGGAGCGTAGACGTTGAGCTCGTCCTGGCTGGGGTCTTCGAGCGTGTATTGAAACTCGGTGCGGCTGACGCGGTCCTCGACCGTGAGGTCCTGGACGGGCTGCATGAAGAGCGTGATGCCGGAGACCTGGGCGAGCTTGGGCTGGAGGCGGGTGATGACGTCGGTGGCGCTGATCTTGCGCACGTCGAGCGGCTTGAGGTTGATCAAGATGCGGCCGCTGTTGAGGGTGGTGTTGGTGCCGTCGACGCCGATGAAGGATGACAGGCTGTCGACCGCGGGATCTTTCAGAATGACGCTGACCAGAGCCTGCTGCTCGCGCGCCATCTCGGCGAACGAGACGGTTTGCGCGCCTTCGGAAATGCCTTGGATAACGCCAGTGTCCTGGATGGGGAAAAATCCCTTGGGGATTTCGATGAAGAGCAGGATGGTGACGGCCAGGGTGGCAACGGCTACCAGCAGCGTGGCGGTTTGGCGCTTGAACACCCAGGCCAACGACGTTTCGTAGACGCCGATAATCCAATGCCAGCCGCGCTCGGAGGCGCGGTAGAAGCGGCCCTGCTCAGCTTCGGGCGTGTGCTTGAGGAGCTTGGAGCACATCATGGGCGTGAGCGTGAGCGACACGATGGCCGACATCAGAATGGTGATGGAGAGCGTGACGGCGAATTCGCGGAACAGGCGGCCGACGATGTCGCCCATGAAGAGCAGCGGAATCAGGACCGCGACCAGCGAGACGGTGAGCGAGATGATGGTGAATCCGATTTGTTCGGCGCCTTTGAGAGCGGCGCGCAAGGGGTGCTCGCCTTCTTCGATGAAGCGGACGATGTTCTCGATCATGACGATGGCGTCGTCGACGACGAAGCCGGTGGAGATGGTGAGGGCCATCAGCGTGAGGTTGTTGAGGCTGTAGCCGAGCAAGTACATCACGCCGAAGGTTCCGACCAGGGACAGCGGCACGGCGACGCTGGGGATGATGGTGGCCGAGAGATTCCGGAGGAACAGGAAGATGACCATCACGACCAGCCCGATGGTGAGCATCAATTCGAATTCGACGTCGCGGACGGAGGCGCGGATGGTGGTGGTACGGTCCGTGAGGACTTGCGTTTTGACGGCTTCGGGCAGCGTGGAGGTGAGCTGCGGAAGAAGCGCTTTGATGCGATCGACGACGGAGATGATGTTGGCGCCTGGCTGGCGCTGGATATTGACGATGACGGCCGGGGTAGCGTTCATCCAGGCGGCTTCGTGAATGTCTTCGACGCTGTCGATTACGTCGGCCACTTTGTTGATGAGGACGGGCGCACCGTTTTTGTATGCGACGACGAGACTGGCGTAGTCGGCGCTCGAAAGAAGCTGATCGTTGGCGCCGATTTGATAGCTCTGGCGCGGGCCGTCGAAGTTGCCCTTGGCCTGATTGACGTTGGCGGCGATGATGGCGCTGCGCAGGTCCTCCATGTTGATGCCGTAGGCAGCGAGCTGCGAGGGATTGGCCTGGATGCGCACGGCGGGCTTTTGTCCACCGCTGATGCTGACCAGGCCCACGCCCGCGAGCTGCGAGATTTTGGGCGCGAGGCGGGTGTCGGCGAGATCTTCGACTTTGGAGAGCGGGAGGGTATCGGAGGAGAGCGCAAGCGTGAGAATGGGCGTGTCGGCGGGGTTGGTTTTGCTGTAGAGCGGAGGCGTGGGGAGATCGGCGGGAAGATAGGTGCCGGAAGCGTTGATGGACTGCTGCACTTCCTGCTCGGCGACGTCGATGTTCAGGCTCAGGTTGAATTCGAGCGTGATGACCGAAAGGCCTTCGGAGCTGATGGAGGTCATCTGCTGGAGGCCGGGAACCTGGCCGAACTGGCGTTCGAGCGGCGCGGTGACGGAGGACGCCATGACGTCGGGATTGGCGCCGGGGTAGGTGGTGGTGACTTGGATGGTGGGGTAATCGACTTCGGGGAGGGCCGATACGGGGAGCTCGCGATAAGCGACGGCACCCGCGAGCAGAATGCCGACCATGAGAAGCGTGGTGGCTACCGGCCGCAAAATGAATGTTCGCGACGGGCTCACTTCGAGGTCTTTCCGGACTTATTGCTGCGGGTCTGATTCTTTGCGCTGTTCGCGGCGGGCGTCGCCGGGGCAGGTGCGCCTTCGAGATGCACTTCGACCTTGCTGCCTTCCTGGAGCTTGTCGACGCCGGTGAGAACAACCACGTCTCCTTCGTTGACGCCGGATGTGATTTCGGTGTTGTTGTCGTCGCTGGTGCCGAGTTTCACGGTGCGGAGCGTGACCGTGGAGTCGGGCTTCACCACGTATACGTATGCCATCGAGGAATTGCGCTGCACAGCCGCCGAGGGCACCAGGACGACGCCGCGCTTTTCCTGTTCGAGCAGCCGGGCGTTCACGAACTGATTGGGGAACAGCTCGTCCTTGGAATTGTCGAAGGTGGCGCGCAGCTTGACGGTGCCGGTGGTTTGATCGATTTCGTTGTCGATGGTGGTGAGGGTGCCGGAAGCGAGTTTCTTTTTCATGTCGCGATCGAAGGCGTCGACGGGGAGGGTCTGGCCGGCGCGCTGCTTGGCATACACGGTGGGGAGCTGGTCTTCGGCGATGGTGAAGATGACGCTGATGGGCTGAAGCTGGGTGATGACCAGGAGCCCCGTGGAATCGCTGGTTTGGACGATGTTGCCGGGGTCGACCAGGCGCAGCCCGATGCGGCCGGTGATGGGGGCGGTGATGTGGCAATAAATCAGGTTGACCTTGACGGCGTCGATCAGGCCCTGGTCGTTTTTGACGATGCCTTCGTCGGACTTGACGGTGGCGATCTGGGTAGCCAGTTGCTGCTCGGTGACGGCGTCGGTTTTGATGAGAGTCTCGTAGCGCTTCTGATCGATGCGGGCGTTGTCGAGCGTGGCCTGATCGCGCAGCAATTGGCCTTCGTACTGGGTGAGCTGGGCCTGATACGGGCGGGGATCGATGTCGGCCAGGGTATCGCCCTTGTGCACCATGTCGCCCTCTTTGTAGTAGATCTGCATCAACTGGCCGTTGACCTGAGTTTTGACGGTGACGGTATAGATAGGCGTGACGGCGCCGAGACCGGTGACGTAGACGCCGATATTTCCCTTGACGGCCTTCGCGGCATCGACGGGCGCGGCGGCATTGGCTTCTTGGGCGCGACGTCCGCCGCCCTTTGCGGCGGATTCTCCGGAGGGCGGGGCCGGGCGCTTGATCCAGTAGTAGAAACCGCCGCCGAGGATCGCAAGCAGCAGGATCCAGGGCCAGAGCCGATGACGGCGCGGGGGCGGAGGCGGAGCGGGCCGTTGGGCTCCTGGCGGGGACGGCGCGGGGATCACGGGCGCAACTGGAGTCCGGCTTTCTACGGAAGCCGGGGTGGCGGGCCGCTGCGGTTCCAACTTTGCTTGCTCCTGGTTTGCTCGTCGTTGTTTGCTCCTCTATGATGCAGGGGGGAAACGGAGGCGGTCAAGCAGCGTGCGCCACAGCCTGCAAAAGAGCGTGCGCCACGCGGTGGTATAGTGCAGTGAGGAGTTGCAGCCGCTGTGCGATGTTTCCTCGCTGTCCTCGGCACCCTCGCGACGGCGCTTCTTGGGCAGCCGCCGCCGAAAGACTCCACCCCTTTTCGAGCCGACTCCACGCTGGTCCTGGTGCCGGTCTCGGTCACCGACCCTTCCAACCGCTACGTACTGGGCCTCGAAAAAGACGATCTGCGCCTCTTCGAAGACGGCGTGGAACAGAAGGTGACGCATTTTTCGAACGAAGATGCGCCGCTGTCGATCGGGCTGCTGGTGGACACCAGCGGGAGCATGGGCGCGAAGCTGGAGACGTCGCGGCGCGCGGTAGAGGAATTCTTAAAGACTTTGAACGCCAACGATGAAGCGTTCCTGGTGGAGTTTAGCGATCAGGCGCAGCTCGCTGTCCCGCTGACCAACGACGCCAAAGCCATTGAGACCGCCATGACGAACGCGACTTCCGGCGGGCTGACCGCGCTGTTGGACGCTGTCCAGATGGGCCTGGCGGAGATGAAGCGCTCGAAAAACCCGCGCAAAGCGCTGCTGGTGATTTCAGACGGCGGGGATAACAACAGCCGCTTCACGTCCACCCAGATCACCGACCTGGTGCGGGAAGCGGACGTGCAGGTTTATGCGATGGGCGTTTTCGAACCGACGCTATCGTTTCCTTTGGCGCGGAGCTTGGGGAGCCTGCACTCGGGCGCCACCGGGTCGGCGTCCGCAAAGGTGGGCGCGGCTGAGCTGGATGGACCGCGGCTGCTCTCTGAAATCGCCGATCAGACGGGTGGACGGGCGCTGGCGGCTACGAACTTGCGCGAGCTGCCGGGGATCGCCGAGCGGATCGGCATCGAGCTGCGCAATCAATACGTGCTGGCGTATACGCCGACCAACGTGAATCGCGATGGCAAGTATCGCAAAATCGAAGTGAAGCTCCAGCAGCCCAAGGCGCTTCCGCCGTTGAAGGCGCGCTGGAGGTTGGGGTACTACGCGCCGGCCGAGTAAAGATTAGCGGTGCCCGCCGCCGTGAAACCCGCCGATGCCGGCATGCCCGATTCCAATGGCGCCGGGACGCGACAGGATCACCGAACGCCCTGGAGTGTAGCCATAGCCGGGCCGCGTGGGCGTGAAGCCCCGATAGACGTAGCTCGGATAGGTTGGTGTATAGGGGCGATAGAGCGGCACTCCATAAACCAGCAGCGGGTTGATGGGGCCCAGGCCATACAAACTGTAGGGATAAAGGGCCGAGAAGAAAAGCCCCGAACCGTATGGATAAAGACCCGTGCCATAGAGACCCGATCCATAAAGACCGGATCCGTAGAGTCCGGATCCGTACAGGCCTCCGCCATAGAGTCCCGAACCATAGGAACCGTATCCGGGCGGGGGAAGCGCGCTCGACATGCCCGGAATGTAGGGCGGGATGCCGAGCGATTGCAGTACCGAATCCGGATTATTGTTCCAGCCGTCGATCACGCCGCCCAGGTCGGATGCGGCGGCGGCTTCCTGATTGCCTTGGTCGACGGAGTTGCTGCGCGCTTCATCCCAGCGATCCAAATCGTCGCCGGATGGTTTCAACGCCGGGTCGCTCGCATCGGACCCCTTGAGCACCTTGCGAGCAACCAGCTTCCCGTCGAAGGGAACTATGCTACCGGCCGTCGCCTCCACCGATTTGCCTTCACTCGTCACCTCGGCCTTACCGTTTTCCACTTTGACCTGCGGCGGATCGGAGTCAAACCGGTAGCGGCCAGGCCCGCCGATGCGCACCTGATCGAGGTTATAAACGACCATCACCGAAGTTCCATCCAACGTTTCGGAGCCCTGATCGACCACGGCCGAGCCGCGCAGCAGTTCCACGCGCGTGTCATCGAGTTTGTTCGACAACATGCGGATGGAGCTGTTCGCGCCCAGCCGGATAAAGGTGGCGGGCGTAAGGAGCACTTCGGCGCGGCCCTCTTCGGTGCGCAGTTCCGAGCCGTTGTTCATCTGATCGAACTTACCGGTCTTTTGCGCGACGGGCTGGTCATCGAGGAAAACGGCGCCGTCCGAAAAATGAATGAGGCCCGAGTGCGCTGAGATCACCGATTGCGCGAAGGAAGGAAGGCCAAGCAGCGGAGTCAAGGCCCAGCAAAGGATCCACCGGTTCGACATGCGAGAGACTCCTTGGATCAAGGATACCCGTTTCCCGCGGCCTGTCAAGCAGTGGTTCCAGAGCGGGCGTGCGCGGCTTTGAAGCGGCGGGCCTTCACGCGATTTCCGCACACTTTCATGTCGCACCAGCGGCGGGTGTGATTCTTGCTGGTGTCGAGGAAAAGCCAGCGGCATTCGGGGCTGTCGCAGGCGCGGATACGATCGACGGCATCGGACGTCATCAATTCCGATGCGCTGAGAGCGAGGGCCCAAACGGGAAGCTCGGCGGATTTGGAGCCGGCGCGCCATTTCCAGGCGAGGCGGGGCGACCTGGTCCAATCGATGGCTTGCGCGCGGCGGGCGGCCTCAAAATGGCGTTCTAGCGTGGCGCGCGCTCGAGCGGGAGCGGGGTGCGAGTCCAGGCGGGCGTAAAAAATATCGGCCAGAGCTTCACGCAGTTCGATGGCGCGGCGGAGGGCGCGCGCACGGGTGCGCTCCGGGGCTTGCGGGCGAACGTCTAAGAGTTTGGACTCGCGGGCGAAGCGCAGCAGATCGTCGTAGGTTGACAGCAGATCTTTGGGGCCGTGGTTGCCGAAGCGCCAGTCGAGCGTGTTGATGAGATCGAGCGCCGGATGTCCCGCGATCAATTCAAACGTCTCAGGCATTGCACTAACCCTTAAATCAAGGTTGACAGGTTATCAGGAGGCTGTCAACATAGTAACTGCCTATGGGAGTAACAGCGGTTACTTCAGCAAAAGCCCCGGCCGCGCCGAAATCCTTCGATTGGCGCGTGATCGCCGCGTTCTTTGCGATCTACGTGATCTGGGGCACGACATTCCTGGCGATTCGAATCGCGGTGCTCGAAATCCCGCCGCTGTTTGCCGCTGGAACCCGGTTCCTGATCGGGGGCGCGATCCTCTATGGGTTCACGCGCCTGCGCAGACAACCCGGCCCCACGCGATCGCAATGGCGGAGCCTGACCATGATCGCGCTGCTGATGTTCGTGGCCGAGTACGGCCCGCTGTTCTGGGCAGAGAAGTACGTGCCGTCGGGCATCGCGTCGGTGCTCGAAGCCACGCTGCCGCTGATCACGCTGGCGCTCGAGACGTGGGTGTTTCGCCGCCATCCGTTTCACTGGCCGCTACTGATCGCGGTTTCGCTGGGATTTTGCGGCGTCGGCATCCTGCTCTTCCATAACGGAGAACATGTGGGACTGCTGCCGTTTCTGGCGATTTTGTTCGGCGTCACGGGCTGGTCGCTGGGCGCGGTGCTCACCGGCTCGCTCGACCTGCCGGATTCGCGCCCGTTGACTTCAGGCGCGGCGATGCTGCTGGGCGGAGTCATGCTGCTCGGACTCTCGGGCCTGTTCGGCGAGCTGCACCCGTTCCCGCACGTTTCCCTGCGTGCGGCGGCGGCGCTGATCTATTTGATAGCGTTCGGATCGCTACTGGGCTTCACTGCCTTCTTCTGGCTGCTGGCGCGGATGCCCGCGACGCGAGTCTCGAGCCACGCCTACGTCAATCCGGTGGTGGCCGTGGCGGCAGGCTACTTCCTCGCGGGCGAAACGATCTCGGCGCGCACGCTGATCGGAGCCGGGCTGGTGCTGGCGAGCGTGGTGGTGATCCTGCGAAAACGGTAATGCGACGGTCAGACGTATTCCATCAAGGTCATGAAACCGTAGTCCATGTGCATTTGCTGATGGCAGTGGAATAGCGTCAAGCCCGGATTGTTCGCGACCAGATCCACTTCAGTCTGGCTCTTGGCGCCGACGACAACAACATCTTTATATACGCCGGACGTCGCGACGCCGGCCACCTTGACGAGTTCAAACGTGTGCCGATGCAGATGGACGGGGTGCGCTTCGTCGCTGTGGTTGTCGAAGACCAGGCGGTAGCGGCCGTTAGCTTTGACGCGAATGGGATCGGTCTTGGGAAAGGACTTGCCGTTGATGGTCCACTTGTCGACCCAGTGATGGCCGGCGAATTTCTTTTCGAAGACCAGAGGGACACGCTGGAAGTCCGCCGACGGCCGCGGATCACTCGTTTTTCCGAAGGCCGTGTAGTCCCATTTCTCGTCGCCAGGAGGCGTCCAGCGCGGCTCACCGGAATATCCGGCATATTCGATGACGATTCCCATGCCGCGCTCGCGATCGTGATCGTCGGTTGCGCCGAGAATCCAGACTCCGGGCTGGTTCATTTCAACGATCGCGTCGATGCGTTCGGCGGGACCGAACTCGAGGACGGCTACCTCGCGGGGAGCGGCCACCGGGTTGCCGTCCATCGCGACGACGCGAAATTTGTGCCCGGCGGCGGCGATGCGACGCGTGATGGTGGCGCTGGCGTTCAAAATTCGCAGCAGGACGCGCTGGCCTGGCTTTACGCGGATCGGGTCGCCATGTCCGAGCGCGCGACCGTTGATGGAGAAAAAATTGTAGGCGACGTCGATCGAATCGTCATTCACGGCGCTGGCCCCCAGGTACGGGTCCCATTCCTTGAGGGCGAGAAAGACCTCCTGGTCGTATTGGCCGGGTTCGCTCGCGGGATCGATGTATAAAAATCCGAACTGGCCGGTGTAGGTGGCGCGCTTGAGATTCCGTTCGGCTTTGAC
>Ga0335074_10007803_pt1 | contig 14848 bp, 9 predicted proteins | sample Lox_Sample_23_FD_206715 | JGI IMG/M metagenome (GOLD analysis project Ga0335074, IMG submission 206715) | Soil microbial communities from Loxahatchee National Wildlife Refuge, Florida, United States - Lox_Sample_2.3 | ecosystem: Environmental > Terrestrial > Soil > Wetlands | place: USA: Florida...
CCGGCTTGCCGCCGAGCGTAATCGAACGCGCCAAGCTGGTGCTGGCGCAGCTCGAAGCCGAGGATCGCATCTCGCCGGCGCGTAAATTGATCGACGACCTGCCGCTGTTTGCCGCCGCCCGGCGCGAAGCGGCACCGTCGGCGCCACCTGCCGACGCCAGGCTTGGCGTCCTGGTCGAGGCGCTGGCCGCGCTCCATCCTGACGAAATGTCGCCGCGCGACGCGCTCGAAGCGCTCTACGTCCTCAAGGCGCAGCTCGCGAAAACCAAACCGTAAATTTTCGCGTGCGGATGAGCCAAAGTCCGCCGCTCCAGGGCACGCACACCAAAAGTCCCACCCCATACGCGCCCCAGACGCCGAGCGGGGCGACCAGAAAGTGCATGGAAAGAAAGCCGAGCCACAGGCCGTTGAGCGCGATCTGGGCGTGGGCGAACATGCTGGCCGCGACCATGCCGCCGACGCGCAGCTGCAGAATGACCGCCGTGCAGGCCATCACGATCGGAAACACCGCGAACATGCCGGAGGCAAACGAACCGATGCTGCCGCTGATCGTGGTGACGATGACCACAACGATCGCGGCGGAGGCCGCGCGCACCGGAACGTCCCACGGTGAGCGCATGAACTTCGTCGGCGGCCCGGAGGTGCGATAGCGCCAGCTCAGCGGCACGGTGGCGCCGAACACGACGGCGTTGAGAAGAAGCGCAGTCGCCGGAGTCCAGGTCACTGCACGCAATGCGCCAGCCGCAGCGAAGAACACGACGATGGCGAGACCGACGCTTAGGACCACGCCATGGCGCTGCGCCAGCACCGTGTAGGTCAGCGCGAACACCGACACCGCGGCGGTCGCGGCGGCGCTGCCGACGGCGCTCGCGGCAATGAAAGCCGGCGGGTGCTCGAAGGCGAGAATGATATAGGCGGCGCCGGCCGCGGTCGGCAGCGCGGCGATCAGTGCGCCGAGAAACGGACCGGAACGCTCGACCGTGACCGAGACGATAACGACGATGAAGGCGGTCAGCGCCATTTTCAGCGCGAGGTCGAGCAGAAACAGCAATTCTGGAGACATGACACTTATTCGGCAGAGAGAGGGATTGAGCGATGGAAAGCAAAAAGCTGGATAACGCGTCACTTCGATCGCGTTACCTTCTTCTCCATCAGCTCAAGCCGATTGCCGAATGGGTCAGCGACGTAAACGCGGTCGTAGCCGGCGAGCGGTTCGTCCTCGTAGGGCTTAAAGCCCGCCTGCTCGAGCCGCGTGCGCAGGCCGGCAAGATTGCGCACCAGCAATGCCGGATGCGCCTTCTTGGCCGGATGAAAATCGCCTTCGACGCCGAGATGCAATTGCTGGGTTCCTAGCGCAAACCACACGCCGCCGCGCACCGCCAGATTGGCCGGCTTTTTAAGCTCATGCAAGCCGAGAATCTCGCCGTGGAACGCGCGCGCCTCCGCCTCGCGTCCGCGCGGCATCGCCAATTGCAGATGATCGAGGCCCAGAATTTCCGTCATTCGACTTCGCTCATGCGGGCGCGACCCGCTGCAGCGTCAGCGCCACCGGCGGTCCGCTTTTGATCGTCTGATAGACGACACAATAGCGTTCGGTGAGCTTGAGCAGCTGATCGAGTTTTTCCTGCGGCGCGTCGGTGTCGATGTCGAAGCGCAAGCGGATCTGCGCGAAGCCGACCGGTGCATCTTTGGCGACGCCGAGCGTACCGCGAAAATCGAGATCGCCTTCGGCCGAAACGGTGCCGGAGCGCAGCGGAATGTCGATCGCGGTCGCCACGGCCTTGAGCGTCACGCCGGCGCAAGCCACCAAAGCTTCCAACAGCATGTCGCCGGAGCACAGTTCGAGGCCGGAGCCGCCGGTGGCCGGATGCAGACCGGCGACCGCGAGCGCGCGCCCGGTTTCTACCTTGCACGCGACGTTCGCGTCATCGAGCGTGCCCTTCGCCTTCAGGGTGACAACCGCAGCCTTGGGGTCAACCTTGTAGCGTTCCTTGATCGGCGCCTGCAGCGCACGCAGCCCGGCAGCGTCCATGGTCTGTCCTCCGCGGTGAGACGGCCGGCCGTCGGACTTATTCCTTCCGGGCCGCCACGCGTCATAGACACTATTTGGCATTTAGCATACACCCTCGCCCCCGGGCGGCCGATGACAGCCCGTGGCGGCTCCGCTATTAGCTACGATGATGCTGGAAACCCACCGTGGACCGCGCGCCGCCGAACTCCTCGACAGCGCGATGATCGTTGCCGACCTCAATACCCTTGCCGAGACCCATGCCGGGCGCGAGCGCGAATTGCGCGCCGCGGTCGCGCGCCGCCTCAAGTCCGCGCTGACCGAGGCGCGATCGCGCGCTGAGGAATTGCTGCTCAAGGACCGTCACGGACGGCGCTGTGCTGCGCGGCTGTCCCGAACGCAAGACGACATCATCCGCATCCTGTTCGACTTCGCTGCCGGCGCGCTTTATCCGCCGCAGATCCGCTCGCAGGCCGAACGCATGGCGGTGATCGCCACCGGCGGCTATGGCCGCGGCCTGTTGGCGCCGGGCTCCGACATCGACCTGCTTTTTGTCCTGCCTTACAAGCAGACCGCCTGGGGCGAATCGGTCGCCGAGGCGCTGCTCTATTGCCTGTGGGACATGGGGCAGAAGGTCGGCCACGCGACGCGTTCGGTCAGCGAATGCATTCGCCAAGCCAAGGCCGACATGACCATCCGCACCGCGCTGCTGGAATCGCGTTTTTTGTTCGGCGACGCCGCGCTCTACGACGAGCTTGCCGCGCGCTTCGACAAGGAGGTGGTGCAAGGCACCGCGGCGGAATTCGTCGCTGCCAAGCTCGCCGAACGCGAGGAACGCCACCGCCGCGCCGGCCAGTCGCGCTATCTCGTTGAGCCCAACGTTAAGGATGGCAAGGGCGGCTTGCGCGACCTGCACACGCTGTTCTGGATCGCCAAATACGTCTACCGCGTGCGCGAGCCGGAGGAAATGATCGATCGCGGCGTATTCGACCGCGACGAATACAACATTTTCCGCCGCTGTGAGGATTTTCTGTGGTCGGTTCGGTGCAACATGCACTTCCTCTGCGGCCGCGCCGAGGAGCGGCTGTCGTTCGACATCCAACGCGATATCGCAGTGCGGCTCGGCTACACCGAGCATCCCGGGCTCAAGGACGTCGAACGCTTCATGAAGCATTACTTCCTGACCGCCAAGCATGTCGGCGATCTCACCGCCTTCCTCTGCGCCGGGCTCGAGGAACTGCAGGCAAAGCCGGCGCCGGTTTTGAGCCGCGTCATCGCGCGGCTGCGGCCGAGGCGCGCCAGCCGGCGCACGTTGACCGAAACCGACGATTTCATCGTCGACAACGACCGCATCAATCTCGCCCGCGCCAATGTCTTCAGGCGCGACCCGGTCAATCTGATCCGGCTGTTTTATCTGGCGCAGAAGCACAATATCGCGATTCATCCGGAAGCGATGCGCACCGCCGCGCGATCGCTCAAGCTGATCGACGCTGATCTACGCGGCAACAAGGAGGCGAACCGGCTTTTCCTCGAGATCCTGACCTCAAAGAACGAGGCCGAAACCGTGCTGCGCCGCATGAACGAAGCGGGCGTGCTCGGCGAATTCGTGCGCGCATTCGGCCGCATCGTCGCGATGATGCAATTCAACATGTATCACCATTACACCGTCGACGAGCACCTGCTTCGCTGCATCGGCGTGCTCAATGAGATCGAGCACGGCGAAAATCGCGACGTTGCGCTCGCCAGCGAGCTCATTCGCACCATCCAGCCGCAGCATCGCAAATTGCTCTACGTTGCGCTGTTCCTGCACGACATCGCCAAGGGCCGCATCGAGGACCATTCGATCGCCGGCGCGCGAGTCGCCCGGCGCCTGTGTCCGCGGCTGGGCTTCAATGCGGTCGAGACCGATCTCGTCGCCTGGCTCATCGAGGTGCATCTCGTCATGTCGACCGTCGCGCAATCGCGCGATTTGTCCGACCGCAAGACGATCGAGAACTTTGCCGCCGTGGTGCAATCGCTCGAGCGCATGAAGCTTCTCGCTATCCTCACCACGGCCGATATCCGCGCGGTCGGGCCGGGCGTCTGGAACGGATGGAAAGCGCAGCTTGTCCGTACGCTCTATTACGAGACCGAGCCGGTGCTCACCGGCGGCTTCTCAGAAGTGAACCGCGCCGAGCGCGTGGCGGCGGCCAAGGCGGAGTTTCGCGCCGTGATCGGCGCCTGGCCGGCCGACCTGCTCGAGGCTCATATCGCCCGCCACTATCCGGCGTATTGGCTCAAGGTCGATCTGCAGCACAAGCTTGCGCAAGCGCGCTTCGTGCGCGACGCCGAAGCGGCCGGCAAGCGGCTCGCCACCGGCGTCGGCTTCGACGCCGAACGCGGCGTCACTGAACTCACCGTTTACGCGCCCGACCATCCGTGGCTGCTGTCGATCATCGCCGGCGCTTGCGCGCTGGCCGGCGCCAACATCGTCGACGCCCAGATCTACACAACCACAGACGGGCTCGCGCTCGACACCATCGCCGTGTCGCGCGAATTCGAGCGCGATGAGGACGAAGCGCGCCGCGCCGCCCGCATCGGCGACGTGATCGAGAAAGCGGTGCGCGGCCTGATCAAGCTGCCGGAAGTGGTGCCGAAGCGCGCGCCGCCCAAGGGCCGCCTCAAAGCTTTCGCCATCGAACCGGAAGTGACTATCAACAACCAATGGTCGAACCGTTACACGGTGGTGGAGGTCACCGGTCTCGATCGCCCGGGCCTCCTCTACGAGCTGACCACGACGTTATCCAAGCTCAACCTGAACATCGCTTCGGCGCATGTCGCCACCTTCGGCGAACGCGTCGTCGACGTGTTCTACGTCACCGATCTTGTTGGCGCCCAAATTACCGCCCCGACCCGCCAGACCGCGATCAAGCGTCCGCTCATCGCCTTGTTCGCCGCACCGAATGGCGAAAGCAAGCGGGACGCCGCAGTGGGATAACGCTTCGGTAACCGCGCCTTAAATCCCGCTGTCTACCGTCCCGGTAACGCGGGGACGAATATGGCGTGGCGAGGCGGTCGAAAGCGTGCCGACAACGGCGCCGGCTTCGATCTGCGCCTGCGGCCGGACGACCGCGTCGGCGGTCCACCTAAGGGGCGCAGCAGCAGCCGGCGGCGCCGGCAAGATGCCCCGCCGCGCGAGAGCAGGAAGCGCCGCCGCGGCGGCAAACGCCGCCCCGGCCTCGGCCGCTTGATCTACTGGGGCGTGGTGCTGACGCTGTGGGCGTTCATCGCCGCGATCGGCACGCTCGTTTGGATAGGCATCCACCTGCCGCCGATCCAGTCGCTCGAAATCCCCAAGCGCCCGCCCTCGGTGCTTATCCTCGGCGCCAACGGCGCAACGCTGACAACGCGCGGCGACATGGGCGGCGCAGCGGTGCCCCTGGCCGCCTTGCCGGCCTACGTACCCAAGGCTTTCATCGCCATCGAGGACCGCCGCTTCTATTCCCATCACGGCATCGACCCGTGGGGAATTCTGCGCGCCGTCATCGCCGATGCGCTGCATCGCGGCGCCGCGCAGGGCGGCTCGACCATTACCCAGCAGCTCGCCAAGAATTTGTTCCTAACGCAGCAGCGCACGCTGTCGCGCAAGCTGCAGGAGATGGTTCTGGCGCTCTGGTTGGAGCACAAATTCTCCAAGGCGCAGATCCTGGAACTTTATCTCAACCGCGTCTATTTCGGCTCCGGCGCCTACGGCGTGGAAGCGGCAGCGCAACGCTATTTCGGAAAATCGGCGCGGCAATTGACGCTCGGCGAAGCGGCGCTGCTCGCCGGGCTCGTGCAATCACCGTCACGGCTTGCCCCGAGCCACAACCCGAACGGGGCCGCGCGGCGCGCGCGCTTGGTGCTCGCCGACATGGTGCAGCAAAAGTTGATCGGTGCCGACGCCGCACGGATCGCGTTCGCCCATCCCGCGCGCGCGGTGAAGCCGACCGGCGCCGGCTCGGTCAATTACGTCGCCGACTGGGTAATGGATGCGGTCGACGACGTCGTCGGCCGCTTCAATGAGGATATTGTGGTCGAGACCTCGATCGATCCGGCGCTCCAAGCCGCGGCCGAACACGCGCTTACCGATGCGCTAGCGCAGAAGGGCGAAAAACTCGGCGTCGGCGAGGGCGCGCTGGTTGCCATGACGCCGGATGGCGTGGTGCGCGCTCTGGTCGGCGGCAGGAACTACGCCGACAGTCAGTTCAATCGCGCCATCGCCGCCAAACGCCAACCCGGCTCGGCGTTCAAGCCGTTCGTCTATCTCACCGCGCTCGAACACGGGCTGACGCCCGACACGGTGCGAGAGGATGCGCCGATCGCGGTGAAGGGCTGGAAGCCGGAAAACTACGAGCATAAATATTTCGGCCCAGTCACGCTGACGCAAGCGCTCGCCGATTCACTCAACACCGTAGCAGTCCGGCTGACGCTGGAATTCGGCCCCGCGACCGTGACCCGCACCGCCTACCGCATGGGCATCACCTCCGTGTTGGAGCCCAATGCCTCGATCGCTCTCGGCACGTCGGAAGTCTCCCCGCTCGAACTCGTTTCTGCGTATGCGCCGTTCGCCAACGGCGGCTTTGGCGTCTCCCCCCACGTCATTGAGCGCGTGCGCACGGCCAATGGCAAGACGTTGTACGCGCGCTCGACCCAGATTCTCAGCCGCATCGTCGACGCGCGCTACGTGGCGATGATGAACACCATGCTGCACCAGACGCTGGTCAGCGGCACCGCGCGGCGGGCCGACCTGCCCGGCTGGCTGGCGGCGGGCAAGACCGGTACCAGCCAGGATTTCCGCGACGCCTGGTTCATCGGCTACACCTCCCACCTCGTCACCGGCATCTGGCTCGGCAACGACGACAATTCCCCAACCCACAAGGCGACCGGCGGCGGCCTTCCGGTAGAAATCTGGAGCCGGTTCATGAAGGTCGCGCATCAAGGTGTGCCGCCCGCAGCTCTGCTCGGCCTTGGCGGCGACGGCGGCGGATGGACCGCAGCGCCGCAGAGCAACGGCCCGGTCCGGCAATCGTCGCCGTCAAATCGGGACGGAGGCCTCGATTCCTGGCTGCTCGACAAGCTGTTCGGCCGGCACTGAAGCGCCTCGCCGCCGGCGCCTATTCGAGCTGCTCGACCTTGCGCAGCGTCGGAAACAATTTCATCCACAATAGCGCCACCGCGATCGTGCCGAGACCGCCCAGCACCGCCGCCGGCACGGCTCCGAGCAAGGCCGCGGTGACGCCGCTCTCGAATTCGCCAAGTTGTGAAGACGCATTGATGAACAAATAATTCACTGCCCCGACCCGGCCACGCATCGGATCAGGCGTTCTAAGCTGCACCAAAGATGAGCGGATCACCACGCTGATGACATCCGCCGCACCCAAGGCGACCAGCGCCAGGAGCGAGAGCCAGAGCCAATGCGAGAGCGCAAACACCACAGTAGCAGCGCCGAATGCAATCACCGCCTGGAACATGCGGATACCGACGCGCCGGCTGATCGGATAGCGCGTCAGCAACGTCGCCATCAGCAATGCACCGACCGCCGGCGCGCCGCGCAGCACGCCCAAGCCCCAGGGACCGGTATGCAAAATGTCGCGCGCATAGATCGGCAGCAGCGCCGTCACACCGCCGAACAGCACGGCGAACAGATCGAGCGAAATGGTTCCCAAGATCGCCGGGTTACGGCGCACAAAGCCGACGCCGGCGAAGAGCGCGGCCATGGTCGCCGGTTCCTTGATCGTGGCTTGGCGCTGTAATCTGATCGCGCCGTTGAGAACACCGGCTGCGAGCCAAAAGCCGGCAATGATTGAATAGGGCACGCCCGGACCGGCAACATACGCCAACCCGCCCAGCGCCGGCCCGGTGATGGTCGCAATTTGCACGGCACTACTCGACAGTGCTGTCGCCCGCTGCAGCATGCCCGCCGGTGTCACCAGCGGCAACATGGCGGCCATTGTCGGATTTTCGAACGCCGTCGCCGCGCCGAACACCGCCACCGCGGCGAAAATCTCCGGCACCGTGAGCCGGCCGGCGAAGCTGCCCCATGCCAAGAACGCCGCGCTCAAAGCGGCGGCGATCTGAGACATCTGCGTAACGCGCCTGCGGTCATAACGGTCGGCGGCATGACCGGCGGCCAACAACAAAATTGCGGTTGGCGCGAACTGCACCAGGCCGGCGAGGCCGAGGTCGAGCGCGCTCCCGGTCAGCGCATAGACCTGCCAGCCGACCGCAACGGCGGCAATTTGGTAGCAGAATTTGGAAAGGCCGCGGGCTGCGAAATAAAGCAGGAAAGGCCGATGGTACAGCAAGACGCCTGCGCGGCCGGATGCGACGAACGACATTGCGCTATTTTAGCAGATTGGCGGGGCCGGCAGGCGCATAGCTTCCATGCGCGGCATTTAAAGCGGCATTTCGATCAGTCGATTCAATCAGTCGACTCTTTCACTTGCGACGAACCGGCCGGTGATGGCGATTGTAGCACGCTCGCCACAAGTTCGGTGTCCAGGTACTCGGTGAGGTCGTTGAGCTTGCCGTCGGCAATGCGGCAGACCCAGCAATAGGCGTTGTTGTACGGACTTACCTAACTTGGTCGTGACGCGACCGCAGCATTCGATGACGATAAGGTCATCCTCGGCAATGATACGGAGCAAATTGTTGGTGTATTGATCGGTTAACTGGGCGAACAGCGGCCGTAAAAGCTCGGCGCGGACCACCTGCTTTGCCGCAATAAGTTTTCGACCATGCGGTGGTGCCGGTGATGGTTCAGCAGAAATCGTCGGCCATGCTGTCTAGAAAAGGCTTGCCATCGCCGGCGGCCAACGCGGCGAAAATTGTCTGTAACAGTCGCTTGTTGTCTGTCGCACCCATGGCGTTGCCTGCAAGCTTCCGGCCGATCAATTAGCCGGCCGATCGGTCAGCCGGAAACCGCCCGGACATTTGACGCTATGACCGGCCGGTGAAATCCTTTGAGCGTCAGTTCATCGAGCACCTCCAGTTCGGCGATCGCCTCAACGGCGGCGTGCACTTTGCCGTCGACCAGGATCTGACCGTCCTTTGCCTCCGCGCACAAGCGTGCGGCAAGGTTAGTCACCGTGCCGATGGCGGCGTAGTCGAACCGGCCTTCAAACCCGATGCGGCCGAGCGTAGCGTAGCCGTGGGCGATGCCGACCCCAAAGCCGAGGTTGAAGCCGTGCTTGCGCCATGTGGCGGTCAATTCGCCGACCGCCGCGCGCATTTCCGCCGCCATTCGCACCGCTTGCCCGCACGGATCGTCGCACGGCACTGGGTCGTTGAGCATCACCATCAGGCCGTCACCGGCGAAGCGCTCGATCGTGCCCTGGAATTTATGAATGATGACGCCAACGCCGGCGTGGTACTCGCGCAAGATGCCCATGACCTCCTCCGGCTCGGAGGTTTCGGCGAAGGCGGTAAATCCGCGCAGATCGCAAAACACGACGGTGACTTGGCGGCGGTGACTGTCAAGCACGCGATCGTCGCCGGAGGACAGGATGAGTTCGGCCACTTGCGGCGATAGAAATCGTTTCAACCGATCCATGCGCTCGATTTGCGCAAGCTGCGCCGCAACACGGCTTTCCAGCGACCGGTTCCAGCCGGCGAGATCGGCGGCTTGCGCGCGCACCTGATCGGTCAGTTCTTTGATGCGCAGCATGGACCTGACGCGGGCGACCAGCGCGGCTTGATCGACCGGCTTGGTCAGGTATTCGTCGGCGCCGGCCTCCAGGCCGGCAACGACGTCCTTCGAGTCGGCTTTGGCCGTCACCAGAATAATCGGCATAAACGGCAACTCAGCATCAGCCTTGAGACGCCGGCAAACCTCGATGCCATCGATTTTCGGCATCATGATGTCGAGCAAAATGAGATCGGGACAATGATCGCGGACGACCGTCAAAGTCTCCTCGCCGTCGGCCGCTTCCAGAAGTTCGTAGCCCTGCGGTCGCAGCCGGGTGCAGAGAATGTCGCGATTGGTCTCATTGTCGTCGACGATGAGAATGCGCGGTGGATTGTGCATCGCGAGTCCGTTGCGGTTAAGGCGGTCATTGCCAACGAAGCGAAGCAATCAAGACTTCCGCGCAGCGGCCTGGATTACTTCGTCGCTTCGCTGCTCGCAATAACGACGGCATTGATTGAATCCTTGGTGAATTAGTCTCAGTGCAAATGCTCTTTGATCTTGGCGAGCAGCTGGCGAGGACTGTAAGGCTTGGTGATGTAGCCGTCGCAGCCGGCGGCGCGGGCTTTGTCCTCGTCGCCACTCAGTGCATAGGACGTTACGACGATGATCGGGATCGCACGCAGCTCAGGATTAGCCTTGATGCGCCGCGTCGCTTCATAGCCGTCCAATATCGGCATTTGGATATCCATGAGAATCAAATCCGGCCGGTGCTGCTGCGCCGCGGCAACGCCTCGTTCACCGTCCTCGGCTTCAAGCAATTGAAACCCGACGCTGGTGAGCAGATCGCGCAGAATCCGGCGGTTGTCTTCCTGGTCTTCCACCACGAGTATTCGCTTGCTCATGCAGCTTTCCCCTCGCCGCCGGGTCGGACCGGCAACTTAATCGTGAACGTCGATCCCTTGCCGAGTTCGGAATCGACCAGAATGCGCCCGCCATGCATCTCGACGATGCGCTTGGAGATGGAGAGCCCTAAGCCGGTTCCTCCCTTCTGCCGTGTCGAGCTATCGTCAACTTGCTGAAATTCCTCGAAGATTTTCGCCTGATCTGCGGGCGCAATCCCCGGACCTGAATCGCGCACCGCGACGCTGAACGCGCCGTTGGAGCACGATGCTTCGATCCTCACTTCGCCGGCATCGGTAAACTTGATCGCATTGCCGACCAGATTGAGCAGCACCTGGGCGAGTCGGCGCTCGTCACCGCGGCCGAACGGCAGACCCTCAGCGACTTTAGTGGTCAGCGCTAAACTTTTCCGCGACGCCAAGGGCTCGACCGCGACATAAACTCCCTGCACCAGCTCGGCGAGCGAATAATCCGACAGCGACAGCGTTAGCTGGCCGGCTTCGATCTTCGACAAATCGAGCACATCGTTGATCAGCCCAAGCAGATGCTTGCCGTTGGCCTGCACGCGCTCCAGCACCTCGCGCATTTTTTCCGGCGCCTCGCCATAAATGCTGTCGAGGATCAGTTCGGTGTAGCCGAGAATGGCGTTGAGCGGCGTGCGCAGCTCGTGGCTCATATTGGCCAGAAACTGCGATTTGTGCTTGCTCGCAACTTCGAGCTGCCGGCCTTTGTCCTCGATTTCGTGGAACAGCCGCGCGTTCTGGATCGCCAGCACCGATTGGGCCGCAAACGTCTTCATCAAGTCGACCGTATTCGACGCGAACGCGCCCGGCGCGCGGCGGCGGACGACCAGCATGCCGATCATCTCGGCGCCACGCAGCAACGGCGCCACCAAGCGTGCCCTATAACCAGCGCGCAACATAATTTCGGTGATCGGCGAAGCGAGACCTTCACGCAGGTCGGCAATCTGAGTCGGCCCGCCGGTCGCAATCGCCTCCGCGACATTTGGTTCGCCGAGGCCGACGTGGTGCTGACTGAGCGCATTGATCAGTTGCTGATCCATCCCATAGGTGGCGCGTAGGCGAAACTCGCGCGCGGCCTCGTCAAATGAGTATATCGCACCGGCCTCGGTGCCGGAAAGCTGCACCGCCTTGGTGACGATGGTATTGAGCACAGTTTCGAGATCGAGGGTCGAATTCACCGCCTGCGAGGTTTCGCCGAGTGCGCGCAGCTCTTCGACCGAGCGAGCAAGCTCGTCGGTGCGCTGGCGCAATTCCGTCAAGAGCCGTGTGTTTTCGATGGCGATCACCGCCTGGGCGGCGAAATTCCTTACCAATTCGATCTGCTTGTCTGCGAACGGCCGCACTTCCAGCCGGCAATTGACGAATGCTCCAATGCACTCATTGTCCTTGAGCATCGGCACGCAGAGACCGGTGCGCGCACCGATAACGTCAACGAAGGCCACGACACGGGAGTTGCCCGCGACATAGGAGGGATCGGTCCGCAAATCGGCGATGTGGATGACCTCTTTCGAATCAAGGACGCGGACCAAGGGGTGGGTGGAATTATCGGATATGACCAGCTCCGAGCCTCGATCGAAAATCGCGGTGGAGGCGGGCGGAACGTGCCTGGCGACGATACGAAGGACATCTCCGTCGCGCAGCAGCATGGTGCCGAAGGGAGCCTCGCAAAGCCGGCTCGCGTTCTCCAGCATGGCATCGAAAACTGGCTCCAGCTCGCCCGGAGAGCTGGAGATGACGCTCAACACATCGGCCGTCGCCGTCTGCTGCGCCAGCGACTCGCGCAGTTCGTTGAGCAGCCGGGCATTCTCGATGGCGATGACGGCCTGGGCGGCGAAACTCTGTACTAGCTCGATTTGCTTGTCGGTGAACGGGCGCACGTCCTTGCGTACCAAGGCGAACGAGCCAATGAGATTGTTCTCCTTCAGCATCGGGACGGCCAGAGCCGTCCGCGCGCCACCGAGTTCAACCGCCGCAACAAATGGCGGGTCGAGTCGTTCGGTGTAACCCTGCTCCGCTCTGCAATCGGCGGTGTGAACCGCCGTTTTTGTCACTACCATCTGACCCAAAAACGCCCGCGGATGAGGACTGTAGACCGGTATGCGTTTGCGAGCCTCCTCGAATGCGGATGGCGTATTATGCGTAGCGATAAGGTGCAAAGCGTCGCCCTCCCAGCGGTGTATAGTTCCCCACTTCGCGTCGCAGATGCGGACCGCGTTTTCCAGCATGGTGGAGAATACGGGCTCAAGATCGCCCGGAGAGCTGGAAATTACGCGCAATACGTCGGAGGTAGCAGTCTGCTGCTCCAGCGACTCCCTGAGCTCCTTGGTGCGTTCCTGCTCGGCCTCGAACAACCGCACGTTTTCAATGGCGATCACCGCCTGATCGGCGAAAGTCGATACCAGCTCGATTTCGCGTTCGCTGAACGGCTCAACCCGATTGCGCGCCAAGCCGATGGCGCCGATCGGCTCGCCCTGGCGCATCAGTGGCACGCCGATCATCGAGCGCACTCCACCAATCCTAGCGTCGGCCTTCTTCTCATAAAGCGGATCGGACCAGGCGTCGTCGATCCGGGCGACTTGCCCCGTCAGCACGGCACGGCCCACCACCGTCCCCTGGCCGGCAACGATAGGCGCTTGCCTTTCGAGCTCCAGGTATTCTGGAGCATGGCTGTGCCCGGCGGCGAAACGATAGACTCCGTCCTGCAGCCGGAAGATCACCGCCTGTTCGGCACGGCAAAGCCGCATTGCCGTGCTCACCACACCTTGCAAGATCGGTTGCAGTTCGAATTTCGACCGGCTGATGACGCCAAGCACCTCCGAGGTGGCGGTCTGCCGTTCAAGGGACTCGCGCAGCTCGTTGAGCAGCCGCGCATTCTCGATGGCGATGGCGGCCTGTGCGGCGAAGCTACTGACCAGTGCAATCTGCTTGTCAGTGAATGGGCGAACCCGCTGGCGGCAGAGGAACATAACGCCGAGCAATTCACCTTCCCGCAGCATCGGCATCGCCAGAAAGGTTCGCACGCCGCCGATTTCGACGGCGGCAACGACGCCTGGAATGCTTCTTTCGATGTAAGCCGGTTCGGCCGCGAGATCGGTGACGTGAATGTGGGTTCGGGATTTGACGACGTGGCCGAAAATCGGATGCGCCTCCAACGTCGGACGCGCGTATGGTGATGCCCGTTTGCGGTTCTCCGCGAAAGCCGGCGGCGTGTTATGCGTGGCAGCGATACTCAAATTGTCGTTTTCCCAGCGGTAAACCTCGCCGAACGTAGCATCACAGATGCGAACGGCGTTCTCCAGCATGGTCACAAAGATCGGCTGCAAGTCGCCCGGCGAACTTGAGATGACACGCAACACTTCCGAGGTTGCTGTCTGCTGCTCCAGCGATTCGGTGAGGTCGTCAGTGCGCTGGCGCAATTCGTTGAGCAGCCGCGCATTCTCGATGGCGATCACAGCCTGCGCAGCGAAGCTCTTCACCAGTTCAATCTGCTTGTCGGTGAAGGGCCGCACCTCCTGCCGGTAAATCGCAAACATGCCGACAAGCTCGTCGCCTTTGAGCATCGGAACTGCGAGCAAGGTGCGGAGGCCGCCAAGCTCGACGGCGGCGACCGCGCCTGGATTGCGGGCGATGTAGGCCGGCTCGTTACGCATGTCGGTCACGTGTTGCAACTGATGCGTCGAGGCTAGCCGGCCGAGTGGATCAATGCCGGTCGGACGCACGATCGGTTCGCGTGATCTCAGCTCCGACCATTGCGACTGTGCGCCGTGCATGGCGACGATACGAAACGCGCCACCCTCATACAGCAGGAGATTGCCGAAGTACGCTCCGCAGATGCGGGTGGCGTTTTCCAACATGGTTTCGAACACTACTGCCAGCTCGCCGCGCGAGCTGGAGATCGCGCTCAGCACTTCCGACGTGGCCGTTTGCTGCTCCAGCGCTTCGCTCAGTTCGTGAGTCCGCAGTTCGACTTTCTGCTCCAAGTCGGAGTAGGATTCCTGTAAGCGGCTGGCCATGTCGTTGAATTGGTGGGCGAGTGCCTCGACCTCGTCGCCGGTCTTGATTGTGATGCGCTGGCTCAAGTCGCCGCCGCCGATGCGGGCCGCTCCAGCGCGCAGCGCCTGAATCGGCCGAACCATGCGCCCGGCGAGGAACATGCCGGTAACGAAGGCGAGTGCGAGCGCGCCGAGGAGTACGAGCCCGGCCCGCTCGAGCGAGGCATAGAGCGGCGCGTAGGCCTCTGCGACCGGTGTTTCAACGAACACTAACCAGC
>Ga0335074_10007804_pt1 | contig 14848 bp, 17 predicted proteins | sample Lox_Sample_23_FD_206715 | JGI IMG/M metagenome (GOLD analysis project Ga0335074, IMG submission 206715) | Soil microbial communities from Loxahatchee National Wildlife Refuge, Florida, United States - Lox_Sample_2.3 | ecosystem: Environmental > Terrestrial > Soil > Wetlands | place: USA...
GAGCAATTCCTCTACGTGGTCTTCCAGTTCATCGAGTTGCTCGCAGGTCAAGCCTGCCATACGATAGAACCGCAACGGCTTCTCCGGTGTAGGAAGTTGTGTGTGGTAACCTCCTTTCTATCGCCCGGAGAGGCCGTTGTTTGTTATTACGTGCGGCGTGTCGCCAGTCTTCCGAAGATTCCGGAAATCGACGGATGAACTGCAATTAACGGAGGTTTTGCATAAGCCTCCTTGTACGCTGCGTAACTCCCCGCGTGATCGGGTCACGGCCTGGATTATGCCGGGCTCGGTTTGATTGGTGAGCGGTCCTTGCGGGCTGGTGTTCGGGGTGGGGGTCAGCGAGTGTGGTGCCGGGCGGCTATGACGACGCGCCGGGTCAGGGTGTGCCAGGATTGCCAGCGGCGCCCCTCCTGCGCGAGGTCGGCCAACGCAGGGTCGCCGTGGTTCGCCGCGGTCGACTGGTAGATGCGCAGCTGGCGCTCCAGCCATGCGGGCTGTTCGATGAGCGTCGCGGGGCGCAGGCCCGCGTCGATGATCAGGCGGCGGAGATCGCGGGGGAATCGCCCCGGCGCGGTTCCCCGTCCTTCCCAGGTGGTGATCACGGCCCGCCCGCCAGGTTTCAGCAGCCGCGCCGTCTCCCCGAGCAGAGCGCTGTGATCTTCAAGGACTTGGAGCACGTCGATGCACACCACCACGTCGGCGCAGCGCCCGGCCAGCCCGGTGCTGGTGACGTCGGTCACCAGGAAGCGTGCCGAGGCCGTGCCCGGGAAGAGCCGTTTGCGTTCGCGGGCATCGGACACGGCGACGGCGGAGCCGTCGGCGCCGATGGGATCGGCCCTGAGGTGCTGCGCCAGCCACAGCCCTGGCCCGCCCCGTCCGCATCCCAGATCCACCAGTGTCCGGCCAGCCCCAGTCCCGGCCAGCCTGGCGAGCAGCTGCAGTCCGTCCCAGGGGACGAAGGAGAACGGCTCAATCTGCGGGGGCATGCCCTGGCTGAGCAGCGCGGCGTGGCGCCGGCTGGCACGCCATCGCCGGTAGCCGTCATCGAAGCCCCGGTCACCCGCCACGGCCTGTGAGCTTACAAGCGCCTGCCGGAGGCTGGCGCCGCGCTCGCGGGGACGGCGGTCAACACAGGCAGCAAGAGTCAGGACGGCGCGGGTACCGCCGGGCTCCACGGGGCGCCGGTCATGACGCTGCGCAGGACGTCCAGGACGTTGCAGCCATGCTTGCGGGCGGTGTCGAGGTAGCTGCGGATGTCCAGCCGGTCCTGGGTGGCCTCCTCGCTGGTGAGCCGGCCGGATATCTTCTGCTGGGTTTTGACCGGGCGCACTCCGCGCTCGGAGATGTTGTTCGTGGGCCAGACCCTGGTGTCATAGCAGAACCGGGTCACGTCGGCCTGGCGGCCGGAGCAGAATTCCAGCAGGTCCCGGCCGGGATGCTGGGCAGTTGAGGACCTGGGGCCGGGGACGCGGGGCACGTCACAGAGCCCGGCAAGGACAGCATGGCGGAACTCGCGGATTAGCGGGCCGGTGACCAGCGACGGGATCTGCAGCTGGCCGGCGTCACGCGCGGCATGCCAGGCGCGAATCAGCCCGCGCAGCGCCCGCTGCGCCTGCACCGGCCAGATGGCACCGGGGTAGCACTCGGCGGCGTCCTGGTAGTCCCTGATCAAGTGAGCCAGGCAGGCCTGGTTCCCGGCGATGTGCTCCCAGCCGGGGTGGAAGTAGTTCGCGTACCGGTCAGAGACCACCACGCCGCCGAAGACGGGCAGTATCCCGAAGTCGCGGAAGGACTCCAGCGTGCGCCGTCCCAGGAAGAACAGCGAGTACCGCTCGGTGACGGCCGCCAGCACGTACTTCTTGCTCCCCGCGCGCCCGCACCGCAGCGTGGTCTCATCGAACCCGGCCACCACCGCGGCAGTGATCAGCGTCTTGATCAGCCTCACCACATCCGCGATCACGGAGGCGGCTTTGGCCAGGCAGGAGTGCACGAACCCCACCGAGACGCGCGCGCCGGTCACGTCCGCGATCAGCTGCGCGCACCGCTCGGCGGGCACGTGTTGGAACACCAGGAGATACACCGCCAGGGCCCTCAGGTTCGCCCCGATGCTCACCGCCGCGTCCGGCACACTCTCCGGGCGGGCCGCCACCTGCACCTCACCGCAACGGCAGCGAGCCTGGTGCAGGTCATGCTGGACCCGGCGCGCTGTCATCAGCGGAATCTCCAGCTGCTGAAACGACCTGGCCACGCCCAGGTCCGCCGCGTCGGCCAGGTCCGCGCCGCACCCGCACGCACCAGCGGGCCAGTGACCGATCACCTCATCGGGTTCTGCCCACGCCATCGATGTTCCCGGCGCCCCCGGCTGCTTCCCCCGCCCCCGCTTGCTGCCCTCGCCGCGGCGGCCGCGCTTCGGCGGCACCCTCCCCGGCAGGTCATCAGCCGATGGCGGCATCGAAGAGTTCCGGCTGTTCCGGCCCAGCCTGCGCCTCAGATCCGCGACCTCGGCCCGCAGCTCCTCAACCGCCCGCGCCAGCTCACCGATCAGCTCATCGCGCGCCGCGCACGACGAGCACCCATCGGCAGGCGGCGGCAGGTCGGTCACAGACCACCATGATCAGGACATCCAAGCCGTGATCAAGCTGACACGCTGAGCCGGCTCAAGAAAGATCGCCGGCCCGAAGCCGTTACGCAGAGCACGCGACGTGAATGCTTACGCAATGAACACCCTGGGCACCGGCGCCTGACACTGTCCTCCCTGCCGTCAGCGCCATCGCGCATCCGAACGGATGATCTGCGCAGCCGGACCCGAAATTCCCGTTAATTCAGTAGGCATCCCTATTCGGCGATCTGGTCGCGCGTCGGCTCGGAGACCGGATCACGCTCAGTGAGTTGCCCAGGTCCGAGCGCAGCGCGCGAGTAACCGCCGTTAGGTACGGCGCTTCGCTCGCTGGCTATGCCGGGCGGTGCCCCACCGAACTGGGCGTTCCTGGCGGTTGCTGGCGGGTGGGTGAGGGCGATCGGCTGCTGCAGCGCCGGGATCGTCATCGTGGTGCTTGTGTTTGCTGTTCCTTTACTGCGCTGGCGGGGGGTGTCACTCTGGACCGGTGGGGCTGAGGATCATGTACTGCAGCACGCCTGCGGGGCGCGTCGCGTACTCGACGTCGGGCGCTGGGCCGCCGCTGCTGTTCGACTCGGGCTGGGTTTCCCATCTGCGCGGGCAGCTGGAGCTGTACTCCTTCGGCGACTTTGTCGGGCGGCTGGCCGAGCGGTTCACGGTGATCCGCTACGACAAGCCCGGGTGCGGCCTGTCCGACGGGGACGGGATAGATCTGTCGTTCGACGGGCAGGTGGCTGCGGCGCTGGCGGTGGCCGACGCGGCGGGTGCTGGGCGTTTCGGTATGTTCGGGGCCTCGCAGGGCGGTCAGCTAGCCGCCGCGATCGCGGCGCGGTACCCGGACCGGGTCGACGCGCTGGTGCTCTATGGGATGTGCGCCAGCGGCAGCGATCTGGCTCCTGCCGAGGTGCGGGACTCGGTCGTGGCGCTGGTGCGGGCCCACTGGGGCCTGGGCCTGAAGGCGCTAGCCGGGCCTTTGTCACTGACCCCACCGCCGAGGAACTGGAGGGATTCACCCGGTTCCAGCGGGCCAGCGCCTCGGCCGCCGTGGCGGCTGAGATGCTCGAGGTCTATTACCACACCGACATCAGGGCCCTGCTCCCGGCGATCCGGGCGCACACGGCGGTGCTGCACCGCGAGGCGGACAAGGGCACCAGGTTCCAACTGGGGCGGGAGGTCGCCGCGCTGATCCCGGGGGCGACGCTGATCCCGCTGCCGGGTTCGAGTCACCTGTTCTACCACGGCGACTGGCCGCTGGTCCTGGATGCGCTGCTCGGCTTCTTGTGCGAGCCCGTGAGCACGGGGCCGCGGCTGACCGGCCGTGAGTTCGAGGTGGCCAGGCTGGTCGCCGAGGGGCTGACTAACCAGGCCATCGCCCGGCGGCTGTCGGTCGCGCCACGGACCGCCGAGGCGCACGTGGAGAACATCCGGCGCAAGCTGCAGGTGCACTCGCGGGCCCAGATCGCGGCATGGGTGACCGAGCACCGGCTCCGCACCTGAGCGGCTCGGTAGTTCACCCGACGCATTTACGGGGGACGGCCGCCCCGGCCGGGGGAACGGGAGAATTGCCGGTAGTTCACCCGATGGCCGCCGCAGGCCGGACGGTCTTAGCGTCGAGGTATGACACACGCCACCAGGCCCGCCCGCCCTCTGGCGGCCGCCGAGCGCCCGCAGTCGGCGACGATGCCCGCGCTGACTATCCCGTCCCGCTTCTGCGGCCCCCCGGGCAGCGGCAACGGCGGATACATCTGCGGGCGCATCGCCGCGTACCTCGATGGCCAGGTGACAGTCACGCTGCGCCGGCCAGCTCCGCTGGCCACGCCCCTGGCCGTGGAACGGGACGGCGACAGCTCGGTCCGCATCCACAACGGCTGCACCCTGATAGCCGAGGCAGCCTCCTCGCCGGGCAGCCCGGCGCTGGAGATACCGGGCCCGGTCTCAATGGCGGAAGCTCGCACGGCGGCCGGCCGCGCGCGCTACTACTCCGATCCGTTCTTCCCTGCCTGCTTTGTCTGCGGGACTGGCCGCCAGCCAGGGGACGGGCTGCGGATCTTCCCCGGACCTGTGGCCGGCAGGCCGGTGTGGGCGGCGCCGTGGACACCGGATCCCTCGGTCACCGACGCCAGCGGAAGGGTCCGGCCGGAGGTGGTCTGGGCGGCGCTGGATTGTCCCGGCGGGATCGCCGCCGCCGAGGCCGCCGGCCTGGCCCAGGACACTGCCATCCTGCTCGGCCGGATGACGGCCAGCCTGGTCGCGCTGCCTGCGGCCGACGACCAGTACCGGGTGATCGCCTGGCCGGGCGAGCGTGACGGCCGCAAGCTCACCGCCGGGTCGGCGCTGCTCGGGCCCGGCGGCCAGGTCCTCGCCGCGGCCAGGACCGTGTGGCTGACCGTGCCGCGCCCGGTTCTGGCGCCGGCCGCTGAGGGAGCGTCGTGACCTCGCGACGGCGCGGCGTCGGGCTCACACCGATGGAGACCCGGCGGGATGTCATCGTCCAGACCGCGGTGCTCGCCGACGAGCTGGGGTATGAGATCTTCGCGGTGCCCGAGGGCTGGGGACTGGACTCGACCCCGCTGCTGACCGAGATCGCGCTGCGCACGGCCAGGATCCGCCTCGCCTCTAGCATCCTGTCGGTCTGGGGGCGTACCCCGGCCACGCTGGCGATGACCGCCGCCACCCTCGACCTGGTCTGCGGCGGGCGGTACGTGCTGGGCCTGGGCGCCAGCACCAAAGCGCTGGCGGAGGGGTTCCACGACACCGCATTCGAACACCCCGCCGCCAAGCTGCGCGACGTAGTGACCAAGGTCCGTGCGCTGCTGGCCGGCCAGCCCGCCCAGCTTGGCCACATCCCGGCCGCGCGCCCGCTGCGCCTGGGCCAGCCGCCCGCCCCCGATCTGCCCATCTGGGTCGCCGCGCTGGGTCATCACACCACCCGGGTCGCCGCCGAGCTCGGCGACGGCTGGATCCCCGCGCTGGTGGCCCGGGACCGCCTGCCCGGCTGGACGGCCCAGCTCACACAGCTGCGCGACGGCGCCGCCCCGCACGCGCGGCCCCTCACGGTGGCGGCTGGGCCTATCACCGCCGCTGACCAGAACGCCGGCGCGGCCCGCGACATCGCCGCAGCCTGCACCGCCTGGTACCTGGGCGCCATGGGCGAGGTCTACGCCCGGTCCCTGTCCGGCCAGGGCTATGCCGCCGAGGTCCAGGCGATCATCGCCGCGAACCCGCATCCCAGCCCACGAGGCGGGACCATCCCACCCAGCGCCGAGGTCATCCTCGACCAGCTCGCCGCCTACGGAACCTGCGATCAGGTCCGCGAGCAACTCCAGCCCTGGGACCACGCCGCCGACATCGTCACCATCCTGCTGCCACCCGGCATGCCCTGGCCCAACATCGAAGCGACCCTCCTGGCCGCAGCACCAAGCACCCGACCGGTGCACCCCAGGAACCTGTCCGACCTACCGAATCGGCGATCTGGCCTGCTGCGACCTACGACACCGCTCACACGACGAGTGCAGACTGTCCGGAATATGAATAGAGATGCCGTTCAGCGCATAAGTTTGCACTCGCCCAACTTCCGCTATTCGGCAGATCCGGTTGAGGTCAGACTCGCTGAACGACCTGATCTGCGCGCCTCGGTATGCGATCTCCCAGACGCCACCTGCCGCACCGAACGGCGGCTCGGCGGGCGTTCCCCCCGACCCTCTCCATCACACAGCATGACGCCGTCTATCGACGTGGCCCGATGTCGGCTGGATCCGATCTGATCTGGCGCGCGCCCTATGCTGCATGAGCGGATGTCAGCAAAGGATGAGGCGTTCGGTCGGAAGCGGGTGACGGTGAGACGACCAGCACTGTTCCTGACTGTGGGACTCCCATGCACCGGGAAGACCACTGCTGCTCGGCGCATCGAGATCGAGCAGAAAGCACTTCGTCTCACGAAGGACGAATGGGTGAAGGCTCTGTACGGGCACGAGAATCCGCCATCGGCTACGGACGTTATCGAGGGACGGCTCATCCAGATCGGGTTGCGCGCCCTCGAACTCGGCAACAACGTCGTGATCGACTATGGCCTCTGGGGCCGGGACGAGCGCTCCGCTCTGCGGCAGGCAGCAGCAGACCTAGGCGCGAAGGTGGAGATGCGTTACTTCGCACTCACCCCAGCCGAGCAGCGGAGACGAGTTGATCGGCGTCAAGCCGAAGCGCCACACACGACTTGGCCTATGTCCGACGAGGAACTCGCCGAGTGGGCTGCCAGCATCGACATCCCAACCCCAGGCGAACTCGACGGCAGTGAACCTATTGATGACCCACCGGCTGGATTCGCGACATGGGACGAGTGGCGCAGACACCGCTGGCCGCCGTCGGTCTCCTGACGCCTGCTCCTCGCAATGCTGCCAGGACCGCTCAACATGCAGATCCGGACGACCTCAAAGCGCAGATCGACCCGATCGGTGTGCCTTGCGGATGATCGGCGAGGAACTGTCGGCCGCACCGAACGGCGGGGATTCGCGCTACGTTTGCGGCTACACCCTGTGACCAGGGGATGCGGCCAGCCCGCAAAAGACCCCGGCTGTCAGGCGGCCGCGAGCGGGTGGGTTTTCGCCTGTTCGTACAGCGGCTCGGGGGCTAGGTCGATGCCATCTGGCCACACGATGGTGCCCGCCTCGGCATCGAGTTCAACCTGGGCAAAGTAGGACGGATCGTTAAGCGGTTCCAGGATGCCTGCCCAGCGCTGCGCCGAGAAGTCGACATCACCGGCCGTCCCGTCGCTGAACAGCAGCCGGAGCACATGGTCGCCGACCACGGCTACGCCTGTCACGACGGGAAGATAGTTCTCGCTCACAGGCACAGCCTACGGCAGCGGCGGGATGCTGAGCAGAGGCTCGTTCTTGCGCGCGCGTTCCCAGTTCGCCACGATCTCGGCTCGGTGCAGGCTCGCCCACTCCTGGGTGAGCAGAAGCGCCCGGTGTTCAAGGCCGCCAGCAAGCACGGCGCCGTCGGCGGAAACCGAGGCCCGGTGGCCTGAATGGTAGGCATGGAAGTGCGGCACTGGATGATCCTTCTCGTTCCAGTACATGTAGATGACCACCCCGTAGAAGGCACTCACGCGTGGCACGGCCTGAACGATAACCGAGTCACCCCCGCCTCGCGGGCGGCATCGAACTTATGGTCACGCAGCCGCAAGCACGTCCAGCCCGGCAACTGCCTCAAGTTGCCGAGTGCGCACAGAACGTCCCGTTCTGCACCGCCTATCAGCAGATAGGTCAGGACCCTGGTAGCCAAGCAGATCGGCGGTTCGCGGGCGTGGTGATCACGTTGCTCACAGCTGATCCGCCTGGCCGGACCCGGCCAGGCGGATCAGTAAACCTGCTGTATTACCGGGCGGCTCCGGCTACATAGGCGGCGACGATGTAGGTGGCGTGCCGGTCCAGGGAGGTGCGTGCCCGGTCGTAGCGCATGGTGGTCCGCGGATCGGCGTGGGATGCGGCTTCCTGCACGTCGCGCAGCGGGACACCGGCATCCAGTGCTGCGGTGATGAATGCGTGCCGCAGGGTGTGCGGTCCGACATGCTTATCGATCCCGGCGCGCCGGGCAGCGCGGCGGACGACCCGGGCGGCGCCGTGGCGGTCCAGGCGCCGCCCGGCGGCGGTGAGGAAGATGGGGCCTTCTGCACGCTCGCCGATCGCCAGGTCGATGGCCCGTGCGGTCCGCGGCGCGAGCGGGATCGTCACGACCTTGCCGCCCTTGCAGGTCACCACCAGGGTCCGGTGGCCGCGCTCGACACCCAGGTGCTGGATGTCGGCGCCGAGGGCCTCCGACACCCGCAGCCCGTTGAGGGCCAGCAGGGCGTCAGCGCATGCTCGCCGGGCAACCCGAGGCCAGCCGCCACGAGCAGCGCGCCGAGTTCGTTGCGGTCCAGCCCGGTGGCATGGGACTCGTAGTCCAGGCGAGGCCGCCGCACATGCGCGGCGGGTGAGTGGTCGAGGAGTTCTTCCTCGACGGCGTACTTGTACAACCCGGCGACGGTGCACAGCCGGCGGGTGATCGTGGCACGGGCGCGGCCGTGGGCTTCCAGATCGCGGGCAAAGCACTCGATATCGGCGCGGCGGGCAGCGAACAGGCGAACCTGGTGCTGCTGGCACCAGGACGCGCACTGGCGCAGACCCAGTTCGTAAGCCTGACGGGTCAAGCCGCTGTACCCGGCCAGGAATCCGGCTAACGCCAGGCGCTCGGTGTTCGTGAATACCGGAGCGACGGGGACGAGTGCGACGGACGGGATCGTAGTGGCCATGGGCACCTCCGGGGCTCAGCTGAGACCCCGATGCTGGGCCAGCCGGGCCCCAGCAACCGATGAGAAACCCAAAGTAAACCGACGCCCGCGATTACACCAGGTCACAGCCTGGCGAGCGAAGTGAAACCTGTCGCCGCTCCCGAGCGCCGACTCTGATCGCCTCCAAGTCGCTCCAGTCCAGGGAGCAGCGGCGCGCAGATCACTTGTTCCGTGCTCGCCAACTCGTCAGGGCTCCGGCATAGTGGCGTGACGTCCGTTTTGGTCATGCTGGGCTGAGTCCGAGGGTGGTCAGGGTCCGGGTGGCGTCACGTGCGTGGTGCCGGCAGGCGGCTGCGATGCTGGTGTGCCCGGCCAGTTTCATGATCCCGATGGTGAGGTTCCGGAGGGTGGCCATGACCTGGGGCCCGCTGCCGGTCCGGGTCTGGGAGGCGTCCTGGCCGTAGGTGGTGTCGCGGATGTGGTGCAGCACCTCGATCTGCCAGTGGCCGCGTATCCAGGCGGCGAGCTGGGCCGGGGTGGCCTGGGCGGCGGTCAGGCTGGTGATCGCGTAGATGGTGACAGTGCGCCATTTCCCGCCGTTCAGCGGCCGGATCCGGCGGGTGACGCGGATGGCCTGGGCGGCGTGCGGGAAGGCGAGCCCGGCGGCCACGGCGGCGGCCTTGAGGGTCCGGTATTCCTCGCGGCCGTGCCCGCGGTCGTGCTGGCGGTCCCCGGCTGGGATGCTGCGCCAGGGCAGGTTCTTGACTTGGGTATACAGGGTGGGCTGGTTCTTCTTCACGACCAGGATGTAGTGGGCGTTCTTGCCGCTGACCAGGAACTCGGCATGCTCGCGCTGAGTATGCATGGCGTCTTATGGGGACTCGGTCGTTATGCCGATGCCGCCGTCCGGTGCCGTATTGGTTGTGGTGGCTGGCCGGACGGCGGGCGGCATAATCACAGGGATTCGAGGAACTCCACGAGGGCGTCCGGGGGCTGGTAGCGTCCGGTCGGGACGTCGAGCGGGGCTGTGCGGGCGAGTGCTTTTTCTTTGATGGCAAGGTCGGCGTGGATGTATATCTGGGTCGTGGCGACTGATTCGTGGCCCAGCCAGAGCGCGATGACGGTGGTATCGACTCCGGCTGCCAGCAGCCGCATCGCCGCGGTGTGCCTCAGGACGTGAGGCGAGACTTTTTTGCTTTTCAGGGATGGCTGGGTGCGGGCAGCCGCGGTCGTGTGCTTGGTGAGGCGCCGCTCGACGGCGTCGCGGCTCATGGGTGTTCCGGACCGGCTCGGGAACAGGGGGTCTTCTGGCTTGCCGGGGTGCTCGCCGAGCCAGCCGCGGAGTACTTTGGCGGTGGCCGGGGTGAGCGGGGTTATCCGCTGTTTGCGGCCCTTTCCGGTGCAGGTGATGTGGGCTCCGGTGCCCAGGAATGCGTCGGCCCGGGTCAGGGCGGTGAGTTCGGAGACTCGCAGCCCGGCCTGGATGGCGAGGGTCAGCAGCGCGTGGTCGCGCCGGCCGGTCCTGGTGGCGGTGTCCGGTGCGGCGAGCAGGGCGGCGGCTTCGTGCTCGGTGAGGTAGGTGACGAGCTTGCGGTCGGACCGTTTGGGCGGGATGGCCATGACGCGCTGGATGACCGCTGCGCACTCGAGGTGGCGCAGTGCGGCGAAGCTGAACAGCGCGTGGATCGCGGCCAGCCGGGCGTTGCGGGTGCGGACGCTGTTGCCGCGCTGTTTTTCCAGGTGGTCGAGGAACGCGCCGATCAGCGGGGCGTCGAGGTCGGTGATCTGGAGGCGGGCGGGTGGCGTCCTGGCCTGGCTGGCGGTGAAGGCCAGCAGCAGCTTGAGCGAGTCGCGGTAGGCCGCGATGGTGTGCGGGCTGGCTCTTCGCTGGCGGGTCAGGTAGTCGGTGAAGAACGCCTGGATGGTGGACGCGAGCGTGGTCATCGTGCCTGCCCTTCCTGGGATGCCTGGAGCCGCTCGGCGGCCAGGGCGAGTAGTTCCGGTGCCGCGGACAGGCAGGCGTAGGTGTGGCGGGGGTCGGCGTGACCGAGGTAGGCCGACAGCCGGGGCAGCATGGCCTGGACGTCGGCCCCGGACCGGTGCCAGCCGAGCAGCGTGGCGACCGCGAAGGAGTGGCGCAGATCATGGATCCTGGGACGGCAGGCCGGCGAGCGCGGTTTCAGCCCGGCGCTGACGGTCAGGTCGCGGAATACCTCCCAGGTTCGTTCGTAGCGCAGCCGGCAGCCGCGGGCGGTCAGCAGCAGCGCGGGTGCCTGCGGGACGGGCATGAGCTCGCCGCAGACCCGCAGGTAGTTGTCCAGGCCGGTGATGGCGGTCGGGTGCAGCGGAAGGTGCCTGGACTTGCCGAACTTGGTGCCGCGCACGGTCAGGGCGCCGGATGCGGCGTCGTAGTCGCCGCGGTCCAGGCGGATCGCCTCGCCGACGCGCATGCCGGTGACGCCCAGCAGCCGGATCAGTGCCCCGAAGGTGGCGGCCCGCAGCCGTCCGGACAGGCGGCCGGCTTCCCGGGCCAGAGCCTGGATCTCCTCGTCGGAGTAGAGGTAGGGGACGACGGCCCGGCTGCCGCAGGGGATCAGCCTGCGGGGCGGCACCTGGTGCGCTGGGTCGGCCGCGTTCAGCCAGGACGCGAAACCCCGGACCGCGGACAGGCGCAGCGCGTGCCACCGGGGCCGTGCCAGGGCGGGCAGCGTCGCCCAGGCGAGCGCGTTCTCGATGGTGACGGCTGTTTGCCCGTTCTCGGCGAGGAAGCAGGTGAACTGGCCGAGCAGCTTCTGGTGCCGTTCCATCTTGAACCCCATGGCGCGGCGGACATCGAGGTATTCCTCCAGGTTCTGGTGCAGGCTGCTCACCCGGCATCACCCGGCCAGGGGCGCGCCAGGCCGCGCAGCCCGTCGTAGTCGACCTTGGCGTAGATGGCGGTCGTGAGCGTGCGCTGATGGCGCAGGACCTGGCCGATCTCGTCCAGCGAGGCGCCCCCGCGGAGCATGCCCGCGGCGGCGGTATGCCGCAGGCGGTGCGCGAAAACGGTTCCCAGGCCGGCGCGCTGCGATGCGCGGGCCGCGACCTGCGTGACCGCCCCGCGGGTCAGCGGCCGGTGCGGGGCCCGGACCCCGGCGAACACTTCCCGGCCGGGACCCCGGGCCGGGCGGCCGTCCCGCAGGTAGGACGCCAGCGCCTCGCCGACGTCGGGCGGCAGCGGCAGCCGCTCGTGCCGGGCGCCCTTGCCCCGCACCGTGATCTCGCCCGCCCGCCAGTCAATGTCGTCCAGCCGCAACCCGGCGGCCTCGCCGGCCCGCAGCCCCATCCGGGCGAGGAGCAGCAGGACCGCCCGGTCACGGCGCCCGGTCACGGTGGCCAGGTCGCATGACTCCACCATGCGGGCCGCTTCCTGCTGGGTCAGGTGCCGGGGAAGGGCGGACAGCTTCCAGCCGGCCGCCGCCGGCACGGCGCCCGCCAGCAGGGACGCGGTCACGCCCCGCAGGTGCAAGAACCGCAGCAGCGACCGCAGCGCCGTCCCGGTCCGCTGGACCCGTGCCGGCGAGGCGCTCCGCGCGCAGTCCAGGACGAATGCCTGCACCTCAGCCGCGGTCAGCGACTCCAGGTCCCCCAAGCCGCCTTCCCGGACCAGCCCGGCCAGGAACGGCCTGACCAAGACGATCTCGTGCTCGATGGTCCCGGCGGCCAGCCCGCGCTCCGTGCGAAGGTACGACGCATACCCGGCGATCGCCTGTTCCACCGGGCCGGACGGCGGGGCCGGCTCCTCCGCCAGCACGGCCCCGGTTGCGCGCAGGTACTCCGCCGGCGGGCGCAGGGCCCGCATCGAAAGCCCGGTGCGCTGGCCAGCCGCCCGGCGGCCGGCGATGAACTCCGCCAGCAGCGGCGTGCTCAGGCCCGCGATCGTTTCCTCCCGCTCGCCCAGCCAGCAGCTGAGGTCGCCCATCAGCCGCAGGTGGACCGCGCACATCGTCCTGGAGTAACCGGCCGTCTCAAGCCAGGAGCCGAAGCCCGCCCGGAACGGCGACAACGGCCCAGTAACGCGAACTAGCTCAGGATTGATCACTGCTCATCCCCTTCATCGATGAAGGCGATGATTATGCCGACCTCGTAACCGCTTCCCGGAAGGCTGCCAGCAAGTCCCGACACAGGTCGGCATAACGGCCGGGTCCCCATAAGACGCCTTATGCCGACATCGGCATAAGGCGTCGGCGGTGACCACGCACCCGGCCAGGTCCAGGGGTTCCAGCAGCGGCGCGAACGCGGTGATCTCGTTGGTCTTGCCGTCCACGCTGGCCTGGGCGAGCACCGCGCCGGCCCGCTGATCGACAACAGCCAGCAGGTGCACGGCCTGCCCTTGGCTGCTGGCATGACGGGTGCCCCGCACCGCCTTGCCATCCACGGCCAGCGCCCGCCGCCCGCGCCGGCCGTGGCCCTGCTCCTGCTCAGCGGCCCGCAACCGCGCACCAAGCCAGGAACCCACCGCGGCGTCGAGCGCGGCAGCGTCCACGGCTTCCAGGACCCGGCGGATGGTGGCCTCATCCGGCGGCTCGAGCCGCCGGGTCAGCGGATCGCGGCGGATCCCGAGGGAATCCAGGACCTGCGGCGGTGCGTCCGCGACCCATTCGCCGACCGCAGCGAACGACCTCGCCCCGGCGAGCACTGCCGCCACGGCGGCCAGTAACAACGACGTCAGCGTGTGGCGCACGCCGCGCCGGTCACGCGGATCAGGCACCCGCGCCAGGTATTCCAGCAGGCCAGGGCACTGGCCGGCCAGCAGCACGCGGTCACCAGCAGGCAGATCCTGAAGTTGCTCCAGACCAGGACTGATCAGGGACAATGGCAAGGCAGGCACGGTCTTCCGCAGTGATCATGGGACTCGACACCCACATGATCTTGGGAACCGTGCCTGTACTGCTCCCTGACACGTCGCAACGCCTACGAAGGCATCAACCGGACATCACACCACTATGCCGGGGCCCTGACTTGCCACCTTCCCCGGCAAAGACAAAGCCGCAAAGGCCATCCGTAAGTTCCTTCGTGAAAGCATCTCCAACCACATGACCTACCACGATCGTCTCCTGGCGCTTGCCGCCGTACCTGACGCACAGGCCGCCAACTCGCTGATCCCGGACGTCGAGAATTGGGCAAAACTGCTCAAGGACGCACGCAACGGTGTAGCGCACGCGGCCAAGACTGCAACGGGCCCGGCAGGACTGGCGAAGATCGCATCACTTCAGTACTCGCTTACCGAAGTGACCTACGCGCTCCTCAGTATCGTGTTGATGGCCGAACTGCAACTACCGGCTGAGATACAGCAGCAGGCCGCTTGGATTCAGGATTTCGTCATCGCCGCTAACCACTTCGCCGAGGATAGTAAGCATCCAATGGCAGTCTGATTGTCGGCACGACTGCCCGAGATTCTTACGTGTCGAGCATGTCCCACTCTTCGCCTACTACCCACCTGAGAGCTGACAGCTTGCCGTTAATCATCCCCCACTCGAATTCGTCGTAGATGAGATTCTCTTGCCCGCCGTATTTCTCCTCGCACTCGCGCATACCCCTGGCCATACCATCCATTATCTCTTTTGGCGCCGCCTCTTCGATGCCTGCCACGATGTGCTCAAGATAGACCAGTTTGCGGGTGTACCAGACACGATCAAAGAACTCTTGCTCGACCGTCAGGATCTCGCTCTCGCCTCGGGGTACATCGAATAGATACCGTCGGATTAGCTCTTCGTGGGCAGCGGCCAGCCGCTCGAGCGTCGGCCGCTCCCAGTACTTGATACGGAACGGCGGCCGGTTGTTCATCTCGTAGTCGCGTAGGTAGTCCTTGAGGGTTATTCAGGAGGTCCGGTAGAAGTGCAGACCAATTACCGCTGAGATAGTCGACTCGAAGGTGCTGAGCGGGCGCCGGTAGTCGGTGTGCATGATGGTCCAGTTCT
>Ga0335074_10007805_pt1 | contig 14848 bp, 14 predicted proteins | sample Lox_Sample_23_FD_206715 | JGI IMG/M metagenome (GOLD analysis project Ga0335074, IMG submission 206715) | Soil microbial communities from Loxahatchee National Wildlife Refuge, Florida, United States - Lox_Sample_2.3 | ecosystem: Environmental > Terrestrial > Soil > Wetlands | place: USA...
CATCTGGTTCCAGCCGACGGTCAGGTTCTGCAGCGTCGCCAGCGAGCGAAACGGCACGATCGTAAACGGCATCCCCGTTGAGACAGTCTGGATGGGAAGACTCTCGTCGAGCTGCGAGACGGGAACGCCGAGCACGTTGGCCACAACGTCATGCGGATGGGTGGCGCCAAATTGCGGTTCGGCCTGCCGCATCTCGCCGAAGAGCTGGCCATCGTGCTGCTCGAAGCGAACTGGAATCTTGCCGACTTTGAGATCGAGCACCACTTCGTCCGCACTGAATTGCTGGCGCAAGTACCACGCTGTGCCCAGCGTGGGATGTCCGGCGAACGGCAGTTCTTCGTTAACGGTGAAGATTCGCACTTTGTGACCGTCGGTACGCTCGGTGGCAGCATCGCGGGGCAGTACGAACGTCGTTTCGCAGAGATTGGTCTCGCGCGCCAGCTTCTGCATCTCGTTGTCGCTGAGGCCGCGCCCGTCGATGAAGACCGCAAGTTGGTTGCCCTCCAGGGGTCGCGAGGTGAAGACGTCTAGTTGCACGAAAGCGAATCGTCGACCGGTCATGCTTTGGCTCCGAGACCAATGTAGCAGGCTCGCAAGCCCGCCACGCAGGCGACTGTGCCGCTTGGGATGTGTGGCGGGAAAATCGGGGTGTTGAACTGGCGCCTTCATCGTTCCGGGTTGAGCTCGGCGCTTCTTCTGCCGGCACAGTTTGACAATCCGGCAGCGGCTGACAACAATCACACCGAACCGCAAAACCGCTGTGGAATTTCCCCCATTTTGGATTGAGCTGCGATCATGGTTCTGGCTGTCCGATGGCGCTCTTTCGTGTAGGCTAGTTCTGCAATTGATACGGAGGTTTCGCGTGGAAACGGTAATCGGGGTGTTTTCTTCTCGCGGCAGCGCCGAGAATGCATTGATGGAACTTCTGGAACGCCAGGTACCGCCGGAGGAGATTGTCTTCCTGACGCGGTCAGCAGCCGACGGCGAGAACCTGGTCAAGCGCTTGGGGACCACGTTCGGCGGAGTGGTTGGCTTCGCCACCGGAATGTCGGCCGGCATAGGCGCCGCCGTTCTGCTGATGGTTCCTGGTGTCGGCCAGGTGGCAGCGCTCGGTATCGGGGCTGCGGCTTTGCTGGGCCTGGCCGGCATGGGTGCCGGCTCGATGCTGGGAAAAAAGGCTGACGAGGCAGGCGCCGCTCCGGATCCCCACGCCGCAAAGGTTTCCGAGGATGTGAACTTCTTCCGCGAAGTGCTGGCCGAAGGCCGCAGCCTGGTGGTCGTGCGCACCGACTCGCCGGAAACCGCGAAAGTCGCCAACGAGATTCTGAACCGTCTCGGCGTCAGCATCCCGGAGCAGGCGCCGGTCCGCTTGCAGATCACCACCCGCCAGGCTGACGACGTCACCATCGTCGATATGACGGGAAGAATCACGCTCGGCGAAGGCAGCAAAGCGCTGCGCGAGATGATGCGGGAGATGGCCGACAAGGGCTTCAAGAAGATTGTGCTCAACCTTCGCCACGTGGGATATATCGATAGCTCCGGGCTGGGCGAACTGGTGAAGGCCTACACCACGGTTCGCGGCCACGGCGGACATCTCAAACTGGTGCAGGTGAACGAACGCGTGAAGGATCTGCTGGAGATCACCAAGCTGCATCTGGTGCTGGAGATCGAACCCGACGAGGCGACCGCGCTGCAATCGTTCCGCACGACGCAAGCGGCTGACAGGAACGACTAAAGCTCCGGTCCAAAAGAGGGCCTCGTCGGGGCCCCGAAATAGCCCGACTAAGGCGGTTCTGCTCGTTGTCCCGGGAAAAGAAGATTGTGGGAACGCTGTTCTTGGTCGTCTGTAGCGGGTTGTCAGAGTCTATCGGCTAGCTTCATTCTACCTTTTAGCGCCTTAAGTCCTTGGCGCTCAAATTTTTCCGTGCAAGTCTCCGCGCATCTGGATGCTAAATCGTTTTGCTGTCGGAGCGCATCTAATGAGCCCGGTTTGCCGCCGCGATGCGGTATCCGATAAAATTAAAGTTTACGATTCAGCGATGTAGGAGTGTCATGAAGGCAGCGATCCATCCCGCTTACGAAGAAGTCCGCGTGCATTGTGCGTGCGGCAATACGTTTCTAACCCGTTCGACTCACAAGGGCGATATCAACGTGGAAATCTGCTCCGCGTGCCATCCGTTCTTCACCGGCAAGCAGAAGCTGGTCGATACCGCGGGCCGCGTCGAGCGCTTCCGCCGCAAGTACGCCAAAGCCGAAACCGCGAAGAAGTAGTTTTCTTTTGGATACGAGCCTCCGCTGTAGCGGAGGCCTTTCTTTGTTCAGCCGCCGCCTCGCCCATCCCTTTCCATACAATTCTCGCTCTACAAGCCAATCAGTAGGAACTGCCGGACGCGGCCGGCTGAGAAACACGCACTGCAAAAAAGGTCGCCCTAAGGCAACCGGCGCCTGAAAAAATGACTCGTTATCAGGATAGGGGTAGCTCGTCCGAACCCTGATCGGGATCGCCGCCGCTGCGGCCCTGCCCGGTGATCCATCACTACCATTACGAATCGTCACCAAATTCGTGCAGGAGCGACGCAATGAAAAAGTTACTGTCAGTAGCAGCAGTTGTAGCGATGTTTTCCTGGATGGCTTGGGCTGCCGACGCGCCAAAAGAGTTAAACGACGCTGCCCAGGTGCTGCAGAACATGACCTCGTCCAATAAGATTCCCTCACATGTGCTCGATCAGGCTCGGTGTATCGCAGTGATCCCCAAGCTCACCAAGGCCGGCTTTGTGGTTGGCGGTAAGCATGGCGACGGAGCCGTAAGCTGCCGCACGGCTACCGGCTGGAGTGCCCCCGCGTTTATCACCATGACGGGCGGCAGCCTGGGTTTACAGGCTGGCGCCGAGCATCAGTCCATCATTCTGCTGATGAACGCGAGAGGCGAGCAGGAGCTGAAAAACGGCCACTGGAATCTCGGCGCGGGCGCCTCGGCGGCGGGTCCTACGGGAGGAGCCGGGGCTAGCGAAAATACCGGCTGGAAGGCTCCCGTTTTGTCGTATTCCAGTTCCAAGGGGGTTTTTGCAGGCGCCGACGTGGGAGGGTCGAAGATCGGCGCTGACGAGGATTTGATCCACACCCTCTATGGTCAGAACGCCACGTTCCAGATGGTCTTGAACGGCCAGGAGAACGCACCGACGTCAGCACACCAGTTCTTGTCCGCCTTGGGGCAGGCAGCGGGTACGCAAAGCGCAGCCGCTCACTGAGCAGAGCAGGGGCACGAGGAGAGACCGCAACGCAAAGCGCAGAGGAGGGTGTTGTTGACTTTACTCACGGCGGCCCAACTTCACGCCGGTCTTCGAAAGGCGCTCATCCCTATTACGGCTTGTCGCTGATCTTGAACTCAGTCCAGGGATTGCCCTTCATGTCGACCAGGATTGGTTTCTCCCACCCGAACTCCGGGTGTTCCTTCAGGAACGGCTCGGCGAGAAAATCTTCCCCGCAGGGATGTCCCGCGCGCGCCTCCAGCGACATGTTTTTCGCCATGGTGCTATCGGCTGCCTGCGCGGTTACGGCACCGTCGGGATCGTAGGGAGGATTGCCCCACGCGGGCTCGCCCGTCGGAGAGGTATCGCCGTGCCCGCACAGCCCGCGCAGGTTGCGGTCTTCCTTGCCCTCGTAGGTGTCGTAGTGATCGGCCAGGAATTTCTCGCCCATGGCGAGGTCGATCTGCCCTTTGTTCTGCAGCAGCAGCTGTTGCCAACGCACGCGCCGCGCATTCGGCGAGCTGGCCATATTGTTGGGATCGAAATTAGTTTCCGTCTTGGTCAGCCCGGGATCGCTGGGGAAGTTCGAGCCTTCGAAGTAGCCGTCCTTAGTGCGCCACACACGATGTAGCTTCAGCCCAATCTCGAAGCGCGCAATCTCGCCGGTCTTGTTGTCCGCCAGCAGCCAATCATTGGCATAGCCGCCGTTGTTGTCCTCCAGCATGATCTGCACGTACTGATCGATGGAACTCGCGTACTGCGCCGCCTTGCGCGCCCGCACGAACTCCGGCTTGCCATTGGGATCGAAGCCATGGAATCCGGTAATCGTCGTCTCCGTCACCATCAGCCCAGCCGAATTGATGGCGAAATCGTCGTCGCTGACGATGATTCCTGGAAAGCCGTCCGTCAGCATGCGATAGCCATGCGTGGGCACAATGTCGAAGATGATCGTCCAGCGCTTACCGGTCGCGTAGTCGGTCCAGTTGCTGTGCGCGATCACCGGCTTGTGATCCCTGGTGTAGGATCCGGTCGCGACAAACGCGCTGCAGTTGCCCGGCGCTTTCAGGTTGGGAGGATCGGAGCGCTTCTCCTGCTTGTCGAGCATGGGAACGTAGTAGTCGGGAACCTCCTCCATCGCATTGAGCGCGACCACATCCCAAACGTCCAGCTTCGAGCCCCGCGCCTTCAGGCCGTCGGCTATGCCCTGCAGCTCCTGCTGATATTCCTCGTCGATGTGGGGCCACAGAATGTTCTGCGCCGTCGCACGGTAGAAGGCCCAATCGCGCTTGGTGCGGCGGACGTCTTTGAACTGCACGACGCGGAAGCCTTCTTCGATCTCCGGCGCTAGAAGATATCCATGCTGATAGCCGATGTCGGCGGGCGCGCCCTCCAGGTGCACATAAACCCAGCCGCCGCGCTCGAAGCGGTATCCGCCCTTCAACCGCGCCTCATCTGCCTTGGCAGAATACTGCTTGGAGGTGGCGGCACCGGCGACGGTCGCCAGAAAGATCAAACTCAGCAGACTCCCCACGAGACCGCGAATCGCCGCCCGCATCTTTGCCTCCATTCCGATTCAAAGAAGGCAGCTTATCCATTTGCCGTCGGAATGGCAATTGCATTGGAGGTACAGCTGGTCTTGAGACCGTTTCGCAAGTGGAAAGGAAGTTTCGCGGTGAGAAAGACATCTCGAATTGCAGCACAACCAGCCGCAAAGCGGGGGATGAATGAACGGCCAGCGCGCAAGCACCGAGGAACGGTCGGAGATCGATCACCAGCCGCGGACCGGCGTCACCGGTCGCCCGTCCGGCCATGTCTGTTGCCTATGCCCAACCTTCCTGGTGACGGCACTTTGGTTGAGCGGCCATTCAAATTGCCCCTTTTGTCACCGTCCGTTATCATCATGCGCTTGGGGAACTCGATGTCCATAAACCGTCGTGCGGCCGCTGTTGTCTGTCGCACTTTGCTCCTGATCATTCTCAGCTTGTTTGTCGCATTCAATCTCTTCGCCCAGGACGCGCATTCCGCAACCGGCTCTTGGAAGTTCGCTGTCTCTGGCGATTCGCGCAACTGTGGCGACGTTGTGATGCCCGCCATCGCTGCCGGCGTGCGCGCCGACGGCGCGGCCTTCTACTGGCACCTCGGCGACTTTCGGGCAATCGCGAATTTCGACGAGGACTACCGCAAGACCCATCCGCAGGCCAGCATCTCGCAGTATTTCGCGCAGGCTTGGCCCGATTTCATCGAGCATCAGCTTGTACCCTTCGGCGATCTTCCGCTGTTCCTGGGCATCGGCAACCACGAACTCGTTTCGCCCAAGACCCGCGCTGACTACCTCGTCCAGTTTGCCGACTGGCTCAACCAGCCGGTCATCCAGCGTCAGCGGCTAGCCGACAATCCCAGCGATTACACGCTCAAGACGTACTACCACTGGATCGAGCGCGACGTGGACTTCATCAACATGGACAACGCCTCGCCCGACATGTTCGACGCCGGGCAGATGTCGTGGTTCAAGAAGGTGCTGGCGAACGACGCCAAGCACAGCGCGATTCGCACCGTGGTGCTCGGAATGCACGCCGCTTTGCCTGACAGTTCCTCCGCCGGTCACAGCATGAACTCTTCGGCTCAGGGGCAGGAGACGGGGCGCAAGGTTTACGCCCAGTTGTCCGCCTTCCGCAAGAGTACGGGGAAAAACGTCTATGTCTTGGCCAGCCATTCACACTTCGTGATGAACGACGTCTACAACACCGCTTGCCACAAGGACGATGTTCTGGATGGCTGGATCATGGGCAGCGCCGGAGCAGTGCGGTATCGCCTGCCATCGAACCTCGACCAGGCCAAGATCGCGATGACCGATATCTACGGCTACCTGCTGGCGACGGTTGCGCCCGACGGCAAGATTACCTTCCAGTTCAAGGAGATTAAGCGGTCCGATGTACCGGCCGGGGTGGTCAATGAATTTTCGCCGGATCTGGTGAAGTGGTGCTTCGAGCAAAATGCGTCCAAGTACCAGCCTGCCGGCCCGACCTGCGGCGAAGCTCCGCCGGAAGACGAGCATCAGTGAGAGGGGCCGGCAGTGGATAGGGTGGAGCACCGCTTCAGCGGTGCAGAAACGATAGGACCGAAAGTTGGCTTTAGCCGCTGAGGTAACCGTTGTTCTCTTTAGTCATCCGCAACTTCGAGGGATCTGCGGTTCGCTCCCATGTTGAAGATCTCGTCGTCCGATTACTCGGCCATCCGCCGCCACGGCGAGGAGACTTATCCGCACGAGTGCTGCGGCATCCTGATCGGCACGATCGAAGGCGACACGCGCACTGTCCATTCCGCCATCCCCTGTAATAACATCAGCGACTCTCCGCGAACTCGTTACGACATCGACCCGCGCGAAGTCATCCGCGCCCAGCGCAAAGCTCACGAGCGCGGACTGGACATCGTCGGCTTCTATCACTCGCATCCCGACCACCCCGCACGGTGGTCTCCGTCCGATCTCGAAGAAGCTCACTGGAATGGCTGCTCCTACGTGATCATGACGGTCGAGAACGGTCAGGCCACGCAAACGGCTGGCTTCGTTCTGGTTGGCGCAAGGGAGGAAGACAAGTCATTCGCGGAAGAGAACTTTATAATTGAGATACCTGGCGGAGCTGACGGCTGATAGCTGAGGCTGAGGGCTCGCAACCAGTTGCTACTTACTCGTCACTCTCTCTACAATCTTTCATTCCCATGCTTCGCTTTTCAACCGCCGGAGAATCCCACGGAGAAGCGCTGGTCGCGCTGCTTTCGGGCATGCCTGCCGGAGTCGCCGTCGATCTCGCGTTCGTCAATCGCGAACTCTGGCGCCGGCAGCAAGGCTACGGTCGCGGGGGGCGAATGCGCATCGAGCACGACACTGCGCGCATCCTCAGCGGCGTGCGACATGGCAAGACCATCGGCTCGCCCATCGCGCTCTTGCTCGCCAACAACGACTGGCAAAACTGGACTGAGGCCCTCCCGGTTGAGCAAGGCGATCCAGCCAAGCACAAGCGCGTCGCATCGCCGCGTCCCGGTCATGCCGATCTGGCCGGCGCTGTGAAGTACAACTTTCCCGAAGCGCGCTATGTTCTCGAACGCGCCTCGGCACGCGAGTCCGCAGCGCGCGTGGCCGCGGGAGCGATGGCAAAACTTCTGTTGCGCGAACTCGGCATCGAAGTCCTCAGTCACGTTATCGCGGTTGGCACCGCCCGCCTGGATAAGCCAGTCACCTGGGACGCGATCGCGGCGTTGGCTAAGAAAGAAGAAGTGCTGCTGGGCTGCGCCGATCCCGAAAGTGAAGCCCGTATGAAGCAGCAGGTCGATCTTGCGCTGCGCACCGGCGATTCTGTCGGCGGCGTCTTCGAGGTGATCGCACATAACGTGCCGCCTGGCCTTGGCACCTATGCCAATTGGGACCAGCGTCTCGATGCGCAACTGGCCGCTGCCGTGATGTCGTTGCAAGCCGTAAAAGCGGTCGAAATTGGCGACGCTGTGCAAGCGGCTGCTTCACTCGGCTCCGCCGTGCACGATGAGATAGGATACGAACGGAGCCGCGTGAATTCATTCACCGGATTCACCCGGCGTTCGAATCACGCCGGTGGTCTGGAAGGCGGCGTCTCGAACGGCGAAGACATTCGCGTGCGCGGATACCTGAAGCCTATTTCGACGCTGCGGCGTCCGCTGGCCTCGGTGGACTTTGCTACGCGCGAGCCGGTGAAGGCCGCCTACGAGCGCTCGGATGTGTGCGTCGTTCCGGCCGCTGGAGTCGCTGCCGAAGCGATGGTCGCGCTCACCGTCGCGCGATGTGCGCTGGAAAAATTTGGCGGCGATTCTCTGTTGGAGTTGAAGCGGAATTTCGAGGGCTACTGCCAGCAACTGCGAAACTTCTAAATGATCTATTCCATCGTCAAGTATGGCAATCCGGTTCTGGAGAAGCCGGCAGCCATCATCACCGCTTTCGACGACGAGCTGCGCAAGCTGGTCAACGACATGTTCGAGAGCATGTACGCCGCGCACGGCGTCGGTCTGGCCGCACCGCAGATCGGCATCAGCAAGCGCATCGCGGTCATCGATGTCACGTTCAAGGAGGATCCGAACGCCAAAATCGTGCTGGTCAATCCCGAGATCGTTCACACCGAAGGCAAGCTGACCTCGACCGAAGGCTGCCTCAGCCTGCCGGAGTTCCGCGAGAACGTGACGCGCCCGCGCAGAGTCACCGCGCGCGCGCAAGACCTGACGGGCAAGACCATCGAGGTCACTGGCGAAGAGTTGCTGGCGCGCGCCCTGGTCCACGAAACCGATCATCTCAACGGCAAGCTGTATATCAGCCACATCAGCGCGCTGAAGCGCGACCTGATCAGGCGCAAAGTCCGCAAGCTGATTAAACAAGGGGAATGGTAGAAGGCAGCGATTAGCAATTAGTAAACCGGAAGCGAACCAGAAGTCAGATGAGCACTGAACCAGCGCCACTATCGTCGCACGCGGTTTGTATCAGGGCACGACTTCAGTCGTGCCGAAGAACCGATCATTTAGGGCAGGGCTTCAGCCCCTGCTGGCCAGGATCTTCAGCGAATTCTCAAGCTGGTTGCTAGTTGCTGGTTGCTAAGTGCTTATGCTCGACCTCGTTTTTTGTGGCACTCCCCAATTCGCTGTCCCCACACTGGAAAAGCTGGTAGCGTCGGGCTTCCATGTCAAGCTTGTCGTGACGCAACCGGATCGGCCCAGCGGCCGCGGTTTGGAGGTAGTGGCCTCGCCGGTGAAGCGCGCTGCGCTCGCCCTCGACCTCCCTGTCATCCAGCCGGACAAGATCAAGAACAACGAAGAATTTCGCGCCTGGCTGCAGCGGATCGCGCCGGAGGCGATCATCGTCGTCGGGTACGGCCGCATCATCCCGCAATGGATGATCGATCTCCCGCCGCTGGGCAATATCAACCTGCATGCCTCGTTGCTGCCGAAGTATCGTGGCGCCGCACCGATTCAGTGGGCTGTCGCGATGGGCGAGCAAGTCACGGGCGTGACCACCATGCGCATCAACGCCGGTCTGGACACCGGCGACATCCTGCAGCAGGTCGAAGAGCCCATCGAACGCGAAGACACCGCGATGACTCTCGCCCCGCGCTTGGCGCACGCGGGTGCCGAGCTGATGATCTCGACCCTCGCCGGCCTGAAGAACGGCACCATCGCGCCGCAGCCGCAAGACGATACCAAAGCCACGCTCGCGCCAATTCTCCAGCGCGAGGATGGGCAGATTGATTTCTCGCGGACCGCCATCGATGCATGGAACCGCCTGCGCGGATTTCAGCCCTGGCCCGGCGCCTTCACCAGGTTCCGTGGCAGGATGCTCCATATTCACGCGGCGACACCCGCGACGGCCACAACGCCGATTTCGCCCGCGCGTTTCGCAATCGACACGGACCGTCTGCTGCTTGGCTTTGCCAATGAAACAGCGCTCGACATCCGCGAATTGCAGATCGAAGGCAAGAAGCGCATGAGCGCGCGGGATTTCATCAACGGCTATCGCCCAAAGAGCGACGAGACGGTGGGGTAGAGCTGGCCTTCAGGCCAGCGTCCAGGCGCCCTCCTTATTTCCTCGAGCCGGCTTTACCGGCTGCTGAAAGACTCTGACGCGCCGCCTTTGTGCCGCCGGCTGAAAGCCGGCTCGCGCGCGAAATAAACGGCTTATCGGCACGACTGAAGTCGTGCCCTGACACTTGTCCTCCGAAGTGGGATTTTTCAGCGGCCTGTTCAGCCGGCGACACAATAATCCACTTGGTTTCAGCGGACCCTGAAGCCGCGCCCCGGACAACTCTTACACAATCGAAACGATTAGTGACTCGTTTTAGCGATTCGCTCACTATTCTGTTTGCCGTCCGTCCTTCCGACTAACCGGAGGCACTTATGCAACGCTCTCGGCCCACTATTCACTTAACCCTTCTTCTTTTGATCTCCGTTCCAACATTCGTCAGCGCGCAAATCAATTCCAAAACGTCTCAGCCCGGCCAGATCACGGCCACCGGCAACCTGTCGATACGGCGCTTCTCGCAATCCGCGACTCTATTGCCGAACGGCAAGGTCCTGATCGCCGGCGGTATGGAACGCAACGGCAAATACGACGTCTCCGCCGAACTGTATGATCCGCGGACAGGTAAGTTCACTGCGACAGGAAGCATGAGCTCCCCTCGCGAAGGACACGCGGCAATGCTGCTGCACAATGGCAAAGTCCTGATCGCTGGAGGATCACCCGGTGCCGGTGGCCCCTACCTCGCTACAGCCGAGCTCTATGATCCTGCCACCGGAACCTTTCACCCAACCGGTAACATGAGCGGGCCGCGTGCCCATGCTGCGACCGTTCTCCTGAATGATGGGAAGGTTTTGCTGATCGGCGGCGATGGCGCGCACGAGGACGAGCACCTCACCTCTGCTGAGCTGTACGACCCTGCTACAGGCCGTTTCAGTCCGACCGGCAGCATGCATGTGCCGCGCAATATGCACACGGCCGTTCTGCTCAAAGATGGTCGCGTTCTGGTGGTCGGCGGATCGAGTGCCGGCAGTTATCCCAACTCCCACATCGAAGCGAGCGCGGAAATCTACGACTCAGCCACCGGGAGATTTTCGATGACCGGCAGCATGAATTCACCCCGCTATAAGCTTGCCGCGGTGCTCTTGTCTGACGGCCGGGTGTTGGTTGTGGGCGGTTCCGATAATCGCGACTGGCGCGGACAGTACGCCTCAGCCGAGCTCTACGATCCCGCGACGGGACACTTCAGCAACGACGGTGAGATGAGCTTCCGGCGCTTCAAGCTGATTCAGACAGCGGTGCGCCTGCGCGACGGACGAGTGCTTATCGCCGGCGGCGCCGAGCGGCCCGAGATCTATGATCCGGCGACGAAGAGCTTCCGGCCGGTAAACGGCACCGTTGGCGAAGGGCGATACTTCTCTACTGCAACCCTGCTCCACGACGGCCGCGTCCTGATTGCCGGCGGTTACGGCGACGACCCCATGGCCGGGGCCGTCCCCAACGCGTGGCTCTACCAGCCGTAGGCTGCGAAGTAGCCGAGCCGGGTCCCTATTTCTTAGCTACAGCTTTCCTGAGTTCAACACCGGGGGTGAACTTCGCGGCGCGGCGAGCGGCAATCTTGATCACGCCTCCGGTCTGGGGATTGCGTCCGTTGCGGGCTTTACGCTGATAAACCGAAAATGTTCCGAAGCCTACCAGGGTTACCCGGCCGCCCTTCTTCAAGGTACTCGTAACGGAATCGATGATAGTGTCAATGGCCCCGCCCGCCGCCGTCTTGCTGACACCATGAGCGGCTGCGATTTTCCCAATCAGGTCTGCCTTGTTCATACTCGCTCCTCGCCAGCTGTGATGTGATGTCCAGCGACTATTTACTTGCTGGGATGGCGTTGTCAAGAAATAAGTGCATTGGTGGAAGCATTTCGCATCTGGCGGCAGGAGTCATTTTGTCCTCCAGTGCCTGCAGACCAATAATAAAGAAAGCGGACCCCAAGGTCCGCTCTCAATCAACCGCCTTGCAAATCACCAGCGGCTGGGCTTTATCCCACCTTCACTTCCGCCGGCTCTTCCTGTTTCGCACTGATCTGCCGATAGTCGATGCCGGTATAGATTTGGCGCGGGCGCGCGATCTTTTGCTCCGGATCCTGTACCATCTCGTTCCACTGCGCCAGCCAGCCGGCTGCGCGTGGAATGGCGAACAGCACGGTGAACATGTCCGGCTGGAAGCCCATGGCCTGGTAGATGATGCCGGAATAGAAATCAACATTGGGGTACAGCTTGCGGGTAACAAAGTAGTCGTCCTGCAGCGCGATCCGCTCCAGTTCCAGAGCGATGTCCAGCCGGTCATTGCGTCCTGTAACCTGAAACACCTCGTCGGCAACTGCCTTGATGATGCGGGCGCGCGGATCGTAATTCTTGTAGACGCGGTGCCCGAATCCCATCAGCTTGATCTCGCCTTCTTTGACCCGCTTGATGTAGTTGGGAATGTTTTTCACCGAGCCGATCTCGTCCAGCATCTTCAGGACTTCTTCATTCGCCCCACCATGCAGCGGACCAGCCAGCGCCGCGGCTGCTCCCGCCATCGACAGGTAGGGGTCGGTTTGCGCGCTGCCGATCACGCGCATCGTGGTTGAGCTGCAGTTCTGCTCGTGATCGGCGTGCAGGATGAAGAGCACGTCGAGCGCGCGCGCGATGACCGGACTCGCCATATACTTCGGCTCGGTCATCTTCCACAGCATGTTCATGAAGTTCTCGGTGTAGCTGAGGTCGTTGTCGGGATAAACGTAAGGATGGCCGCGGCGGTGACGGTAGGAATAGGCCGCCAGCGTCGCCATCTTGGCGATCAGCCGCACGATCTGCTTCTGCCGGTTCTCGGGATCGTGGACGTTCTTGGCTTCGGGATAAACCGTGGACAGCGCGGCCAGCGTGCTCACCAGGATGCCCATGGGATGGGCATCGTAGCGGAAGCCGTCAATGAACGTCTTGGTGGTCTCATGCAGCATGGTGTGATGCGTGATCTCCCACGTCCAGTCCTTATCCTGTTGCGGGGTGGGCAGCTCGCCGTACAGCAGTAAGTAAGCGACCTGCAGGTACGTGCAATGCTCGGCCAGCGTTTCGATGTCGTAGCCGCGGTAGCGAAGGATACCTTTGTCGCCGTCGATAAAAGTGATAGAGCTCTTGCACGATGCCGTATTCATGAATGCGGGATCGTACGTCATAACACCGAAATCCTCGGGAGCGGTCTTGATCTTCCGCAGATCCATGGCTCGAATGGTGCCGAGCTCGATCGGTGCATCGTAAGTCTTGCCGTTGCGTTGGTCGGTGATGGTCAAAGTATCCTTCGACATGACCGGAACCTCCTGTCAGAAAAGAGCGAATGAATTCGAAAAGGGCCGGGTACGAACGAGTGTTCGAACGAGATTAATTTTACTGCCTCGCAGCCAGCCGTCCTAGCATTAGCACAGGGGTGAGCGAGCGAAATCACATACATCTGTGACGCATGAACATAGCCCATGGCAGCACCCTTTTCGGTGTTTATTTCTTCTCGCCAGGCTTGTCGGAAGCGGCGCTGCTTTTCTCTGTACTGGCGGAGCTGGCGCTCTCTGATTTGCCCTCTGACGATGAACCTGCCGCAGATCCGTTGCCGCCTTTGCCCTGGGACGAGCTCCGGGCGTAGTCGGTCACGTACCAACCCGAACCTTTGAACTGCACCGCCGGCGCGGAGAGCAGCTGCTCCAGTTCCCCGCCGCAGTGCGGGCAGGTGGTGAGAGGCGGATCGGAAAACTTCTGGATGCGCTCGGTCAGGCTATGGCACTTCTTGCACTGGTATTCATAGAGAGGCACGGCCAGTTCCCCACAGTCGTCTAAGTTATTGATTCTATTTTTCGCGATTGGTTGCGGTCAAACGTAGGCGCTGTCGGCTATCAGTTGTCAGCTGTCAGATTGCGCTTTTCGCCTTTCGCTGTTGGCTCTTCGCTTTGGAAATGCGAGCACCTGGCCAGCGCCAGACCCCGATTCTCCGCGTGGGACATGCTGCCCGGCACAAACAGATTTGGCAATCGTGGCACAAAGAGCGAAGAGCCTCTTGCCACGGCTGGCTTCGTGCCGTGAAACTAATCACATGAAAGCCATTGCCATCATTCCTGCCCGACTCGCCTCAAGCCGCCTGCCACGCAAAGTGCTGCGCGAAATTGCCGGCCGTCCTATGCTCGCCTACGTCTACGACGCGGCGCGCGCCTGCACCGGCTTAGAAGACGTTATCGTGGCGACCGATTCAGACGAGATCGCTGCCGTTTGCAACCAGAACGGCTGGCACTGCCGCATGACCTCGCCGGAACATCGCAGCGGCACCGATCGTGTCCACGAGGTCGCGCAGACGATTGAAGCCGACGTTTATGTCAATATTCAGGGCGACGAGCCGCTGGCGCGCCGTGAACATCTGGATGTGCTGCTTGAACTCATGCTGCGTGACGGCGTTGAAGTGGGAACGCTGAAGACGATCTGTGCCACGCAGGACGTGAACAACCCCAATGCAGTGAAAGTTGTCACTGCATTGGACGACCGGGCTCTCTACTTTTCTCGCGCCATTATTCCCTTCGACCGCGACAATACGGGGACGGTGCCTTACTACAAGCATCTCGGCTTCTATGGCTATCGCAGGGCGGCACTGGATCGCTTTCACGAGTGGCCCGAATCAAGATTGGAGCGCACCGAGCGGCTGGAGCAATTGCGCTTTCTGACCAATGGCATTGCTATCCATGTCGCCGAGACCCCGTACGACACGGTGGGAGTCGATACAGAAGAAGGTTTGCGGAGGGTGGAAGCGATTCTGCGCGGTCGAACTCAGTAACTCGAGTCGTGCTGGTGAAGCGCCTTCTCTACGCTATTTGTCATCCCGACCGACGGCTTCAGCCGGAGCGGAGGGATCTGCGGTTTGTCGCGCGTTGGCAGACCGCTCGGAGGAGGTTCGAAATGCCACGAACAACGAACCGCAGATCCCTCGACTCCGCATCCGCCCGGCTCACCAAAAGCGCGAGCCGAAAAAGCGAGGCGGACTTCGCTCGCGATGACAATCCTTGAT
>Ga0335074_10007806_pt1 | contig 14847 bp, 9 predicted proteins | sample Lox_Sample_23_FD_206715 | JGI IMG/M metagenome (GOLD analysis project Ga0335074, IMG submission 206715) | Soil microbial communities from Loxahatchee National Wildlife Refuge, Florida, United States - Lox_Sample_2.3 | ecosystem: Environmental > Terrestrial > Soil > Wetlands | place: USA: Florida...
GGTCGCCTCCGGCGTCGACGTCCAGGCCGCCGCGATCATCGAAAGCATCGCCAATCTTGCCGCCCAATCGCTGGTCTCGACTGATATCAGCAGCGACATCACGTCGTATCGCCTGCTGGAAACCACTCGCATCTACGCCGCCGAAAAGCTGGAGGCGAGCGGTGAAGTTATCGCATCGCACCGAAAGCACGCCGCTTATTTCCTAAGCCTGTTCGAACATGCCGAGCAAGAACGCGACGGAATTTCCCGTGAGGATTGGCTCGCGGCCCATGCGCGCTGGATCGATAACGTTCGCAGCGCGCTGGACTGGGCGTTTTCTCCGGATGGCGATCATGAACTTGGTGCATCCCTGACGGCCGCCGTGGTGCCGTTGCTGATCGACTTGTCGCTGCTGACCGAATGCCGCGAACGAACCGGACGTGCCTTGGCCGCACTGGGTGAGGATCAGGCCACGGCGTCCCTTCGCATGCGTCTTTCGGCGGGACTTGGCTGGTCGTTGTTGTATGGCGTCGGGCGATCTCCGGCGACCGCGGCCGCATGGGGGAAGACACTGGAACTGGCCGAGGCGCTGAACGATTCGAAGTACCGGCGGCACGCGCTGTGGGGCCTCTGTATCGACCAGTTCAATAATGGCAATGTCCGCGTCGCGGTATCGTATGCCGAGCGCGTGGCGGCGCTGATTGGCGATTCCAACCTTGCGTCCGACCGGATGACGGCCGATCGGCTGCAGGCGACGGCCTTGCACTATCTCGGCGATCAGCGGCGTGCCCGCCACTATATCGATCGTGCCCTGGCGCACGGCTTCACCGTGGAGGTGGGGACACGATCGGTCGGCGCGGGCTTGGATCTTCTGATATCGGCGCATTACTTTCAGGCCCGCATCCTGTACCTGCAGGGTTTCGCCAATCAGGCGCGGCGGATCGTTCGGCAGAACATCGCCGAATGCGAGGGATCCGGGCAGACTTTGACGTTTTGCAGCGTCCTGGGGCAAGGCGCATGCCCGATTTCCTTGCTCGCGGGCGACCTGGACGACGCAGAGCAATATGGCCGCATGCTGCTCGCTCATACCCAAAGATTTCAAATCCGCTTGTGGAATATCTGGGCCGGCTGCTTCAACAGTCTGGTGGCAATACGGCGAGGCGATGTCGAACAAGGCGTCAAGGGCATGCGCGAGGGCCTGAATCTCGCCGGAGAGGCGCGATTGCTGCCCCGATTCATGCTGATCCGCGGCGAATACGCTCGATACATGGGCCAGGCAGGCGCGGCCAATGAGGCACTGCAAAATGTCGCAGAAATACTTGCGGGGTGTGAGGCGCGCGACGAAGGCTGGTATGTTCCGGAGTTGCTTCGGATTCAGGCCGGCCTGCTGCTGTCTGCCGGCTCGGGCCAGCAGGACCAGGCGGAGTCGCTACACTTGCGTTCGCTCGCTATGGCGCGTGAGCAGGACGCCCGGGCCTGGGAATTGCGGACGGGGATAAGCTATGCACGCTTCCTGATCCAGCGGCAGCGGCGGGCCGAGGCAACGACCATGCTGCAATCCGTGCTGGACCGGTTTCCGGATGCCTCCGCGACCGATGACGCGCGCGCCGCAGGCGCCTTGCTCGCCGCGCCAGGCTAGTACCCAGAATCAGAGACGGGCGATCCAAATCGGTCCGATGTCATTGCGAGGAGCGACGCGACGAAGCAACCTCGTTCGGAGAAATCTCGGGGCCGTCCGTACACCGGCGCGACCGAGGTTGCTTCGTCGCTTCGCTCCTCGCAATGACATACGTACTGCGCGGCTCACGCGTCACCGATAGCGAGCACTGGCGGCCGTCAGCCGAACGCGTCCAACAGCGCGGCATTTATCTGGAGCACGGCGCTTCGCGCGGCGGGCGTGTCCGCAAGGGTGTTCAGTACGGCAAAATCGTGGATCGTGCCGTTATAGCGAACCGAGGTCACCCGGACGCCGGCATCGGATAATTTGCGAGCATACCACTCGGCATCATCACGCGTCGGATCAACTTCGGCGACGATGATCAGCGCGTCCGGGAGTTGCGCCAGGCTGTCCAGGGGGGCAAGGACTGGTGCCGCGACCGGATCTGTCCGGCGTGCCGCATCAGGCAGCCAGTGGTCCCACACCTGGCGCATCGCCTGACGCTTCAGCCAAGGCCCCTCGGCAAAACGGCGGTACGAGTCGGTTTCGAAGTCGGCATTCATGACCGGGTATAACATGATCTGCAGATTGAACTTCGGGCCGTGGCGTTCACGGGCCAGGAGCGTCACCGCGGCGGCGATGGTCCCTCCGGCACAATCGCCGGCGATTGCCAGGCGCGCCGGGTCGATGTTCAGCGCGGCTCCGTTGGAAAATATGTAGGACGCGGCCGCATAAGCCTGCTCGATCGCCGCCGGAAATTGTGCTTCCGGCGCTCTGTCGTAGCAGACGAACACGACCGCACTACGGGCGCCGACCGCGATCTGCCGGATCAGCCGGTCATGCGTTCCGGCGTCCCCGGCGATCCAGCCGCCGCCATGGCAGTAGATGACCGCAGGCAGGGCCTCCGCCGTTTCGGCAGTTGCGTTCCTGAATGCTGACGCGGGCCGTATGATGCGGAGCCGCACGTTGTCGTGCCCTTCCAGCGGACATGCCGTCTCCTCGACGACGACGTTGGGTTTGCCGACCGGGGACGACTGCAGGCGCGAGAATGCGGCCCTCGCGTCTGCCGGCGGTAAACAGAGAAATGTGTCGCCCGTGTCATCGACGAATTGCCTGGTCGCCGGTTCCAGAATCGGGTCAGAGGTATTTTGGATTGAACTCATCGAGGCTACTCATGCTGAATGCCAGCATATCTTGCAGATGGTGCCCATGGAATGCGAATAAATCCGTGTGAATCCTTGTTATGATGCAAAGCAGGCTTGGCCAGTGTCCTTGAGCCGCCGCGCGATTGGCAAATCCGTGCTCTCGCCGTTGGGCGGCAGGACCGCATGTGGCCACCGAGCCTGTCGCCGTTCCGGCTTCGATCGTCCTGTGGCCGGCTCGCTTCTAAGCGGCATGCCGAAGGCGACCCGGCTCAGGTATTGCCCCGCCGCATTCAGGGGCTATACCGGCTGAACGCCGCCAGCCCAGGGCTGCGCGCACGCCACACGAAGCCGGACCACACGAAGCGAGAGAGGATGACCATGGCGGATACCCACTATGACGTGATCGTGGTTGGCGCGGGCAATGCCGCGCTGTGCGCCGCCCTCTCGGCGCAGGAACAAGGCGCGCGCGTGCTGGTGCTGGAAAAGGCCAGCGAGGAAGAGCGCGGCGGCAACTCCACCTTCACCGCCGGCGGCTTCCGCTTCGTTCACAACGGCCTGGAGGATCTGCGCAAGGACGTACTGGTCGATCTCTCCGAAAGCGAAGCCAAATCGATGTTCGTCCCGCCCTTCTCGGCGGACACCTACACCGAAGACCTGATGAAGGTCACCGAGAACCTGTCCGAACTGGAATTGCTCGACCTGCTGGTGAACCGCTCGCGCCCGACCGTGGTGTGGATGCGCGAGAAGGGCGTGCGCTGGATTCCGATGTTCAAGCGCCAGTCCTACCTGGTGAACGGCATCAACCATTTCTTCGGCGGCATGGCCGTCGAGGCCGTCGGCGGCGGCTGGGGCCTCGTCGATTTTCTGTTCAAATCCGCCGAACGCCACGGCGTGGCCGTGCGCTACAACACCGGCCTGCGAAAGCTGATCCAGAACAGGAAAGGCGAGATCACCGGCGTCACCGCGTTCGGCCCCGACGGCTACGAGGACATCCACGCCCGCGCCGTAGTATTGGCCTGCGGCGGTTTCGAGGCCGACCCCGAAATGCGTGTGCGCTACTACGGTCCCGGCTGGGAAATGGCGCGCGTGCGCGGCACCAGGCACAACACCGGCGACGGCATCAAGGCGGCGCTGGAGATCGGCGCCGCGGCGTTCGGCGGCTGGTCCACCTGCCACGCGGTGCAATGGGACCTCAGCGCGCCGCCGTTTGGCGATCGCGTGGTGCTGGACAACTACCAGAAGCACTCCTACCCGATCGGCATCATGGTCAACGCCAACGGCGAGCGCTTCGTCGATGAAGGCGAGAGCTGGCGCAACTACACCTATGCCAAATACGGCCGCGCGGTGATGCAGCAGCCGCAGCGCATGGCGGTGCAGATCTTCGACAACAAGACCAACCATCTGACCCGCGACGAATACCGCATCCGCCAGGTCACCAAGGCACAGGCCAACACGATAGAAGAACTGGCAAAGCAACTGGAGATCAGCCCCGAAGGCCTGGTAAAGACGGTGCGCGAGTTCAACGCCGCCTGCCAACCAGGAGAATTCAACCCGGCGATCCTCGACGGCAAGTGCACCAAGGGCATCACGCCGCCCAAGACCAACTGGGCGCTGCCGATCGACGAACCTCCCTACCATGGCTACGCCGTGACATGCGGGATCACGTTCAGCTTCGGCGGGTTGAAGATCACCACGGATGGCGCCGTGGAAGACACCACCGGCCGCGTGATCCCAGGCCTGTTCGCAGCGGGCGAGCTGGTCGGCGGGATCTTCTACCAGAACTACCTGGGCGGCGCGGGCCTGATGTCCGGCTCGGTATTCGGCAAGATCGCCGGCGGTTCCGCCGGCCGGTACGCCAAGTAACCTCTCCCGCATTTCATAACCTCTCCCGCGCGCGCTATTCGCGCGCGCGGGAGAGGTCGAGACGCCGCAGGCGTCGAGGGTGAGGGTGATCGGGTCGGCACCCAGCTTTCTCCCCACCGGCCCGATCGCCCTCACCCCCGGACGCTACGCACCTCGCGTTAATCCGCTTCGCGCCCCAACCCCCCCCTGCGCGAACAGTGCAGCGCGGGAGAGGTAATCACCGCCCCCCATCCACCTGCAGAACCTGCCCGTTCACAAACCGCGCCAGATCGGACGCAAAGAACAACACCGCATTCGCAATATCCTGCGCCGTGCCCAGCCGTTGCATCGCGATCCGCTCCACCAGCGCCTGCTGTCCCTCCGACCCATAGCTCTCCCACTGCCGTTCAGTCGCGGCATTGGTCCGGATGAACCCGGGCGCCACCGAGTTCACCGTGATATTGAACCGCCCCAGCTCATGCGCGAGCTGCCGTGTCAGCCCCACCACCGCATGTTTGGCACTGCAATATGCCTGGATACCGGTCAACGACGGCTGCAACCCCGCACCCGAACTGATATTCACAATCCGCCCGCCGCCGGCCCGTTTCATCCCGGGCGCTGCCGCGCGGCACAGCGTGAACGCGGCGTTCACGTTGATATCGAAGATCACGTTCCAAGCCTCGTCCGAAACGTCCTCCACCGGCGAGAACTCCTGCCCCGCAACGCCGCCGGCATCGTTCACCAGCACGTCGATCGCGTGCCCGGTCTCGCGTTCGATCCCATGCACCCACGCCGCCCCCGCCGCACGGTCCCGCAGGTTCATCGCATGCGTGGCAATGCCGCCGACCGCCGCCGTCTCCGCCAGCTCATCCGCCGACAGGTCGGTTGCGAACACCCGCGCACCCAGCCGCCCAAAGCTCTGCGCGATGGCGCGCCCGAAGCCATGGCCCGCGCCGGTCACCGCAACCACCTTGCCGTCGAAGCGGATGTTCATGCCGCGATGCTCCTCGCCAGTTCCAGAAGATTGCCGTCGCTCATTGGGCGCCTGCCTTGCTCCGCCTCATGGATCATCTCGACCAGCCGCCGAGACGCCGGGCAGTCGATGCCACGCCGCGCGCCATGCTCCACGATCGGCAGGATCTGCACGTCCACTTCGGTGCGGCGCTTGCGCACCCACAGATCGCGCCAGATGCCCGAATGCGTCTTCGCACTGCCGCGATTGAAATCCGACATCGCCGCCACGCAGGCTCGCGCAGCAGCTTCGCTCGCGCCGGGACGGAACGCGTCGATTTCGAAGCCGTTGAAGCCGCGCGGCCGCACGCCTTCCGCTTTCGCAACACGGATCGCCTCCGCGCCCAGCGCGCGCCACAGCGGGAGCAATTCCGGCCGCGCGAGGCAGTCGGCAATGCCCGCCTCGCCCAGCGCCTGCGCGAACAGCATGGCGCCGTAGCCGAGCTTGCCCCAGAGATAGGCCCAGATGTCGTTCGTGACGATCGCGTCCGATTCAAAATCGCGTAGCACCGCGTGCAGCTTCTGCAAGCGCGGCGTGGTCTGCCCATCTAACTCGCCGATCACGACGGCGCCGCGGTTGCCGAACATGATCTCGCCGGGCGCCATCCAGTCCGCGCCGAAATTGATGAAGGCGCCGATGGTGCGCGGCCGGCCGACGATACCGGCGATGATGGTTTCGTTCAGCCCGTTCTGCAGCGACAGCACGGCGCCGTCATCGGCCAGGAACGGGGCCAGCGCACGCGTTGCCGCGTCGGTGTTCTGCGCCTTCACCGCGAGGAAAATCCGCTGCCACCTGCCCGACAGTTCCGCTGGCGTAAAGGCCGGCGCCGTGACAGTGAATTCTTCCACCGGGCCGCTGATTCGCAGCCCCTGCGAGCGATCGCGAATGGCCGCGACATGCTCCGCCACGACATCGACAAACGTCACATCGTGCCCGGCACGTTTCAGCCAGGCCCCGACCGAGCCGCCGATCGCACCCGCGCCCCAGATCAGGATCTGCTCTGCCATCTACCATTCCTCCAGCAGCGAACGGGTCTCGCGCACGGCGACCTCCCAGATGTGCAGCATGTCCGTATCGTCGCGCTGGTAGCGACCGCCGAAATTGCCGTCATCGATCAGCAGGCGCACCTCGAAGGGTGGCAGAGCGCGAAGCTTGTCCACGTCCACCATCGGCTTGGCACCTTCCACCGGATCGCGATTCGGCAGGCGGGTCCAGGGAAAATTCTCCATCCAGCTTGCGTGGCTGGCGACCGGATCGATGCGGTTGATCGCCGCGGCGGTCAGCGGTGCACGCCACCAATCGTGCAACCGCACGCGGGCATCGGGATTGTCCATCATCCATTCCTGAGCGAGCAATCCCGCCGGCTGGTTCCCGCCATGACCATTGACGATCAGGATGCGGCGAAAGCCCGTGGTTTTCAGGCTGTCCAGCACGTCGCGCAGCAGCGCCGCGAAGGTGGCAAGCCGCAGCGTCACGCTGCCGGCAAAGCTGGTGAAATACGGCGTCAGCCCATAGGGCAGCACGGGAAAGACCGGAATGCCGAACGGCTCGGCCGCCTCCACCGCCACGCGTTCCGCAAGGATCGCGTCGGTCGCGAGCGACAGGCCGGCATGTTGCTCGGTGCTGCCGATCGGCAACACGCAGCGGTCGTCGTAGCGGACCCAGTCCTCCACCATCCGCCAATCCATTTCGGCAATACGCATAAAGTCCCCCTGCCTCCCAACAATGCGGACGCTGAACAGAGAAAGCGCGGGCGTCAACGTACGAAACCTCTCCCGCTTCGCGGGAGAGGTCGAGACGCCGCAGGCGGCGAGGGTGAGGGTGATCGGGTCGGCACACAATAATCTCCGATCGGCATCTCCGACCAACCCGACCGCTCTCACCCGCCGCGTCGCGCCCGCCTCTCCCCCCGCAGCCCGGACCGGTTTAAGAACACCCCATGTCCCACAACACCTTCGGCCACCTGTTCCGCGTCACCACCTGGGGCGAGAGCCACGGGCCGGCGATCGGCTGCGTCGTCGACGGATGCCCGCCACGCATTCCCTTGTCCGAAGCCGACATCCAACCCTGGCTCGACCGCCGCCGTCCCGGCCAGTCGCGCTTCACCACGCAGCGCCAGGAACCGGACGCTGTGCGCATCCTATCGGGCGTGTTCGAAGGACTGACCACCGGCACGCCGATCGCCATGGTGATCGACAACGTCGACCAGCGCTCGCGCGACTACTCTGCGATCGCCGCCCAGTTCCGCCCCGGCCACGCCGATCTCACCTATGAACTCAAATACGGCGTTCGCGACTATCGCGGCGGCGGCCGGCAATCGGCACGCGAGACGGCGATGCGGGTGGCGGCGGGCGGCGTGGCGCGCCTGGTGCTGAGTTCGCGCGTGCGCATTCGCGGTGCCCTGATCCAGATCGGGCCGCACAAGATCGATCGGTCCCGCTGGGACTGGGACGCGGTGGATGAAAACCCGTTCTTCTGTCCCGATCCGGTGATGGCCACGCAATGGGAATCGTATCTGGGCGGCGTCCGCAAGGCCGGTTCGTCAACCGGCGCCGTGATCGAAGTGATCGCCGAAGGCACGCCCCCCGGACTCGGCGCGCCGATTTACGGCAAGCTGGACGCCGATATCGCCGCGGCGCTGATGTCGATCAACGCCGTGAAGGGCGTCGAGATCGGTGAAGGCTTCGCCGCCGCCGCGCTGTCCGGCGAAGCGAATGCCGACGAGATGCGCATGGCGGATGGTATTGTGCAATTCGAATCCAACCATGCTGGCGGCATCCTGGGCGGCATCTCCACCGGCCAGCCGATCGTGGCGCGCTTCGCGGTGAAGCCGACCAGTTCGATCCTGACTCCGCGCCGCAGCGTGGACAAATTCGGATCGGACATCGAAATCAGTACCAAAGGCCGCCACGATCCGTGTGTCGGCATCCGCGCGGTGCCGGTCGGCGAGGCGATGCTTGCCTGCGTGCTGGCCGATCACCTGCTGCGGCATCGCGGCCAGAACCCCGACGCTCCGGAACAAGCCAGGCTGCCGCGGAACTAGGACGCAATCGCGTTAGCGCGGCACAGTCCCTCCCATGTCATTGCAAGTGTCATTGCGGCGCCCCGCAGCCCGTAGCCGCTCCCATGTCATTGCGAGGCCCCCCAGGGGCCGAAGCAATCCCGATCGAGATGGCGCACATAAGTCCGTGCGCCGGATCGTTCGAGATTGCTTCGTCGCTACGCTCCTCGCGATGACATACGGATGGGCGGCTCCGGCCCCATGTAATCGACCAGCGCCCCCAGGCACCCCTCCACCGGCTCGAACGCAATCCAGCAATTGCGCTGGAACAATTCGGAAGGCCGCGTCGTCAAGCCCGAATCATTGAAGCCCACGTCGTCGAAATACCGGTCCATCCGGTCCAGCCACGGCGCGATCCAGCCGCCGCCCGATTCCAGAAACGCAACCCGCACCTTCGGATGCCGCTCGCACACGCCGCCCCAGATCACTGCCATGCAGGCCAGCATCATCTCCATCGTATGGATGATGATGTGCCGCGCGCCGCGCTCCTCGAACCGGTCCACGCGACCGGAATCGAGACGCATTGTGGTGCGTTGGAGGTCCCTCGGCCAATCCTATGTGTCGTGGGCTATGCGTTGCCCGAGCCCTTCCGCCAGCATGGCGACCGCAAGCGCGTTCAGGCTGACACCTTCCTCTCGAGCCCGTTCCGATAGTTTCCGGTGCAGCGATTTCGGCGTGCGCAGGACCCATTTGCCGCTGTACGCCTCGGCGGCTTCCGTGGTTGGCGAGGGCACCGGGCGGCCGGCCTCCTGCATGGCGGCGATCCAGTCTCGCTTTGCCTCGGCGCCGTTGGCGATGGCGTCCTCAATCGTTTCCCCATCGGACATGCAGCCCGGGAGGTCGGGGAATTCGATGAGATAGCCGCCGCCTTCCTCCGCGGTCAGCGGGCGGATCGTGAAGCGGTAGTCAGTCTGGCTCATGGGCACTCCGTACGGCATCGATGAAGCGGACAAACCGCAACATACCACCGGCGTGCAAACTGGGCGCACTCTGCCTGACGGCAGCGCCGGGGGCGGCTCACCATTCCGCCCCCGGCGCCTTCGGCCAACTCTCAATTCAACCCATAAAACCCCTTCGCCCCACCCGCCATCACCGCGGCCTGCGTCGCCGCCGGCGCGTTCCCCAGCAGCCCCCGCACCTTCGCCGGAGCACCGGGGAAGAACCCGTCCGGGTGCGGATAATCCGTCGCCCACAGGATCTTCTCCGGCCCCACGTAATCGACCAGCGCGCCCAAACACCCCTCCACCGGCTCGAACGCAATCCAGCAATTGCGCTGGAACAATTCGGAAGGCCGCGTCGTCAACCCCGAATCATTGAAGCCCACGTCGTCGAAATGCCGGTCCATCCGGTCCAGCCATGGCGCGATCCAGCCGCCGCCCGATTCAAGAAACGCAACCCGCACCTTCGGATGCCGTTCGCACACGCCGCCCCAGATCACCGCCATGCAGGCCAGCATCATCTCCATCGTATGGGTGATGATGTGCCGCGCGCCGCGTTCCTCGAAGCGGTCCATGCCGACCTGCATCATCCCGCTGCTGCCGCCTTCGTGGAACCCCACCGACATGTCGAGCTCTTCCGCCATGGTCCAGAACGGTTCGTAATCCGGGTGGTGGATCATCTTGCCGTTGTACGGGTTGGGCCGCAGGAACACGCCGCGGAACCCAAGCTTCTCGCGCGCGAACCGCATCTCCTGCACCGCGAGATCGACCGACTGCATCGGGATCATGGCCACGCCGAACAACCGGTCCGGATAGGGCGCGCAGTAATCGGCGAGCCAGCGGTTATAGGCGCGCGCCATCGCCGCGGCCGTCGGCGGGTCCTGCACCGCGCCGGCGAACAAGCCGATCGAGGGATACAGGAACGCCGCGTCGATCCCGTCCAGGTCCATGTCGGGGATCCGTGCATGCGGATCGAACCCGCCTTTGCGTCCTTGTTCGTATTCCATGGTGTCGTCCACCACGGTGCCGTCGCGCGCCCCGACCGCGCCCAGCGCGCCCAGCCCCTTCTTGCTGCCGAGCAACTGGCCGCCCACCTGCAGCCGCTGCTTGCCGTCGGCGTCGCGCACCAGCCGTGGCGCGGCGTCGCGGTATTGCGGGTCGATGTAGTCGACCCACAGGTTCAGCGGTTCCAGGATGTGGCCGTCGGCGTCGATCACGTTGTAGGCGCGAGTCATGGACCGTCTCCGTTCTGTTGTTGGCGGAGGCATCGCTCGGCGCCAGGCGGGGTCCAAGGAACCGACCCATCGGCGGGCGGCGCTCCTACCGGCGAGTATTCCACCCGCCGCTGCCGCACGCAATTGCAACCTCAGGTTTGTTCCTGATCGGTTCCAAGTCGCCCGGAACAACATGCCTCAATAGTTCCGCACGTTAGGGAATCGGTAATCATTACCGCCAATACTTCGGTCCCACCGGGTTGCTGCCCCTGCGGATGCGGGGGGTCGCGGCCCGGGGTTTAGTGCAACATGATCTACCTACGGTTGTATGAACCGTCGCCGGCCACGGGTGCGTGGCAGACGCAGGCATACGCGGCCGGCGGTAGCGCCAGGGGGTCCGGATGTCTTCGACAATCAGCGCAACCATAGCCACTGGCGTAACCCTGGGTGCGGGCACCTACACCTCACCCCTGACCATCGCGTCCGGCGGCGGCGTCAGCTACAGCGGCTCGGGCTATGCGATCACCGGCACCGGTACGCTGGTGAACCAGGGCCTCATCGCCCAGTACGGCGGCACCGACGGCGCTGTCAGCCTGTCCGGCGCCAGCAGCGTCACCAACAACGGCACGGTTATCGGCAGCGCCCGATATGCCGTGGTGCTGGGCGGCAGCGGCGGCATCAGCAACTACGGGCTGATCAGCGGCTTCCTGGGCGTCAGTCTGCAGGGTGCCGGCGACATCGTGACGAACCTCGGCACGATCATCGCCAGCGCTGGCTATGGCAGCGCTGTGTACCTGGCCAATGGCGGCACCGTGATCAACGGCGCGTCGGACGCCAGCACGGCACTGCTGCTAGGATCCGGCGGCGTCATCGTCGGCGGCGAAGCGGCCGGAATGATTGCCAACGACGGCACCATCGCCGGCCAGTTGTTCGGCAGCGAGGGCGTCTCGCTTTCCGGCGGCGGCACGGTAACCAACGGCGCCGGTGGCGTCACGCTGGCGCAGATCCAGGGATATTTCGCCGGCATCGCCAGCTCCGGCAGCTTCGCTGTACAGGTCAGCAACTACGCCACGATCAGCAGCACCGGCGAGGCCCAGGGCAGCTACGGCATCCTGATCCAGGGCACCGGCACGATTACCAACATCGGCACCGCATCGCTGATCGAGGGCGATGGCGGAATATCCATCGCCCTCAACGGCAACGTCAGCAATGACGGCATCATTGCCGGCACCATCGTCTCCACCATCGGTGCAACGCCGGGCTTTATCGGCGTCAACATCCAGGGCACCGGCACCGTCACCAACACCGGTACCGCATCGCTGATCGAGGGCTACGGAGGCGGCATCGTCATCGGCTCGGGCGGAACCGTTATCAACGCGGGGACAATCCTTGCCCTCGAGTCGGACGCCTATGCCACGGTGAGCATCACCGGCAACGGCGCAATCACCAATGTCGGCACCGCATCGCTGATCCAGGGCTACCATGGCGTCGTGATCGGCGGCGTTGGCAGCATCACCAACGCCGGATCCATCCTGGGCGTCGGGGGAGCCAATGGCGACAATCTCGGCGTCGTGCTGAACGATGGCGGCAGCGTCATCAACGGTTCGACCAGCGATACCACGGCCCTGGTGTACGGCGGGATCGGCGTCGATGTGAAAGCCGCCGCCGGCACCGTCATCAACTATGCCACTATCCAGTCTCTCGGCGGCTACCGCTGGGGCGTCTATCTCGCCGACGGCGGCACCATCGTCAATGGCGGCACCGCGGATACCCAAGCCTCGATCTATGGCCCGAACTATGGCATTCGCGCCGTCGGCCCCGCCGCCACGGTCACGAATTTCGGCAGCATCGGCAGCAGCACCAACGGCGTCGCGGGCGTCGAATTGCTCGGCGGAGGCACCGTCGTCGATGCCGGCACGATCACCAGCAATATCAATGCCATCTACCTTGGCGGCAGCGACAACCTGCTGGTGCTGCAGCCGGGCTATGCGATCAACGGCAGCGTCAGGGTCTCCGGCAGCGGCAACACGCTGGAACTGCAAGGCAGCGTCATCGCCAACTACAACAGTGTCGGCCTGAACAGATATGGCAGCGCCAACTTCCAGACCATCGCCTTCGCTCCCGACGCCGGCGCCACGTTGGTCATCGGCAGTTACGCGGGATTCCTCGGCACGATCGCCGGCTTCACCGGCGTCAACGACAGGATCGACCTGGCCAATCTCAGCGACATCAACAACGACGCCAGCATCAGTTTCAACGCCATCCAGAATCAGCTCACCGTATCTGGCGACTACGCCGAGATTGCGGTGCTGCAGCTCGCCGGCATCGAGTCCGGCGTCACCTGGACGGTAACGAATTACGGCACCGGCACCGCGATCCTGCCCGGGATGACGGTAAACGCGGCGCCAACCATCAGCGTCGGCGGCACGGCGACGTTCATCGGCGGCGGTCCGGCCGTCGTGCTGGACGGCGCGATCGCCGTGAGCGATGCCGAAAGCGGCAATCTGGTTGACGCCACGGTGTGGATCAACAGCGGCAGCATTGCCGGCGACGTGCTGAACTACACCAGCCTGACCGGGCTGGGCATCACGGGCAGCTACGACGCCAGCACCGGCACGCTGACCTTGAGCGGCACGTCCAGCATTGAAAACTACGAGTCGGCGCTCGACTCCGTCACCTTCAGCGTCAGCCCGTCGAATGGCGATCCGACCGGCGGCGGCAGCGACACCAGCCGCACGATCGACTGGGTGGTGAATGACGGCACCGCGGTCAGCAATACCGGCTCGTCCGTGCTGGACACCGTGCACACCGCGCCGACCATCGCCGTTTCCGGCACGGCCACCTTCACCGGTGGCGGCACCGCGGTGGCGCTGGCACCGGCGGTAGGCGTCACCGATCTGAACAGCGGGGGCGTGCTGCAAAGCGCCACCATCACCATCCTCAATTTCCAAACCGGCGACGTGTTGAACTACGGCAGCACGGCCGGCATCACGGAATCCTATAACGCCGCCACCGGCGTCCTGACGCTTTCCGGCAGCGACGCACTGGCGGCCTATGTCAGCGAGCTGGAATCGGTCACCTACAGCACCAGTCCGGCGAATGGCGATCCGACGGATGACGGCAGCCGCACCAGCACCGTCATCGACTGGTCGCTGAACGACGGCGTTGCAGCCAGCAACACCGACACCACCACCCTCGACCTGGTGCATGCCGCGCCGAGTGTCACGGCGGGCGGCACGGTGACGTTCACCGGCGGCGGATCGGCGGTGGTGCTGGACAGCACGATCGGCATCAGCGATCCCGACAGCGGCGGCAACCTGACCGGCGCGACGGTTTGGATCAACGGCGGCAGCATTGCCGGCGACCTGCTGAACGACACCAGCCTGACCGGGCTCGGCATTACCGGCAGCTACGACGCCAGCACCGGCACGCTGGCGCTCAGCGGCACGTCCAGCATTGAAAACTACGAGTCGGCACTCGACTCCGTCGCCTTCAGCTTCAGCCCGTCGAATGGCGATCCAACCGGCGGCGGCAGCGACACCACGCGCATCATCGACTGGAGCGTCACTGACGGCAGCGCCAGCAACGGCGTCAGCAACACCGGCACCACCACGCTGGACACCGTGCATGTCGCGCCGAGTGTCACGGCGGGCGGCACGGTGACGTTCACCGGCGGCGGGTCGGCGGTGGTGCTGGACAGCGCGATCGCCATCACCGATCCGGACAGCGGCGGCAACCTGACCGGCGCGAGGGTTTGGATCAACAGCGGCAGCGTCGCCGGCGACGTGCTGAACTACGCCAGCCTGACCGGGCTCGGAATTACCGGCAGCTACGACGCCAGCACTGGCACGCTGACGCTGAGCGGCACGTCCAGCATCGCGAATTATGCATCGGCGCTGGATTCGGTCGCTTACAGCGTCTCTCCGAGCGACGGCGATCCAACCGGCGGCGGCAGCGACACCACGCGCGTCATCGATTGGAGCGTCACTGACGGCAGCA
>Ga0335074_10007808_pt1 | contig 14845 bp, 22 predicted proteins | sample Lox_Sample_23_FD_206715 | JGI IMG/M metagenome (GOLD analysis project Ga0335074, IMG submission 206715) | Soil microbial communities from Loxahatchee National Wildlife Refuge, Florida, United States - Lox_Sample_2.3 | ecosystem: Environmental > Terrestrial > Soil > Wetlands | place: USA...
CGAAAAAAGTCAAAACAGCCGCTGACAGTGAGGTCCACCTGGAGCCGGTAGAGTAACTGAACTCTTCGACTCGGTAGCATTGCGGCTTAGTCACGGACAATCTGGAGACGGAACTCTTACCGTCACTGCCCAAGAGTTAAAAGAAGCCCTAAAAAAAGGAAGCGGCTTCTAAGCCGCTTCCATTGGAATTACCTGCCCGAACGGCGCCACGCGCGACTCCGTGGAGGCCCACAACACTGGGTACGGAGGAGCCTCTTTCGGGAATGCACCACATAAATCGGTAAGGAACACCAGGGTCTGCGGCACAATTCCGCGCTCGTCCAACCAGCGGAAGCAAGGCGCGAAATTCGTTCCTCCTCCACCTACTGGGCTAAGCCTGATCGGCTGCCCTGCTTGATAGACCTCGCCCTTATGGACCTCGGTATCGAAGTAGAGCACAAGCACCCGGCTCGGTCGTTGACCTTCGAGAATGGAACGAATCTCAGCCTCGAAGAGACCCAGTTGGCGCGCATTGATCGATCCTGAGCAATCGACGGCGATGGCGATCTCCCCCGCGCCTTCAGACCTGACGCCCGGGAGATAGAGCCCAGCCCAGATGTGCCGCCGATTGGGCGGCATCCAACTGTAGTCAGACGGAATGGTTTCTGACCAGGCGCGGCGCAACAACTCGCGCCAATTCACGCCTGCAGCTTCGGATTGTTCAAGGCTACGGTCGGCGGCTCGGGCGAGATCGTAGCGGGTATGCCGGATTTGAACATCGCCGTCGAGCAGGAGCCAATCCGCGCCGGGTTCCCCGAATGGCATGCCAACGCTGCCTGCGTTCATAACCCGAGTCGTGCCGATCATGCGGTCAAACTGCATGTGGGTATGGCCGCAAACCACTACGCGGACACCGAGGCCTTCGAAGATGGGCAACAGGCGTTCCTCCGGCGTTAGGCGGGTAAAGATTTCGGTGTCGTTGCGCGGTGTCGCATGGCAAAAAACCACATCGCCCAGACCGGGAACCTCGACCCGGCAGGTTGGCGGCCAGCCCGCTAAGAGCCGCTGATGCTCTGTATCTAGTTGCTGCGCCGTCCAGCGAACCGGCTCGCGCCACTGTTCGGGCGCATTGCGGTACCAATCGGTTTCGACGCCTGATAGTTGAGCGAGCACCTCGCGGTCACCATTGCCGTGAAGGAACTGCGCGGGAATATCGAGGTCGAGCAGACATTGGATGGTTTCACACGGCAACGGGCCGGGAAGAACGTCACCGCCAACGATAACGCCGTCCACGTCCAGTTGACGGACCTCCTGGAGCACGGCCTCAAGCGCGGGCAGGTTGGCATGGATGTCGTAGATCGCAGCAATGCGCATGGCGTGATGCCGGTGAGAAGAATAGATGACAGATTCGGTAGGTCGCTACCCGGTCGTCATCGCGCGACCTGAACTTACCCATTTTTGCCTCCTGCTGGGCAGATTCCAGTAGGAAGAAACAAAAATGATCGATCACATTCTTGACCACCTGGACATGGCCAACGAATACGCCGCAAATGCCGCCCGGATTCGTGCGGTGAACAAAAGGTCAAAACGTTTGCGCGAAATGACCGTCGCGCATCGCTAGACGAAGAAGAAATCGCAGCAGAGACACGCAAGATTGTGCAGAAGGAATTTGAGCGTGGGAAAATCCTGCCTGTCATCCCGTTTCCGGAAGATGGAACTTCAGTTCAAGATACGACCAAACTCGTGCTGGTGGTGCTGAGCCCTGACTATGAATGGATAGACGACGGTTCGACAAGAAAGACCATCTACGAATGGACTCGGAATCGAGGACAGTCACCACGTCTCTACCCCGGCTCCCTAATCTGGTGCATCCGAAAGCAGGGTCGCGATCTAAGAACAAAGGTTGAGACGCTTCTTGCTTGGAGGAACGTGGAGCGAGACTTCCTCGATGGTTCCTTGGCAGGTGAGTTCGATGGCTCTGACAAGGAGGAGATTCGTACCAAACGCGCAGACGCAGATGACGCAGTAGTTGATGAAGTGTGGGCTGGATATCGCTTTGTAGTCGTTTATGACCCGAGGGACGACTCCGGCGTACGGGTCATTGACTTGGGAGCGGGACATGCGAATGCGGGTGAGACTCTGAGTGGTCGAGTCATCAGTACCCTCAAGTCCGGAGCACTCCTGAATGATTCGCCGGGGGCAGGGTATCTGGCGAGAAAGTGGCCGGAACCGTTCAAGAAGAAGGGAGCATGGCCTATCTCCGCTCTACGTCAGGCTTTCCTCAACGGCACGATGGAGCGGTTGCTTGAACCCGACGACTACATCCGACACAAGGTGCCCGAGTTCGTAGCCAACGGGGATTTTGGTTACGCGTCGGGGGCACAAGGGGACGGCTACTACAAGGTCTGGTACAGTGAGGAGCTTCGCCAAGACGAAATCAGCTTTGACTCGGATGTGTATCTTCTGCTTCCTGCGATAGCGAAGGAACTAAAAGCGAAGGCCGCACCCGAGGTTGTAGAGGTGCCCATTCCTCAACCTCCCGAAACTCCGGGTGAGGTGACTGGGCCGTTGTTTCCTCCACCGACAGAAGACACGACGCTGCCCACCCCTGGCAAACGGACCATCACGGTTCGCGGAGAGATTCCCACAGAAGTGTGGAATCGGCTGGGACGAACGCTCATTCCGAAGTTAAAGATGGGCGGTGACCTGAGCGTCGGATTGAATGTGAGCGTCGAGGTCGAGGCCGACACCGGTCAAGGATTTCAGCAGGAACTGATGCAGATTCTCCGGGATTTGAACATCGCTGACACGATTAAGGTCGATTTGAATTAGCAGAGCTTGCACATCGACAATGACCTGCGCAAACGCGACGGCAGGAGACGCCCGGCAACTCGTGAACCCTCCTCTGGAACCTGAAGAGCGGAAGGTGGCAGAAATTAAGGGGTGGACTCTCGGCGTCCTGTAGTCGACGGCACTGCTGTTTCCGGCGTTTTCCAAATGCCCCTTGATTCAGCGATTATTCGGACCAACCTGCGAATGGAAAATAGGTGCGCAACAGGACATTCTTGGACGGTGATCAGCGCGGAAGTGGAGGGCATAAATCAACGGTCATGGTCTGGGAAGGTTGCGCCTGAAACTGTCGATTGTTGACGACTGATAGTGAGCTGCCCCTTCGGTTTAGTCCACGTAAGTGAGAGTACCCGGGTTTGAGTTTAGCTGCAGATTTGATCCGCAGCCGCCGTCGGGGCTGTGTGAATGTGGGAAGCGGTGTTTGCTTTCCACATTTGCATAGCCCATGCGAAATTCCTCCGGGGTCAGATATCTGAGGGAGCTGCGCGGGCGCACCCGATTGTAATCGCGCCGCCAACGTTCGATTGTTTCCCGTGCATCGTCCAGGGTCAGGAACCAGTGCTCGTTCAGGCACTCCTCACGGAACCTGCCGTGGAACGATTCGATGTAGCCGTTCTCCATCGGACGACCGGGCGTGATGAAATGCAGTGTCACTTTGTTCTCATAGGCCCACTGGTCCAGGGCCTTCGAGGTGAATTCTGTCCCGTGGTCGATGACAATCCGCTCCGGCAAGCCGCGGTCGCCGCGCAGCCGATCGAGCACGCGAACCACGCGGAGGGCCGGCAGCGACGTGTCCACCTCGATGGCCAGCAACTCCCGCGTGTAGGCATCCTCGATGGACAGGGTGCGCAGTTTGCGCCCACTGGCCAGCGCGTCATGCAGGAAATCCATCGTCCAGGTCTGGTTGGGGCGAGTGGGCGGTGAGGACAGCACCCGTGCTTGCGCACAGATGCGCCGTCTGCGCCGGCGTCGCCGAACCACCAGCTTCTCTTCCACATAGATCCGGTACACCCGCTTGCTGTTCACATTCCAGCCTTCCCGCTTCAGCAGAATGTGCAGGCGCCGGTATCCCCAGCGTCGCCGCTGCTCAGCCAGTTCCCGCAGGCGTATGCGCAGCTTTTCGTTCGAGGCCGCGAACTGCGTTGGCCGCGCGCGGTCGATAACGCACCATCGCCCGCACGATCTCCATCTGCCCACAGGCACGCCGCTCCGAGCACTTCGTCGCTTCACAAAACACTCGAACCGCCTCCCGTTCCGCCTGTGGGCTTACCACTTTTTTGAAAGCACCGCCTTGAAGCCCACGATATCCAGCGCCTGCTCGGCGACCAGCTGCTTCAGCTTCCGGTTCTCTTCTTCCAGCTGGCGCAGCCGCTGCGCGTCACTGACTTCTAGACCGCCCGTACTTCGCCTTCCACCGATAGAACGTCTGCTGGCTGATGCCGTGCTTGCGGCACAACTCCGCCGTATCAAGCCCCGCTTCGGACTCCTTCAGCACACCCACAATCTGCTCTTCTGTGTACCGACTCTTCTTCATCCGTTCTCCTCGCCGGCCAAACTGCTGGCCTCCATTATGGGAGAACTCTCGCCGCCTGTGGACTAATCGGAGGGATGCAGCTCAATAGTATTTCAGCGCTTCAGCATCCAACAACTCGATTCGGCCCCAGGGCGGTATATAAATCCACCATACAGAACGATGAACCCATCAAGAGTCCGAGCGTGAATCGTCTGGATTGGATCTTGACCGGGCTTCCCGGCAGCAACCCATGTCTCCCTGGTCGGTAGAAGGCTTCTCAAGATCAGATGTTGGGGCTTTTGTTGCAACGCCATCAAGCGCCAAACATTTGGGTCTCCGCTACCTTTCAAATAGCCCACTACATCAGCCGGTACGTCCGGTGGATAAAAGTCGCGGAGTACCCCGCGTAACTGATCTAGCCAGTACGGCACAAGACGACTCCCTTTCTCTCATCGGGAGGGGAGTCTAGCGCCATTCTCCACTCCCAAGCAAGTTAAAAAGTGCTTTGGGCGTAGGACGTCGCCGTACCAGGAAACGGGTCCTGCTGCTACCGTAGCGAACCTCCGCGCGTCCAAACTGCCACGTCGAATCTGTCAGAAATTTGCGCAGGCGTTCCGGGATCTCCACTTTCCAGCGCACGTAATCAAAGTTTTGGGGGAAGGTACTCGCGTTCGTTCTACAGGTCGGACGGTCACGAATCGGTCACGGGAATAGGCAATAGTTAGAACGGTACCTAAGGAACCGGTATCCGTTGATCTTGGTTGACATAGGCATTGATCATTGTTCCCACAGGCAGGCTTGCGTTTGGGCCGTACCAAAGAGCCGATTCCCAGGTGAGTGCACCACCCTTTCCTCCACTCACCCCCGCTCCTCCCCGCAATGGGATCTTTGTACCTGAGACACTCTCCACATAGTCGAACTGCAAGACAAGCCTTCCTGACTTTCCTAAGAGGCCGCTTTTCGACACTGATTCAATGTGTCCAATTGCCTCGGTGCCTGTTTTCACAATGAGCTTGGAATCAACGACGAGGTCCTCGCGTACTTTGAAATGAACCGTCTGCTTGACTTGCAGCCTTTTCCCTTGCAAATCGTCCATCAAAACAAGGTGGATTGGCGTTCCGTCCGCCAAGAGAATCGTGTCAGCTTTCACATCTTCTTTTGCCTGAGACCAGGCGCATAGCGGCGTAACAGCGATAAGGGTTTCCAGGACAACCAACCCAAATCTGGCCATAGGACGGACTCGCCTTGTTTTCATGGCCGCCAATCACTGAACTGTGAAATCATACCCCTGCCCATAAACTCCATGAGGAAAATCGGCGGACCCAACTGAGTACAAGATGTACTCACCCTTCTTCAATTCTTTTACTGGTGAAATCCTGTAATGGCGACCTCCAACGGGAGTTGCAGAAATGCTGACAATTCTATCGGCTCGAATGCCAACCTTTTCGCCTACGGTTCCGCCAACGAGCCCATTTCGATTTCTCTCCGGTCACCTTTGTCGTCCATCTCGACAATGATGTAGTTGTCGATATTGTCATTGGCCGGTAGTTCAATTTCGATCACGGCTTTCCGGGAGGCTATTACGGAAGCGTGTTGACCTTGCAAATATGCCTTGTTCTTTACGGACTTAATCCCCAAGGTAGCAACGTGCCCGAGCCGCCCGCCGACTTTCTGCTCGCCAATTGTGCGCACTTCGACGGGGTTTCCGTCAATCGTGACTTTAGGAGTCGTCAACTGCGTTGACTGAATCATGGCCGCCACAACAGCATCGGATACTCCTGCCTTCTTGAGGTTAGCGAGGTCGTCATTTGAAAGGTCAAACTTTGTTGCACTCGCCTTAATTCTCGCAATAATCACGTCATCCCCAAGGCCCTTATGAGTCATTTCAATGATGCGGGCATTGTCAACGTCACTCTCAAGGCTTGACTGCGAAAAGGTCGCCTGGGTTCCCAAGAATAGAAGAGAGCCGATGGCCCAGAAGAGTAACCCGCTGTAAAAGGAGATACCACACTTTGTACGACCAACGATCTTCAAGCTTCCTCCGGTGCGGTAGAGGGTTATCACCCGATGTTGGACTCAAAATCAGGCCTTGCAATCGTAGTGGGCGCTCACCGCTTCAGCATCAATATCGTTCCTCTATGCAAGGGTTCAGGGTGAGATGCAGCAACTCGGTCCAAAACTGCCTCAGAATCGCCGCCGATGCCCGCAAGCCGTGCACTAGCGTCATCCCTTTCGGTATCTCTTTTATGATCACCTTGCCTCCAGCGCGGAGACTAGCAAAGGGTGAGCAGGACGGTATATGCCACGTTTGAGGCAGGAGCCGCATGGTTTAGATGTGCTGGGATGGTGGTGCCCGGCTTAGGTCAATAGGCTATTGGGTGCCTGCGGTTCCTCACGCAGATCGCCACGCGGCATCCGTCTGGAATGCCCACGGCTCGCAGAACCTCGATACGCCTCTGTATGCGTTCCGCGAGGATGGCGAATGCCTGGACAGGGGCGACGCACGGTCTAGAATGGCGATAGTCAGAACTGCGGTGCGACATGTTAGACGATCCGCACGCCTTGAAGCTCTATATCGACGGCAATTGCTATCGGAACCCTGGTGGCGCTGGCGCTATCGCGTGCGTAGCTCATTATCCAGACTCTTGGGACCGTGAAGACGAGATCATATTCGAAGAAGGCTTCCACGAGACGACTAACAATCGGATGGAGCTTCGTGCGTGCATAGGAGCCTTTGAGTACGTGGCGAAGCAAGGCGGGACACTCGGGGTCAGTCGAGTCATCATCGTCACGGATTCCATGTACGTCTATGAGAATTACAAATGCACTGACCAATGGAACGCAAACGACTGGAAGAACTCGTCCGGGCGGCCTGTAGAAAACCCCGATCTCTGGAAGCAATTCATGACCGCTCGTCGAAAGACGCGGATAAGAATCGACATCCATTGGAGCAAAGGAAAGAAGTCGCCGACCCTGAAGCTCGTGGATCGCACGGCAAAAGCTGCCGGAAAGTCGCCGCGAAAATTCGACCGGGGATTCCGGGGCGGCAAGGTCGCTCGGTCGAAATTGAGGGGTGGGTCTTCATCCCTGTATCCGGCAAATGGTCAGGTGGAGATCATTCGCGTCTATCGCTCAGGCATGATTGGCAAGCGCGACCATAAGATAATCTTCGATGTCTTCGATACAACCGCAGGCACCTACGTTCAGAAGTGCCGTGCTTACGCCTACCCGTCGATTGCTGCGTCGCTGCATAGGCAGCACTGCTATAGTGTTCGTTTCAATCGCGACCCTAGATACCCTTTGATGGAAGAGATCATCGAAGGGCTGCCGTGTCCGTGACGACCCTACGCGCGTCGGCAATCGTGCTTAGCAGCAGAGGTGAGGACTAGCGGACTGGTCCACCGGCGTGGAGACCAGGGCTTTGCGATCATCACCGTCCAGAATGTCGGCGCAGCCGGAGAGAGAAAACGACCGGAAGAGGAGCCAGGGGTAGCTCCCAATTATGTTGTGGCATGTCGTCTACTCAAACATATTTTTCACTCGAAAAGAGGTACAGTTTCCTACCGTTAGTCGGGATAACGCCTTGATCCGTATATGCTGTTCCCGATTCGTCCACCTCTATATCGAAATAGCCGTTGTGAATTGAGTTGAGGAAGTGAATGGTGGATTCGCTTTGAACACAGGGGGTGTGCCCCAGGATTGTCTCGGGGTCTGTTGACCCACAGTTTCCCTTGTTGTCCGATTCGATGCCTAGTGACAGAACCGGGCGAAAATGACCACTCACTGGTGCCACAAACAATTCGGATGAGTCCGCCTCTCCCTGGTGCATATCGTCTAGTGTCAATGAGAACCCATATACATCCGGTGCAAATTTGACAACCTTCGCTTTTCCCGCAGCGCCCCAGGCCCCGAACCGTCCTATTTCCTTGTCTATGATCTCGGCTATCCAGCCGCCCTCACGTCTGGCAAAGACGTACGCCCCAATTCCTGCGTCACAGGCGTGGCAATCTTCCCCCGACACCGCAGTCGAGGTTACGAGCAGGTGTTTCTGCTCACCATTTTGGAAAAAGGGACCATCCAGGATGAGAGTCGACTTGCCGCTCGGATTCTCCCCGTTTTCATCTCTTATGACCACAGAAGACGATTTGCTTGATGGGTCATAATTCCCAAACAAGTAGGTAAATGCCTTGCTCACAGAGAATTCACCACGGAAGGCCAACCCCATAGGGACCGAGGGGGCCTTGTGCGTGAACACAACAACGGCGACGCTAAGAACGGCCAAGACCAGGGCGACGAAGCCAAGCAGTCTCACGCTCCCGTTAATTTGAGCTTGGCTCACGCCCATCGCCGGATCGGTCAATGGTGCCCTTGACAATATCCTTGAGTGAAAAAATACTGTTGCCAATAAGAGAGACGCCGCAAGCACATAGAGGCCAACTCCAGGCTTGAGTTGAAAAGCGTTGGCGGCTAGATTCCCAATCTGCTGCGCCAGTTCAGTGAACGGGTTATTCGCAAGCGCCGGACTATCTGCCTTCATCTGGTCGCGGAACCATGTGTGTAAGTCAGAATTGGCCACCGTAAGATGGAGAAGAGAGGCAGTGGCGGCGACGGCACCAATGGTGGAAGTTGCCTTGGCGAGCACCAATCTAAATGGGCCAAGACAGCCGAAAAGAGCGATTAGCGCACATGCGAAACTGACGGTGATTTCAATTGGGACAAAGGGGAGAGCCTGAACCGACAATGGCATTGATGAATGCGACATTGCGGCATCGGGCTTGACGGGCACCGATTCTGATGGCCCGGAGCTTGGTTCGCTGAGTTTCTGGGACTTGACTGCATCCAGTGTTTGGTTAAACTCCTTTGCTCTAGCAATGAGGTCATATCCGCTCACGTCTTGATCGCCCATAAGCGGGATTTGCAGCGTCGCCAGCGGAAGGAAAAAAGTTAGCAGCGCAATAGTCAACAAAGCACCGATGATCCACCGCTCAGAACTTTGCACGTTGTTCATTTCTCCTTGCGCCGGGTGTTGTCTGCCACTTTTCTATCCCCCGGCCCCTCAACGCTTAGCAGGCTCCTGCCAACAATTCGGATCGTAGTCGTTCCCTGACCATCCTTCGGCCTCTTGCTTGATCTCGCCGTCTATCTGACCGGCGCGGAGACGCGGAGCGACAGAGATGTTCGGAGAATGCGCAAAGCCCGGATCGTGACTCCCTTCTTCTCATCCTCGAAATCGATATTCGAATTAGGAATTGGCCACTGCTGGGCAGGCGCAATAAGATTGTCCCTCGATCCGGGGCTGACAGCACGCTGGAAGAGATTGTCCAGTGGAGCAAACCCATCCAGAAAGGCCATCCCAATGTTCTTCCAGTTGGCCATCACACTTCTTCTCCCTCTTGGTAGACGAGCACAGCCCTTGTCCGGGGCGAACCGCATATTTTCCATCACCCAAACCGATTGCAACATTAAACGGAAACCAGACCAACTCGAGTCGCCAGCTTTTCGATTACTGTTTGAAATCGACCGGCAATGATCTCCGCGATGTCTTCGGGTTCTGCATCTGGAGGCCAGTCTGGTACGAACACCCATCGCAATTCCTCTAACAGCGGGCATGGGTAGTTTGGTGACTCGCGTCGCTCCTGCTCCTCGAACCAAATTTTGCGCACGAGATCCATTTGACGGTGGAACTTGTCAGGGGGAGTGCGTTCCTGATGCGCCCGGTCGAGAAACCAGAGTACGGCAGCTATTGAAGCATCGTTTGCTTCCAAATTGGGTTGAAGCTCGGGCAACAGCGTGAGCAGGGCATTCATGGTGTATTCCCTGCACAACACAATATCAGGCGGGTTGGGCAGGAGCGCGTGGTTTAGACGCGCTGGGGATGGTGTGCCCCGCTTAGGCCATCAGGGTTATTTGGTGCCCTGCGATTCCCTGCGACAGGTAAAATGGAGCCTCGACGGAGGTCCCCCTTTGCGTGATTCAGCGGTCTTCGGCAGAGCCTTCCTAGATGGTTTCACCGTGGCGGGCTTGATCGGGAAAGTGGGCCGGCCCGGGGCTTGGAAGCTAGATTTCAAGCCCCTTACCGACGCCTTGGGAACTGTGGATTTCAAAGCCATCCAAAGAGTCAATGAGCGGACATTTCGCAGCGCCATGAGTGGGCTGCTCTGGGGATTTCTTGTCTTGGCAGCAATGCTGGGATCCACCGTGTACCTGGTCATACACAGTCACCCGGTCATGGCAGGGAGCGTGCTAGGCACGTGGGCGCTTGCAATGCTCGGCGATTCTGTCTGGAAGTATTTAAGCCGGTGACTCTGCACCTCTCCGACGGCGAATGATATGCTCTTGGCACGATACGTAAAGGTTCCGATGGACCTGTCCTCTTTCGCCAAAACAACTGAGATAATTCAGCACCTGACGGTAGCACTAGCCTCTATCGCTGGCGGTATTTGGGCGATCCTCCGGGTAAATCGAGAGCGCACCTATGAACGCGCCCTCAAGATTGAAATAAACACAAATACTATCGCGGCGACGCAGCCACTCATATTTGTGCGTGTCACGTTGACAAATCAGGGTCATTCAATGCTGCAAGCTAACGAAGGCGCGGCAAATAGCCCGGTGTACTCCGATCCAGTTGACAAAATTTATTACAGTTGCAGTCTTCAGATTAGAAAATTCGATGCAGGCCAAGCGAAGCCAGACCTTTCCGTCGACTGGTATGACATCGGATTGTTGTCTGCGGCGGTCCCCGATATCAATCTCCTCAGCGACTACCAAAATCCAAACAATGGCAAATTCGAGTTCTGGATGGAGCCGGGTGAAAGCTACCATTTGGGATCATTGCTCTGCCTAAGATCTGGACTTTATTTAGGAAGGGTAATCTTCATTGGCCCTGATAGCGGTGAGGACTTTTGGAGTGAGACATTTTACTTTCAAATACCAGCCGATTTAGAAGATCGAAGGCCGGTGAGCGATAAGCAATGACGCGGGACGAACAACTCAAGTGCATCCAGGACAACTGCGAGGCGTTCAAGAAAGCTTTGCTGGGCAAGGCATCCAGGATTCCGCCCAACTGGGACGGCATGGAGATCAGGCAGTGGGTGATGGACTGCGCCAAGGATGCGTGGGTAAGCTCCTGAGCGGAGCGAATCTGTGGCAGTGCCCGTATTGGCTTGATTTGCGCATGCCTTGGCTTTGCCAACACTCCTTATGAGGTCGATCGCAAAAGGATTGGACCGATACGAAAAGCCATACATGACTGAGGACTCCACCTGATGGCGAGACGGCGACTCAATTTCGCAGCTATCCATGCCCGGAATGATGCCCTGGCCTGGGAAGCGATCCACTCTCGCAAGGTCCCGGTGAACAAGCACGCTGGTCTGGCCATGAGCGGTCGTCCGGCGAACTTTCAGGAACTGGCGGACGCCGTTGAGACGAGCGGCCAGGACTACGGCTTCGCCCTGTCCCATTTCCTAGACGAGTTCTACCTGTTCCGCTGCGCCGACTTTTTCGACATCGAGCCGCCCACCAGCCTGCCCGCGAAGGAGCGGGCGTTCCTGGCGGCCATGACCGAGTTTCTCTGTCACGAATTCGAACTCCCGGTCCCGGCCCGGACGGAGAAGGCGGAGTATTTCCTCGAAGAGGAGTGGGACTACGTGACCGAGCTTGAAGAATTCCCGGAGGAACTGCGGGACCGTGTCGCAAAGCGCCGAGAACGGGCCACGGCGGAGTTCCTCCGTCACAACATCATCTTCGAGTCACGCGGCCTGATTCGTCTGTGAGAAGGGGCATTGGGCAGCCGAAGAACGTCAAGCCGGGCCTAACGAACCTATTCCATGAGGAAATCTGATGAAGCATTTGCGCCGGAACGTTTAACTGAGAAGGCTAAACAATGTGGATTCTTCTTGTGTCCGACATGTGGTTTGGTCTGGTTTGGTCGTGCCGACTGCGACTACTGCCCAGAAGGACCACACGCAGAACCGGTTCATGTTGCCGTCTTGTGCCGACTTTGCGATGAAGTTATTCCAATACATTTGTTTGCCGATCATCTTGTCGATGTGCGACACAATTTAGGGAAAATTAAGAGCGCGATCTCACGGGCTAACCTAAACGAGGCGAACCTAAGCGATGCCATCCTTACCGCGACCGTTCTTGGCGGCACCCGTCTGACGGATGCATCGGGACACCGTCTCGCGGTCAAGCGAGCGAGACAGGCTCTAGATTAGGATGGACGGCTACCGATTGCGGGCCTATCGCCAGGGAACCGATTCGTTCCTTGGAACGTGATCGAAGATTGGTGGCGTCGGATTCGTGGCAGACCGGGAGCGGCAGTGTGAGCGGAGTGTTGTCGTATCCCATTCTGAACGAGGTGAAAAGAATTGCTGCGTCGGGCAACATCTCGCTGTAGCATGGGCGGCGACGTTTAGAGTTCTCTGGAGTTCGACGAATGCGTAAGTATCATGCCCTTCGCCGGTCTGTTCAGGGTAGCGGGAGCCATCCTGATAATTGTTGGCATTTTGCCGTTGTTTGGTTTACTGCCAATGCTTGTATCGAGACAATCTTCCGGCATTGCTGGTGACTTCGCTACTGGTGTCCTAATCGAGATTGTCTGGTTTGCCTATTTTCTGGTGCTAGGCATGTTCACGATCGCGTTCGCGGAGCTAATTCAACTCTTCATGGATATAGAGTCAAATACTCGGCCTCGTGTGATGACACCCTAAATCCCCATGACCTTTTTAGCGGCTCGCCGAGGCCCTGAAGGAATACACCCGGGAGCGGGTGCCGCAGCAGTGGGCAACAACCCAAAGCAACCTGGGGACCGCGCTTTGGAGATGGGGAGGAACGGGAGAGCGGGACAGAGCGGCTGGAAGAGGCACACGAAGCAATCAGATTCGCTTGGGGGGCTCTATCGGGATGCAGGGATTAGCCAAGCAGCCTGTTGATATCCTGCCGGTGAAGAAAGGGCGGCATGAACGGCGTCCCGGCATTTGATCGCTACGTCGGGATTGACTATTCAGGAGCGCAGACGCCGAGTTCAAGTCTCAAGGGCCTGCGAGTGTACAGGGCAGATCGGATCTCCCGCCCCTCGAAGTGCAGCCTCCTGAAGGACCACGAAAATATTGGACGCGCCGGGGCGTCGCGGAGTGGTTGACAAAACTGCTGTCTGGAGAGAAGCCAATACTCGTGGGCATTGACCACGGTTTTTCATTTCCTCTCCGGTACTTTCAGGAGAATGATGTGCCCCTCAATTGGAGGGCCTTTCTGGACGACTTCTGCCGCCATTGGCCCACCGATGGGGACGACGTCTATGTCGATTTTGTGCGCGAAGGAATTTGCGGCAATGCGGCTGCGCGATCCGGTAATCCAAGGTGGAGGCGCACAACAGAAATACGTGCCCGTGGGGCAAAGTCTGTCTTCCACTTCGACGTGCAAGGTCAGACTCGTAAAGGAAGTTTCCGGGTAAACTAATTTGGTTGTCTTCCAGAGAAGTAACGAGGAGGAGATCATGCCCAATCCGGGTCAGCCGACAATCTCTCTTGGCGCTACAGGCGATGCGGTCAAGCGTTTGCAGCGGGCGTTGCGCCGAACTCCGAACTTGAGCCTCACCGTTAACGGTATATTCGATGCTGGGCTAGAGGCAGCGGTAAAGGAGTTCCAGCAGGAAACCGGCCTAACCGCCGACGGCATTGTTGATCAGCCCACCTGGAACGCTTTGCCCGATGGTGGCCCGATGCCGACTCTTCAAGAAGGCTCCGCTGGCGACGTGGTCCGCAGCCTTCAGAGCGTTCTCACAAACGGTGCTGATGGGCAGTGGAACACCACCCCGCAAGGCATTGACGGTCAATTTGGACCGCTTACCAAGGCATCTGTCGAGGCTTTTCAGTCCTGGGGTGGCACCGCCGTGGACGGCGTCGTTGGGGATCTGACCTGGTCAGTTTCCTTGCATGCAGCGAGTGCCACCTTGGAATCAATGGTTGGTCTCAACTTCGTCATCAATTGAGCCGCTGCCTGTCTACCCTGTCTCGCCCCGTCGCGAGACTCGCCACTTGAGCCACTGCAAACTGTGGAAGTCGTTAAACGTCGCGAAGCACCTGGCGTGGTGTTGGCCCTCCAACCCTGTCGGTCAATTGTTCTTAACACACGGGGAGGGGATCGCTGTCTCAGGTTCAAGTTCCGCATTCAAATGGATACCCGAGCCGGACACCATCACTGTGCGCGTCCAAGCAACGTAACCCTTCTTCTTTACCGTAATCTCGTGCTTTCCCGGCGCGAGTGATAGCTGTGAAGGCGTGTTTCCAACGAAGCTCCCGTCTACCTCGATATCGCAGTTGGGCACACTGGCATCGACCGCGATTTGTGAGAGCGTCGTAAGAGCATTTGCAGGGACAGCAGTCGACGGAGTGAATCTGGACATATCGAGAGTCATATCGCCGTTCACGTACGCCGTGACCTCGGTGCCCTTCGGAATAGTGATGTCTTTGCCGTGCATGAACAAGAACAAGGGTGCTGCTG
>Ga0335074_10007810_pt1 | contig 14844 bp, 13 predicted proteins | sample Lox_Sample_23_FD_206715 | JGI IMG/M metagenome (GOLD analysis project Ga0335074, IMG submission 206715) | Soil microbial communities from Loxahatchee National Wildlife Refuge, Florida, United States - Lox_Sample_2.3 | ecosystem: Environmental > Terrestrial > Soil > Wetlands | place: USA...
TAACGGATCTTCCACAGCGCCTTCCGGTAGTCCGAAATATGTCTGGTATCGCGAGCTGAACCGCTACCAGTGGTTCGTGGTGGGAGTGGCAGCGGTGGGATGGATGTTCGACACCATGGCCCAGCAACTCTTCAACCTGGCGCGCGTGCCGGCTATTCGGGAGCTGATGGGCGGCCACGCCTCGCCCGGAGCGGTGGCTGACCAGGCGGGTTACGCCACCTCCATTTTCATGATCGGCTGGGCCTTGGGCGGGGTGATCTTCGGCGTGCTGGGCGACCGCCTGGGCCGTGCCAAAACCATGATGATGACCATCCTTACCTACACCATCTTTACCGGCCTCAGCATGTTTGCGGTGGGCGTTTGGGATTTCAACGCCTACCGCTTCCTGTGCGGCCTGGGGGTGGGCGGGCAGTTCGCGGTAGGGGTGGCGCTAGTGGCCGAAGTGGTGCCCGACCGGGCGCGGCCGCACGCCCTGGGTATGGTGCAGGCCTGTTCCGCGCTGGGCAACATGGTGGCAGCCCTCACCGGCATTTTCCTGGGGCAACTGGAGCAGGCTGGATCGATTGCTGGCGCCTGGCGCTTCGAATTCCTCGCCGGCGCCATCCCCGCACCGTTGGCGCTGCTGGTGTTCAAGAAGCTCAAAGAACCGGACCAGTGGCTCAAAGCCCGCGCCGAGAAGAAAAAGATGGGGTCGTTCGGCGAGCTGCTGTCCGATCCGCGCTGGCGGCGCAACGCCTTCGTCGGCCTGACGCTGGCCTTCGCCGGAGTGGTGGGGCTGTGGGGCATCGGCTTCTTCAGCTACGACCTGCTGCGCTCGGCGGTGTTCGAAAAAACCTTCCGAGCCGAAGGCCTGACGGGCGCAGCGCTGGCGGGAAAGACCACCGAATGGATCGGCCTCACTTCGTTGCTGCAGAATTTCGGCGGTTTCTTCGGTGTGTACGCCTACACCTGGCTCACCCACCGCACCAGCCGCAAGACCGCCTTCGCATTGAGTTTCGTGGCCGCCCTTGGCATGACGGCCTACACTTTCTGGAGCATCAAGCAGCTCAGCGACGTGTTCTGGATGATTCCGCTGATGGGCTTCACCCAGTTGTCGCTGTTTGGCGGCTACGCGATTTACCTGCCGGAGCTGTTCCCGACGCGCCTGCGGAGCACCGGCACGAGCTTCTGTTACAACGTGGGCCGCTTCGTGGCCGCGGCCGGCCCGTTCACCCTGGGCATCTTCACCAGCCGCGTTTTCGCCGGATACGCCGAGCCCATGCGCTACGCCGGCGTCACCATGAGCCTGGTGTTTCTGGTGGGCCTGGCGGCCCTACCGTTCGCGCCGGAGACCAAGGGCAAACCGCTGCCGGTGTAGCAGCCCGCCCATGTCGACCAGGATCGGGATACCGGAGGCGCCCGCCCACGAGCTCGACCTACTGGCCACGGCGGAGCAAAAGCCGCGTACCGCCTACGTGGTCGAAATCCTCTGGCGCGACGTGCGGCGCAGCCGGCAGGGCCGGGCGCTAAAACTTTCGGCCGGCGGATGGAAAGCCGCCGACCACCCGGAACTCGCACAGGGTGGCGCGGCCCTGGTGGAAAGAAGCCTCCGGCCGGCACCCGTCCGCGGTGACCGCGATGAAAATCAACCCGATCAGAGTGGGCCGGTGTCCCAGCCGTGAGGCATTGTTTTTTGAGTGGAGCAGGCGGGTCGACCGGGTCCTGCCGGGTCCAACACGCCCCCTGTTCCCCACCGGCCGCTCGGCTACAATAGCAATAGTGTCTGGGAAAACCTTCTACATCGAAACCTTCGGCTGCCAGATGAACGTGCACGATTCCGAAAAGGTCATCGGCACGCTGCAGGCTCGCGGCTACCAGCAGGTGGAGACGCCCGAGGATGCAGGGCTGGTCCTCTACAATACCTGCAGCATTCGCGATAAGGCCGAGCAGAAGGTCTTCAACCGGCTCCAGCAGTTCAAGCGCGCCGGTAAGGGCAAGGTTTTCGGCGTGCTTGGGTGCGTAGCCCAGCAGGAGGGCGAGAAAATCTTCGACCGGGCGCCCCATGTCAGCCTGGTGGCCGGGTCGGCCAGCTATCCGCGCCTCGGCGAAATGCTGGTCCAATTGGAGGCCGGCAACCGCCGGGTCACCGGCCTGAGCCTCGATACCGAAGAGACTTTCGACACCCCATTCACCCGCCGCGACAATCCGCACCGGGCCTACATCACTATTATCGAGGGCTGCGACAAATCCTGCGCTTATTGCGTGGTGCCGTTCACCCGCGGGCCGGAACGCAGCCGCACCAGCGAGAGCGTCATGGCGGAGGCCGGTGGGCTGGCCGAACGCGGCTTCACCGAAATTCAGTTGCTCGGCCAGAACGTCAACAGCTACCGCGATCCGTCGCCCGCAGGGTGGGATTTCGCCCGCCTCATCGAGCGCGTGGCCGCTATTCCGGGCATCCGGCGGGTGCGTTACACCACCTCCCATCCGCGCGATTTCGGCAAGAGTATCGTGGACGCCATGGACGCCAACCCGGTGCTCTGCGACCACGTGCATCTGCCGGTCCAATCCGGCTCGTCGAAGGTGCTGGCCGCCATGGAGCGGCTGTACACTCGCGAAGAGTACATGCAGCGCATCGAATGGCTCAAGACCGCGCGGCGCCACTACTCCATCACAACAGACATCATCGTGGGGTTCCCGGGCGAAACCGAGCGCGATTTTGAGGACACCCTGGACCTGCTGGACGAAGTCCAGTACGACTCGCTATTCAGCTTCAAGTACTCGCCGCGCCCCAACACCGCCGCGCTGGCCATGGGCGACCGCGTTCCGGAAGAGGAAAAGCAGCGCCGCCTGGTGATTTTGCAGGAGAAGCAGCGCGCCATCCAGATCCGCCGCAACGCCGCACTGATCGGGGCCATTCGCGAGGTCCTCGTGGAGGGCCGCAACCAGGCGCTGGGCCAGTGGATCGGCCGCACCTCGTGCAACCGGACGCTGAATTTCACCCACCCCGAGAGCGCCGCGTCGCTGGTGGGGAAGTACCTTCCGGTGCAGGTGACGCGCTCGGGACCGAACTCCTTGGTGGGTGAGAGCGTAACTGTGGTGTAATGGAGTGGGGGGAGGGCGTCATGGAAGTCGAAATGAAAATTCGCGGGCTGATGATGGATCCCGTGACCAATATGCCCATTGTGATTTTAAGGGACCTGAATGGCAATTCGGTTCTCCCCATTTGGGTGGGCGTGTATGAAGCCAATGCGATCGCTCTGGAGATCGAGAAGGTTTCGACTCCGCGTCCCATGACCCACGACCTCATCAAGACCCTGCTTTTGGGCCTCAACGCGGCCCTGCGCAAGGTGGTTGTGAGCGAACTGAAGGACGATACGTTTTACGCCGTGATCTGGCTGGACCGCGAAGGCGAGCTGATCAGCGTGGATTCCCGGCCCAGCGATGCGCTGGCCCTGGCCCTGCGCCTGGATTGCCCGATTTACGTGGACGATTGCGTCCTCAAATCCTCCAAATCTCAGGCCACCGTCACCGACAAGGTCAACAACGAGGAGTTGCGGCGCTGGCTGGAGGGTCTCAACGACGAGGATCTGGGCCGGTATAAGATGTGACTCCCGAGGTCGCCGCGCGGCTGTCTGCTCTCGACATCAGCCTGATGGCGGAAGCCAAGGCCTATTCGATTTTTGCGCGCGGTAACTGCCTGGCGGTGGCGCAAAGCACCGAAGCCGGTTTCTCGTCGCTGGGCAGCTCCGGCATGATGACGGAAAGCGGCTTGGCATACCTGGTATGGCGCGAAGGCCGGCCTGTGCTGGTAGCCAAGGGCCATGAGATCGAGGCCGATGCGGGGCAGGTCGAGCAGCTCCGGAAATTCTCCGGCGATCTCAAAGCGGCTCTCGGCGTGGACTGAGGGTGGGCCGCCTCCGCGGGCCGCCTTTTCCTACCCTATGACCATCGACGAACAACTCACCTACCTCCGCAAAGGGATGGCCGAGATCATCCGCGAGGAGGATCTGCGTGAACGCCTCGAATCCGCCGCCAAAGCCAACCGCCCGCTCCGCGTGAAGGCCGGATTCGACCCCACGGCGCCCGATCTGCACCTCGGCCACACCGTGCTCCTCCGCAAGATGAAGCACTTTCAGGATCTGGGGCACACTGTCATTTTCCTGATTGGCGATATGACCGGCCTCATCGGCGATCCCACCGGCCGCAACATCACCCGCCCGCCCATGACCCGCGAGGCCATCGAAGCCAATGCCGAAACCTACCGCACGCAGGTCTTCAAAATCCTCGATCCGGCCAAAACCGAAGTGCGCTTCAATAGCGACTGGCTGGGCAAGATGCAGTTTCCGGACATCATCCGGCTGCTCTCCAAATACACCGTGGCGCGCATCCTGGAGCGCGACGATTTCGCCAAGCGCTACAAGGAAGGCGCGCCCATTTCGCTGCACGAGCTGATGTATTCGCTGGCCCAGGGTTACGATTCGGTGGCCCTGGAGTGCGACGTCGAAATGGGCGGCACGGACCAGAAGTTCAACCTGCTGGTGGGCCGCGAAATCCAGAGGGATTTCGGCCAGCCGCCGCAGATCGTCGCCATGACCCCGCTGCTCGAAGGGTTGGATGGCGTCAACAAGATGTCCAAATCGCTCGGCAACTACATCGGCATCGTGGAACCGCCCGAGGTGATGTTCCGCAAAGTCATGCAGATCTCGGACGACCTGATGTGGCGATACTATGAGCTGTTGACCGATGTCAGCCTGGCGGAAATCGCCGCGCTGCGTGCACAGGCCGGGTCCGGCGCCATCAATCCGATGGACGCCAAAATCGACCTGGCCAGGCGCATCGTCACCGACTTCCATTCGCCCGCCGATGCCGAAGCCGCCGCCGGTACTTTCGAGCGGGTGGTGCGCCACAAGGAACGGCCCGCCGATATCCCCACAGTGCCGCTGCCAGAAGGCGCCACCAAGGATGGCGCTATCCGCGTCGATAAACTGCTGCCCAAAATCGGTTTGGCCGATTCCGTCACCGACGCGGTGCGCAAGATCAAGGCCGGCGCGGTCGAAATTAACGGCCAAAAGATCAAGGACCTGGCTTACCAGAACTCCGGCTCCGAATTAATCGTACAGGCAGGGAAAAACTGGCGTAAGATCGTTCGTTAAGATGTCCGGCGTCTCCGCAAACCTGGCCCTGGCGATCGACTCGTTGCGCGCCCATAAATTGCGCGCGGCGCTTACCGTGCTGGGCCTGACCATGGGGGTCGCCACGCTCATCACCGTGATGACTCTGGTGCAGGGCGCCAACCTCTACGTGGAGCAGAAGATCGCCAACCTGGGCGTCAACGTCTTCCGCATCGGCCGCCTTCCCTTCGCCCTCACGGATTTTTCGGTGCTGGCCAAGGCGCAGCGCAATCGCTATCTGTACCAGGACGATATGGCCGCTCTTATCGAAGCCTGCCGCCACTGCGAAACGGTGGGCGCATCCGTATCCAGCACCGTGTCCCTGCGCTACAGGGACCGCCAGATGGATGACGCCACGCTCTATGGCTATTCGCCCAGCATGGCCGTCATCGATACGCGCAATGTGGAGCGCGGCCGTTACTTCACCGAGCTGGAGGATCGTCATGCGGCCCCGGTCTGCCTCATCGGCGACAAGGTGGCTCGCGATCTCTTCCCCGAGAGCGAACCGGTGGGGCACGTCGTGCGCGCCGGAGCCGACGAATTCACCGTGATCGGCACCTTCGAGCGCATCGGCTCCGTGCTGGGCCAGGACCAGGACAGTTTCGTTGCCGTCCCGTTGCGCACCTATCTCAAAGTGCGCGGCCAGCGCAACAGCCTCATCCTCTCGGTGCAGGCCGCCGAAACGCCCGGCGCCTTTGACCTGGCGCAGGACGAGTCGCGCCGCATCCTGCGCGCCCGCCGCCACGTGCAGCCCGGCCATGACGACGATTTCTACATCGCCACTTCAGACACCTACATCTCGCTCTGGCAGAGCATCAGCTCGGCGTTCTTCGCGGTGTTCGTGATGATCAGCTCCATCTCGGCGGTGGTGGGCGGCATCGTCATCATGAACGTGATGCTGGTGAGCGTCACCGAGCGGACCAAGGAGATCGGCGTGCGCCGGGCGGTGGGCGCGACCCAGGCCGACATCCTGCACCAGTTTCTGACCGAAAGCGTCCTGCAATGCCTGATCGGCGGCGGCATCGGCGTGTGGATCGGATTCGCCTGCGCCCTGGCCATCCGCGAGCTGACCTCCTTCCCCGCCTCGGTGCAGGTCTGGGTGGCCCTGCTGGGCGTCTTCCTCAGCTCTCTGATCGGGTTATTCTTCGGCATCTATCCGGCGCTGAAAGCCTCGCGCCTGGATCCGGTGGTGGCGCTGCGAACGGAGTGAATGGGAAACTGCAGAACAAACTGGACGCGGAGACGCGGAGGCGCGGAGAGGAACGCCAAAATTTCCTTACCCTCCGCGCTTCCGCGTCTCCGCGTCAGATTATTGCGGCGGGAGCGCCCATGACCCGGTCCGAGATCAAGGAAAACCTGCTCGTCGCGCTCGATACCCTGCGGACGCGCAAGGTCCGGTCCGCCCTCACCATCCTGGGCATCGTTATCGGGGTCACCAGCGTGATCGCCGTGGCCGCCATCATCGACGGCCTCAACGGCTTCATGGAGGATCGCATCAAGTCCTTCGGCTCGCGCTCCATCTTCGTCACCCGCATTCCCGCCGGATACACCGGGGGCATGCTGCCGCACAAGATCCGCATGCGCAAGTACCTCGAAATCGGCGATGCCCGGTACCTCAAGGAGACCGTCCCCGGCCTGGATATCTCGACGGCCTTCCTGCAGCGCATCGATCTCGCCCAGACGCCCGAATCCATCAGCTACGGGGGCGAGCACGTGGAGCGCCTGCTGATCCGCGGCGCCCAGCCCGATTATGCCGCGGCCCTGGCGCTGTTCACTGTCGCCACCGGCCGGTTTATCTCCGAATTCGATGAAGAACACTCCCGCAATGTGGTGGTGATCGGCGCGGCCATCGCCGACACCCTGTTTCCCCACACCGACCCGATCGGCAAAGAGGTGCGCCTGGATGGGCAACTTTACGAAGTCATCGGGGTTTTCGAGAAGGACCCGGGCATTTTCGGCCTGGGCGTGGACCAGTTCGCCGTCATCCCGCTCTCTAACTATCACAAAAACTTCCCCGGCGTGCGCGATGTCTTCCTGATCTTCACCGTGCGCGAGGACGCCGACATCAACACCGTCCGCGATGAGGTTGTGGAAGCCCTCCGCCGCCACCGCCACGTGCCGCCACACGCTGAAAACGATTTCGATGTCGCCGATTCGAATTATTTCCTGAGCCTCTGGAACCAGCTTACCGGCGCCATGGCCCTGCTTACCGGCGTAATCGGCTCCATCGGCCTGCTGGTGGGCGGCATCGGCGTCATGAACATCATGCTGATTTCGGTTACCGAGCGAACCAACGAAATCGGCATCCGCAAAGCCATCGGCGCGCGCAAAGCCGACATCCGCCTGCAATTTCTGCTGGAGGCCATCACGCTTTCCGGAATCGGCGGCGTCCTGGGCGTGATCATCGGCGGTTTGATCGCTTTCGCCGTGCGCGCGCTGGTCTCGCTTCCTGCGTCCCTTTCGCCTTTCTGGGTCATGATGGGCGTAGCTATCTCGGTCGGGGTCGGCCTGTTCTTCGGCTACTACCCGGCCAACCGCGCCGCCAACCTGGACCCCATCGTGTGCCTGCGCTACGAGTAGCGGATGATTTTTTCGGAGCCGGCCGCTTAGGTGCGGAAAATCGGCGTCAGCCCTCGGGCGCTGGCCAATAGTTTGCGCCGCTCGCCGGCCGTCAACGGCCTCAACCCCGGGGCCGCTTCCAAGGCTACCCGGAACAGCCGCTCGTCACCCGGGGGAATCGCCGCCGTGATGTCCTCGGAGAGGGTGAATCGCAAGGCCTGGCGCGCCAACTCGGGGTCCTCAATCGGGTGGTACCAGCACTTCGGATAGGCGTGCGCTTCGCCCTCTTTCCAGGTGGTGTGCGCCATGGCCTTCAGCGCCAACCGGGCGATGCCCTTCTCTTTGGCCCTGGCCAGAATCTGCGGTCCGAAATTCCCCTGGGCGTAATTCACGTAGTTGACCGGGAATAGTACTGAATCGAAGCGCATCCCGTCCATCAGCGCCAGGGCCGCCTCGGTATGGTGCGCCGAGAAGCCCAGGTACCGCACTTTGCCCTCTTGCCGCGCCTTCAGGAACAATTCGGCTCCGCCACCGGACGACAGGATCTGCTCGACATCCTTCATGCCCGCCACGGCGTGGAATTGATACAGATCGAAGTGGTCGGTTCGCAACCGCTGCAGCGACAGTTCCAACTGCTGCCGCGCGCCTACCGCATCCCGCCGCTCGCACTTGCAAGCCAGAAAAACCTTCTGGCGGTGGGGAACCAGGGCGGCGCCGAGCTTCTGTTCCGCCTCGCCGTTGCCGTACGACGGCGCCACGTCGAAATAATTGATCCCGCGGTCCACCGCCTCGGCCACCGTACGGTCGGCCCCCGCCTGGGTCATTCCCATCACCACAATTCCGCCGAAGCCGATCACCGAAAGACTCACGTCGCGGTTGTACGGCCGCCGTGCGATTGAGGCGTCCGCCCGCAGCCGGGGCAGGACACCCGTGGAAAGAAGGCTGTTTCTCAAAAAACTCCGCCGGTCCATAAGAGATCTCTCTCCTATTATCCGCTCTCCGGAGCGGACGTACCTGTCGTCACGGACCCAACGGCGGCGCCGGGATGTCCGCGAAATCCCCGCGAATCCCACGAATCGTGTGCCAATCCCATGCCCCTAGCCACCCCCGTACCCGTCGCGCTATCATATCCACCGAGTGAGTGCGGTTCAACACATCCATTGTCCCAACTGCGGCGCCAGCGACGTCCGCGAATCGCACCGGCACAGTCTGGTTGACGCCATACTGGCTATGTTTGGCCTGGTCGCCTACCGTTGCCGCGCCTGCCGCAGCCGCTTCCATAAGCGCCCTCCCGACGATTCCGAAGGAGAGTTCGAGGAGGAGGACCAGGAATCCGCCGACGAAGAGTCCGGCAAAGACCCGCGGTAGCCGGTTTCCGCTCCGGTCAAGCGCACCTCCGGCCACCAGTACGGCCATAAGTACCGCAATTCGTGTCGCGATTTAATATAATGATCGTTCGCCGAACCTTGTGGGCAGCCAGGAACTTTTTGAGCAATATCTCGTGGCCTCGATCCCCGGCGACGACCCCGACAGCATCCTCGAAGCCCTCCTTACCGATTGCGCTCCGCCGATTCTGAACCGCGTGGTCCGGCGCCGCATGGGGTCGCTGTATACCCCCGGGGATGCCGCCGACCTTTCCAGCGAAGCCATGCTGGAATTGCTCAGCCGCCTGCGGGCCTTGCGCGACGGCAGCGGGGCGGCGTGGGATCTGCCGTTCGACGCACTGGCCGCCGGGGTGGCCGCCAACACGGTCTACCGGTTCCTGGCGCGCCGCTTCCCGGAGCGGAACCGCCTGCGCAAGCGGCTGCGCTACGTAATGGAAACCAGCGGCCGTTTCCGTTTGTGGGTAGGTCCCAATGGCACCGCCATTTGCGGGTTGGCGCGCACTTCGCTGTTTCGAAGGGCGATGTCCGGCACGGACAAGGAGACGCTGGCGGACGCTGCCGACATGCAGCGCTGCCTCGAACAGTTTCGCAAACGGCCGATGCCGGCCGATCCCCTGGAGCCGCTGCTGCTGGAAGTTCTGCGGGCGCTCGGGCGCCCCATCGACCTGTCGCGCCTGACGGGCCTGGTGGCCGAGATCACCGGTAGCCGCGAGCCGTCCTGGGTCACCCCGGCGCCTGGTAGCGAGGAAGAGATCCCGGGCCTGCCGCCGGACCCCGCGCCCTCCGCGGCCATGCGCCTAGAGCTGCGCCAGCGCGTGGAACGGCTGTGGACGGAGGTTCTGCTGCTCTCCGCCCGGCACCGCAGCGCGTTGTTGTTGAGCGCACGGGGCCCCAGCGGAGCGGCCATCTGGCTGGTGGTGGACCTGGGCGTGGCATCGTTTCGCGAGGTCGCCGGCGCGCTCGAAATCGCCCCGGAAGAACTCGCCGAAATCTGGAACCGGTTGCCCCTGGAAGACCGCGAGATTGCCGCGCGGCTGGCCGTAGACCGCCAGCAGGTGATCAATTTCCGTTCGACCGCCCGCGAACGGTTGGCGCGGCGCGAAAATTCTCCCAATAAACCTGGGGCCGGGCCAATAACTAAAGGAAATCGCTGATGAAGAGGATATAACAGCATGAAAGGGCACCTGAGCGGCGATCAGATCGACAGGTATCTTGCGCGCACCCTGGCGCCCGGGGAAGTCCTGGCGCTGCATGAGCATACCGAGGGCTGCCCGGATTGCCGGAAGGCGCTGGGAGAGGCTGCTCTGGCGCGTATGCCCTGCGCGATGGCACCGCTGCTATCGGAGGACGCCGAACCCCACCTGTCCGAAGAGGAGATGGTGGCGTTCGTCACGCGGCGGATGCTGGAACCGCGCCGGGCGCAAGCGTCGCGGCACGTGGCCGGGTGCGACCTCTGCCTGGATTCCGTGCAGGCCATGGAATCGGTGCAGAATCGGCCGGCGCCGAGCCGGATGGACCGGTCCGGCGTGGCTTGGTTTGCCGTGGCCGGAGCCGCGGCGGCCACCCTGCTGGTGGCAGCCATGGTTTTGCACAGCCCCAGGCATCCCGCCGGCACGCCGCAGCCCGCGCTGTTGGCTTCGGTGCGCGATGCGGGCGGCACCATCGAACTGGATTCGCAGGGAAGGTTGATGGGACTTAGCGCGGCTTCGCCCGAGGAACAAAACCTGGTCCGCGAGGCGTTGTTGCGCGGATCGCTTCCCACGGGACAGGCCCTGCCGGCGGAGGCACCGGGAGTGCTCTTAGGCCCGGGCAGCGCCGCGCCGCCCTTCGCGCCGCTGAGCCCGCTCAACACGCGCGTGCTTTCCGATCGCCCCGTGTTCACGTGGCAGGTATATCCGGGGGGCGCGCATTACCAGGTGCTGGTGACCAATGAAAATCTCGATCCGATGGCTCGCAGCGGCATGCTTACCGGCACCGAATGGCAGCCCGAAAAAGGGTTGCCGCGCGGGGTGATCCTGCTGTGGCAGGTGCGTGCCTGGCATGGCAGCGAGATGGTGAGTGCCCCCGCGCCCCCTGCCCCGCCCGCGCGCTTTGAGATTGCCGCGGAGCCGGTGGCCGAGAGAATCGAGCAGCTTCGCACGTCGCCGCGGCCTTCTCACCTGCTGGCCGCGGTGCTTTGCGCACGAGCGGGGCTGCGCGACGAAGCCGCGAAAGAGCTGCAGGCGCTGGCGCAGGAGAACCCGGATTCGAAGGTGGTGGGGAGCCTGGAGGGCACGGCGGCGGGACAGTAAGAACGCCTTCGGAACCCAGCGGGACATCTTGAGACGATTGGATCAGGAGTTGGCACGCTCTGGTGCGCCGCTCCGAACGATCGACTCAAGATCAGCGGATTTACCGGTTTCCATCGCGGCCTCCACTTGCAGGCTCAGGCGATCTTGTCCAATTGTGGCGACTGCCAGAATCTTATCGTTCCGGCGATAGACTGCGTAGGCGTTGTGTCTGTCCAAATCACCCTCTATCTCGCAGCTATCCCATTTGGATGCATGGCCCACGTACGAGATCTGGACGTCATAGTGCTGGCCCCAGAAGAATGGCGTCTGGCGGAAGGGGCGTCCGATTCCCAACATTGACTGAGCGACCGACTGTCCCTGCCGTTCCGCCACCACCCAATGCTCTATCCGGGTTTGCTCTGCGGAAATCGGCTCGGGATAGCGAGCAATGTCACCCGCCGCAAACACGTCTGGGGCGCTCGTGCGAAGCATCTCATCGACGACAACGCCATTGTCGATCTGGATGCCCGCTTCGTCGGCCAATGAGGTTCGTGGCAACACACCCAGTCCGAGGACGATTAGGTCGGCATCTACCGAGCGTCCATGGTCGATTTCCACCCTGCCGGCAAGAATTGCCTGCGGCCTGGCGCTCGTCAGGAATCGAACGCCGTGTTGCTCGTGCAGCTTTTGCACAAACTGGCCAAGTTCCCGCCCGAGAACCTTTTCGAGGGGAACCGAATCCTGACTGATGATGGTAACCTCACGTCCGCGGCTGCGAAGAGAAGCGGCGACCTCCAGTCCGATGAAACTCGACCCGATCACCACACAGCTTCGCGCCTGTTGTGCCTTGGCAATGATGGCTTTGCTATCCGTCAGGCTCCGTAGGCAATGAACGTGGGGAAGATTGCCGCCCTTGATCGAGAGCGAGCGGGGTTCCGCTCCGGTGGCGAGCAAGAGCGCGCCGTAGGTTAGTGTCCGGCCATCCTGTAAAGAAACTTTGTGCGCCTCAGGGTGAAGGCGAACAGCCGGATTTCCCATGACGAGGTCGACCCCGATTGACCGGTAATAGCCGGGAGTCCGTAGCGGAATCCACTCTTCCGGCGCCGAGCCAGCCAAATAATCCTTCGAGAGATTCGGACGGTCGACCGGACTCGGCTGTTCCTTTGCCACGAGCGTGACCGGACCACGATATCCCTTTGTGCGGAGCATATCTGCGCAAGCGGCTCCGGCCGCCCCGGCGCCAATAATCACGATCGAGGAGGGATTCTGTGGGCAGGCGACACGGAAATCCACTTCCTTCTTTCCGGTGATCGCGACCGTACTCCCCTGGCGGACCACCTGGAAACACGACACCGGATTGAGCGCCGGTGCGCCTTCCGCTTCGCCCGTGCGGACATTGAATCGTGCGTGATGCCAAGGGCACCGAATAGTGTTGTCTACCACAACCCCTTCGGCCAGCGGTCCCCCATAGTGTGTGCAGGTGGCTGCCAGGGCAGAAACGTGATCGCCTTGGCGCACGAGAATTACGGGCTCACCTTCAAAGTGGCCGGGAAATGGTTGGTTTTCCGTGAGCTGGCTCAATTCAACGCCCGCCTTTAGATCGGGTCCGGATAGTTTCTTGTCTTCGGCCATTTCTAGCTCCTTGGTTGTTCAACGATTTCGCTGGCTTGGGAACCGTCGCAGAGTTGCCGCAATTCATTGGAGTACGTGCAATGCGCCGGGGCGCGGTCCGCCTTCGAGGTGCCGGATCGCACTGATGAGCGCGACATGACTGAGAGCCTGAGGAAAGTTGCCCAGTTGTTCGCCGGTGAGCGGATTGATCTCCTCCGAAAACAGGCCAAGCTGACTCTGAAAAGACAACAAATGATCGAGAAGGTCTCGGGCGCGTTCCATGCGTCCGAGGAGGACGTAGTAGTTGATCAGCCACAAGGTGCACGACACAAAGGCGCCCTCGCCTGGGTCTCGCTGTGCATCCGAATAGCGATAGAGCAGGCCGTTTTTGAGAAGCCTCCGCTCAAGCTGCTCGACCGTAGACCGCATTCGCGGATCGGCCGCATCGATAACGCCTTGGAGTGGAAGCCGGAGGACGGCCGCGTCGAGCATCTCAGACCCATAAGACTGGACGAAAGCTTGGATGGTTGGATTGAAGCCGTGCGCGGCGATGCTTTCGAAGATCGCATTGCGCTCGTGCCGCCAACCCCCAAGTTCAGCAGTTACGCTCACAGAAGCGGCCAAACGGATCGCCCGGTCGAGAGCCGTCCAGCACATGGCTTTCGAGTGCAGGTAGGGTTGCGCGGCGTTCCTGGACTCCCAGATGCCCTGATCCGGTTCGCGCCAATGCCGGGCGACGTGGTCGGCTATGGATCGCGCCATCGGCCAGATGTCGTTGGCGCGTTCCTTCTTTTCGGCCTCGGAGTCCGCCATGTGGGAATAGACATACATGCAGTTCAGCAGTTCACCGAAAATGTCGGATTGCTTCTGGCGGCCGGCGGCATTTCCGATGCGTACGGGTTGCGAATGATGATAGCCATCCAGGTAATTCAGCTCAGTCTCGCCGCTGACCTGTTCGCCGCGAATGTCATATAAGATCCGGAGCTAACCGGCAAGCCCGGTTGCGGTGTTTCTGAGGAATCGAAAAAACCGGTGAGCTTCTTCGAAGTAGCCGCAGTGCATGAATGCTGTCAGGACGAACTGGGAGTCCCTGATCCATGACAAGCGATAATCCCAATTGTTTCTACCGCCGATAATCTCGGGAAGCGAGGTCGTGGGAGCAGCGACGATGGCTCCGGTCGGGGCGAAGGTGAGCAGCTTCAAGATAAGGACGCTGCGAAGGATTTCATCGCGGTAGGCGCCCTGATAGTTCAGGCGCCCTGACCAAGCCGTCCAGTAGCGTTGCGTTTCTTCCAGGATTGCAACCAGGTCTTGAACCTCACCGGCCTCCAGGGCCAGTCCAGAGGGTACGCAGGACACCGTCACACATTTGGTTTCGCCGGAGCCGAGCCGCAGGGCCGCGGCCGCGCGGCTTCCGTCGCGAATCTGAATGTCCGGCGCGTGCACCACCAGCGAATAATCGCCTCCTTTGAATATGACAATGTCTGACCCTCGTGTATCCGGCCGCGATTGCTCTGAGGCAAAGGCAAACGTTATCTTGATGTCTACCCACAAATCCACTGAGCCCGAAGTGCAGCGGAGGAGCCGGATAATTCGCCCGGCCTGTTGTCCAACCTCCGAGGTCCCCCGCAGGGGCATGAAATCGGTGACCGTGAGAGAACCCGAACTGGCCGTGAAAGTAGTCTCCAGAATATTCGTGCCGGTCAGATAGCGCCGGGATGTACTGATCCGGTCAGCAACTCGTATAGCACAGTAGCCGCCCTTTTGCCCGTCCAGCAGCCGGAGAAAAACGGCGGGGCTATCGAAATACGGCAGGCAGGCCCAATCGATGGAACCATCGGCAGCGATCAGAGCTGCCGAGTGCATGTC
>Ga0335074_10007811_pt1 | contig 14843 bp, 10 predicted proteins | sample Lox_Sample_23_FD_206715 | JGI IMG/M metagenome (GOLD analysis project Ga0335074, IMG submission 206715) | Soil microbial communities from Loxahatchee National Wildlife Refuge, Florida, United States - Lox_Sample_2.3 | ecosystem: Environmental > Terrestrial > Soil > Wetlands | place: USA...
CTGTAGCCGGCGGCGAGGATCGCGGCCAGGTCGAGCTCGCCGACCGGGAGATTCTCATAGACGTACTGCCTGACCTCGTACGCGGGCTCGATATCCAGGGTCAGGGCCGTGACGACGCCGAGCGCGCCGAGATGGACCACGGCGCCGGCGAAGCCGGGGTCAGCGCGGTCCAGCGTCACGGTATCGCCGTCGGCCGTGACCAGCTCGATGGCCGCCACCTGCGTGGCGAGCGAACCGGTCGAGTACCCCGAGCCGTGGGTGCCGGTCGCGCAGGCGCCGGCCACCGAGATGTGCGGCAGCGAGGCGAGGTTGGCCAGCGCGTACCCGGCTTGGTCGAGGCGCGTGCCAAGCTCGCCGTACCGGACGCCTGCGCTGATCTTTACCTGTTCCCTGGCCGCCTCAATGGTGATTGTCTTCGGCAGGCGCGCCAGGGAAATCAGGTCACCTGTTGTGCCGGCGACCTCGCTGAACGAGTGCCCGGTGCCGAGCACCTTGACCCGCTGGCTCCTGGCGACCAGCAGGCGCAGCTCGCTGGCCGAAGCTGGCTGAGAAAACCGGGCGGCGCCGAAGGAGACGTTGCCGGCCCAGTTGGTGACCACCGGTCAAGGGTAGCGTTGGCCGGATGAGCTTTGAGGTCTCTGCTGATGCTTACGGCCGGTTCATGGCGCGTTATTCCGACCGGCTCGCGGGCCGGTTCGCCGACCTGGCCGGGGTCCGCGCGGGCCAGCGGGCGCTTGACGTTGGCTGCGGTCCTGGCGCGCTCTCCGCCGAACTGGTGAGGCGGCTCGGTACCGCGCACGTCAGCGCCGTCGACCCTTCCGTGTCGTTCGTGGCCGCGACAGGGGAACGGCTGCCGGGAATCGACGTGCGGCAGGGCGCGGCGGAGCGGCTGCCGTTTGACGACGGCTCGTTTGATGTGGCGCTGGCGCAACTGGTGGTGCAGTTCATGGCCGATCCGGTCGCTGGCCTGCGGGAAATGGCACGAGTTGCCAGGCCGGGCGGTGTCGTCGCGGCGTGCGTGTGGGACCGGGGCGGCGGGCGCAGCCCGACGACGTTGTTCTGGCAGGCAGCCACTGATCTCGATCCCGCGACCGACACCGGCGCGGGCAACGCGCCCGGTGCCCGCGCGGGTGAGCTTGCGGCGTTGTCTCTGCGGGCCGGGCTCGCCGACGTGAGATCCTCAGAGATAGTGGTCGAAGCTCAGAGGATTTCTTTCGATGAGTGGTGGGCACCGCTCAGGCTCGGTGTCGGCCCGGTCGGCGACCACGTGCTCTCCCTGGACGACGAGCATCGTGACCGGCTGCGCGCCCGCTGCCGTGAACTCTGGGACGCGCAGCCAGACCCGGTGACCGTCGCAGCCTGGGCGGTGCGTGCCAGGGCGGGCGCTTAGGCGGACACGAGGGCCGTGGTCAGGGCATCGACGGCGGCCAGGTTCGAGGTGAGTTCTGGCGTGAGGTCATAACGCCTGGCAAGCTCGGCAGGCGAGGTGTAGGTGACCTTCGTCTGCCCGCCGTCATCCCAGATCAGGATCTTGAGCGGCAGGTCAAGCGCGGACAGCGGGGCGGCGGCCATGACCGGGGTGCCTGCCCTCGGGTTGCCGAAGATGACGAGTACGGTCTCGCGTAGCTCGAGCCCGGCGTGCTCGGCCTCCGCGCGCTGGTCGATGACCGCGAACGTCTTCACGTTCTTGGCTTCGAGAATCGAGGTGAAACGCGCCACCGTGTCAGTTACTGAGTGAGCGCTGAGCTTGGTGGTTATGGCATCGGTCATCGCCGGTCTCCTGGTCTCTTAGGCTAGCTTCTCGGTATGGCACCAGAGGCGGAACTGGAGGTCGGGCACCGCGTCGTCCGGATTTCGAACCCCGACCGCGTGTATTTTCCCGCACGCGGTGAGACGAAGCTGGACCTGGCCCGCTATTACATATCGGTAGGAGACGGCATAGTCCGGGCATTGCTTGACCGGCCGTGCATGATGCACAGGTTCCCTTCAGGAGTGACGGGGGAGAAGGTGCACCAAAAGCGGGTACCGGCCGGGGCGCCTCCCTGGCTGGAGACGGTCAGGGTCGACTTCCCCAGGTACGGGCGGCACGCGGACGAGTTGTGCGTCACCGAACTGGCCAGCGTGATCTGGGCGGTGCAGATGTCAACAGTTGAGTTCCACCCGTGGAACTCGCGCCGTGCCGACACCGAACGGCCCGACGAATGGCGCATCGACCTCGACCCCATGCCGGAGTGCGGCTTCGGCACCGTGCGGCGCGTGGCGCGGGTGGCGCAGGAACTGCTCGGTGAGCTTGGCGCGACCGGCTGGCCGAAAACCTCGGGTGGTAACGGGCTGCACATCTATGTGAGAATCGAGCCGCGCTGGGGCTTCGCCGAGCTGCGCAGGGCAGCGCACGCGTTCGCGGCCGAGGTCGAGCGCCGTGCTCCAGGCGAGGCCACGACCACCTGGTGGCGCAAGGACCGCGACCCGAGATCGCTTTTCGTTGACTACAACCAGAACGCGCGAGATCACACCATCGCCAGTGCGTACTCGGTGCGCGGCGTGCCAGAGGCGACCGTGTCCACGCCGATCACCTGGGACGAGGTCGACGACGTTGACCCAAAAGAGTTCACGATCGCGACCGTCCCCGCGAGGTACGCCAAGCTTGGTGACCTCCACGCCAGGATCGACGACTCGGCGTATTCGCTGGAGGAATTGCTCGGCTGGGCGGACAGGGATGGCCTGACCTGAGCCATTTTGAGGGCACGTTCAGCTACGCAGCAAAGACCGAGCCCGTCGTCAGTGTCCCTTCAGGACTCTTCCAGGTACATGGAGAACTATGGGGGAGTAGCGAAAAGGTCGCAGAGCACGAGGGAGCCGATCGCGATGAGCAGTAGCCACGACATGCCGAACTGGCCGAGTTCGGGGCAGCCGGTGCCGCCGCCCCCGCCTCCGCCGCCTCCGCCGGCTGGCTCCCAGGGCAATCAAGGCTGGTTCGGCGACCGGCGCTGGTCAGGCGACCAGGCCGCGAGCCAGGGCTGGACGGTCCCGGCCCGGCCGTACCAGGGCGGCCCGTACCAGGGCGGCCCGTACCAGGGCGGGCAGGACTGGATTGGCACACAGCACTGGACCGGCGGTCCAGGCTGGCCGCCGCCGGGAGGTCCGGGTGGCCCTGGAGGCCCTGGAGGTCCGGGTGGTCAGCGTGGCCGGCGCGTGAGGCGCGGCCTCGCGGTCGCGGTCGTCGCGGCGGCGGTGGGCGCGGCGACGACCTTCTACGGGGTGCATCACGCGGGAGGCAGTTCGGCGAGCACGGTCCTCACGACCTCGGAAGTAGCAAGCAAGGTCGACCCTGCTCTCGTCGACATCAACACCACGCTGGGATACCAGCAGGAAGAGGCGGCAGGCACCGGTCAGGTGCTGACTTCCACTGGCGAGGTACTCACGAACAACCACGTGATCGAGGGCGCCACGTCGATTACCGCGACCGACATCGGCAACGGCCAGACCTACCGTGCCAAGGTGGTGGGTTACGACCGTAGCCATGACGTCGCCGTGATCCAGCTTGTAAACGCATCAGGGCTCGACACGGTGACGCTCGGGTCCTCGTCGACGGCGCAAGTGGGCCAGAAGGTCGTCGCGATCGGCAACGCGGAAGGCAAGGGCGGCACGCCCTCCGTCGTCACCGGCCAGATTCTGGGCCTCGGAGCCTCGATCACGGCGTCGGACGCCTCGGCGGGAACCTCTGAGCGGCTCACGGGCCTGATCAAGCACAACGCGCCGATTCAGCCAGGAGACTCAGGTGGTCCGCTGGTCAGCACCTCAGGCGAGGTCATCGGGATCGACACGGCCGCCTCTACGAACGACTTCCAGATCGAGGGCCAGAACACCGCGACCCAGGGCTTCGCTATCCCGATCAACGAGGCCATCTCGATCGCCAGGCAGATCGAGGCGAGCAAGAGCTCGGCCGACGTGCATATCGGCGCCACCGGCTTCGTGGGCGTCGAGGTCTCTTCCACGCAGCAGGCCGAGCAAGATGGCGTGGCGGCTAACGCGGGCGCGCTGGTCGCCGGGATCATCTCTGGCTCGCCTGCCCAGTCGGCCGGGCTGAGTGCCGGAGACCTGATCACCTCGGTCAACGGCAAGCACGTCACCTCACCGCTCGACTTGCAGCACGTGCTCGAGCAGCACCATCCTGGCGACAAGGTCATCATCGGCTGGACCAGCTCGAACGATCACAAGCAGACGGCGACGGTGACGCTGACTTCCGGCCCCGCGGGGTGACGCGACTGCACGGGGTACGGGGGAAAGGGCCGCGCGGGTCAGATCCTGGCTCGCGCGGCCCTGATCCGCTCGAGGCTGCGCTCGCGGCCAAGTACCTCAAGCGATTCGAACAGCGGCAATCCGGTGGTCCTGCCTGTCACGGCGACCCGCACCGGGGCCTGGGCCTTGCCTAGCTTGAGTTCAAACCGCTGGCCGGCCTCCTCGACCGCGGCCCTGATCGGCTCGGCCTCCCAGGGAATCTCCGCGAAGCTCACGGCGACCGCGTCGAGCATCCCTGCCGCCGTTTTCGCCGCCGGTCCTGTCATGGTCTTGGTCCACGACGGCTCGTCTTCCGCTGGCTCGTCGAGGAACAGGAAGTCCACGGCGGCGGTCAGCTCGGACATGACTCCGACCCTGGTCTGCACCAGCGGTGCCACCTTGGCGTAGACGTCGGCGCTGAACGACTCGGGACGCCAGGGCGCCGAAGGTTCGCTCAGCCAGGGAGCGCTCCGCTCGATGAACTCGTCGACGGGCAGTGCCCTGATGTAGTCGCCGTTGATGGCCCGCATCTTTTTCACGTCAAAGAAGGCGGGGGACAGGTTGACCTGGTCGAGACGGAACTCTTCGACAAGCACAGGCCAGGGCAGGATCTCCCGGTCGCCTGACGGCGCCCAGCCGAGCAGCATGAGGTAGTTGCGCATGGCCTCGGCGAGGTAGCCCTCGTCACGGTAGGACTCGAGCGCGACCTTGTCCCTGCGCTTGGACAGCTTCTGGCGTTTCTCGTTCACCAGGACGGGCAGGTGCGCCCACACCGGCGGCTCATAACCGAGCGCGTCCCAGATCATCTGCTGCTTGGGCACGTTGGGCAGGTGCTCCTCGCCCCTGATGACGTGCGTGATCCGCAGGTCGATGTCGTCGACGACGTTGGCAAGCAGGAAAAGCACCGAGCCGTCAGCCCTGGTCAGCGTGAAGTCATCAATCGCGGAATTGTCAAATGCGATCGTGCCCCTGAGCACGTCGGTGACGATGGTGCTGCCCTCGTCGGGAGTGCGGAACCGCAGCGCCCGGCCATGGCCGGGCCCGAGCCCGAGGTCACGGCAGAAGCCGTCGTAGCCTCTGTGCTCATCGCCTGTCCTGGCGACCACCTGCTCGCGCGTGCACGCACAGTAATAGGCGTGGCCCTTGGTGAGTAGCTGCTCGGCGGCGGCCAGGTGCTTGCCTGTGCCGGCCGACTGGAAGACAGGTCCCTCGTATCCGCTCGCTTCCATGCCGAGCCAGGCCATCGCGCTGACAATGCCCTCTGTCCATTCCGGCCGGTTACGCGAGGCGTCGGTGTCTTCGATCCGCAGTACGAAGGCACCGCCGCGCTGCTTGGCGAACGCCCAGTTGAACAAGCTTGTCCTGGCCGAGCCGACATGGAACATGCCAGTAGGCGAAGGAGCGAACCTGACCCTGACGTCAGGAGAACGCGGAAAGACTGTCACCTGGAGAGGCTACCGTGCGGCCTCCCGTGCCACGACTGGTTAAGGCACCGGGGATAGTAAGCAAAGGCAACAATCGGACAACGGTCTCGGCGCGGGCCTGTGCCTCGCCGAATACGCACCGTAATCTGCGGATATCATGAGGGCCCGAAGCGCGATCTTGCTGCCGAGGATGAGGTCGGCGTGGCCCCTTTTGCTCAGCGTCCTGATCAGCACGCTGGTCGCGGCGTCGCTGGTGGCGGCCTTCGCCGGATTTTCCGCGGCTGCGCTGCCGCAGGCGGTGAGCAGCGAGTTGCTCGCTTCCGGTCATCGCTCGGTCACGGTCAGCGGTGCCATTAACTCGGCACTTGACCGCAAGGATCGGGCCGTCATCAGCGCGAGCATGCGGCATGCCTTCGGCGGTATCCGTTATAGCGAGGCCACCGCGACCTGGTCGGACCCGATCGGCCTGCCGGCGCCGCGCGGCGCGAAAACGATTCCGCTGGTGCAGGCGGCCGCGATGAGCCAGGTAAGGTCCCGGGTCAAGCTGACCGCGGGCACCTGGCCTGGCAGCGCGGCCACCACAGGCCCCACGCGAGCACAAGACATACTTCCCGCCGTGATCCCCGCGTCCGCCGCCGCCGCGCTGCGGCTCAGCGTCGGGCAGGTGCTCACGCTACGTGACCGAGTCAGCGAGGCGAAGGTCACATTCCGCATTACCGGTTTCTACCGGCCGGTGAACCCGGCCGCGACGTACTGGGCTCTTGACCTGATCTCGCCGTCCGGGGTAAGCGAGCAGCCAGGCTTCATCACCTACGGGCCGCTGCTGGTCGCGGGCAGTGCATTCGGCGGCGGCCGGCTCGCGACCGGCGGTGCCACCTGGCTCTACCAGCTCGGCACTACCAGGATCGCCGCCAGCCAGCTCGGACCGCTCGGCACCAGGGTCGCGAACACGGTCAGGGCACTTTCCGGCAAGCAGGATCTCGGCGGGCTCGAGGCCGCAAGCGGGCTGCCCGCCTTGCTGTCCGCCGTCGCTGCCAAGCTCGTCGTGGCCAGGTCGCTGCTGATCGTCGGTGAGCTCGAGTTGCTGCTGCTGGCGGCCGCCGCGCTGACTCTGACGGCCCGCACGCTGGCGGTCCAGCGCGAAGAAGAGACAGCCACGATGAATGCCAGAGGCGCTGGCCGCAGGCAGCTTCTCCTGCTCACGCTGTCTGAGGCGCTGCTGATCACGGTGCTGGCGGCGGCCGCCGGGGCCGTTCTCGGAAGCTGGCTGGCAGGCGTGCTCGCCAGTTCCGGATCGCTGCGCACCGCAGGGCTCCGGGTGAGCGGCATCCCGGCCGGCGACTGGCTGACGGCCCTTGCGGTGCTCGTGCTGTGCGCGCTGGTCATGATCTGGCCAACGCTGCGGGTCATCAGCCCTGGCCAGGCGCGGGCACACCGCGCCAGGCGGCCGGCTGTCGCCGTGGCCGCCTCGGCCGGGGCCGATCTTGCCCTGGTCGCGCTCGCGGTGCTGGCAGGCTGGCAGCTTCGGGAGTTCTCGCTGGGCGGAAGGACCTCCGGTGGCGTCGACCCGGTCCTGGCGCTGGCTCCCGCGATCGCGCTGGCGGCCGGTACCGTACTGCCGCTGCGACTGCTGCCGCTGCTGGCCAGGCTCGGCGACCGGCTGGCCGCCAGAACGAGGCGCTTCGGCGGCGCGATGACGAGCTGGGAGCTGTCCAGGCGGGCGGCCAGGCAGAGCGCGCCCATGCTGCTTGTACTGCTCGCGACCGGCACGAGCACGCTCGCGCTTGCCCAGCACGAGAGCTGGCGCGAGTCTTCGCTCAGCCAGGCGGCGTTCCTGGCCGGCGCCGATGTACGGGCTACAACGATCTATCCGGCCACGCTGCCCGTCGCAGGACTGATCGTCCACGCGCAAGGCGTGACCGCGGCGATGGCGGTCAGCACGGGCCTGACCGGCCCTGGCAACGGCCAGGTGCTCGCCGTAGGCGCGAGCCAGGGGCCGAAGGCCGTGCTCACGCCCGGCGGTCAGTCTCTCTCCGTGGTATGGCAGCACCTCGCGCAGCGGCCTGACCGCCGGTTCATCACGCTTCCCGGCCAGGCGCGCCGGCTTGAGATCACCGCCAGCCTTGCCCCCGGTCCCGGTCCGGCCATCGGGCCGGTTCCCGTCAGGGTGACCGTGCAAGACGCCGCAGGGGTCATGTACTCCATCGCCGCCGGCCAGTTGCCGCTCGATGGCCGCCCGCACCAGCTCATCGCGACCCTGACCCCTTCAGGCTTGGCGGCTTACCCGCTCAGGCTCGTGAGCATCACCGCCGCCTACCAGCTTCCGCCGAAGCCGCACCGCGGTGAGCGGAAGGCGGCGGCCCGCAGGACCGCCACGTTCACTGTCAGCGGGCTCGCGACCTCGGGGGCGGCAGGCAAGCAGGCCGGCGCCTGGGCTGGCTTCAGCCCGCTCCCTGCCGCGAAGCTGCTCGCCGCCTGGACTCCTGGCGTGACCGCGCCGGCGTTCGCGCAAGCAGGCTCTGGCACGCCGCCGAGCATGACCGGCCGTACCTCCCCTGGCTCGGTCAGCTTCCATCCCGGTGACGGCGTCAACCTGGAAGGGTTCTTCTTCGACTCGCCCACCTCCCCGATCCCCGGTCAGGTATCGCTGCACGCGCCAGGCGAGACGAGCGTGATCCCCGGCGTGGCGACCACGGCTTTCCTTCGCGCCAACCAAGTCCGCACAGGATCGGTGCTGCAAGTGACGGCGGGCCAGGCCACGATCTCCGTGCGGATCGTCGCCGCCGTCAGCTCGTTCCCGACCGTCACCAGCCAGGCGGGCGGCCTGATCATCGACCAGGCCGCCGCCGCGGGCCTGGTTGCCGCGCAGCAGTTGCCGCCCTTTCCTGTCTCGCAGTGGTGGCTCGCGACCAGGACCGGCGCGGTTCCGCCTGGCCTGCCACCTCGCACATCGGTGACCAGCGCGGCGAAGCTCGCCAGCGCGCTGCTCAGCGACCCGATGACCGTGATACCTCAGCAGGCCGTGCAGGCGACCGCGATCGCCGCCGCGCTGCTCGCCGCGCTCGGGTTTTCTGTCAGCGTCGCCGGGAGCGTACGTGAGCGCCGTGCGCAGGCGGCGTTGCTTTCCGCGCTCGGCGTCACCGGCGCTACTCAGGCAAGGCTGCTGGCGTTCGAGGCGCTCGCGCTCAGCTTGCCTGCCGCGGCCACCGGGCTGCTGCTCGGAGCCGTGCTCGCGCATTTGCTCGTTCCCGCCGTGACGATCACGGCCGCGTCGTCCGCGCCGGCGATTCCCTCGCTCGTGCGGATTCCGCTTGGCGCCTCGATCGGTGTCGCGCTTATCGTCACGGCCATTCCCGTACTCGCGGCCGCCGCCTCGGCTATTTACCGGCCTGATCCTGCGGTGCAGCTACGCGCGGCGGAGGCGGCATGACCTTCGTTGCCGCCTTTCCCAGGCGCGTCCGTGACTGGCTGGCCGTGCTGACCGGCACGGGCGCGGGCGCCAGCGCGGTCCTCGCGCTTCTCGTGCTTGCCGTCGTCTTCGTCTGCGTGGCCACCCCCCGTGCCAGCCTGTCTTACCGCACGAAGGCGCTGCAGCAACTGCTAGCCTCGACCACGCCGGCCGAGCGTGCCGTCAGCGGCTCGATCGGCCTGCCCACGCTCGGCGGCGCGCTCGGGCCGATCGGCCAGCCAGAGCTCACCGGCATCACCGGCACCTCGTTCGAGCCAGTACGCGCCGAACTGGCGCGCAACCTGCGAAGGGACGGCCTGCCGCTCGATGCCGCCCAAAGCTGGTGGGGCCTGGCCACCGGCTTCATCACCGCCCCTGGCACCAGCCAGAACGTGTACTACGGCGGCGTGCCGCCGGTCGTCGAACTAATTGACCGCTCCGACCTGACAACCTGGGCGACGCTCGCGGCCGGCCACCTGCCGGCGACCGACTCGATCGGGCTGGCCTCGGCTCGGTTCGACGTCGCCGTCACGCAGGCCATGGCGAGGAAGTTCCGGCTGCACGTTGGCTCGGTCGTGGGACTGACGGCCACGCAGACCGGCACGGTGCCGAAGATCAACCTGATCGTGACCGGCATCTTGCGGCCGAGGCACCAGGCGTCCGCGTTCTGGACCGCCGATCCCGACGCGCTGCACGCCACCTTCAACAAGTCATCGTCCGGTGGTTACTGGCTGGGCGGCATGTTCATTTCCGACACAGAAGCGGGCGACCTCGAGACCGCGGTCTCCGCCAACACCATGAATGTGACCTGGGAGTTCCCGCTCGCGACCGGTCACCTTACGGCGAACCAGGCCGCAGCGCTAGAAAACGAACTGAACGCGGGACTGCCGAACGCCGGCGTTCTCACCAGCAGCGTGAGCTCACCGCTGACGCTCACGATGTTCTCTGGGCTCACCGGCGTGCTCACGCCTTTCGTGATCACAGAGGGCGAACTCGGCAGCGTGCTCGCCGCACTGTACGTGAGCCTCGCAGTCGTCGGCCTGGTCGTGCTGCTGCTCGGTGCCCGCCTGCTCGCCGAGCGAAGGGCCGCCGAGTTCGGCCTGGTCAGGGCCAGGGGAGCGGGCCGCTGGCAGCTCGCCGTTTACGCGGCGCGCGCAGCCGCGGTGATCGTGATCCCGGCCGCGCTGGCCGGCGCGCTGCTCGGGGCGGCGGTGACACCCGGCGGAGGTGAGCCGCTGGCCTGGTGGCTTGCCGCCCTCACGGCGGCGATCGCGCTGGTGGCGGTTCCCTGGCTCGCGGTTCGCAGGGCACCTTTCGCGGGCGGCGAGGCGGGAACGACCGGCGAGCGGGCTGACACCCCGCCGCCGCGCACGTCCCGCCTGCGGCGGGCCGTCTTCGACGCGGGCGCGGTCGCGGCCGCCGCTGGCGGCCTCGCGGTGCTCAGGCTTCAGTCAGTTCCGCCCGGCGGCACCGACTGGTACACGAGCACCGCGCCGGTGCTCGCCGCGATCCCGATGGCGGTCGTGGTCGTGCGGGCCTACCCGGTCGTGCTCAGGTGGCTGGCCAGGCTCTCTGGCCGGCGTGCCGGCGTGACCAGCTTCGTCGGCTTCGCCCGCGCCACGCGGGGCTCGGCCACGGCCGTCCTGCCCGTGTTCGCGCTCGTGCTCGCGCTCAGCGTGATCGCGTTCGGTGCCATGCTGCGCACGGCCGTGGTCACCGGTGACGTCGCTCAGTCCTGGCGAGCCGTCGGCGCCGATGCCGTCATCAACTCGGGAGGCTCGAACGACCCGGTCACGCCCGCCGCCCTCCGCGCGATCGAGGCCGTACCTGGGGTGCGCCGGGCGGCGGCGGTGGCGGTGGAGTCGGGTACGGCGGCTGACGGCAGCACGGTCGGCGTCGTGATCGTCACCCCGGCCAGCTACGACGCACTCATCGCGCAAACCCCGGTCAGGCACTTCCCCGCAGCGCCGCTGGCGTCGAGAGCGGGGAACCCCGGCGAGGTGGTTCCCGCGCTGGCGTCGAAGGGCGCTGCCACCGCGATCGGCGGCCAGTCGCTCCGTGTCAACGTGAGCCTCCTGCACATTCGCGTCATCGGTTCGGTGAAGTTCACCCCGGCCGTCCCTGAGGACGGCCCGTTCATCGTGGTGCCGAGGTGGGCCGTCGATCGCGCGATCCCCGCTGCCCGGCCGACGCCGAACCTGGTGCTTATCACAGGTCAGGTAGACGAGGCGAGACTGCGAGCCGTGACCGCCAAGTGGCTGCCAGGCGCGACCACGATCACGTTCCGTTCCTCTGTTCTTTCCGCGCTGACCGGTTCGACCTTGCTGCGCGGCGCTTACGCGACGTTCGCTGAAGGGGCCGCCGCTGCGGCCGCGTTCGGCGTGATCATCATGCTGATCATGCTGGCGCTCGGTGCCAGGCCGCGCGAGCTGACGCTGGCCAGGCTGTTCACGATGGGCCTGTCGCGCCGTCAGGCAGGGCGCCTCGTCGTGGCAGAGGCACTGCCTGCCATCCTGGCAGCGACGGCGGGCGGCGCGATCTGCGCGTGGGCGCTGGTGCCGCTGCTTCGCCCGAGCATCAACTTGTCGCCGTTTACCGGCACCGACGTTGCCGTGCCGCTGAGGGCGGATTACGTGGTGATCGCGGACCTTGCCGCCTGCCTCATCGTGCTGGCGCTCGGGACGCTGACCGCACAAGCCGCGGCGACCAGGCTGCGCGGGGTAGCCAGGGCGCTGCGAGTAGGCGAGTAGGGGGCACATGAGCCAGATAGAGGCCGCGGCGGGCATCGAGGAACTAGCGGCGGAGGCCGAGCGGGCCAGGCTTTCCTATGGCGACGACGCGCTCGTTGCCTGCGACCGGCTGGTGCGGATCTACCGGGCGGACGGCATCGAGGTACAGGCACTGCAAGGACTTGACCTGCTGATCAACGCCGGCGAGCTGACCGCCATGGTCGGTGCGTCAGGCAGCGGCAAGTCGACGCTGATGAACATCCTCGCCGGCCTTGACTCGCCGACCGCCGGCTCGGTCAAGGTGGCCGGCCATGACCTGGCCACCATGTCGGCCGCCGACCGGCTGCGGTACCGGCGACAGGTCGTCGGGTTCGTCTGGCAGCAGACCTCACGCAACCTGATGCCCTACCTGACCGCGATCCAGAACGTCACTCTGCCGATGCGGTTCAACGGGGTTCGCCGTAGCGCCAGGATCGCACGTGCCGCCGACCTGCTGCGCGCGCTCGGCGTCTGGCACTGCGCCGATCGCAGGCCAGATCAGATGTCGGGCGGCGAGCAGCAGCGGACCGCGATCGCGACCGCGCTCGCCAACGAGCCGAGGCTGCTGCTGGCCGATGAACCGACCGGCGAACTCGACAGCGCGACAGCAATGGACGTGTTCGCGGCCTTGCAGACGGCGAACTCAGAACTGGATGCCACGGTGCTCGTCGTGACACACGACCCAGCCGTGTCAAGCCAGGTCCGCCGCACGATCGCGATCGCCGACGGCCGGACGAGCACGGAGACCCTACGCCAGTCGGCCGCCGAGCACGCGGTCGAGTACGCGGTGCTCGACCGGGCAGGACGGCTTCAGCTTCCGCCCCGCATGACCGAGCCGCTCGGCATGCGCGACCGTGTCAGGCTAGAAGCCGAACCCGACCATATCGGCGTCTGGCCCGACGTGGAAGGAGGCAGGCAATGACTACGGCTCTGGTCGAGGTGCGCGGGGTAAGCCGCACGTTCGGTGTCGGCCATGTCGCCGTGCACGCGCTCAAGGACGTCTCGGTTACAGTTCCTGAAGGCCAGCTCACGGCCCTCGTAGGCCGGTCGGGCTCGGGCAAGACCACCTTGCTCAACGTGATCGGCGGCCTCGACCGGCCCACCGAGGGCAGCGTCCTGGTCGACGGGCAGGACGTGACCGCGATGAACGAACACGAGCGGATGCTATTCAGGCGCAACACCGTGGCCTTCATCTTCCAGTCGTTCGGCCTGATCCCGATCCTGTCCGCGGCCGAGAACGCCGGGGTGCCGCTGCGCATCGCGGGCGTTTCTGTAAGAGAGCGTGAGGAGCGGGTAAGGCTGATGCTTAGCCTGGTCGGCCTGGCGGATCACGCGAAGCAGCGGCCAGGTGAACTGTCAGGCGGCCAGCAGCAGCGGGTCGCTATCGCGCGGGCACTGGCCGGGCGGCCAAGGCTGCTGATCGCCGACGAGCCGACAGGCCAGCTCGACAGCCAGACCGGACGCCAGATCATGCGCCTGCTCCGTACGGTGGTCCGCTCTGAGGGGATAACTGCCCTGGTTGCCACTCATGACCCGGTTCTGATTGACCTCGCGGACAACACGATGCGGTTGGACGATGGCGTGCTCAGCGTGGGTGCAACGGTCTGACCCGCGTGATCGGCTAGCCTGCACGAGGGGTGCATGACATGCGGGTTAGCCGTCCCGCGCTCATCGCGGGGATTGCTTCTGGTGTTTGCTTGGTGATCCTGGTCGTGGTCTTTCTGACGCTCGGCCACGGTAAGCCAACGGCTGCCAGACGTACCGCGGCCACGCCGAGCGCGACCGGGCGACAGCTCTACTCTCCGTTCACTGGCGAGCCGGTCAGCAAGCTTGGCCCTGAGCTGATCTTCAAGATCGACAACGTCAGGCAGGCGCGGCCGCCGACGGGGCTGACCAAGGCCGACATCGTCTACCTGCTGCCGGTCGAGGGCGGGCTCTCGCGCATCTTCGCGGTGTTCTCCTCGCACATCCCGCCAGTCGTCGGGCCGGTCCGCAGTGCGCGGGCCGAGGACCTGCGGCTGCTACGCCAGTTCGGGCGGCCGGCTTTCGCGTTTTCCGGCGCACAGCCTGAGTTGCTGCCCGTGGTCGAGCATGCGCGCATCGTTGACCTGTACGACGGTCTCGTTGGCGGCTACTACCGCGACCTGAACCGCGTCGAGCCTTACAACCTTTACGCGAGAACCAGAACACTGCTTGCCGAGGCTCATGGCGAGAGCAAGGCGCATAACATCGGATTCGTCTTCGGGCCGGCGCCTTCAGGCGGCCAGGCGGTCAGGTCATACAGCGTCTCCTATCCGTCGGCCGCCTTCACCTTCAGATGGTCAGCCAGCAAGCACCGATGGCTGTCGTGGATGGACGGCAGTCCCGCGTACGCGGCAGAAGGCGGGCAACTCGGCGGTGCGACCGTGGTGATACAGAACGTGGTGGTCGGCGCGTCGCACTTCCGTGAGCTTGGCATCAAGCCGCCCTACGCCAATACGGTCGGCACCGGCACCGCCGTGGTCCTGCGGAACGGGCGCGAATACCGGGTCAGCTGGTCCAGGCCCCGCCCGGACGCCGGCACCACGTTCACCCAGTCAAACGGCAAGCCCATGCCGTTCGCGCGCGGCCAGGTCTGGGTGGTCTTCGCGTACGGCCCAGGCTCAACCGGCCAGCAAGGCTGATCCCGGCCCGGTAGCCCGGCCGGCTCGCCGACCGTTCAGCATCGCTGGCCACCCGTTGCTGTAAAAGGTCAGCGGCGAACCGCATCGTTGCCTACCTGACGTTGTAGGAGCAGCATCGTTGGCCCCGCGTTGCTGTTGGCCACGCGGCCCCAACAGCATCGCTGGCCCTCTGTTGTCGTACCGACCCCCCCCGAGCCCGAGCGGCAGCGGGGGGCGGCCCGGGGGCAGTAACCCGAGCCCGAGTGGCAGCGAGGGGCGGCCT
>Ga0335074_10007812_pt1 | contig 14841 bp, 11 predicted proteins | sample Lox_Sample_23_FD_206715 | JGI IMG/M metagenome (GOLD analysis project Ga0335074, IMG submission 206715) | Soil microbial communities from Loxahatchee National Wildlife Refuge, Florida, United States - Lox_Sample_2.3 | ecosystem: Environmental > Terrestrial > Soil > Wetlands | place: USA...
CATCCATCAGCAGGCCTTCGAGGGTCCGCTCCCCCGCCTTGTCGTGGGTGATCAGCTCGACGATGTCGTCGCACTCGGGTGTCGCGTACTCGGGATGCGAGCCGACGTCGAGGTAGAGCCGGGCGCCGTTCTTGAGGAAGACGTTGCTGCTGCGGCCCCACGAGACCACGCGGCGGAACAGGTAGCGGGCGACCTCGTCCGGCGAGAGACGGCGCTGACCGCGGAACGTGCAGGTGACGCCGTACTCGTTCTCGAGGCCGAAAATCCGCCGGTCCACGAGTTCAGACTATGGGCCCCCGCAGCGAATCTCCCGCAGGCAGCGCCTAACGGCGGACTCAGGACGACTGCAGCAGGGGCGCGACCTGGGCGTCGGTGAAGCGCCGGAACGTGCGTCGCGGCCGCGTTCGGTCCAGCACGGCCACCTCGAGCTGCTCGGCCGAGATGGTCCGGGTGGTCTCGGTGTCCGCCGCGCCGAGCGCGCGGACCGCCAACCGCAGGCCCTCGTCGAACGGGATGTCGTCGCGATGCCCTTCGCGCAGCGCGGCGCCGATCGTGTCCGCCGACCCACCCATGACGACGACGCCGTGCTCGTCGGCCACGCTGCCGTCGTAGGTAAGCCGGTAGAGCTGGTCCTCCTGCGCGGTCTCGCCGATCTCCGCCACGGTGATCTCGACCTCGAACGGCTTCTCGCCGCCGCTCGAAAAGATCGTTCCGAGAATCTGCGCGTAGGTGTTGGCGAGTGCCCGCCCGGTGACGTCCCGACGGTCGTAGGAGTAGCCCCGAAGGTCGCACATGCGTACGCCGGCGACGCGCAGGTTCTCGAACTCGTTGTACTTGCCAACCGCCGCGAAGGCGATCCGGTCGTAGATCTCCGAGATCTTGTGCAGTGCGGTGGAGGGGTTCTCCGCCACGAACAGGATGCCGTCGGCATAGCTCATCACGAGAACGGCGCGACCGCGGGCGATGCCTTTGCGGGCGTAGTCGGCCCGGTCCTTCATGATCTGCTCGGGTGAGACATACCCGAAGGGCATCGTCACGGCGGTCAGGCTGCCTTTCTCGTCGAGTCGGTCAGGTTAGCGGAGCGGAGCCGACGGGCCGCCCGGACTGGTCATCCGCTCGGCGACCACCTGCTCGGTGACGGCGGCGACCTCCTCCTCGCTCAGCTTGCGGAACCCGTCCGCCGACACCGCCGCGATCACCGGGTAGATCCGCCGCGTGAGGTCGGGTCCACCGGTTGCGCTGTCGTCGTCCGCGGCGTCGTACAACGCGTGTACGGAGGCGAGCACGGCGTCGCTTTCCACGAAGTCGTCGCGGTAGAGCTTCTTCAGGGAACCGCGCGCGAACACACTGCCGGACCCGACGGAGTGGAAGCTGTGCTCCTCGTAACGGCCGCCGGTCATGTCATACGAGAAGATCCGGCCGGCCTGCGTCGGCGAGTCCGCTTCCAGGTCGTAGCCGGCGAACAGCGGCACGGCACCCAGTCCTTGCATCGCCATCGGAAGGTTGTTGCGGATCAGCAGCGCGAGCCGGTTGGCCTTGCCCTCCAGGCTGAGGGTGACCCCTTCGATCTTCTCGTAGTGCTCGAGCTCGACCTGGAACAACCGGACCATCTCGACCGCGACGCCAGCAGTGCCGGCGATGCCGACGGCGGAGAACTCGTCGCCCTGGAAGACCTTCTCGATGTCGCGCTGGGCGATCATGCTGCCCATCGTGGCTCGGCGGTCACCGGCGAGGATGACGCCAGCGGTGTGCGTCACGGCGACGATCGTCGTTCCATGCGGCGCCTCGATCGGCGTGCTCCCGTGTCCGGCGACGGCGCGCTGTCCGGGCAGCAGCTCGGGCGCATGCTGGGCCAGGAAGTCGCTGAACGAGCTGCCCGGCGCGAAGAAGGCCGGCGGCAGGGTGGCGTGGTCAGGAGTCTGCACGGCGCCAGCCTGCCACGACTCGGAGCGGATCGTGCGCCAGGGTTCGCGACGAGCCGAAACGGCTACGCCGTTCGCGGCTTAGCCCACGCCATGTCCGGCAGTGGCTTGGCCGCACGAACCAGCACCGACAAGCGGCCCTCGATCCCGGATGGCCGGTCGGCCTCAGGATCGAGGTAGGCGATCAGGCCGCGCAACACCCTGAGGCTGTCGCGAACGTTGCCGAGCGCCTGATTGCAGTTGAAGCAGAGCAACCCACGGACGGTGCCGGTCTTGTGGTCGTGATCGACATGCTCGGGATCGGCCTTCCCGCACACGGCACACTTCCCGTCCTGCGCGGCGAGCATTCGATCGACGTCGACCTGCCCGATCCCGTATCGCCGCTGCAGGTGGTACTCACGCCCACCGCCGTACAGCCGCTCACGGGTCTCGCGGGAGCGAGCGTTGTGGCAGACCTTGCAGTACTGGGCGCGACCCCTTGGCTCGTTGCGGTTGCGGCAGAAGTCCTCGAGCGGCTTGGCCTGCTCGCAGTCTCTGCACCACTTGTAGCCCTCCGGTACGAGGACGGGCTCTCGCACCACCTTGCCCGCCTTGCCCTGGCGAACGCGATAGGAGGCCTTGCTTCGTGCCCGCATGCACTCGCGGCAATAACTCCCCCGGCCGTCTTTACGCCTGCTCGCGCGTGGAAACTCCTGCAGCGGCTTGTCCTGCCGACAATCCAGGCAGACCTTCATGTTCCCCCCGATCTGGCCTTACTTTGAAACGGACAAAAGGGTCACTGGCCTCCTTTCTGCACGTATGAGCGCACGAACTCCTCTGCGTTCGCTTCTAGGACATTGTCGATTTCGTCCAGGATGTCGTCGACGTCGTCGCTGAGCGCCTCGTGTCGTTCCTGCAGGTCGGAGGTGGACGCGTCCTCGACCTCTTCCGCCTCGCTGGTGCGCTTGGTCGCGCGCTGCTGGCCGCCGTCGTCACGGGTCGCCATGGGAGCACCTCCGGGTCGATCTGCCGATCGCGATGCCTTGACGGTACCTGCAGGGTGGGACGCGCCGGGGTCAGCGCGCGCTGGTGATCTCGTCGACCAGTGCGGCGGCGGTGGCGCTGCGCTCGAGCAGCGCGTCGACGTGCGCCTTGGTGCCCCGCAGCGGCTCGAGCATCGGCACCCGCTGGAGTGACTCCCGCCCGACGTCGAAGATCACCGAGTCCCACGACGCGGCGGCGACATCGGCGGCGAACTTCGCCAGGCAACGGCCGCGGAAGTACGCCCGCGTGTCGACCGGCGGCTCGGTGACCGCACGCGCGATCTCGGCGTCGCTGACCACCCGCTCCATCCGCCCGCGCGCGACCAGCCGGTTGTACAACCCCTTCTCGGGTCGTACGTCGCTGTACTGCAGGTCGACCAGCTGCAGCTTCGGCGCGTCCCAGTCGAGGCCTTCCCGGTCGCGGTAGCCCTGCAGCAGCGACAGCTTGGCGACCCAGTCGAGCTCGCCGGCGAGCAGCATCGGGTCGTCGGCCAACCGCACCAGGACCCGCTCCCAGCGCGACAGCACGTCGAGGGTCTGCTCGTCGGCGTCCGCGCCGAGCCGGTCCTCGACGTACTTGCGGGCCTGCTCGAGGAACTCGGACTGCACCTGGAGCGCCGTGAGGGTGCGCCCGTCGCGCATGGTGATCGTGTGCCGAAGCGTCGGGTCGTGCGAGATCGCGCGAAGTGCTGCGACCGGCGCGTCGATCGTCAGATCGACGTCGTTCTCGCTGAACCAGCGGTCCTCGATCATCGACAGGACGAGCGAGGTGGTTCCGAGCTTCAGGTACGTCGACACTTCGCTCAGGTTGGCGTCACCGATGATCACGTGCAGCCGGCGGTAGCGCTCGGGATCGGCATGCGGCTCGTCGCGAGTGTTGATGATCGGCCGCTTCAACGTCGTCTCGAGCCCGACTTCGACCTCGAAGAAGTCCGCGCGTTGCGAGATCTGGAACCCGTGCTGATGGCCGTCCTGGCCGATGCCGACGCGTCCCGCGCCGCACACGACCTGGCGGGTCACGAAGAACGGCGTGAGGTAGCGAACGATGTCGCCGAACGGCGTCTGCCGGCGCATCAGGTAGTTCTCATGCGAGCCGTACGACGCGCCTTTGTTGTCGGTGTTGTTCTTGTAGAGCTGGATCTGGCCGGCGCCGGGAATCTGCGCGGCGTACTCGGACGCCGCCAGCATCACGAGCTCGCCCGCCTTGTCCCAGATCACGCCGTCGCGTGGATTCGTGACCTCGGGGCCGGAGAACTCCGGGTGCGCATGGTCGACATACAGGCGAGCGCCGTTGGTCAGGATGACGTTGGCCAGTCCGACCTCGTCATCGGGAAGCACATCGGCGGTGTCCGCCATGGTCGGGCCGACGTCGAAGCCGCGCGCATCGCGAAGCGGCGACTCCTCCTCGAAGTCCCAGCGCGGGCTCCGGTCGCGCGGCGAGCCGGTCGTCGCATTGAGATACGCGTTCACGATCTGGCTCGACGCCAGCATGTGGTTGGCCGCCGACTGGCCCGGCACCGAGATCCCGTACTCGGTCTCCGTGCCCATGACCCGGCGAACCGTCATGACTCCAGCCTAAGCGGCGATCCGAGTTGCAGCACGCAAGCGGGCCGCCCGCGTTACAGGTATTGACCGGTGTTGGCGACCGTGTCGATCGATCGGCCGGACTCGTCGCCCTGCTTGCCGGTGATCAGAGTACGGATGTAGACGATCCGCTCGCCCTTCTTGCCGGAGATGCGGGCCCAGTCGTCGGGGTTCGTGGTGTTCGGGAGGTCTTCGTTCTCCTTGAACTCATCCACGCAGGCCGAGAGCAGGTGGCCGACCCGAATGCCCTTCTGCCCGGTTGACAGGAAGTCCTTGATCGCCATCTTCTTGGCGCGCGCGACGATGTTCTCGATCATCGCTCCCGAGTTGAAGTCCTTGAAGTACAGGACTTCCTTGTCGCCGTTGGCGTAGGTGACCTCGAGGAAGCGGTTGTCCTCACTCTCGGTGTACATCCGCTCGACCGTGCGCTGCACCATGGCGCCGATCGTCGCCTCGGACGAGCCACCGTGCTCGGCCAGGTCGTCGGCGTGCAACGGGAGTTCGGCGACGACGTACTTGGAGAAGATGTCGCGCGCGGCCTCCGCGTCCGGCCGCTCGATCTTGATCTTCACGTCGAGCCGGCCGGGCCGCAGGATCGCGGGGTCGATCATGTCCTCGCGGTTGGACGCGCCGATCACGATGACGTTCTCGAGGCCTTCGACACCGTCGATCTCGGACAGCAGCTGCGGCACGATCGTGTTCTCGACATCGGAGGAGACACCGGAGCCTCGGGTCCGGAAGATCGAGTCCATCTCGTCGAAGAACACGATGACCGGCGTGCCTTCGCTCGCCTTCTCGCGGGCGCGCTGGAAGACCAGCCGGATGTGACGCTCGGTCTCACCGACGTACTTGTTCAGCAGCTCGGGGCCTTTGATGTTGAGGAAGTACGACCGGCCTTCACCCTTGCCGGCCGCCGCGACCTGCTTCGCAAGGGAGTTGGCCACCGCTTTGGCGATCAACGTCTTGCCACAGCCGGGTGGCCCGTACAGCAGGATGCCCTTGGGCGGCCGCAGCTGGTGCTCGACGAAGAGATCCTTGTGCAGGAACGGAAGCTCGACCGCGTCACGAATCTGTTCGATCTGCTCGGCGAGCCCGCCGATGTTCTCGTAGTCGATGTCGGGGACCTCTTCGAGGACCAGCTCTTCGACCTCGGACTTGGGGATGCGCTCGTAGGCATACCCGGACCGCGGTTCCACGAGCAGCGAGTCACCCGCCCGCAACGGGCTGTCGAGCAGCGTGTCCGCGAGCATCACGACCCGCTCGTCGTCGGTGTGCCCGATCACCAGCGCGCGGTCGCCGCCCTCGAGGATCTCCTTGAGCATGACGACGTCGCCGAGCCGCTCGAAGCTCATCGCCTCGACGATGTTGAGCGCTTCGTTGAGCATGACTTCCTGGCCGCGGCGGAGCTCGTCGGCGTCGATCGACGGTGACACCGACACCCGCAGCTTGCGGCCACCGGTGAAGATGTCGACGGTGCCGTCCTCGTGCGCGCCGATGTAGTAGCCGTAGCCGGACGGTGGTTGGGCCAGCCGGTCGACCTCTTCCTTGAGCGCGATGATCTGCTCGCGCGCTTCCTTGAGCGTGGCGACCAGGCGGTCGTTCTGGCTGCTGACACCCGCGAGGCTGGCCTGTGCCTCGGACAGCCGCTCCTCGAGGCTGCGGAGGTGGCGTGGCGAGTCCGCGAGTCGACGGCGCAAGGTACCGACTTCCTCTTCGAGGAAGTTCACCTGGTTGCTGAGGTCCTGCGCTTCCTTCTCGAGACGGGCGGCGCGTGCCTCAGCATCCTCGTGCGGCACATACACCTCCTCGGCCGATTCGGGTCGGTCATTGAGTGAGCCTATAGCGGCTTATGCTCACGAGACAGGACATTGTGCGCCTACTCGCCGTCCGCGTGTGCGCCCTTCGCCGGCCGGCGCCGCCGCGGCGGCGCCACGACTCCGGGCGCCAGCCGGCGCGCCGTGACGAGGAAACCGGTGTGCCCGATCATCCGGTGTTCCGGGCGTACCGCCAGTCCGTCGACGTGCCAGCCACGCACCATCGACTCCCAGGAGGCCGGCTCGGCGAAGCCCCCGTGCGCCCGGATCGCCTCGACGATCCTGGACAGCTGCGTGACGGTGGCGACGTAGCCGCACAGCACGCCACCCGCCCGTAGCGCCCGAGCCGCGACATCGAGCACCTCCCAGGGCGCGAGCATGTCGAGGACCACCCGATCTGCCTCATCCTCCACCTCAGCGTCGGCCAGATCACCGACCTCGAGCCGCCAGGTAGTGGGCAGGACGCCGAAGAACCGCTCCACGTTTGCGTGGGCAACCGCTGCGAACTCGGCCCGTCGTTCGTAGGACGTCACCGATCCCTCTGCGCCGACCGCACGCAACAAGCTGCAGGACAGCGCGCCCGACCCTGCGCCCGCCTCGATCACCCGCGCGCCGGGGAAGATGTCCGCCAACCCGACGATCTGCGCCGCGTCTTTCGGATAGATCACGGTGGCCCCGCGCGGCATCGACAGCACGTAGTCGGCCAGCAGCGGGCGGAGCGCGAGGTACGGCGTACCGCCCGTCGATGTCACCACGCTTCCCTCGGGCGCGCCGATCAGGTCGTCGTGGTGGATCTGCCCACGATGGGTGTGGAAGTCCTTGCCGGCCACCAGCTCGACCGTGTGCATGCGGCCCTTGGGATCGGTGAGCTGGACCAGGTCGCCGACCGCGAACGGCCCTCGGCCGCGACCGGGCGTCGTCGTCACCCTGACGTGTCTAGCGGATGCCGGCGGCCCGCAGCGCTGCGACCAGGTCGGCTCGCGCGAGCACGCCGCGAAGCAGGCCGTCGGAGTCAGCGACCAGATACTCCGTCGCCGGTGTGCGCTGGATCGCGGTCATCAGGTCCTCGCCACCGAGGTTTGCCGAGAGCACGAGGCCGGCCTCGACCGGGCGGGCCAGGTCGCTGACCGTCATCCACGGCTGGCGCTCGACCGGCGTCGCCTGGACCGCCGCCTCGGAGACGATGCCCGCCCAGCGGTCCCGGCCGTCGACAACGACCAAGGCGCGCGCACCGATGTCACGGGCCCGCCGGACCGCCTCGGCCAGCGGAAGCTGCGCCTCGACGGTGAGTGCCGGCCGGACGAACTTGCTTACCGAGAGCGTGGGGACCGCGGCCCCGACCCGCGCCTGGGCGATCGAGATCGAAGCGTTCGACCAGACGAAGACGGCGATGAAGCAGAGGTACAGCGCGCCGAAGGTCGAGTCGCTCGCGAAGACGCTCGGAGCGACGAAGCCGACGACGCCGAGCGCGAGTGCGACGCCGCGTCCGATCCATCCGGCGATGAGCAGCGCCCGGAGCTTGTCGCCCGTGAGGTGCCAGATCGCGGCACGCAGCATCTGGCCGCCGTCCAGCGGAAGCCCGGGCAGCAGGTTGAAAGCAGCGACCAGACCGTTGATCCACGCCACGGACCACGCAAGCACCCAGCCGACGGAGTCCGTCGCGAACCGCGCACCGACCACGGCGCCGATCCCGGCCAGGAACACCGAGGTCATCGGGCCGGCGGCCGCAATCACGAAGGCCCGGCCCGGGGTCTGTGGCTCGTCGAGCACCTCCGACTGCGCGCCGAGCAGCTGCAGCACGACCCGTCCGACCTTCAGGTTGAGGGTCTTCGCGACGATGACGTGGCTCGCCTCGTGCGCCAGAACGGCGCCGTAGATCAGCAGGATCAGGCCGAGCGCGGCGACCACGCTGCCGGTGGTGCTCAGTCCCTTGATGTGCTGGCGAAGCCCGGCGGGGACGATCAGCATGCCTGCGATGACCAGCAGGACCCAGGCCGGCGACACCACCAGCGGTACGCCGAAGATCCGCCCCGCGGGTATGCCGCCGACCCACCCGGTCGACGGCGTGGGTGTCTGCGCCGGATCCTTGGCGTCCGGGTCCGGCGACGCGCTGCCCGAAGGCGCTGCGGCCACGGTTTCATGGTAGGCGCGTCGGCTGACGAAAACCTGTGCGTGGCGGCCGCCGGATGTCGGAGCCGTGTTCTACCGTCGGCCCATGTCCACCGTCGACCTGGCCGCACCGGAGGTTGGTCCGACGGTTGAGGAGCCGGCCTGGTCGCTCTCGCCGTCGCGCGCCCTCGACTTCAAGAACTGCGCGCTGCTCTACCGCTTCCGTGTCATCGACAAGCTCCCGGAGCCACCGAGCATCGATGCCGCTCGCGGCACGGTGATCCATGCGGTGCTGGAGAAGCTGTTCGACCTGGCCGCCGAGCAGCGCACCATTCATGCCGCACTCGAGCTGACCGAGCCGCAGTGGCGGGAGCTGCTCGCCGACGACGAGGAGCTGGCCGCGCTCGTTGCCGAGGCCCCGGGCGGGCTCCCTGCACTGCTGCAGTCGACCGGTGAGCTGCTCGACAGCTACTTCGCGCTGGAAGACCCCCGCCGGCTGGAGCCGGCCGAGCGGGAGGTTCTGGTCGAGATGGCCCTGCCGTCCGGGGTGCACCTCAAAGGCTTCGTCGACCGGCTGGACCGATCCGCGGCCGGAGACCTTCGGGTCGTCGACTACAAGAGCGGCAAGTCGCCGCACGAGGCCTATGAGGGCAAGGCGCTGTTCCAGCTCCGGTTCTACGCGCTGGTCCTCTGGCGGTCGACCGGCGTGCTGCCCCGGCTGCTACGGCTGTACTACCTCAGCGACCGCGAGATCCTCGACTACGCCCCGGACGCGGCCGACCTCGAGGCCCTGGAGCGACAGGTCGAAGCGATCGCCGCCGCCATCGTGCGGGCGCGGGAGACCGGCGACTGGCGGTACAAGCAGAGCAAGCTGTGCGACTGGTGCGCGCACCAGGCGATCTGTCCGGCGTTCGGCGGCACGCCGCCGCCACTCCCCGAGCAGGTGGAGCTTCCCGACGCGGTGGATCGCTAGCCGAGCACCGCTTCGCAAAAGGCCAGCATGTCGGCGCGGGCGGCGATCTGCTTGTGCACCGGGAGCCCGTGGCCGTGGCCGCCCGCGGTCTCGACGCGGATCAACACCGGAGCCGGCCCGCCCTGGGCATCCTGCAGCGCGGCAGCGAACTTGAACGAGTGCCCGGGCACCACCCGGTCGTCATGATCGGCGGTCATCACCAAGGTCGGCGGGTATCCGGCGCCGGCCCGGATCGCGTGCAGCGGCGAGTACGCGCGGACCCAGCGGTACTGCTCCGGGTCGTCGGGATCGCCGAAGTCACCGATCCAGGCCCAGCCGATGGTGAACTTCGCGAACCGCAACATGTCGAGCACGCCCACCTCGGGTACGGCGGCACCCACCAGCTCGGGATGCTGGGTGAGCACGGCGCCGACCAGCAGCCCGCCGTTCGACCCGCCGTTGATCACGATCCGGCCCGGCCGCGACCAGCCGGAGGACGCCAGCCAGCGGGCGCAGCCGGCGAAGTCGTCGAACACGTTCTGCTTGTGCGCGAGCCGGCCGGCGTCGTACCAGTCCTTGCCGAACTCTCCGCCGCCGCGCAGGTTCGCTACCGCGAGCAGGCCGCCGCGTTCGACCCAGACGAACCAGCCGGCGTTGAACGTCGGCGTGAGCGGGATGTCGAAGCCGCCATAGCCGTAGAGCATCGCGGGCACGTCTCCGGAGGGCTCGAGGCCGGCCCGCCGGACGAGGAACATCGGCACCTCGGTGCCGTCGGTCGACCGCGCGCTCGCGCGCTCGACCACGACCTGCGCACCATCCTTGTCGATCGAACCGTTGCGAATGACCCGAACGCCGCCGGTCGTGACGTCGCAGGCAAGGACGGAACCCGGATCGGTGAACGAACTGACGCCGATGTGGAGCTGGTCGAGGTCGTTGTCCGCGGCGAGCTCGGTCACGGTGACGAAGGGCGGCAGATCGACGTCACGTTCGTGCTGCCCGCCGGCCGACCAGACCTGTAGCCGGGAGCTCGCGTCCCGCAGCACGTGCGCGACGAACCGCCCGCCCGCCCTGACCACGTCGACGATGACGTCCGGACCCTCCGGGATGACCTCGCGCCAGCGCGCGGGGTCCGGGTCGTCGAGGTCAATCGCGACCAACCGCTTGGTCGGCGCGTCCGCGTCGGTTAGTACATAGAAGATCGCGCCGTCGCTGCCGACGACGCGAGCATCGTTGTCCGGTTCGGGCAACAGGTCGCGAATCCGCGCATCGGGATCCGTGAGGTCGAGAACGCGGATGATCGCCTCGCGATCGGTGCCGCGAGTGATCACGATCAACAGCCACCGGCCGTCGGCGGTGACCCAGGGATCCGGTTCCCAGTGCGGGTCGTCGTTGACGAAGATCAGCTCGTCCGTGGACTGCGCCGTCCCCACCCGGTGCAGCATCAGCCGGCGGCCCTGGTTGGTGGCGAGAAACTCCTGACCCTCCACCGGGGCGTCCAGCGAGGTATAGAAGAACCCGGACGCGTCCGGCAGCCAGCAGGCGCCACAGAACTTCGACCATTCGACGACGTCGTCCAGGTCAGTCGCGGTGGCCACGTCGCGGACTCGCCAGGTCTGCCAGTCGGATCCCGCGCTGCTCAGGCAGTAGACCACCCGCCCGCCGTCGAGGCTGACGTTCCAGACCGAGATCGCCACGGTGCCATCGGCGGACAGCGGGTTCGGATCGATCAGCACGGTTCCTTCACCCGTCGGATCATCAGCAACCCGAAGGACCGGCTGATCGGTGCCGGCATCGTGCCGGGTGAAGAACCAGCGCCGGGCGTGGTGGTAGGGCGCGGTGTAGTGCGTGTGCTCCCACACCCGCGCCAGCTGGTCGCTGATCTCGGCCCGGCTCGCGAGCGGGGCGAGGAACTCCGAGGTGACGGCGTTCTGGGCGGCAACCCACTCGGCCGTGTCCGTCGCGTAGGTGTCCTCCAGCCAGCGATAGGGATCGGGCACCTTCTCGCCGTGCCAGTCGTCGACGACGTCGTCACGACGAGTGATCGGGAGCTCGGGCGGGCCGGCGGCGCTCACCAGGTCAACCAACCAGACCGGGTCGATGTTCGGCCAGTTGCATCTCCGCGATCGTCCAGAGCTTCTCGGAGTCGACGAGCAGCCCGTCCATGTCGAACAGCACTGCAGCCGCGCGCGACGTCCGCGTCATCGGGCGTTGAAGTACTTCGCCTCGGGATGGTGCACGACGATCGCATCCGTGGCCTGCTCGGGAACGAGCTGGAACTCCTCGCTCAGGCTGACACCGATGCGCTCCGGCTCGAGCAGCTCCACGACCTTCGCCCGGTCCTCGAGGTTCGGACAGGCGGGGTAGCCGAAGGAGTACCGCGAGCCGCGGTAGGCCTGGTGCGCCAGCACCTCTGAGACCTCCGGCGACGTCTCCTCGGCGAACCCCAGCTCGTCGCGAATCCGTGCATGCCAGTACTCGGCGAGCGCCTCGGTCAGCTGCACCGACAGGCCGTGCAGCTCGAGGTAGTCGCGATAGGCATCGGCGGCGAAGAGCTCGGCGGTCACCTCGCTGATCCGCGCGCCAACGGTGACGAGCTGGAACGCGACCACATCGATATCACCGGTCTCCTCCGGGCGGAAGAAGTCAGCGAGGCAGAGGAACCGGTCGCGCCGCTGCCGCGGGAAGGTGAACCGGGTGCGTTCGGAGCCGTCCTCACGAAGCACGATCAGGTCGTCGCCCTTGGACACGCAAGGGAAGTAGCCATAGACCACGCCCGACTCGAGCCACTGCTCGGCCTGCATCCGCTCCAGCCATGCCCGCAGCCGCGGGCGGCCGTCGGTCTCGACCAGCTCGTCGTACGACGGACCGTCCCCTCGCGTCGGCTTCAACCCCCACTGCCCGAGGAAGGTGGCGCGCTCATCGAGCAGGGCCGCGTAGTCCGCGAGCGGGATGCCCTTGACCACGCGGCTGCCCCAGAACGGCGGAGTCGGCACCGCATTGTCGAGCGCAACGTCGGATCGAGCCGGCAGCACGGGCGCCGTCGATGTGCTCGCGCTCGGCCGCGCCGCAACCCGACGGGCGCGCGGCTCGGGCAGCGTTGCCCCGGGATCGCCCCGCTTGACCGCCATCACCGCATCCATCAGGCGCAGGCCCTCGAACGCATCCCTGGCGTAGCGCACCTCTCCGACGTACATCTGCGCGAGATCGACCTCGACATAGGCACGCGTGAGTGCGGCGCCACCGAGCAGCACCGGCCAGCGCGCGCCGACGCCGCGAGAGTTCATCTCCTCGAGGTTCTCCTTCATGACCACGGTGCTCTTCACCAGCAGACCACTCATGCCGATCGCGTCGGCACGATGCTCGCGTGCGGCATCGAGGATCGCCGAGATGGGCTGTTTGATGCCGAGGTTCACGACGTTATAGCCGTTGTTGCTCAAGATGATGTCGACGAGGTTCTTACCGATGTCGTGGACGTCACCGCGCACCGTCGCGAGCACGATCGTGCCCTTGCCGGCCTCGTCGCTCTTGTCCATGTGCGGCTCGAGGTATCCGACCGCGGCCTTCATGACCTCGGCGGACTGCAACACGAACGGCAGCTGCATCTGGCCCGAGCCGAACAGCTCGCCGACGACCCGCATGCCTTCGAGCAGGTAGTCGTTGATGATGTCGAGCGGGGCCGTGCCACCGGCCATGGCGGCGTCGAGGTCGGCCTCGAGGCCGTTGCGCTCGCCGTCGATGATCCGGCGGGACAGCCGCTCCCGAAGCGGCAGCGCCGCCAGCTCGTCGGCCCGCGACTGCCGCGCGCTCGCCGCATCGACTCCCTCGAACAGCTCGAGGAAACGGGTCAGCGGGTCATACGCGGGAGTCTGCTCGCTCGCCGGCCGCCGCCGGTCATACACGAGGTCGAGCGCGACCTCGCGCTGCTCGTCCGGAATCCGGGCCACTGGGAGAATCTTCGAAGCATGCACGATCGCCGAGTCCAACCCCGCCTTCGTGCACTCGTGCAGGAACACGGAGTTCAGCACCTGGCGGGCGGCGGGGTTGAGACCGAACGACACGTTCGATACGCCGAGCGTCGTCTGCACATCCGGGTAGCGCCGTTTCAGCTCACGGATCGCGTTGATCGTCTCGATGCCGTCCCGGCGGGTCTCCTCCTGCCCGGTCGCGATCGGGAGGGTCAGGCAGTCGACCAAGATGTCGCCGATCGCGAGACCCCAGTTCGCCGTCAGGTCATCGATCAGCCGGGTGGCGACCCTCAGCTTCCAGTCCGTCGTCCGTGCCTGGCCGGTTTCGTCGATCGTGAGCGCTACGACGGCCGCGCCATGCTCGCGAACGATCGGCATGACCCGCGCGATCCGTGAGTCGGGGCCGTCGCCGTCCTCGTAGTTGACCGAGTTGACGACGCTGCGACCGCCGAGGCACTCGAGACCGGCTTCCAGAACGGCGGGTTCGGTCGAGTCCAGCATCAGCGGCAGCGTGGAGGCGGTGGCAAACCGGAACGCGACCTCTCGCATGTCCTGGGCGCCGTCGCGACCGACGTAGTCGATGCAGACGTCCAGCAGGTGCGCCCCGTCCCGGGTCTGCTCGCGCGCGATCTCGACGCAGCTCTCCCATTCTCCAGCCAGCATCGCCTCGCGAAAAGCCTTGGAGCCATTGGTGTTCGTGCGTTCGCCGATCGTGAGGTACGTCGTGTCCTGCCGGAAGGGCACCGCTTGGTAGAGGCTCGCCGCACCGCGCTCGGTGCGCGGCCGTCGCGCCGTGACCTCACGGCCACCCACGCGGTCGACCACCTGCCGGATGTGCTCGGGCGTCGTCCCGCAGCAGCCGCCCACGAGCGACATCCCGAACTCGCGGGTGAAGCCGTCGTGCGCATCTGCCAGCTGGGCCGGGGTGAGCGGGTAGCGGGCGCCGGTCGAGGTCAGCTCCGGCAGGCCGGCGTTCGGCATGCAGGACAACCCGACCCGTGCCTGCCTCGCGAGATAGCGCAGGTGCTCGCTCATCTCGGCCGGACCGGTTGCGCAGTTCAACCCGATCAGGTCGACCTCGAGCGGCTCCAGCGCGGTCAGCGCGGCACCGATCTCGCTGCCGAGCAACATCGTGCCGGTGGTCTCGACCGTCACCTGCACGAACAGCGGAAGCTTCTGACCGTTCGTCCGGAACGCCCGCCGCGCGCCGTTGACGGCTGCCTTCGCCTGCAGCAGGTCCTGGCAGGTCTCGACGAGTACGGCGTCGACGCCGCCGCGCACCATGCCGTCGACCTGCTCCTGGTAAGCGTCGCGCAGCGCGGCGTACGTCACGTGGCCGAGGGTCGGCAGTTTCGTGCCGGGACCCACCGAGCCGATGACCCAGCGTGGATGATCTGCGGTGGACCAACCATCGGCGACCTCGCGGGCCAGGCGGGCGCCGGCCTCCGCCAGCGGCCCGATCCGGTCCGCGAT
>Ga0335074_10007813_pt1 | contig 14840 bp, 11 predicted proteins | sample Lox_Sample_23_FD_206715 | JGI IMG/M metagenome (GOLD analysis project Ga0335074, IMG submission 206715) | Soil microbial communities from Loxahatchee National Wildlife Refuge, Florida, United States - Lox_Sample_2.3 | ecosystem: Environmental > Terrestrial > Soil > Wetlands | place: USA...
CGACGGCATGCTGGCAAGCAGTCGCGATACGGGCGCCGGGGTTGCGACGGACTCGGTCGTGTACGGCATTGGCCAGTCCAGCAGCCAGGGCACGATCAGCGCGGCGGTGACAACGACGGCGCTGCCGACAGCCATGGCGGTGCGGGCGCGGCGCGCGGCAGCCGGCCGGGCGGAGTCTGCTTCGCGGCTTCGCCAGATCCAGTCGACCAGCAGGGCAGCTGAGACGGCAACCGCGAAGACAGCGATCGCCGAGAAGTTCTGCGGCGTGGCCTGGTCGAGCACCGGGATGTTCTTCACCAGGTTCCAGATCGAGGGCAGCCACGACAGCAGGCCGTGGACGCCAGCCAGATGTCCGTAAGCGCCCAGCGAGGCCCAGGCCGCTGCGGCCAGGATGACCAGGCACAACCGGGACAATGGCCGCCGGACGAAGATCGCGGCCGCGATCGCCACCAGGATCGCGGCGATCCCCAGGTACCCCGGGCTGAGGCCAGACGGTCCCAGGTAGCCGCCGAAGGGCAGGCGCGCGACGGAGCCCTGTGGCTCGGCGATCGGGAACAGGATCCGGTTCAGGCCGTTGGCGCTCACCGTCGCCCAGTCGGACCCGGTGATGTGATCGGGCCCGGCGATGGCGAAGTGGACCGGATACGCCAGCAGCGCTCCCCCGGTGACCGCCGCCAGGGCGAGACCGCGCAGCGCGAACGGCAGCTTCTGGCGCAGCAGATCGCGGCGGGCTACGGCGGCGCAGATCAGCGCCAGGACGGCCGACCCGGCAACCGTGAGGGTGACCATCGTGAGGATCTCGGAGCCGATAAAGAACTGAACACCTGCCAGCACCCCAAGCAGCAGGCCCCACTTCCACCACTTGCCGCGCTGGCTCACGATCAGCTCGTAAGCGCACAGGAAGATCAGCGGCACCAGCGCCAGGAACGTGACCTGCAGGTGCGCGAGCGTCTGGTTGCGCTGGACGAAGGGCGAGAAGCCGAAGAGCAGACCGGCCAGAAACGCGGCAGGCCGCCACACGCCGAGTCCGCGCCGCAGGCAGCCATAGGCGGAAATCGCTGACAGCGCGGGGGCCGCGGTCAGCGCCACGTTCAGCGTGGCAACCGGGCCGAACAACCAGGTGACGGGCGCGAGCACCACGCCGAGCGCCAGGACACTGGTGTTGTCCAGCAGGTTCATGCCGCCGGGCACCTGGTCCCGCGTCTCCAGGAACAGGCTGTGGCCGTGCCGGATCGCGTACGCAGGCCACTCCAGGAACCAGACGAACGACGAGGGATCGCCCATGCTGGCTGTCATCGTGGAGTCAGGGTGGCCGCCCGCCCAGACGTGCCACCACGTCACGACAGCGAGCAGCAGGTACACGGCCAGTGCCAGCGCCCACCCCGGCACGCGGCCGACCACGGACAGCGGCATAGCCAGGCTGGCCGGCCGCCACGACGTCGTCGTTGCCGGCACCGCAGCCGGGGATGTCCCCGTCGTTGCGACGCCTGGCGTTATCGCCCGCGCCGGCCCGTCCGGACTGGCAAGGGGTGATCGGTCCACGTTGTTGGCTCCACGAGCTCTCGTGACTGTGACGCTCGCCACGTCCGAGGCGAGCGTGCTGTGACCTTCTTATACCGAAGCAAATGACTACTCTGGCACACCCGTGACGGCGCCGTGCTGCGAATCTCCAGGCCCGTCACGTAGAGTAGTCGATTACGCTTAGTAACTAAGGACGGGTAACTGACGTCACGCACCTGCAGGTAACTGAGGACAGGCGCAGAACCGGCTCAACTCATCCGTCGGCGCTCCCGGGATGATGGGCGGATGATCGAGCTGATCCTGCGCAACGCCCGGCTGGCCGGTACCGCAAGCCTGACCAGTCTTGGCGTCGCCGCCGGCGTGCTGGTGGCGGTCGACGACACCAGCACTGCAGCCGAGACACTCGACCTCGCCGGGCGCCTGGTCACGCCGCCGCTGGTCGAGCCGCACATCCACCTCGATGCCGTGCTGACCGTGGGCCAGCCCCGGCCGAACGTCTCCGGCTCGCTGTTCGAGGGCATAGCAGTCTGGGCCGAGCGGGTCGCCGAGCTGACCTACTCAGACGTCCAGTCGCGCGTCCGCCAGGTGCTGCGCTGGCAGCTGGCCTGCGGCGTCCAGCACGTCCGCAGTCACGTGGACGTCTGCGATCCGGAGCTCACCGCGCTCCGCGCACTTGTCGACCTCCGCGAGGAAGTCCGCGGCATCATCGACCTGCAGCTCGTGGCGTTCCCGCAGCAGGGCATCCTCGGCTTCGACGGCGGGACTGAGCTGATGCGCAAGGCGGTCGAGCTTGGTGCGGACGTCGTCGGCGGCATCCCGCACTACGAGCTCACCCGCGAGGACGGCGTCGAGTCGGTCCGGTTTGTGATGGGCCTCGCCGACGAGCACGGCCTCCGCGTCGACATCCACTGCGACGAGACCGACGACGACCACTCCCGGTTCGTCGAAGTGATGGCTGCCGAGACCATCAGGCGCGGCATGACCGGCCGGGTGACCGCCAGCCATACCACTGCTATGGGCTCGTATAACGGCGCCTACGCCTACCGGCTGATCAGCAACATCGCGCGAGCGGGCCTGAACATGGTGACGAACCCGCTGGACTCCTCGGTACTGCAGGGTCGCTTCGACACCGGACCGGTCCGGCGTGGCCTCACTCGGGTGAAGCAGCTGCAGGAGGCCGGCATCAACGTCTGCATCGGCCATGACTCGGTGATGGATCCCTGGTACCCGCTCGGCTACGGTGATCCGCTGCAGTCCGCGTTCGTGCTCGTGCACATGGGCCAGATGTCCGGGGACGCCGAGCTACGGCGGCTCATCGAGATGATCACAGTGAACCCCGCGACGGCGCTCGGCATCCCGGACTACGGGCTGCGCATCGGCGGGCCCGCTGACCTGGTCGTCTTCGATGCGCCGTCAGAGGCCGATGCGCTCCGGCTCGTCGCGCCCCGCACCCTCGTCCTGCGCGACGGCAAGGTAGTCGCCCGGGCAACGCCCGCCCGCCACACAATCAGCTGGGGTGGCGCCGAGGAGCAGGTCGACTTTCTCCGCCAGGAGCCAGGCACATCTCCGCATCAGGAGTATCGCGGCCGGGCCGCTGGCTCAGAGAGCTCTGGTGCCCGTTCTGCACCGTGATGCACCTCAACCAATACCGGAACATGCTGATCAATGGATCTTATGCAGCAATGGATTGGCGATAACCGGGGAATGAGTCAGGTCCATCGCACCGTGTTCGGGGGAACAGATGCAAAAGATCGAAGTCCAGCTGGAGGACGACCTGACCGGCGGCCCGGCGGACGAAACCGTGGCGTTCAGCGTGGACGGCACAATTTACGAGATCGACTTGAACGCCAAGCATGCGGCCGGCTTCCGGCAGCAGCTAGCACGCTATATAGAACGCGGCCGCCGAGTGCAGCAGCAACGGTCACGTTCTGCGGCCAGGACAACGGCGAGCCGGGAGCGCAGCCGCGAGATCCGAGCCTGGGCTGCGCAACGGGGCCTGGATGTCGCCGAGCACGGTCGCCTGCCCGCCAGCGTGATCAGGCAGTACGAGCTGGCGCAGGACGGCGGACAGGCGTCAGTACCCCGGGCGCGTCAGCATTCCAGCAGACGCGGAGCATGACGAGCGCCTGCTGCGACCGCCTGGCCAGGCCGGCCAGCGCCAGCTTCCGCACCTGGCCAGGCCGGCCAGAGCCAGCTTCCGCCTGGCCGCCTGCAGACGGGGTCAGGCGCCCGCGCCGACGGGCTCCGGCTGCTCCTCGCCCGGGACCACCAGGGCCTCCTCGCGCTTGCTCTCGCCCTGCAGCCGGAAGAACGCCCAGTACAGCACGGCGGCGAGAACGAACCCGACCTCGAAGGTGAGGTCGCCGAACGCCGGGAAATGGCTGGGCACGAGGCCGACATAGTCGGTCTGGTTCGCGAACAGCCAGATCGACACGCCGATCGCGATCGCCATCGCAGCGAATCCAGCCCACGGGTTGTGCCTGCGGTCGAACAGGAATCCGTCTACCCGCTTGCGGCGGCGCAGGACCTGGTCGGTGAAGAAGACACCCAGCCACGGCCCGATCCAGTAGGCGATCACCAGCAGGAAGTTGTTGTACTTCTGACCCGCATCGGACAGACCGGACAGCGCCAGGAAGAACCCGGCGACGCCGAAGATGATCGCCACCAGTGCCCGGCGCAGCGTCAGCGGCAGCTTGATGCCGAGCGCCAGGAACGACATGGAGCCCGAGTAGACGTTCAGCGCGTTGGCGCAGACGGCGCCGAGCGCGATTGCCAGCAGGGTGATGTCGGACACGAAGGTCGGCAGATGGCTGACGAATCCGGCCGTCGGGTTGTTGCTGTACTTGCTGACGCTTGTGACGGTCGCCGCGGCCGCGCCGACGATCTCGAGCGCGACGCAGGAAATGAACACGCCAAGTCCGGCCCACAGGCCCGTGGCCCTGCGGTTAGTGTCCTTCGGCAGGTAGCGGGTGTAGTCGCTGGCGTAAGGGTTCCATCCGGCCGCGTAGCCGAAGGCAGCGCCGAAGGTGATCAGCCAGCCGCCCAGGTGGCCGCCCGGAATCGCAGCGACGTGCGCGCCGGGATGCGCCTTGCTGAAGATGACCACGGACGCGATCACGAACACGACCACCAGCACCGGGAACGCCCACTTCTCGAAGGCGTGCACCAGGTTGTGCCCGAAGAAGGCGACACCGAGCTGGACGAGCACGATGATCAGCAGGCAGATCTTGGTGTTCCAGCCCAGCAGGGCGTTCAGCGCGAACGTGCCGCTGACGCTGTTGACCGCGAACCAGCCGACGCCGGCCACCAGCGAGTTCACCCCGGCCGGCAGGATGTTGCCGAACCAGCCGAAGCTGATTCGCGACAGCACCATCTGCGGGACACCGAACAGCGGACCGCGGGCGGCAAGCGCGCCCATCGACAGCGAGCCGAGTGCCGTGCCCAGCACGATGGCGAGCGCCGCCAGCCAGAACGACTGACCGAAGTACCAGACTCCGATGACGCCGACGAAGATGGTCGCGAACTCCATGTTCGGCGACACCCACGTCCAGAACTGCTGGTGCGGCTTGCCGTGCCGCTCGCTGAGCGGAATGTACTCCGCTCCGCCCGGCTCGATGGTCGCTATTTTGTTGCCGTATGTGCCTTCTCGAACGTCGGCCTCGATCACCGCGGTTTTACCCGCGCTTGTGGTCTCGGTCACTTCTTGTACACCCCTCGGGTAGATGCGAGCGCGGCCCGGGCTTAGTGTGACCCACGATTGTTTCCAACGTGTGTCACGGCGGGCCTGATTCCCCCCTTCCGCGACCGTCGCTAGGGTGTTGAGAACGCTCACATCACAGCCCGACCACGCGAGAGCCCGGGGAGGCCCGTGCCGACGACGCCTTTGCCGTCTGAGACCGAGGCTGTCCTGGACGCGGCCGCAGCGTGCTACCTGACCGTCGGAGTGACCAAAACCACAGCCGCTGACATCGCGCGGGCCGCCGGAATGTCCCGTGCGACCCTCTACCGACGGTTCGGCAGTCATGAGGCCATCTTTCTGGCAGTGCTGGAGCGCGAGTCGCTGGCGATGGCCGCCGACGCGGAGCAGCACTTAGCGGGCATCACTGACCCGCCGCAGCGACTGGTCGAGGCGATGATGTACAGCCTGGCGCAGATCCGGAACCGCCCTATGCATGCGGCGATCTTCACTGGCGACTCGGCCGCCTGGGCCGCCGGCCGTGCGTTCCGCCAGCAGGCGCTGCGGCAGATCGCCGAGACCGCCATCCGGCCGCGCCTCGTGCCCGCCGCCGCGGCGGGTGCGCTGACCGATCAGCAGGTGGCCGACATCGTGGACTGGATCCTGCGGATCCTGATCTCCTTCGCGGCCGTGCCCGGCCCCGCTGACCGCGGCAGCGATGACATCCGACGGCAGCTCACTGCGCTGTTCCTGCCCGCCTTCACCAGCGCCCTGGGCCCGGAAACGGGCACCGCGACCCGCGGGTGAGGTGACGTCAGCTGGCCGGTGGCGCGCAGACCGCTCCTGTGTCAGCACCGGAGACGAGCGCCGCGTACTTGGCCATCACGCCCGAGGTGTAGTGCGGCGCCGGCCGCTGCCAGGCTGCCTTCCGGCGCTCAAGCTCCGCGTCGGCTACGTCCACCTCGAGGCGCCGCCCGACGATGTCGAGCCGGATCGGGTCGCCGTCGGCAACGAGTGCGATCGGGCCGCCCTCCCAGGCCTCCGGCGCGACATGCGCCACGCAGGCGCCGAACGTCGCGCCCGAGAACCGGCCGTCGGTCACCAGCACCACGTCGGTGCCGAGCCCGGCGCCCTTGATGGCCGCGGTGACCGCGAGCATCTCGCGCATGCCGGGGCCGCCCTTCGGGCCCTCGTACCGAATCACGAGCACGTCGCCCCGGCTGACCCTGCCCTCGGTTACCGCCGCGAAGCAGTCTTCCTCGCGCTCGTACACCCGCGCCGGGCCTTCGAACCGCAGGGTCTCGATGCCGGGCGTCTTCACCACCGCGCCCAGCGGCGCGAGGTTGCCGCGCAGCACCGCCAGGCCGCCATCCGGCTTGAATGGGTCCTTTACCGGGCGCACGACGGTGCCGTCCGCCGAGAGCGCGTCGGAGACGTTCTCGCCCAGAGTCCTGCCGTTCACGGTCACGCAGTCGCCGTCGACCAGGCCAGCCGACAGCAGCTCCTTCAGGATCACCGGAACGCCGCCGGCCTTGTCCAGCTCGCTCATCACGAACAGGCCGGACGGGCGCATCGAGGCGATCACCGGAGTACGGCGGCTGACCTCGTCGAAGTCGTCCATGGTCAGATCGACTCCGGCCTCGCGCGCTATGGCCAGCAGGTGCAGCACCGCGTTGGTCGACCCGGCGGTCGCCATCACGACCGTGGCCGCGTTCAGGAAGGCCTCCCGCGTCATGATCTGGCGCGGCCGCAGCCCCGCCGCCAGCGCCCGGACTACGGCTTCTCCCGTGCGGCGGGCCAGGTCGGTCCGCTCCGCGGAGACCGCCGGTGCCGACGCCTCCCCCGGCAGCGTCATGCCGAGTGCCTCGGCGCACGCCGACATGGTGTTGGCCGTGTACATGCCCGCGCACGAGCCAGCGCCCGGGCAGGCGGCGCGCTCGACCGCCAGCAGGCCGGCATCGGACATGGTCCCGGCCGCGTGCTCGCCTACCGCTTCGAACACGTCCTGGATGGTGAGCGACTTGCCGTTCGCCCAGCCCGGCAGGATGGTTCCGCCGTACAGGAACGCCGACGGAATGTCGAGCCGGGCGCAGGCCATGAGCATGCCAGGCAGGGACTTGTCACAACCGGCGATGGTTACCAGCGCGTCGAACTGCTCGGCGTTGCACATCAGCTCCACCGAGTCGGCGATCACCTCACGGCTGACCAGCGACGCCTTCATGCCCTCGCTGCCCATCGAGATGCCGTCGGACACCGCGATCGTGCCGAACTCCAGCGGCACCGCGCCGCCCTGCCGGATGCCCTCCTTCGCGGCGGCTGCCAGCCCGTTCAGATGGACGTTGCACGGCGTGACCTCGTTCCAGGACGAGGCGACGGCTACCTGCGGCCGCTCCAGGTCCTGCTCCGAGAGCCCGACCGCCCGCAGCATCGCCCGCGCCGCGGCCCGTGACGGCCCGGTCGTGAGCGGACCGGAGCGCGGCCGGGGCAGACCGCCGGACGTAGCCATCACACCGCCTCCGATATCGGCTGGCCGGCCGTCCGTACCGGGGTGCGCGGCGCGGTCAGCTGATCCTCGGCCTCGTCGTCAGCAATCGGCTGCGCGCCCGCGCGCAGCAGGCCGTAGGCGACGCCGTCCGTGAGGGCCTCCCAGGACGCCGTGACGATGTCGTCGGACACGCCCACGGTCGTCCACTCGCCCGCGGAGTCGGCGGAGGTCAGCATCACCCTGGTGACCGCGCTCGTCGCGTCGCGACCGTCCAGGATCCGCACCTTGTAGTCCACCAGGTGGATACCGGACAGCTCCGGGTACACCTCCGACAGGCCGCGGCGCAGCGCCTGGTCGAGGGCGTGCACGGGCCCGACGCCCTCACCGACGGCGACGACCCGGTCTGTCCCGAGCCGGAGGCGCACGATTGCCTCGCTCCGGTCGGCCTGGTCAGCCTTCTCGATGACGACCCGGTAGCCCTCGAGCTGGAACCAGGCGGGCAGGACGCCTGCGCTCCGGCGCGCTAGCAGCTCGAACGACGCGTCGGCTGCCTCGAAGGCGTAGCCACGGTGCTCAGCTTCCTTGACCTGGTCGAGCACCCGGCCCGCCAGCGACGGGTCGTGCGACAGGTCGAGACCGAGCTCAGCCGCCTTGGCCAGCACGTTGCTGCGGCCGGCGAGCTCGCTCACCAGCACCTGTGCCCTGTTTCCCACGGTGGCCGGGTCGACGTGCGAGTACGCGTCCGGGCGGCGGGCGATCGCCGAGGCGTGCAGTCCCGCCTTGGTGGCGAACGCCGAGGGACCGACATACGGCTGCCGGTTCTCGAACGGCAGGTTGGCCACCTCCGCGATCGTCCGCGCGGTCCAGGCCAGGTCCGCCAGCCGCCCGTCGGGCAGCAGCGCATGCCCGCGCTTGAGCTCGAGATTCGCGATGACGGAGAACAGGTCGGCGTTGCCGCACCGCTCGCCGTACCCGTTGGCCGCGCCCTGGACGTGCAGGCCCCCGGCCGCGACCGCGACGACGGAATTGGCCACGGCGCAGGAGGCATCGTTGTGGAAGTGCACGCCGATCGCGGTGCGCGAGCGGTCCGCCACCTCCGCCACGATCCGGCTGACATCGTCGGGCAGCGTGCCGCCGTTGGTGTCGCACAGCACCAGCGTGTCCGCGCCGGCCTCGGCGGCCGCCGCCAGCACCTCCAGCGCGTACCCGCGGTCGGCGAAGTAGCCGTCGAAGAAGTGCTCGGCGTCGAACACCACGCGGCGGCCGTGCGCCGCCATGTAGGCGACGGAATCGGCGACCATCGCGATGTTCTCCGCCCGGGTGGTGCGCAGCGCCTCGTCGACATGCAGCGTCCAGGACTTGCCGACCAGCGTGACGATCGGTGTCTCAGCCTGAAGCAGCGCTGCCAGCGAGGCGTCGTCCTCCACGGTGCGGCCGGGCAGCCGCGTCGCCCCGAACGCGGCAAGTTTGGCGTTCCGGAATTCCATCTGCTTGACGCGCTCGAAGAACTCAGCATCCTTCGGGTTGGAGCCCGGCCAGCCGCCCTCGATGACGTCCACGCCGAGCCCGTCAAGCGCGACCGCGACGCGCAGCTTGTCGGCCACCGTCAGGTCCAGGCCGACCTGCTGCGAGCCGTCGCGCAGGGTCGTGTCGTAGATCTCGACCTTCGGCGTGCCGCGGTAGCCTGCCCGTGGCCCGACTGATTCCTCGCCGACAGTGTCCCGGCCGACGCCGTCCCGGCCCGCGCCGTCCCGTCCCTCGCTGTCCCGGACCGCGGTCATGACGTCCCCCCGTTCGCCAGCTGACCGAGCAGTTCCTTCTCCCACTCCCCGGTAGTGCCGGGTTCCCCGGCGGCCAGCACCGAGCTGACCGCCGCGTCGAGCTCGGCCGCTGCCGCATCCTCGCCGAGGTGCGCGAGCATCAGCGATGCGGACAGCACGGCGCCCGCTGGATTGGCGAGGCCCTGGCCGGCGATGTCCGGCGCCGACCCGTGGACCGGCTCGAAGATCGACGGCCCGGTGCGGTCCGGGTTCAGGTTGCCGCTCGCGGCGTACCCGAGGCCGCCGGTCAGCGCAGCGCCCAGGTCGGAGATGATGTCGCCGAACAGGTTGTCGGTGACGATCACGTCGAACCTGCGCGGATCGTCGACCATCCACAGGCAGGCAGCGTCGACGTGCGCGTAGCTGAGCTCCACGCCGTCCTCGGCCGCGACGTCGCGCGCGATCCGCGCCCACAGGTCACCGGCATGGGTCAGCACGTTGGTCTTGTGCACCAGCGTGAGCCGCCCGGACCGGGCCTGCGCGAGCTGCGAGGCGTAGCGCACGCACCGCCGGACCCCGGCCCAGGTGTTCAGGGACTCCTCGGTGGCAGTCTCGAACTCGGTCCCGCGGTGCACGGTCCCGCCCGCGCCTGCGTACAGTCCCTCGGTGTTCTCCCGCACGATCACGAAGTCCAGGTCGGACAGCTCGTGCTTGCCGACCGCACTGCCGACGCCCGCCCGCAGCTTGGACGGCCGCAGGTTCACGTACAGGTCAAGCTCGAACCTCAGCCGCAGCAGCAGACCGCGCTCAAGGACGCCCGGAGGCACGTCCGGAGTGCCGACAGCGCCGAGCAACACCGCGTCGGACCGGCGGAGCTCTTCGAGCGCGGCATCCGGCAGCACTTCGCCGGTCGCCAGGTAATGCTTGCCGCCGAGGCTGCACGAGCGCCAGTCGACGTGGAAATCGTGCCGCGGCGCGACCGCGTCCACGCAGGCCCGCGCCACCTCGGTGACCTCGGGCCCGACGCCATCACCCGGAAGGTGAGTGATGACGTGCGTGCGGGACGCGTGCGACACGTGCTTCCCCTCGGCTGCTACCTCGCCCGGTGCTGCCTCACCAGCAGCTACGTCACCCCCCATTACTCGTCCATCTCCTTCGCTGCCGGGTTGAGCCAGGTCATCATGGCGCGCAGCGGCTTGCCGGTCTGCTCGACCTGCGCGCCCTTCGCCTCCTCGCGGAGCTTAGAGAAGTTCGGCCGGCCGGCGTCGTCCTCGGCCACCCACTCGCGGGCGAACTCGCCGGACTGGATGTCGGCCAGGATCTGGCCCATGGCCTGGCGGCTCGCGTCGCTGATCACGCGCGGGCCGCGGGTCAGGTCGCCGTATTCGGCAGTGTCACTGACCGAGTAGCGCATCCAGCCCTCGCCGCCCTCGTACATAAGGTCGACGATGAGCTTGAGCTCGTGCAGGCACTCGAAGTACGCCACCTCCGGCTGGTAGCCCGCGTTCACCAGGGTCTCGAACCCGGCGTTGACGAGCGCGGTCACACCGCCGCAGAGCACGGCCTGCTCGCCGAACAGGTCGCTCTCGGTCTCCTCCTTGAACGTGGTGACGAGCGCGCCCGCCTTCGTCCCGCCGATCGCCGCGGCGTAAGACTTCGCCAGCTCCCACGCGGTGCCGGTGGCGTCCTGCTCCACCGCGACGAGTACCGGAGTGCCGTGGCCCTCCTCGTACTGGCGGCGCACCAGGTGGCCGGGCGCCTTCGGCGCCACCATGGCCACGTCGACGGTAGGCGGCGCAGTGATGTAGCCGAAGTGGATGTTGAAGCCGTGCGCGAAGAACAGCGCGTCGCCGTCCTTCAGGTTCGGCGCTATCGCCTCGGCGTACAGCTTGCGCTGCGTGGTGTCCGGGGTCAGGACCATGATCACGTCCGCCCAGGCGCTGGCGTCCGCCGGCGTGGTCACCTGCAGCCCGGCCTCCTCCGCGCGCTTGCGGGACCGGGACCCCTCGGGTAGCCCGACCCGCACGTCACAGCCGGAGTCGCGCAGGCTCAGCGCGTGCGCGTGGCCCTGGGAGCCGTAGCCGAGAACGGCAATCTTGCGGGCCTGAATCAGGCTGAGATCGGCGTCGGTGTCGTAGTACACGGTGGCCATTTGCTTGAGCGTCCTCTCACAGTCACGATCTTCTTTTTCCGGAAACGAGGTATTACGCGGCCGTCTCAGTCGCGTCGGGAACTGCCTGCAGGGCTGGTCCGTCGTCGGTAATGACACCGGGGCCGCGAGCCAGGGCGATCCGGCCAGTGCGGACGAGCTCACACGTCCCGTACGCCTCCAGCATCGCGAGCAGGGAGTCGAGCTTCGCCGGGCTGCTGACGGCCTCGAGCACCAGGGTGGTCGGGCTCATGTCGACCACACTGGCGCCGAAGACGCCAGCCACCTCGAGCAGCTGGCCACGCAGCGCCGGGTCGACGCGCACCTTGATGAGCGCGAGCTCCCGCTCGACCGCGCCGCCGTCCGACAGCTCTGAGACCTTGAGCACCCGGACGAGCTTCTCGAGCTGCTTGCTGACCTGGTCGACGGGCGTCGAGGCGCCGTCCACGACGATGGTGAACCGGCTGACCCGGGCGTCCTGGGTCGGGCCGACTGCGAGCGAGGAGATATTGAACGCCCGCCGGGAGAACAGCCCGGCGATGTGCGACAGCACTCCGGGCTTGTTCTCCGCCAGGACGGACAGCGTGTGCGTGCTCATCAGATTCCCATCTCCCTGCGCGTGGCAGCGCGCTGCTCGTCCGCGCTGAACTCAGGGCCCAGCACGATGTCGTCGTTGGGGCGGCCAGCCGGGACCATCGGAAACACGCCCTCGCGGTCGTGCGTCCGGAAGTCGACCACGACCGGCACGTCGGCGGGCGCCAGTGCCTTGTCTAGGATCGTGTCCACCTCGTCGGCGCTCTCGCACCGCAGCCCGACGCAGCCGTAGGCCTCGGCCAGCTTCACGTAGTCCGGGATGGCAGTGCCCAGCTCGACCTGCGAGTAGCGCTCGTCGTAGAAGAGCTCCTGCCACTGCCGGACCATGCCGAGGAAGCCGTTGTTGAAGATCAGCACCTTGATCGGGATCTTCTCGATCGCGCAGGTGGCGAGCTCCTGTGCGGTCATCTGGAAGCAGCCGTCGCCGTCGATCGCCACGACGAGCTCACCGGGCCGGCCCACCTGCGCGCCCATCGCCGCCGGGACAGCGAAGCCCATCGTGCCTGCGCCGCCGGAGTTGATCCAGCTGCGCGGTCTGGTGAACGCGTAGTGCTGCGCCGCGTGCATCTGATGCTGGCCGACGCCAGCCACCACGATCGCGTCGCCGCCGGTCAGGGCGGACAGCCGCTCGGTCACGTATTGCGGCTTGAGCGGCCCGTCGGGCTCCTGCGTGTAGCGCAGCGGGAACTGCCGCTTCCAGCCGTCGAGGATCGACAGCCAGTCTGCGGTATCCGGCCGCTCGTCGCCCTCGCTCACGGCCGCCGAGATGGCCTCCACCAGGCCGGCCAGTGTCAGCTGCAGGTCGCCCACGATGGCGACATCCGGCGTGCGGTTCTTGCCGATCTCGGCCGGGTCGATGTCGGCGTGCACGACGCGCGCCCGGGGCGCGAAGTCGGCCAGGCTGCCGGTCACCCGGTCGTCGAACCGTGCGCCGAGGGCGACCACGAGGTCCGCCTCCTGCAGCGCGGCGACGGCCGGGAAGGTGCCGTGCATGCCCGGCATGCCGAGCGCCAGCCGATGGCCGTCCGGGAATGCGCCTCGTGCCATCAGGGTGGTCGTGACTGGCGCCTGGGTGAGCTCCGCCAGCCGCAGGAGGTCGGCGTGCGAGTCGGACTTGATCACGCCGCCGCCGACATACAGCACCGGGCGGCGCGCCTGGAGCAGCAGCGCTGCGGCAGCGCGGATGGCCGCCGGGCTCGGCGGACCGGGCACCCGGTAGCCGGGCAGGTTCATCTCGGCAGGCCACGACACCGAGCCGGTGCCCTGCTGCACGTCCTTCGGCACGTCGATGAGGACCGGGCCGGGCCTGCCGGTAGTGGCCACGTGGAACGCCTCGGCTACTGCGGCCGGGATGCGCTCCACCGACGTGACGATCTCGTTGTGCTTGGTGATCGGCAGCGTAATGCCCGTGATGTCGGCTTCCTGGAACGCATCGGTGCCGATGAGGCTCCGGCCGACCTGGCCGGTGATAGCCACCATCGGGACCGAGTCCATGTACGCGTCGGAGAGCGCGGTCACCAGGTTCGTCGCGCCGGGCCCGCTGGTCGCCATGCAGACGCCTGGCCGGCCAGTGGCCCATGCGTACCCCTCCGCCGCATGGCCGGCACCCTGCTCGTGCCGGACGAGTACGTGCCGCAGCGACGATGAGAGCAGCGGATCATAGGTCGGCAGGATCGTCCCGCCGGGGAGCCCGAAGACCACCTCCACGCCCTGCTGCTCGAGACTGCGGACGAGTGCCTGGGCTCCGGTGAGCTCTTGCACGATGACTCCTTTTCCCGTCTGGCCTGGTCCTGCTGCTGTCTGGCTTTCCCAACAAAAAACCTCCCTGCCGTCTGGCACAGGAGGTGGTAGCGCGAGCCCGGAGCGGGTTCGCGCTACGTGATAATAAGTACGAGGTGCCGACGAAGGCTCACAGCTATGTCCTGTCTGGATTTCTACTGGAGGAGAATCCGGCCCGCATCGTTGCTGGGCTCCGGGCCGGCCTCATCGCGGGCCCGCAGATCACTTCTATCGTCACGATACCGCACGCTCAGCCCGCAGCGCGGGCAGACTCGGTTACTGACGGTAGATATTCGGACCGCTGGCCCTCATAAGCCACTATCGCATCCTCGTGACGCAGCGTCAGGCCGACGTCGTCCAGGCCCTCCAGCAGCTGCCACTGCGCGTAGTCGGCCAGCTGGAATGGCTCGGTGACAGCACCGACGGATACAGTGCGAGCCGCCACATCCACCACGACCTCGGCATCCGGCGCAGCGGTCAGGGCGTCCCCGAGGCGAGCGCCGGCTTCCTCAGTCACCTGCGCAGGCACCAGGCCGGAACTGACCGCGTTGCCACGGAAGATGTCGGCGAAGCTCGGCGCCACCACGGCCTGGAAACCGTAGTCCTGCAGCGCCCAGACCGCATGCTCGCGGGACGAGCCGCAGCCGAAGTTCGGCCCGGACACCAGTACCCGGGCCTGGTCAGCGCCCGCCTGGTTGAGCGCGAACTCCGGATCCTTACGCCACGCCTCGAAGAGCCCGGTGCCGAAACCGGTGCGCTCGACCTTCTTCAGCCAGGCCGCCGGGATGATCTGGTCGGTGTCCACGTCGCTTCGAAGCACCGCCACGCCCCGGCCCCTGATGATCTGCACTCCGCTCATTACTGTCCTTACCTCCT
>Ga0335074_10007814_pt1 | contig 14840 bp, 11 predicted proteins | sample Lox_Sample_23_FD_206715 | JGI IMG/M metagenome (GOLD analysis project Ga0335074, IMG submission 206715) | Soil microbial communities from Loxahatchee National Wildlife Refuge, Florida, United States - Lox_Sample_2.3 | ecosystem: Environmental > Terrestrial > Soil > Wetlands | place: USA...
ACCCTCGCTGAGCCTGCCTGGCAGGTCGGCACACCCGGCCCGGTCACGCTGATCCTGGGCACCGACTTCGCTGGCGTGAACCCGCCAGCGCCCGCCACTCAGACACCCGCGGCCGGCAAGAAACACAAAAAGCATGCAAGTAACGGGGCTGGCGCCACGACTGCTGCTAGCAGCGCGACCCAGAACGGGCCTGGTGCGGTCCAGTCCCGGAACGCCGCCGCGAACATCTGCTCCGGGCTGCCGCACCGTAGCTGAGCTGGCAGAAGCGCCCGGCCTGGCTATCGGTCACGCATGAATGACGGCCATCGCGTGCCGGCGCGCTGGCTCCCGCAACTCGCCGTCCAGTTCGGCGAACAGCTCCGCGGTGACCTCACCGCTCCAGCCGGATGGCAGGAGCTCCAGCGGCAGACCCGGATCGAGGTACGGCAGCCGTCGCCAGGTTGTCAGCATCGGCACGTACAGCCGGAAGGCTTCGGTCTCGCTCGCCCGGTGTACCGCGAGGCGGTCCGCGACCGGACGGAATCGTGCGATGAACTTAGCCGACTGAGCTGACAGCTCATCCAGGTCCCACCACTGCGCGACCTTCCCGGCCAGGTCGGTGAAACCCAGGTGATCGGCGCGGAACATATCGACGTATCGTGCCAGTTCGTTTCGAGCGAGCACCCGGGCTGTCTCCCCGGCCAGATGTGCCGGAGCCACCCAGACGCCCGGAGCCGCCGTACCGAACCCGAGCCTGGACAGCTGGGTGCGCAGCTCATGACGCCGCTCGCGCTCGCTCTCGGGAACCGAGAAGACGACGAGAACCCAGCCGTCGGCCAGGACGGCCCGCTGGCGCTGAAAAATGCGCGTGTCGCCCTCGCGCAGCACATCGACCGCGGTGGGCGACAGGGAGTAGCCTGCCGACCCGCCCATAGAAAGGCTGCGCAGCGTGTCGCGCCGCTTCAGGCGGGACACTGAGGAGCGCACGGCCTGACCCTCGACACCTAGCTCGCTCATCAGCCGCACCAGCGCCGCTACCGACAGCCAGTTGCGCTCGTCCCGGGCGTAGAGCCCGTAGAGCGTGACGATCAGCTGCCTAGGTTGGAGGTCAGGGCCAGCGTTCTGGGCGGGTGCCGCATCTATAGCCACAGGCACAGGACTCCAGGTGATCGACGTCAAGTACTAGATATGGTCTTACAGCTCAACCACCACAGGAGACCCAACGCTATGACACACGCTGACCTGGTGGTCACCGCCGACGCCGTGGCGCCGTCGGCAACCGAGGCGCAGCCCGGCTTCGGCGTCGCCATCCGGGGCAGTCGCGTGCTCGCGGTCGGACCGGCGGCCGGACTCGACGCCGTTACCGGCCCGGACACCGTCGTCGAGCACCGGCCCGGGCTGCTGCTACCGGGATTCTTTGACTCGCACAACCACATGCTGATGACCGGCATGGGCATGCTGTCGCCGAACCTCGGCGGCTGCAAGAGCATCGCCGGCGTCCTGGACGTAGTACGCGCCGCGGCGGAGCACGCGGGCCCCGGCCAGTGGATCGTCACCTCGCCCGCCTGGCACGAATCGAGCCTGGCGGAGCAGCGCATGCCGACCGCGGAGGAACTCGATGCAGCGGGCGATGGTCACCCGGTCTTCATGCGCCGCGGCGGTCACAACGTGGTGCTGAGCACGCTCGCCTTCAGGCTGCTGGACGTGGATGTCACCGGCTCCGAACCTGGCGCCACGATCATCAGGCGTGCCGACGGTTCGCCTACCGGCCACATCGTCGGGACTGCTTACGTCGCGCGGCTGGCAGCCGGGCTGCCGCCGGTGCCCGAGGCGCGCAAGCGCCAGGCGCTCGCGCATGTCGCCGATGCCTACGCCAGGGCCGGCATCACCAGCCTCGTGGAGCCCGGCCTAGCCCCGGACGACATCGATTTGTTCCGGCGACTCGGTGAAGAAGGCGTTCTGCGCCAGCGGGTGCGGATGATGTGGCGGATCGCCGCCAGCGACCGGGACATCGACGGGGCCGTCAGGGCGCTGGGCGAGGAAGGCGGGCTTGCTCCGTTCCGGAGTGAGTGGACCAGCCTGTTCGGCCTGAAGCTGGGCGCCGACGGAGGCGTCGAGACGGGCTTCTACCGGGATGCCTACGCCCACCCCGACGATCCGGCATACCCGCACGGCAAGCCGCTGCTCAGCCCCGACGCGCTGCGCGCGATCTGCACGGCGGCGGCAGCGACCAACTGGCACGTCGGCGTGCACTGCGTCGGTGATGCTGCCATCGACACGGTGCTGGATGCGTTCGAGGCGGCCGACCGCGTGTCCTCGCTTGCGGACCGCCGGTGGTCTCTCATCCACATGATGTATCCGCGAGCCGATCACTGGCCGCGCGCCCGCCGGCTGGCGCTGACCGTTACCGCGCAGCAGCCATTGCAGTTCGCGCTGGCCGCGGGATTCCGTCAGTACCTGGGTGCGGACCGGGCCCGCGACATCGAGCCGCTGCAGGCCTACCTCGCCGAGATCGCGTTGCCGGTAGGCGGCGGCTCTGACAGCCCGGTCGCCCCGTACGAACCGCTGGTGGGCATCTCCAGTTCTGTCACGCGATCTACCCGTGCTGCCGGAGTCGTGGGCCCGGAGTGGGCGATCAGCGTCGGCGCGGCACTGCAGATGTATACCTCGGCCAGTGCCTGGTGCGCGTTCGAGGAAGACCATACCGGGGTGATCGCGCCCGGCATGGCCGCCGATCTAACCTGCCTGTCGGCGAACATCCTCGACGCCCCCGATGCTCTCGGCGACACGGAAGTCACCTGGACGATGGCGGGCGGCCAGGTCACCTACGCCAGCGAGGGAGCCGCGCGATGAGGGTCTTGCAGCCGCCAGGCTGGCCTCGCCCGCGTGGCTATGCCAACGGAGTGGCCGCGCGCGGTGAGCTAGTGTTCGTCGCCGGCATGATCGGCTGGGACGCCGACGGGATATTTCACACCGACGACATGGCCGGGCAGGTCCGGCAGGCACTGCGCAACGTCGTGACAGTGCTCGCGGAGGCCGGCGCCGGACCCGAGCACATCGTGCGCATGACCTGGTACGTGACCGATGTCCACGCCTACAGCAACGCCACGCCCGAGATCGGCGCGGCCTTCCGCGAGGTCATCGGCAGCTTCACTGCGGCGATGAGCGTGGTCCAGGTAAGCCGCCTTGTCGAGGAGCGGGCCAAAGTGGAGATCGAGGTAACCGCTGTCATCCCGGACGGAGCCGATTAGCCGTCGCAGCGTGCCGAAGTCCTTGATCGTTGTGAGTTTTGAGGGGCTATAGGCCCGCAAAACTCACAACGATCAAGGACGCGGCTGAGCGTGGCGCTACGCCGTACTTCTGACGGTCGCCGCTCGCTCTGAACTAAGGCCGTAGAATGTGAACGGCGATGGAGCTCGTCGATAACCGCCCCTGATGGCTGATGGCTCCTGTTGAGACGTCCTTAACGGCGAGAACAGGAGCACGGCATGGGCTTCGGCAGTCTGCTCTCCGAGACGCCAAGCGAGCTACCTCTCGACAGCAGCAAGCCCGACCAGTCCGTCCTGTCCGACCTGAATCTGGATCAGGTCGTCGATAGCGTGGCCGGTGACCGGGAGGAGCACGAGCTCATCCGTCAGCTGCTCACTCATCCGGCCGCGGATCTCGACACCGTGGCTTACCGGCATGAGATGTTCCGCGATCTGGAAGATCCTGCCCTGTTCGAGGCAGCTACCGAGTTCAGCGAGCGGCTGAGCCGGGTTCGAGCTCACCTGGAACAGCTCGGCAAGATGGACTCCGCTCATCAGCGTGACGGCTGGTTCCTCGACGCGACGACTATCTACTGCGACGCTGTCCGTGATCTGCAGGAAGCGCTGGCCTCGCGACCGCTCGCGGCACGCGGACTCATCGCGTTCCGCGACTACATGGCCGACTATGTCCGTTCTCCCGGGTTCGTCCAGCTCGCTTCCGAGGCGGCCGACCGCAAGGGCGATCTTGCCAAGATCACCTATCAGGTCAGGATCAAGGGGCTGCGAGTCGAGGTCAGCCGGTATCACGACGAGCCCGACTACAGCGCGGAGATCGAGAAGACCTTCGAGCGCTTCCAGCAGGGCGCGGTGAAGGACTACCTGGTCCGCTACCGCACCTGGCCAGGCATGAACCACGTCGGCGCGCAGATACTCGACCTCGTTGCCCGGTTGTTTCCGGACGAGTTCGGTGCGCTTGGCAGGTTCTGCGGGCGGCACCGCCAGTTCATGGATCCGGTCATCAGCCGGGCCGATCGTGAATTGCAGTTCTATCTCGCGTACCTGGACTACATCAGGCCGATGCGGTCTGCCGGACTGAGCTTTTGCTATCCGGACCTGTCGCCGCGGTCAAAGGAAGTCTTCGCTCACCGCACGTTCGACCTTGCCCTGGCCGCCAAGCTCACTGCTGGCGGCAAGATTGTGGTGGCCAACGAGTTTCACCTGACCGATCCTGAGCGGGTCATCGTGGTATCCGGACCGAACCAGGGCGGCAAGACGACTTTCGCCCGGACCTTCGGCCAGTTGCACCACCTGGCCAGGACCGGTTGCCCGGTGCCAGGTGACGACGCCCGGCTGTTTGTCTACGACCGGATCTTCACGCACTTCGAGCGCGAAGAAGATATCGCCGACATGACCGGGAAGCTGGAGCAAGATCTGCTGCGAATCCAGAAAGCGCTTCAGGCGGCGACGCCTGACAGCGTCGTCATCATGAACGAGATCTTCACTTCCACCACGGTCAGCGACGCCTGCTTCCTAGGCCAGAAAGTGCTGGCGAAGGTCATCGAGCTAGACCTGCTGTGCGTCTACGTCACCTTCATCGACGAGCTAGCGGCGCTCGGCCCGTCCGTCGTCAGCATGGCCAGCACCGTCGTTCCGGGCAACCCGGCTGAGCGAACGTACAACGTTGTTCGGAAGCCGGCTGACGGGCTCGCCTACGCGCTGGCCATCGCAGCCAGGCACGGCGTGACCTACGACCAGCTGAAGGGACGGCTCGCGACATGAAAGCCCGCCTGCTGTACCCAGACCAGGACTTCGACTTCGCAGCCGGCCTGCCGCCGAACGCCACGGACCTGGTCCAGGACCTCGAACTGGACACGGTTCTCGCCGCGATGGCCGCGGGTGACAAGTTCCTCTACCAGACATCTGTCAAGGTGATGCTGGCGAGCGTTGCTGACGTGGCCGCGATCCGATACCGCCAGGACGTCCTTGCCGACTGCATCGCGCAGCCGGACGTCATCCGCCAGATGTACGGCATCGCTGTGGCGGCGCTGCAGGAGAAGCGCAAGATCTGGGGGTTCCTCGGCGCGCGCTTTCCCGCGTCGATCCTCACGTCAGCGGTCAGCCAGCTTGAAGTCCTGATAGTCCGGCTCAGAGATCTGCGCCAGCTCGCCGACGACCACGCCGCCAGCTTCCGGTCCGAAGGCCTGGTCACCTTGCTGCACACTCTGCAGCGCGAACTGGATGACGAGTACTTCGCGGTTCTCAGTAACCACCTGAAGCAGCTGAGGTTCCGTACCGGCGAGCTGATGAGCGCCCAGCTTGACCGGGACAACAGCGGGATCAACTACGTACTGCGGGAGGGCAGCGCCAAGCGCGGCTGGAAAGAACGGGTCCGGATCGAGCCGCGCTCGGTCTACTCGTTCACCATCCCGCCCCGTGACGAGGCGGGCGGCCAGGCGCTCCAGGACCTGGTTAACCGCGGCCTCAACCTCGTCGCCAACGCCGCGGCGCAGTCCGCCGACCACGTGTCGAGCTTCTTCACTATGCTCCAGGGCGAGCTCGGGTTCTACGTGAGCTGCCTGAACCTGCACGGCCAGCTCACGGCCCGGCAGTTGCCGCTGACGTTCCCGGACCCGGTGAACTGGGACTCGCCTGCCTTCACCTGCGCAGACCTGCGTGACACCAGCCTTACCCTCCGCGCCGAGCACGTCGTCGGGAATGACGTGACCGCTGACGGGAAGGCGCTGGTGATCATCACCGGCGCCAACTCAGGCGGCAAGTCAACCTTTCTGCGCAGCGCGGGGCTGGCCCAGCTGATGATGCAGTGCGGGATGTTCGTGACGGCGAGCGCCTTCACGGCGAGTGTCTGCCGGCAAGTGTTCACTCACTTCATCCGCGAGGAAGACGCGGACATGATCAGCGGGCGACTCGACGAAGAGCTCACCCGGATGAGTACGATCGCCGGCGAGATCGGCCCGCACTGCCTGATCTTGTTCAACGAGTCGTTCGCGGCGACCAACGAGCGCGAGGGCTCGGAAATCGGCCGCCAGGTCGTGCGCGCACTGCTGGAAGCAAGGGTCAGGGTCTTCTTTGTCACCCATCAGTTTGACTTCGCCGACGGTTTCCGGCGATTGCTTCCGGACCAGACCGTGTTCCTGAGGGCGCCCCGCCAGCCCGACGGGACGCGCACCTTCAAGCTGACCGAGGCCGAACCGCTGCCCACCAGCTACGGACAAGACATCTACGCCCGGATCGGTGGATGGCTGGGCGAAAAGTACCGCACCCAGACGCCGGTGCGGCCTGAGGAGATCTGATCTCTCGGCAGTTGTTCGCGCTTATCGTGTACGACGCCACGGCGCTGCCCGAGCGTTAGCGGAGCCCGGTGACCACGGCCAGCACGGCGACCAGCGCGACCAGCATGTACGCCAGATAGGCATCGAGCCGGCCCGACTGAAGCCGTTGCGCCAGCCGCACTAGCAGCCAGAACGGCCGACGGAACGGCCGGTAGAGGTACTGCTCGGTCACCTCGATGACGTCCGAGCTGTACTCGACGTGCGGCCCTGCCGGAACGCCATCCGCCCCTTCGTCGTCGGTATCGACGCCGAGCCTGGTGACCTCGGCGCGGGTGTGCAGAACAGCGGCGAGCACGCGGCGGGTCGGGTTGGCGAACCCGAAAGCGGTGTAGCTGTCGTGTCCCGATACCCCGGCCGTCGCCGAGCGCCAGGCAGGCACGCGACGCACGCGCAGCAGTCGCGAACCCGACGCCACCCAGGCCAGCATCGCTACCACGATAAAGAAGGCAGGCATCATGACCCAGAGCCAGGACGGCGACAGGATCGAGAAGCCGGTGAACACGGGCTGCACGACCCACGGCGATTTCAGCGCGGCCGTGACGGCTGCGGCCGGCAGGACAGGCGCCAGGCCCTTTCCGATCAGCCTGATCTCCAGGGGCGTCACAGCCGCCAGCGCGAGGCAGGCGGCGGCCAGCAGGACAATGCCGACTCGCCCCGTTCGGCCGGCGTCAGTGGCCGTAGTGCCCTGCTGGTCCGACGCAGGCCGGCCGAGCACGACCATCCCGATCAGGCGAACGAAGGTGACGCCGGCGAAGCCGGCGGTCAGCGCGACCGCCGCGCCGGTAACCGCAAGCACGAGCCGGTCGGCCAGGCCCGGCACGCGGAACTGCTGCATCAGCGCTTCCAGCAGGAACCACTCCGACACAAACCCCGCAGTGGGCGGCAGGCCGGCCAGGGTCAGGCTGCCGATCGCGAGCCCGGTACTCGCCCACGGCGTCCGCCGGACCGAACCGCGCAGGCTATCCAGGTCATCGGAGCCGCCGGGCGGCTGGATGCTACTGCTGGCAGCGAAGAGCAGCGACTTAGCTGCGGTGTGAGCGATGACTTGCAGCGTCGCGGCGAGCAAACCCACTGCCTGCAGCGCGCGGCTGCCGGTCGCGGCGCCGACGAGCGCGACGCCGAAGCCAGCCAGGATCAGGCCGGTGTTCTCCACACTGGAGTAAGCGATGACCCGCTGCAGGCTGCCCTGAACCGCAGCGTGGGCGATGCCGAGAAGGGCGGTCACGCTCGCGAGCAGCAGCAGGATGTCGATTACGGCGGCTGGCGGCGGGCCAAGGAGAGCAAGCGTGCGCCAGAGCCCGTAGAACCCGACATTCACCGAAACGCCAGCCATGATCGCCCGGGCCGGGCCGGGCGCCGCGGCATATCCGCGTGGCAGCCAGACCTGGAATGGCGTCAAGCCGACCTTGACGGCGAAGCCGGCCAGCAACAGCACGCATGCAGTCGCCCGCAGCGGTCCGGGCGACACGTGGGTAAGGCCGGACAACGCCAGCGACCCCGACCTCGTGACCAGGAGCAAGAGGCCAGCCAGCAGGCTGGCACCGCTGATCCGGCCGAACGCCAGTGTGATCAGCGCCGACACGCGCCGGCTCGGCGCTCTCCGGTTGAAGCCAGCGAGAAGCCAGAACGCCAGCGTCAGCGACTCCCAGCCAAAGAGCAGCGTGAAGGCATCGGCGGCAGTGAGGACGACGGCAACCGATCCGAGCGCTAGAGCGTAACTGGCGCCGAGGCCCCGCCGACCCGGGCCAGCCGGGCCAGCCGCCCACGAAGCGAAGCTGAGCGACACTGCCGCGGCGGCGCCGAAGGCAACGACGAGGAACAGGCCCGACAGCCGGTCGGCTGTCAGCCCGGATACGGCGGAGAAGAGCCGGTGACCGCCGACCGCAACGCCGCCAAGGACGGAACCGGACCGGATCGTGACATCCCGGCCCGCGAGCGCGCCGCCTCCGGCCACTACCGCGCATACCGAGCCGGCCGCGCCCAGCAGGTACGGAATCGCTCGCCGGGCCGGCCGCCGGGAGCCAGCCAGCAGGTCAACGCCGGCCGCCAGGGCAAGCAGGATCAGCCCCGAAGCGAGTACCGCGCCGAACCCGGTCACTGCGAGTCTCCAGCCGCTCCGCGGCTGGTCAGGGCTTGCGATCCCGTCCCCGCCGGGAGCCTGCCCAGCGCGAGCAGAATGGCCGACAAGATCCCGAACGGGCTAGGCGGCGCGCCAGGCAGCCACACGTCGACCGGCACGATGCCGCCGACACCACCGCTGGTTGCGTAGGACGGGCTGACAATGCCGCCGCTAACCGCGTCCGTGCCGACGGCGACTACGAGTTTGGGGCTCGGCATTGCCTCGTAGGTCTCCCGGAGCGAGTCAGCCATGCCGTTCGCGCCTGCTCCGGTCACTAGCAAGACGTCGGCGTGCCGGGGGCTCGCGGTGAAGAAAATGCCGAGCCGGTGGATGTCGTACACCGGGTTCAGCAGCGCCATGATCTCCCATTCCTCGCTGCCGTCCGATCCGGCGTCAACGTGCCGCAAGTGCACCGACCGGCGTAGCGCCCTGGTCCTGGTCCGGAGCGCATCAGCCACAGCGGCCAGTGCCTCCGGGGTCTCCTCGGCCGCCGGGACGACAAGACCGGCACGGGTCAGCGATGCGCTGCCGGGTCCCGCAGACCAGCCGAAGATGTCTGGTCGGAGCTGCACGCAACGGCCGCACAGAATGCAGCTGCCCTGGTCCACCCGGATCCGGCCGGCCTGATCGGCGCCGATCGCGCCGGAGGGGCACAGTCCGGTCAGATCCTCGCCAGATGGCCGGCCTGCCTCCGGCACGGCAAGCACCCCACCCGGCCCGGCAAGCACTGTCGCCGGCCCGCGGGTCGCGGCCGCGTACTGATCAGGCCGGACAGGCCACCGGGTGGTGAGAACGCCGTCGCGCAATCCGCGCAGTGCCCACATTTAACTCACCACCCGCTACCCGGCCGCGCCAGCGACGGAAAGCCCGAAGCTCGCCTCGATGAACGGGAAGTCCGTCAGGATGTCTCCGGCAAACACCTCGTGCATCAGCACCAGGTTGTGGAACGACGCGGACCGGGACCGGCAGCGGGTGATCACCCCGGACACCATCCGCACGTCGTACACCACTTCCCCCTGAGGAGCTTCAGCCCAGCTCGTGGCCCTGCCGTCAGTCGCAGGGCAGTCAGCTCGCAGCAGCCCAGGGCCGGCCTCGTCGAGTTCATCGGCTGCCTGCCGGATGAGGTGGAACGAACTTGCTATCTCATCGACACGAACCTCGAGCCGCGCCAGCGCATCGCCATCGTCGCGCGAGCTGACGGTGGTGCCGAGCGATCCGTACGCGGCATACGGGCGTGACTGGCGCACGTCCTCGACACGGCCCGACGCACGGCCGATCGGACCGAGCGCGCCATGCTGGGCAGCACGCGCAGGGAGCAACGGGCCGGTGCGACGAAGCCGGTCCAGGAACGACGCCGTCCCCATCAGCAGCCTTATGTCAGCGCTGATCTTTCGCTCCAGGTCACCTGCCGCAGCCAGGATTGCCGTCGGATCCAGCTGCGGGGGCGCAGTGACGCCGCCCGGGATGACGACGCCCCGGCCGAATCTGCTGCCTGACAACTGCCCGGTCAGCCGCAGCACGCGTTCCTTGTGCCAGCCGAACCTGGCGGTCGCGACAGCGAGCCCGGCTCCGTCGCAGAGCCGGACGATGACGTCCAGGTGGCAGGCAAGCCGCTCGAGCTCGGCGTGCAGGGTGCGGGTCAGCGCTGCCTGCCACGGCACCTGGGTGCCCGCAATCAGCTCGACCGCCTGGCAGAACGCGATCGCGTGCGCGACCGACGCGATGCCTTCGGCTCGCTCGGCGAGCAGCACGCCGTCGGGCGGCGCCAAGCCCTCGAACCTCTTCTCGATCCCCCGGTGCTTGTAGAACAAGCGCATGTTCAGGTGCGGGATGTCCTCGCCGGGAGTCTCGACCAGGTACTCAATGGACTCGGTCACGCCCGAGCGGACCGGGCCGTGCGGGATCGTGAACAAGCCAGGCCCGACCGTATGACGCGGCAAGGCCCGCGGGTCAGGATCAATCCGGGCAGGCCCGCCGTCGCGGCCGGGCAGCGGTCGAGCCGGTCCGCTAGCCGGGAGAAACAGCGGCTCCAGCCGCGGGTGCCCGTCCGGCACCACGCCGAACATGTCGTGGATCTCGCGCTCGTACCAGAACGCCGAGCTGACCAGCGGGGTCAGAGAGGGATAGCTGGCCTGACCGGCTGGAACCACGGCATCCAGCGTGGTGATGCCATCGCGTCCGGCGAGCTGGGCCGTGATGAGCAGCCCCCCGTCGTCGCGCGCCGTGCCGAACAGGTCAGCCAGCCGGCCGCCGGCGTCGATGTGCGCGGTTACCCGGTCCTGCAGCGCGCCGACGCTCGCGGTCAGCTCGTACTCGGTGGCGGCCGTCACAACGCGCCACCGCCGAGGAGTGCAACTGCCCTGCTGAAGAGCTCGTCGAGCACGGCCGGCGGATGCACGCCGAGCCAGATCAGCGCCACCGCGCCGACCGCAACCGGCACCACCATCCAGACGCTCGGCTCGCCGCGTGCAGGCACTGGCGCCGTAGTGCCCGTTTCCATATGAATGTCGGACTGCAGAGCACCTGAGCCTTCGGCGCGGGCAGCGGCCGCGGCCGGTATCCGGTCCGGCACCGGCGCAGGCTTGGGCAGCGGCAGCGGCAGCATCAGCATGCGCGTGACCGACGCCGCGAGCCCGAGGAAGGCTGCGGTGACGGCGACGATCAGGATCGCAGCGGCTGCGTAGCTGCGCGACGACAGGCCGCCGGCCACGATCTCGAACTCGCTGCGGAACAGCCCGAACGGCGGCATGGCGCCAAGCGCGAACACCGCGAGCAGGAACAGCGGACCGCTCCACGGCAGGAGGTCCAGCCCCCCGCGGATCGCCGAGATCTGCTTGCTGCCCAGCTTGCGAACCAGCACTCCGGCGCCCATGAACGCGTTGCCTTTGGCGGCCGCATGCGCCAGTACGTGCAACAGCACTCCAGCGAGCGCAGCCGGGGCACCGAAACTCACCCCGATGGCCAGGATGCCCATGTGCTCGACGCTCGAGTAAGCGAGGAGGCGTTTCACGTCCCGCTGGCCGAACAGGTAGAGCATCGAGAGCATTAGCGACGCCGCTCCGAAAACCAAGAGCACATTTCTAGGAAACGTGGGTCCGACTGCCGCCTCCGTTACCCGGTAGAAGCGGAGTATCGCGTAAAAACTGACCGCCAGCAGTGAGCCCGACAACAGCGCGGACACCGGCGTCGGCGCCTCGGAGTGCGCATCCGGGAGCCAGGTGTGTACCGGCACCAGGCCCATCTTGGTGCCGAAACCGAGCACGGCGAGGACGAACATGAGCTCTACCGCGGCGTGCGGAAGGCGGGTTGCCACGGCGAGCAACTGCGGGAAGCCGAGGTCGTAGGACTGCCCGAGGACGTGCGCGCCGGCGTAGTAAGCGAAGATCGTGGCCAGTAGCGCCAGCCCCAGCCCCGCTGAAGCGAGCAGCACGTACTTCCACGCCGCTTCCGCTGCACCGTCGGTGTCCTCGACAGCCACCAGCAGCGCTGAGATCACCGTCGTCACTTCGATCGCGACCCAGAGCAGCGCCAGGTTGCTGGTCATCGGCGCCGCCAGCATCGCCCAGGCAAACAGGTTGAGGCCTGCCCACAGCAGGCGCGTTCGCCTGTCTGGGGCGCGGCCGGCGCCCTCGCCGGACAGGTAGCCGATCGCGTAAACCGCGACCGCTGCGTAGAGGAACCCGGTCGCCAGCATGAATACCGCGCTTAGCGCATCGACATGGAGCACACGCAGGTAGCCGATGTCGTGCCGGGCAGCGGCTGGCACCAGGACCAGCACGAGAGCGAAGCTGGCGGCACCGCTGACCGCGGTCGCGGTTTGCCCGACGACCCGCGGGGCGCGCAGGCAGATGAGCGCGGCTGCCAGCGGCAGCGCGAGCAACAAGAGCATGACGACGTGCACCGGCTACCCCTGCAGGCTGGTCAGCTCGGCAGTGGACATGGATTCCGCGCGGCCGTGGTGCACCCGGATCAGCAGACCGAACACGACCACAGCAACGAGCAGGTCGAACAGGAACGCGATCTCGAGAATCAGCGGCAGCCCGGCCGCGACAACCAGCGCAGTAAGCGAGACACCATTCTCGAGTGACAGAAAGCCGATCGCCTGCGAGATCACATCGCGGCGCACGATCATCAGCACGAACGAGACGAGGACGACCGCGACCGAGATCGACAATGCCGTGTCGGGCAGGACGGGGCTCGTGAGGCCGAGCGCGGCGACGGTGAAGAAGCCGAAGGCGGCGACCGCTATGGCGATCAGCACCGCGCTGGCCACGCTGAGTGCATGGCTGCCCGCGATGTCGCTCCAGCGCGGATCGCCTCCGATCGCCCCGATTCCGCGCAGCATCCGCCGCAGCACGATCGGAACGATCACTGTCTTCAGCGCGAACGACAGCGCGGCGAGCGCGTACAGATCGGGCAGGTGCCGGGTAGCCGCCACGACGACGGCCAGCACGGAGATCAGCGCCGACTGGACGGCGTACAGGCGGACCTGATCGCGGAGCAGTGCCTGGCGGAACATGCCGAATTCGGCCAGCAGGACCCCGACGGCAATGACGTTCGCCCCACCCGACAGCGCGCTTGGCGCGGCGACCGTTGCTGCGACGACGCCGGACATCAGCCACCGCCCAGGTAGAGGGTGAACACGCCAAGGACAGCGAGCAGGAAAGCCCCGGCGGCGAATTCGGTGATCTTGAACAGCCGGAGCTTGGCGAACGAGTTGTCGATGACCGCAACCACGACGCCGAGCACCGCTGCCTTGCCGACCAGCGCAGCGATCGCGAGCAGTACTGAGACCAGGCTCGGAGTGGCCGCAAGGCCCCACGGCGCGACGAAGACGTTGAGCAAGATCGTGAAGAGGATCAGCTGCTTCATCGCCGAGCCCCACTTCAGCAGGGCGAAGTACGGACCGGAGTGCTCGAACGGCCGGGCTTCCTCGATCATCCCGAACTCGTTCGTGCCGGTGTGCGTCTCCACCGGGATGCGCCCGGTCTCGTACAAGATCACCATGAACAGCGCTGCCGCGGCCAGCAAGTGCGCCGGCCGGATTATCTGACCCGCCGACGAACGGACCGTGGCGGCGAGCGCGTAGGGCAAGTCAGTGCCGGTGACCAGCGCGACGGTAAACACCACGAACAGCACGACCGGCTCAGTGATGGCCCCGAAGGTCTTAGCCCGGCTGGCGCCCAGCTGTGCATACGGGCTCCCGGAGTCCAGCGCGGCGACCGCGACCAGGAAGCTCGCGAGCGACAGGATGAAACCGCCGCCGAGGATGTCGCCCATGTAGCCGAGCGGCAGCCCGAACGTGGTCAGCACCGGGATTAGCAGGGGCACGGTGAGATAGCAGGTCATCGCCCCGAGCGGCGCGGCCAGGAAAACCCAGCTCGACCCGATCGGCGCCAGCGCCTCCTTGCGGAAGAGCTTGGCGAGATCGAAGTAGGGCTGCAGGACTCGCGGTCCGGTCCGGCCCTGCAGCCGCGCCTCGACGCGGCTTATCACGCCCGAGACTCCGGGAGCCGCAGCAGCGATCGTCACTACCTGGAGCAGCTGGACGACTGGAATCGGCAGCGCCGGGCTCACGGATTTGCTCTTCTCGGGCGAGGCTCCGCGCTGCTGGCCTGGAGTCCGCCCGCCCTATCTTTGCCGGGCGGGCCGGTCACTTCCTCGATCACTGATGTCTCCTCCCACGCCGGGTCCCCCCGGTGACAGTGGTAGAGGCCATCAGCGAAAACACTCCGCGGTTGGTGGCGAGCCTCATCGCCAGTCCGTCCTTTGTACCGCACGCGTGCCAGCCAGAGCAATCACATGCGTCCCTTGCGTCACAACTGCTGCCGCCTTCACCGGTTCGCGGCTGCTGCCGGGATCGTCGCCTCGTTGTCCAGCTGCCGAAGCAGGCGCCGTAGTGCCTGCTCACGCTCCGCGAGCCGGGCCAGAACACGCTCGCCTTCGGGACCTGCGTCAGAACGGATCACGTCCGCACGGTCGAGCGCGGCAGTCAGCCGCTGCGTGGAGCCCGCGTACCGGCGCCGCAGGTCGGCGACGAGCTGCCGGGTCGCTTCGGCGAGCCGGTACTGCAGATCCGCGCGGGCCCGGCCGATCTGGCTGCCGGTCAGCTCAGTGGCCTGCGCAAGCAATCGCTGACGCGCG
>Ga0335074_10007815_pt1 | contig 14840 bp, 17 predicted proteins | sample Lox_Sample_23_FD_206715 | JGI IMG/M metagenome (GOLD analysis project Ga0335074, IMG submission 206715) | Soil microbial communities from Loxahatchee National Wildlife Refuge, Florida, United States - Lox_Sample_2.3 | ecosystem: Environmental > Terrestrial > Soil > Wetlands | place: USA...
GCGGGGGGGGGTGGGGGGGGTGGGGGGGGTGGGCGGGGAGTTGACTCCAGTCGCGAGCCGCGCAGGCCCGCGCTCACTCGTCGTCCTCGTCTTCGTACTCGCGTCGACGGGCACGCGCGCGGTGGCCGCCGGACCCATTGCCTCCGGATTCGTCGTCTCGGCCGAGTACCTCACGAGCCGTCTCTCTCACTCCTGACAGGGCCCCGCGGGTCTTGTGCCGTGCGCCGCCCTCGGTGATGCGTCCGAGGAGATCCGGCAGCCCGCTTGGCCCGTTCTCTGTCAGGTCGAGGCGATTGACAGCTTCGGCGAAGCGCAGGTACGTATCGACGCTCGCGATGACGATGCGGGCATCGATCGTGAGAACCTCGATTCCGACCAGGGCGACCCGGACGTAGACATCGATGACGAGTCCCTTGTCGAGGATGAGGTCGACAACTTCGGCTAGTCCGCTGGGGGTCGGTCTCTCGAGGTACCCGCCTCGCTGGCGCCGCGTGACTGTGGTGGTAGTTGTCACCGCTACCTCGACCCGGCCTTCACCGGCTTGCGGCCGCGCGGCGACCTGCCACTGTCGGCACGGTCGCGATCGCTCCGCCTCGCGCGCTGAAGCTCCTGGTCTTCCTCATACTCCCCTTCGTCGCGGTCGCGGTCTTCGTCGTAGTCCTCTTCGGCTCGGTCTTGGTCGCGGTCTTCGTCGTAGTAGTCCTGGTCTTCGTCTTGGTCGCGGTCTTCGTCGTAGTCCTCTTCGGCTCGGTCTTGGTCGCGGTCTTCGTCGTAGTAGTCCTGGTCTTCGCCGCGGTCCTCGTCGGCCCGGCCTTCTTCGTCGGCCTGGCCTTCTTCGTCGGCCTGGCCTTCTTCGGCCCGGGTTTCGCCGTCGCTGACTACTTCGCCATCTCGTATCTCGCCCCGCCAGCCCGTGACCTCGTCGGGCTTCGTGAGGACCTGGGTCATGACGTGACGGCGGAAATGCTTAAGTTCCAGCCGGACTCGCCGGCCTTGCGCTCGCCACAGATTGCCGATGTTCTCGACCACGCCCCCTGGGTGGTACTCGAGAACGACCAGGATCCGGGTAAATTCCGGGTGGCCGAGCGCGTGGAACGTGACCGTTCCGTCGACGTGCCCCTTGTCGCCCTCGGACTTCCAGACAATCCGGTTTTCCGGGACCTGCTCCATGATCGTCGAGCGCCAGCTCCGGTGCGACAGGAAGACCTGCGCCTTCCAGCTGAGCTTGGTGTCTTCCTCCTGGTTGGCGGTCTCGACTTTCTTCATGAAGGTCGGGAAGTCCTGAAACTGTGTCCAGACGTTGTAGGTCAACTCGAGCGGCGCGCCGACGTCGATGTACTCGACAATGTTGGTGACCTTGAGGCCTTTACCGCCGCCTTTCCCCCCGCCTTTGCCGCCTTGGCCACCAAGAGCCTTGCCGATCTTGTCCTTAATGCTCCCGAAGCCCGCCTTTGCCAGCCCGCGCACCGGCTTGCCCTGGATAAGGTCGGGTGCGCCTGCCTTCAGTGCCTTAAGAGTCGGGCCGCCGTTCTCGGCGTAGTCGGTGAGCTTCTCCGTCGCGCGCTGTGCCAGTGCCCCGAGGTATGACCCGAGTTCTTCCTTCAGCCGGTCCGTCGGCAGCTCGTTCATAAAGCTCTGCATCACGCCGCGCGTGGCCTGTGTTGTCTGTTCAGTCATTGGTTGTCGCCCCCCGTCCGAGATGTCGTGGATCGCGGACGAGTGCGTCCCTCGCCCTTGGGCTCGCTGCCAGCCGGCTCGGTGTCCGCGCCACTGCCCTGGCCTCCGGACCGGGAAGGATGTCTTTCGCGATCTTTAGCGGCCGCGCGGTCCCGGCTCCGTGACGGTCGGCTTGAGCGATCGCGGCCCGACTCACCGCGCGGCGCGGGAACACGCTCGCGCTGGTCGCGACCCTCAACGTCGTCGTCCCGGCGGCGCCTGGGCCTGGAAACCGTGGCACGCTCCTCGTCGCGATACCGGCCGCGATCTTCCTCGTCGCGATACCGCTCGCGCTCGTCTTCGATGTCCTCTTCGTCACCGGCTGCGGCTCCGCCTTTGCCGCCTGCCCTTGATGCGCGCATCGCTTCGCTTCGGTCGCGCAAGTCGTCGCTCAGTGAGTTGATCTTGCTGCTGACAGTTGCAACGGCAGCTGCTTTGCCGGCCTCGATGAGCTGACCGCGCATTTCCTCGGTCAGCTTGGTCAACTCAGGTGATGACGTGAGGAGCTTCGCGCCCTGCTGGAGCAGTCCGCCCGAGCCGCCAGGTAGTCGTCCACGGCCAGCGAATGCCGCAAGGGCTAGCGCCAACTTCATCTTGTGCGATCTGCCCAGGACGTACCCCGCAGCCAGGGCAAGACCGACTCGCGCCCCGGTTTTCATCGGATCTCCCCCCGTAAGGCGAGGGCACGCGTGATCGAGGAAGCAGCCTCTAAACGGGGCACGCCGCCAGCCCCCGACTACGGCGCGCCACCAGCGGGCTACCCACTTAACTTCGGTGCAAACAAAGCGCTAACGCCTCAGTGACCACCACTGCAACGCAAACACCGCAACCAGGCAAAGCCGTTGCCGTGCGCACGCCGCGACCGTCCATGGGGCAGTCCAGCGCAAGCGTGCGTTCCCGCCCTGGGGCGGGGACGGCCGACGCGAGCCGCGTTTTGCCAGATGACTTGTCATCGACAATACTTGCCGACGTGAATACTTTGCTACCGGACAGTGATGTCGCGGCGCTGGAGCTGATGACGCGCGCCCTGGTCGGCCTGACCATGCGGAGCCTGGAGGTGCTGGAGGGCGCGGTTACTGTTCCGCAGTTCCGGCTTCTGCTGGTTCTCGACGAACTTGGCCAGGTTCCGTCGTCACGCCTGGCAGGGAGGCTGGGGATGCTCGCGTCGTCGGTGACGCGGCTCGCGGACCGGCTCGAGGCTGCCGGCCTGCTAGTTCGCGGTCACGACCCGCGCAACAGGTCGATCGTGACAGTCGAAGTGACACCCGCCGGACGGGACCTCGTCGCCCGGGTGGTCGCACGGCGTCACGTCCTGCTGGCCGACGTCCTGGACCGGATGACGGCAGCGGAACGGGCTGATGCCGCGCGTGCCGCCAGACGGTTCGCTGAGCTCGCGGCGGACAGTGCCGACGCGGGGGAGGCGCTGGCGGTCGGGCCGCTGCCACTATGAGCACGCCGCATGGCGAGCGTGCCAGGCATCTAGGGGACTTCACGCTCGGACCACGGGTGCTGCCGATCACCACGATGGCGCTAGTGGTCGGCGGTGCGAGCGCGGTGACGGCTTTCGCGCTACTGCGCCTGATCGGGCTGATCACTAATGCGGTCTTCTATCAGCGGGTGTCGACCGGTCTGGTCGCGCCGGGCGGGCTGCATCACAGCCCATGGCTGATCCTGCTCGCCCCGATCGCTGGCGGCCTCGTGGTCGGCCTGATGGCCAGGTACGGCTCGGAGCGGATTCGCGGCCATGGCATGCCGGAGGCGATCGAGGCGATTCTCACTGGCGGCAGCCGGGTCGCCCCGCGGGTAGCGATACTGAAACCCGTCTCCGCGGCGATCAGCATCGGAACTGGCGGGCCGTTCGGCGCGGAAGGCCCGATCATCATGACCGGCGGCGCCGTCGGGTCGATCGTGGCTCAGTTGCTGCGACTGTCGGCCGATGAGCGCAAGACGCTCCTGGTGGCCGGTGCCGCCGGGGGGATGGCCGCGACCTTCAACGCGCCGATGGCGTCCGTGCTGCTCGCTGTCGAGCTGCTGTTGTTCGAGTGGCGCCCGCGGAGCTTTATCCCGGTGACGGCGTCGGTAGCCGTCGCGACCATCTGCCGGGGTTTCCTCCTCGGCACCGGCCCGGTCTTCGGGGTCACTGCCACGGCGCGGCCGGGCGCGGCCGCTGTTGCGCTGACGCTACTGCCTGGCGTTACTGGCGGCCTGCTGGCGATCGCCGCCACCGGTCTGGTCTACCTGGCCGAGGACGGCTTCAACCGGTTGCCTATTCACTGGATGTGGTGGCCGGCTATCGGCGGCCTCATCATCGGCCTCGGTGGCCTTGCCGAGCCGCGCGCGCTCGGCGTCGGCTACGACGTGATCGATCAGCTGCTGACCGGACGCGCGGCGCTGTCCCTCATCCTCGGCATCCTCATCGTGAAGACGCTGATCTGGTCGTTGTCGCTCGGCTCAGGAACCTCCGGTGGCGTGCTGGCCCCGACGTTCATGATCGGCGGCGCTCTCGGAGCCCTCGAGGGTCTCGCGCTGCCGCATGTCTTCGCGGGTTTCTGGGCGATGGCTGGCCTGGCGGCTGTGCTGGGCGGCGTGATGCGGTCACCGCTGACCGGGGTGATCTTTACGCTGGAACTGACGCACGCCTGGGACTGCCTGCTGCCCATGCTGGTCGCGGCAACGAGCGCGTACCTGGTGTCGACGCTGATTCTCAAGCGCTCGGTCCTTACCGAGAAGGTGGCCCGTCGGGGCCTGCACCTGACGCGTGAGTACACCACAGACCCGCTCGAGACCTTCTTTGCCCGCGACGTGATGACGACCGCTCCCGCCACGCTCGTGACCTATCAGCGAGCTGCTGCCGTCGCGCCAGGCGAGACCCGCTTGTACATGGTGCTCGACGGCAACGGCGCGTTCACTGGAGTGCTCCCGCGCGGCCTTCTGACGGGCGCATCCGGGACGTCACGGGCCATCATCGGTGACCTGGCGCACCCGGCGCGCGTGGTTGTCTACGGGGACAGCACGCTGCGCGAAGTGGCGAACGCGTTCGCCCGGCACGAGGTCACCCGCGCGCCTGTCGTGGATCGCGGCAACGCCGAGCGCTTGCTCGGCGAGATCACCCTGGCCCAGCTGCTGCATGCAAGGCGCCGCGACATTCACGAAGACCAGCATCGTGAGCGACTCTTGTTCTCGGACGCAGGAGGCCGCAGCCTCGCAGCTAGCGCCGGCAGGCTCCGGAGGCCAGCGCCGGCCGGGGAGCCCGCCCAGGCTCATCGAAGGAGATCTGATGTACGACCAGCTGCCGCCGCTGCCAGCGAGCGAGCCCGGTGATAAGCCAGCCCGGCCCGAGTATCTCGCCGGAGCCGGACCCGCCGGACCCGCACTCGCCGGAGCCGGGCCCGCCGAGGCCGGCGACTCAGCATGCTGGGCACAGTTCGTCTGTGCTGAGTGTGGCGCCATGCTCAGTGCGGACAGTGGCCACGCCGAGGGGTGCCACCTGCGGGACATGTGAGTTGTCTGGTGGACCCAGGCGGTTTCATTTGTCGGTTTTGTGGTTACCAATCAACTCACATGTCGATTCATCTGCCTGCGCCGTCGCTACCTGGCGAGCCGCGGCAGCAGCAGCGCGGATGCGGTCACCCCGAGCACGGTGGCGATCACCAGCACGAGGACGTCGAGCCCGAGGCGCGCGGGCGTGCCGATGAGCAGCCCGCGCAGCGCGTCAACCTCGTATGACAGCGGATTGCACTTGCTGATGGCTTGCAGCCAGCCCGGCATAACGCGCTCCGGGTACAGCGCGCTGGAGCTGAAGAACAGCGGCATGGTGATGGCCTGGCCGATGCCCATGAGCCGGTCTCTGGACAAGGCTAGCCCGGCGATCGTCATTGACAGGCAGGAAAAGAACGCCGATCCGAGCACCACGACGAGCGCGGCGCCGAGCAGCTTCAGCGGATCGTCGGTCAGCGATACGCCGAGCAGCGCGGACAGCACGAGCACAGCGATCGCCTGGACAACCGACCGTACTCCGGCGGCGAACGCCTTGCCCGTGATGAGCGCCGCCCGCGGCGTCGGCGTGACCATCAGCTTGGTGAGCACGCCCGCATCTCGTTCCCAGATGATCTGGATGCCGTAGAAGATCGCGATGAACAGCGCGGACTGGGCGAGGATGCCGGGCGCGAGGTAGGCGAGGTAAGTGATGCCATGCGGCGTCGGGATCGCGTGGATGCGGGTGAACACCTCACCGTAGATCAGCAGCCAGAGGGCAGGCTGAATGGCGCGGGTGTAGAGCTCGGTCCGGTCATGCCTGATTTTGCGCAGCTCGACCCAGCACAGCGTGACGATCCGGCTGGCGAGCCTGCGAACGATGGTGATCGGCGTATCCGGCGGGGGAAGCAGTCCGGTCCCGAAGGAACCGGGACCGGGCAGCCCGGGCTCAGCCGAGACGGCGGGCGGTACGCCTGGCGCGGCGGACGTCACGGATGCCTCCTGTTTCGGCGTCATCGAGGGTGCCCCCGGTGTAGTGGCGGAACACGTCGTCCAGCGTTGCGTTCTCGCCGAGCATGGCTTTGAGCAGGCCCGGCGTGCCGATCGCACGGATCGAGCCGGCATGCATGAGCGCGACCCGGTCGCAGTAGGTGTCGGCCTCGTCCATGTAGTGCGTGGTCATCAGCACCGTCATGTCAGCCGTCTCGCGCAGCTGCGCGATGAACTCCCATACGTCGGTGCGCGCGATCGGGTCGAGGCCGACCGTGGGTTCGTCAAGTATGAGCAGACGCGGTGAGTTCACCAGCGCCTGTGCGAGCTCGAGGCGGCGCACCATGCCGCCGGAGTAGGTCTTCGCCTGCCGGCTGGCCGCGTCGGTAAGCCCCATTGCGGCCAGTGCGCTCTCCACCCGGTCGCGTCGCCGGCTGCGCGGGACGTCGAAGAGCCGGGCGAACAGCTCTACGTTCTCCCGCCCGGTCAGCGTGCCGTCAGCGGACAGCAACTGCGGTACGTAGCCGATCATCCGGCGGAGCCGCATCGGCTGCGTCGCGGCGTCGATCCCGAGCACGCTGACGCTGCCAAGCATCGGCCGCAGCAGGGTCGTGATCATCCTGATCGTGGTCGTCTTGCCGGCGCCGTTCGGTCCGAGCAGCCCGAACGTCTCGCCCTGTTCTATGCGCAGGTCGACGTGGTCGACTGCAGTGTGCTGGCCGAACCGGTAGGTCAGGCCAGAGCACACGATCGCCGCGCCCCGCGGAGCGGACTGGTCCGGGTCGGCGTACTCCGCCACGGCGTGGGCCGGGAAGCTACGCAACTCGCTCAAGGCTGTCTATCTCCTCACCAAGTCGGAGCAGAGCCGGCACTGCGGCTGCTAGCGCCCGCCGGTCAGCGGGGGACAGCGCGGCCAGCGCTCGCGCCGTGACCTCGGCCCGCAGGTCGCGTCGCTCAGCGAGGCGCTTGCTGGCAACGGCAGTGATGGTCAGCTGCGCCGTCCTGCCGTCTGTGGCGCTGCGACTCCGGCTCAGCAGATGGTCACCGGTGAGCTTGCCGACAAGCGTGCTGACTGTGTTCGGCGCGAGCCGCAGCTCCTGCGCGGCTTCAGCCACCGTGATCCCCGGCCGGCTCTCAGCCAGTCTCAGCAGCTCGCAGTGCGTTGCCGGAAGCGGCTCGAGCTGCGAGACCGGTCGCAGCGCCCTGCGTATGGTGCGGCGCAGCCGTCCGATCGCCTCGAGCAGCTCGCCTGCCGTGAGCACAGATGAATCGTTCACAGAGCTAACGATATACCGATAGTGAGCCCGTGTCAGCCTGCGGCGCCTTCCGCGCTTCCGGGGGGCGCGGGGGTGCCGGCGCCGGGGTCAGGGCGCGCAGGGCCCGTGCCCACCCGTGCCCTGGCGGTGGACGGGAAATCTAGACTCAGCCCATGACAAAGCTGGCGGGGAAACGGGCGTTGATCACCGGCGGTACCACCGGATTGGGCTCGGCTGTCGCCGAGCGCTTCATGGCTGAGGGCGCGCGGGTGGTCATCACCGGCCGCGATCGGGACCTAGGCGGACGCGCCGAGCAGGTGCTGGGACCCGGCGCGCAGTTCATCGCGGCGGACGCCGGTGACCCCGACGCGGTCGCCCGGTCGGTGAACGAGGCGGCAGACCACCTTGGCGGCCTGGACGTGCTCGTCAACAACGCAGGCGTGGGTGTCACCGCGCGCCTGATCGACACCCCGCTGGCCGACTACGACAGGATCACAAGCGTCAACCTCCGCGGATACCTGCTCTATGCGCAGCACGCCTACCCGCACCTGGCCCGGCAGGGTGGAAGCATGATCCACATCGCCTCCGACGCCGGGATCTGGGGCGAGCAGGCGATCGGGCTGTATTCGGTGACCAAGGCCGCCGTCGTCATGCTCGGTAAGATGCTCGCTCTCGATGGCGGCCCGGACAAGGTGCGCTCGAACGTCCTCTGCCCGGGCGACATCTGGCCGGGCATGCGCCACATGGCACCGCCCGGCGAGGACGACCGCGGCGAGGAGGAGGGCGGCTGGCCGCTGCCGCCGATCGGCCGGATCGGCCAGGCCAGCGATGTTGCTGCCGCCGCGGTGTTTTACGCCAGTGATGAGGCTGAGTTCATCACCGGTACGACGCTTCTGGTGGACGGCGGGATGACGGCCGGGTACCTGCAACGCGAACACAGCCCGCAGGCCGACATCTGAGTGGCGGCACCCCGCCTCCCGGCGTGCTGATCAGGCTACCTTCGGATACAGCGCAGCGACTCCCGACGACAGGCCTGCCTGCACTGTGCGGCTGGTGTCGTCAGCGATGATCTCCGTCTGGCCTGCCTCGATGCCGTCGATGGCGATGCGCGCGATGTCGGCCGGATCGGATTTGGCGGCTTTGACGGTTCTGGCCATGTCGGTGTCCATGTAGCCGACATGCAGGGCCGAAACGACGATGCCGCTGGGTGCCAGTTCCTGCCGCAGCGCGTTGGTGAGCGACCATTCTGCGGACTTGGCCGCGCAGTAGGCGCCCGAGCGGGGGATGGCCAGCCAGGACAGCACCGAGAGGATGTTCAGGACGGCGCCGTGCTCACGCTCGGCTAGCTGGGGCGCGAAGGCCCTGGTGACGGCCAGAGTGCCGAAGTAGTGCGTGTCCATCTCCAGGCGGATGTCGGGCAGGTCGCCAGTGAGCAAAGAGGAGCCGGTAGCCGATCCCGCGTTGTTGATCAGGATGGAAACGCCGCGCGTGGCGGCTGCGGCCGCTTCGACCGATGCAAGGTCGGTGACGTCGAGTGCGATGGGAGTGACGCCGTCCAGGTCGACCGACTCGGGCTTGCGCGCCGCGGCGTACACGGTCGCCCCCCGGTCACGCAACTGCTCGGCGAGGTGGCGGCCTAGGCCCCGGTTGGCGCCGGTAACGAGAGCGGTCTGTCCGTTGATCTCCATGCGTTGATCCTTCCATCTGAGTTGTGTTTTCCAACTTAGCCCCCTGGATAGGAAAACACAATTCAGCATGTACTCTGGAGTCATGGCCACGGTTCCCGACAGCAGCTGCTCCATTGCCCGCAGCCTGGGTGTGCTCGGTGAACGCTGGACCTTCCTGATCTTGCGGGAAGCCTTCAACGGCGTGACCCGTTTCGCCGAGTTCCGCGACAGTCTGGGCATCGCGCCGGACGTTCTCGCCGACCGGCTCGCCACCCTGGTCAGATACGGCGTCATGGAGCGGATCGCCTACCAGGAGCCGGGATCGCGCTCGCGATCGGCTTACGCCCTCACGCCCGCCGGCCGGGAGCTGAGCGTCGTGCTGGCCGCCTTGCAGCAGTGGGGAGACGAGCACCTGCCCTGGCCCGACGGACCGAGCATCCTGCGGCAGGTGCGCGGCAGCGAGCGGCCGGTGCACGTCGGCTTCGTGGACGACGGAGGAAGGGAGATCCCGCCGTCAGACGTTGCGATGATCCGCACCGCCGCCTACCCCCGGCCGTGAACCTGAACCGCTCCCTGGGTGCAGGTCAGTTAACTGGCTGGTCGCTGCAGCGGCTCGATGGTGAAGCCAAGTTTCCCGAGCACCCTGACAGCTCCAGCCTTGCCGCCCTCGAAATCACCGGAGTCAAGGCGCTGACCGGTGGCGAACTCGTAAGCAGTGCCCAGAATCGCCTTGTGCGGGTAACTGCGTCCGTCCCAGATGAGCTCGTAGCTTCTGCTCGGACCGAAACCATGCTCGGCGAAGAACCGGTCAGAACCCAGACGGTCGTACTCCTGTATCGCGCGCAAGACGTCATCACGGCTCACGTGGTTCCACGCCACCATCGTTCCACCAGCTTTCTGCGCTCGGCTCAGCCCCGGCTGAGCGCTCGCGGGCGCCGTGAGCGCGTCGCTGTGCGGGCAACACAACAGATCCGGGCACCACAACAGTAGAGCGTTCGCTGAAGGCATTCGTGGCGGATGGGCCGCGTCAGCGATAGGTGCTACAGCTGCATGTCCTCTGGACACTGTGCGCAATGAGCCCGGTACTGGTCAATGACAGGCGTTATGTCGCGCAGGCTGAGTTCGATTACCTGGACATGGCCGTCGCTGCCACGGATGGGCTGCGCCAGCGTGGTAATCCAGCGCTCCACGAACACCCCTGGGTGATCGGCGTCTTCCACGTCATACCGCAGCAACTGGTCGCACTGGCGTCTGCCCGACGTCATGGCTTCGTCGAGCGCCGTCCACTTCGGGCGCCCGCCGGAGTCTTCCGGGAGTTTGGGGAACTCGTCGTAAAAGTTGCGGCCGATCAGGTCTTCAAGCTTGCGGCCCATAGCTGACAGGAATTCGTCGTTGGCGTCCAGGATGACTAGGTCCGCATTGAGCAGCACCATACAGGTCGGGTGGATCTTGAAGATGTCGTGAAAGTCGATCTCCTCTGCCAGCATGCTTCCCCCGTTTCCGGCGCGACTCGACGTAACCGCTGAGTCCGCCCGCCTTGGGCCACCGCGCAACACGCGGCCGGAAACTGACGCCCTGACTTCTCAGACTTCCACTCGTCTCCCGGAGCGGTCCAGGGGACGAAACGCTCTAAATGCCCAACCCGGCTGGGAAAACTACTGGTCAGGACGTTTCTTCGTTACCCCGTACCCGCACCCGCCGAGTCAAACGCGGCCGTGCTAGTCGCCCGCCTCGGCAGCCCGGTGCGCTGCCGGTGCAACTCGCCCGGCCATAGCCGTCGGAGTCGTCGCAACCGCGAGGCCAGGTGGCCGATCGTAAGGAGGTGAAGCCGTTCACCGAATTGCTCGGGTGGCAAGACTGGAGCCGACCATGTGGTGTGGCGGAACCACCCAGCGGGTAGTTGCCTTGGCGGTCGCAGCTTTGGCGCTGTTCGGCACCGTATCGTGTGCGCCTGGTTCCGCCGGGCCGAAAGCGCGCACCGCGGCAGTTTGCCAGAGAGTCCGCGCACGACTGCGTTCAGTGAGATGTAACTGTGGTCTGAGCACCTTGCCCGTGTCGTCTTCTCAGAGTGCTGGGTACTACGGTGCGCGGTACGCGTGGGCTGTCAGTAACACGGGAACCGGCGATGTTGGGGGCGCTGGGCAGGGAGCCTACTTGGAGCTCGCTATGACTGACTTGCAGTTCGGGCTTGTTCGCGGTGTCAGCAAGCCGGGTGAGAAGCAGGCTTATCGCACAGCAATCAAGGAGCTGCATCAGATGGCGTCCCTTCCCGACACAGATCTGACATCGCAACAAAATGCTGAATACAAGACAGACCTTGTCCATCTCAACCACTTCTTCCACACGAAAGTAAGTGCCTGATCGACGTGAGCGGCTTCGCGCGCGCCGGACCTGGAGCCTGGCAGGAGCGCGGTCTGCTCAGAAGGACGCGGCACAGTCCGCGATACATCTGTTCCGGGAAGGGAATGACGTTGAAGTGCTAACTCAGCTTTTGGGTCGGCTGCCAGACGTAAGACGTAATCCGGGGGAGAGCAATGCAACGGGTCGAAGTGCATCTTGAGGACGACCTGACTGGCGGCCCGGCCGACGAGACCGTGAAGTTCGGCATGGACGGCGCGGAGTACGAGGTCGATCTGAGCACCCGGCATGCCACCGAGTTCCGCCGCCAGCTTGCTCCATTTGTGCAGCATGCACGCCGCGTGATGCATGCGCAGCGGTCACGCCCCAGGGCAAGAACGGCGGCGAGCCGGGAGCGGAGCCGGGAGATTCGCGCCTGGGCCGAACGGCAGGGGTTCTCCGTGGCCGAACATGGCCGCCTGCCGGCGAACGTCATTCAGGAATACGAACTTGCTCACGGCGGCCAACAGCCTGCGGGGCGAACGGCGCAACGGCCTGCCAACCGCAAGTCTGCAGCTGGCCGTGCGACGCCGAAACCCCAGGGACGGGCAAGGTCTACCCGGCGGCGTCGGACTGGGCGATTATCGTTTGTCAGTCCAGCACGGCCTGCAGGAGCCGGACTACCGTGCTTACGCGGCGGCCGGGATGGAGGCGCTCCAGCGGTGGTATGGCCGGTGGAGCGGGTGCTGGCGGACGACGGGCTGGTGGAACTCGGCTAACGCGCTCACCGCGCTAATCGCCTACATCCAGCGCACCGGCGATCAGACGCACCTCAGCGTGCTCGAGCGCACATTCAGGGCCGCGCGCCGTATGCACTCGGACTTCCTGGTCAGCTTTTATGACGACAACGCCTGGTGGGGCCTGGCCTGGGTCGCGGCCTACGATCTGACCGGCGACGACCGCTACCTCGACGCGGCCCGGACGATATTCGCCAACCTGCTGACCGGATGGGACGACGCCTGTGGCGGCGGCGTGTGGTGGAACACCGAGCGCAGGTACAAGAACGCCATCACCAACGAGTTGTTCCTCAGCCTCGCGGCACGGCTGCATCAGCGTTGTCCTGGCACTGGCGACTATCTCGACTGGGCGCGGCGCGAATGGGACTGGTTCTGCGCCCGCGGTCTCGTCGGCGCCGCCGGCCTGGTCAATGACGGGCTCGACGGTTCCTGCGAGAACAACCGCGGCCAGACCTGGACCTACAACCAGGGCGTCGTTCTCGGCGGGCTAGCTGCGCTGTACGAGATCACCGGCGACGCCTCTCACCTCAGGCAGGGCGAGGCGATTGCGGACGCAGTGCTGGGCTCGCTGACCATCGGGGCGCCGGACGCGAAGCACGGCATCCTGCTGGAGCCAGGTGAGCACAACACGGCTCGAAGCGATGGGGACCGCCCGCAGTTCAAGGGCATCTTCGTGCGTAACCTCTACGACTTCTACCGGCAGAGTCCGCGTCCGGCCTATAGCGAGTTCATCCGCGACAACGCTCGGTCCATCTGGGCCAACAACAGGAACAGCAGGAACCAGTTCGGTCTGCACTGGGCAGGCCCGTTCGACTACGCCGACGCCAGCCGGCAAAGCTCGGCGCAGGACGTACTTAACGCGGCCGTTCCGCTCGTCGCGGGCTGACGGCCCGGCAGCGAACGCGAGCTGCCATTGTCCAAGAGCAGGAACACCGGCGATGTGAGGTCCTCTCCTCGGCCGGGCAGTGCATATTCTCGGTGGGCCGCTGGCTTGCGATCGAGGAGCGGGATGACATGACCTGGGCCGAGCTCAAGCTTGTCGGCATCGACATTGGCGGGAGCGGCAGCCGGGCCCGGCTGTGGGAGCGCGGGCGGGTTGCTGCCGAGAGCGAGGGCCCGAGTGCAAGCTTGCCTGCCGTGGGTGCCGACGCCGCCAAGGCTGCGCTCGGGGTGGTTCTCGCCGGGCTGGGCCTTGACCCGGCGCTGCCGGCCGACGCTATCTGTGTGGGCTCTGCCGGGCTGAGCGTCCCGGGTGTCAGCGAGTTCCTTCGCGAGCGACTGGCGCCGTACACCCGTTCCCGTGTGGTGGTGGTTGTGACTGATGCGATGCTCGTGCTTCCGGCGGCGGGCCTTGACGCGGGCATCGCTGTAATCTGCGGCACGGGAAGCGTGGCCGTGGCTACCTTCCGGGAACGCACGCTGCAGGTAGGCGGATGGGGGTACCTGCTCGGTGACGAGGGCGGCGGCTACTGGATTGTCCGCGAGGCGCTGCGCACGCTGATGCAGCGGCGTGAGGAGGGCCGTCTCCCTGGCGAACTCGCGGCGGAGATGCTGTCAGCCACGGGTTCGGTTGATCTAGCCGAACTGCAGCGTTGCTACTACTCCCAGCCGCACGTGCCCCGCGACTGGGCCCGGCTCGCCAGACTCGTGCTGGAGAGCGCCGATCCGGCCGCTGCCGACATCGCTAACCGGGCTGCTGACGCTGCGGCGGCCCTCGCTGCCCAGGCTGCGCGGCTGCTAGATCCTCCCGGGCGTTTCCCGGTTGTGCTGGCCGGTGGCCTGATGGCCAACGCGTCATTTCGAGATGCCGTCGCCGACCGTGTGGCGAACACATCGTCACATGCCGACGTCCGTGTGCTCGAGGACGCGCCGGTCGCGGGCGCGGTCAGGCTTGCCGGGCTCGCGGCGCTGTCGGGAACAGACTGCTCTGTTAGCTGACATGGATCAGCCGCGACGATGCGCGTCGGCGCGTTCGCGCCGACGGAGGTCAAGGAGCAGCTTTGCCCAGGATCGGCGCTCGGGCTAGAGCCCTCTGGGCAGTGCCAAGAAGCGTGTGAGGGCGGCAGATCTAGCGCGCTGGCAGTGCGCCTAATCTGCCAGCGGGATCCGCCATTCAGAGCTGCCGTTTTGTCAGAGGCTATCGATAGTGTTTTCGATAGAAGCTTGATGAGCGTGCACGGCGGAGCTGCTGAGGAGGTGGCCGGGATGACCGAGGCAGTCAGCACGCCGGGCCCGGCCGCTGCGGGTGGCCCGGACCGCCCGCCGGGCCCGGCCGCTGCGGGTGGCTCTGGCCAGCCGCCGGGGCCTGTGCTGCCGCGTGGTCCCGTCGCGGTCTCGGGGGCGCTGTCGGATGAGGATCTGCTTGGGCTGCTGGACAGCCTGGGTGTCGCGCACTCGGCTGCGGAGCTGGGTGCTGACGAGGAAGCAGTGCTGGCCGGCTTGTTCGGCGCGCCGCCGGGTCAGCCGGGTCAGCCGGGTCGGCCGGGTCAGCCGGGTCAGCCTGGTCAGCCTGGTCGGCCTGGTCGGCCTGGTCAGCCTGGTCAGCCTGGTCAGCCTGGTCGGCCGGGTCCGCTGCTCAGCGCTGGTGATCGTGGTGGCGGGCG
>Ga0335074_10007816_pt1 | contig 14840 bp, 15 predicted proteins | sample Lox_Sample_23_FD_206715 | JGI IMG/M metagenome (GOLD analysis project Ga0335074, IMG submission 206715) | Soil microbial communities from Loxahatchee National Wildlife Refuge, Florida, United States - Lox_Sample_2.3 | ecosystem: Environmental > Terrestrial > Soil > Wetlands | place: USA...
CGTCGGCGAGATACCGCGCACGGGTGTCCCGGACGAGCGGCTAACCGAACCCGAGCGGCTGTTTGCCCGCAAGTACGCCGGTGCCGACGTCATGCACCACGACGGTCGGCACGCGTGGCTTAGCCTGATCCCGGACGCGATCACTAGCTGGGATTTCAGGAAACTGCGTTTATTCACCCAGGCAGGAAGGCCCTCCGTTGGACTACGTGCCGTCAATCCTGGACCTGCTTGACCTCGAGTACATCGAGGAGAACCTGTACCGGGCCTGCGGGGTCTCCGGCGAGCCGCGCCGGCTCTACGGCGGCCAGGTCGCGGCGCAGGCCCTGTACGCGGCGGGGCGCACAGTGCCGGCCGAACGCCTGCCGCACTCGCTGCACGGCTACTTCCTCCGGCAGGGGAGCAGCGTGCGGCCAACGGTGTTCCAGGTCGACAGGGACCGCGATGGTCATTCCTTTTCCGCCCGGCGGGTGGTCGCCATCCAGGAGGGTGAGGTCATCTTCAACATGTCCGCGTCGTTCGCCGCTCCCCGGGGCGGTGCCGACCGCGACGCCACGGCCCCGCAGCTGCCCGCGCCGGATCCGCTGCCTCGCTGGAACCTGGCGAGGCACGCGTCGTTCGAGATGCGCACCGCTGACACCGGGCGGCGCTTGCCGGTCCGGTTCTGGTTGCGCAGCCTGGTCGAGCTCCCCGCCGACCCGCTGCTGCACGCCGCGGTCCTCGCCTACGCCTCCGACCTCTCGACGGGCCTGGTAGCGCTGGAAGACGACGAGGCCGAGGCGGGGCCGAGCCTGGACCACGCCGTCTGGTTCCACCGCCCGGCGCGGATGGACGGCTGGACGTGGCACGAGCTCGAGCCGCATGCCGTGTCGGGCGGCCGCGGCTGGTACACCGGCGCCATCTACGCCGCCGACGGCTTGCGGATCGCCAGCTTCGCGCAGGAGCAGCTGTTCAGGGCGCTGCGGCCAGTCCGTCCCGAACCATCATTCGGAACGTCTGGTTGACTTCTGCCCATGGTCTCCATGATTGACACGAATTCGGCCGCGCCCCCCGCGTGGTTCACCGCCGCCCTCGCCACCCCTGTTACCCAGCGGACGACGATTGTTGACGGCGCCACCATCGCCTACCGGACGTGGGGAGACCCAGGCGGTCGCGGCCTTGTGCTCGTCCACGGCGGCGCGGCTCATTCCCGCTGGTGGGACCACATCGGCCCGCTGCTCGCCGACGGACGGCTGGTCGTCGCGCTCGACTTGTCAGGACACGGTGACAGCGCTCGCCGCGAGTCTTACAGCCTCGATCAGTGGGCACGTGAGGTACTCGCGGTCGCCGAAGACGCCGGGATCGCCACCCCGCCCACGGTGGTCGGGCACAGCCTGGGCGGCCTCGTGACGCTAAGGGCCGCTGCGCTGTTCGGATCCGGGATTGAGGGGGCGATCGTCATCGATTCGCCCATTCGCGAGATGTCGCCCGAGGAACACGCGGCGATGGAGCACCGCGCCTTCGGCGGATTGCGCGTCTATCCCTCGAAGGAGGCGATCCTCGCCAGGTTCCGTCCTGTTCCGGACCAGCCCGTGCTCGGCTACATCGCCGATCACGTCGCCGCTACCTCGATTCGCGAGGCGGAGGGCGGATGGACGTGGAAGTGGGACCCGGCCATCTTCAGCCGGCAAGTCCCGCCAACGCTGCTGACCCGGCTGGACTGCCGGGTGGCGCTGTTCCGCGCCGAGCACGGCATGGTTTCTACCGAGATGAGTGACGTCATGTATGACCGGCTGGGCCGCGTCGCTCCGGTCATCGAGATCCCGGCGGCGAGTCACCACATCATGCTCGACCAGCCCATAGCGCTCGTCGCCGCGATTCGGACGCTGCTCTCCGGCTGGGACCATTCCGTTCCCGGTATGCCACGCGACCTGGAATGAGGCCGCCCGGCAGCCTAGCCAACCGCCACGAATGCTTATAGGGTGCTATTAGTTAAATAAATAGCATCAGATGGAAGGCGGAGGGCGCGCCATGTACAGCCTGTTCAGTGTCGATGACCACATCATCGAGCCCGCGGACGTCTGGTCCAAGCGGGTCCCGGCGAAGTTCAAGGACACCGCTCCGCACGTCGTGTACGCCGAGGGCCGCGAGTACTGGGTGTTCGAAGGTGACCGTCAGCTCACGATGGGCCTGAACGCCGTGGCCGGCAAGCCGCGGGAGCAGTGGGGCATGGAGCCCGCTCGGTTCACCGACATGATCCCGGGCTGCTATGACCCGCACGAGCGGGTAAAGGACCTGCGCTCCAACGGCATTTACGCCAGCGTGAACTTCCCGACGCTGCCCGGATTCGGCGGCCGGAAGTTCGTCACGTTCCACGACAAGGAACTCGCGCTGGCCTGCGTCCAGGCGTGGAACGACTACCTCCTCGACGAGTGGTGCGCGGCGGCGCCGGAGGTCTTCGTGCCGATGGTCATCACCGCGCTGTGGGACGTCGAGCTCAGCGTCCGGGAACTGCAGCGCTGCCTGGCCAAGGGCGCCAAGGCGCTGTGCTTCGTCGAGGACCCGGCGCTGATCGGCCTGCCCGGTTATCACACCGACCACTGGGAGCCGCTGTTCGCCGCCGCCCAGGAAGCCGACGTCCCGATCTGCATGCACGTCGGGTCGTCCGGGACGTCGACCATCAACCCGGGCACGACGCCGATGGTGGAGATCGCCGCGTCCTTCACGCACACCGGGCGGTGCTCGGTCAACCTGATGGCCAGCCCGCTGCCGCGCAAGTTCCCAGGCGTCAAGCTGGTCTGGAGCGAGGGCGGGATCGGGTGGCTCCCGGCCGCCCTCGAGCGCGCCGACCGGCAGTGGGAGCGGCACAAGTACTGGAACCACATGGACGACACGCTGCCCAGCGAGGTCTGCCACCGGAACATGTACTTCTGCATGATCGAGGAGCCCTGGGGCCTGACCCAGCGGGACGTCATCGGCGTCGACAAGATCCTCTTCGAGAGCGACTACCCGCACGCCGATACGCCGTGGCCGCACACCCAGGCCGTCGTCAAGGAACTGTTCCGCGACGTCGACCAGGAGACCACCGACAAGATCACGTACAAGAACGCCGAGAAGCTGTTCAAGTTCCCGCTGACCGTGCCCGCCTAGCCGGTCACTTCAGCGATGCCCCCGCGAACCAGGCAGGTCACGCCTTGTTGTTGCTGCCCTGGTCGACGGCGGAACAGCGGGAACTGCGCCTCGCTGGCCGTCACCATCGGTGTCCCGACCGTGCCAGGAGCGATCACGTTGACGCGGATGCGCTGCGTGGCCAGTTCGTTCGCCAGGCGGCACGGTCACAGCGAGCGTGTTGAACACGCCGGTCAGGTTGACGCCGATGACGTCGTCCCACTCCTCGGGCGACAGCTTCCACAGCGGGGCACCGGGAGGCGAGATGCCCGCGTTCGCTGACACGATGTCCAGGCGGCCGAAGGCTTCCGCTCCGTCGGAGACGGCGGCGGCCAGGGCGGCTCTGTCGCGGACGTCGGCGACCCGGGCGACCCTGGCCGAGAGGTTTGTCCGATCAGCCATCTCAACATTAAGATAAGTGAACTAATTTATCTATACTGATTTGGGGGAAGAGGGCGACGAGAGTGACATGTCCGACTGTCCTTGTCACCGGCGCGAGCGGGTTGCTCGGCTCCAACATCTGCCGCTTCGCGGCGAATGCCGGCCGGCGGGTCCGCGGCCTGGTGCGCACGCCCGCCGACGCCGACGTGCTGCGCACGATCGGCGTCGAGCCCGCCATTGGCGACATCACCGATCCGGAGTCGCTCCATGAGGCCATGACGGGGGTGGACGGGCTGATCCACGCGGCCGCCGTTCTCGGCGGCACCTGGTCCTCCGCCACGGCGGACGACTTCGACCGGGTGAACTACCACGGCTCGCTCGCCGTCCTGAACGCGGCGCGACAGCACGACGTCGGGCGGATAGTCGTGGTCAGCTCCATGGTGATCTATCGCCATTCGGTGACCGTGACCGAGAGCTCCCCCCTGGTGTCCGCCGGACCGGCGCTGGCTCCCTACGCGCGCGCGAAGCTGGCGATCTACTACGAAAGCATGCACCGCGTCTGCCGCGGCGAGCACATCAGCTTCGTCGTGCCGGGCGCGATGTACGGTCCGTCGCCGTTCACCGACCGGGCCTTGCAGCCGACCCTGTTCACCGGCACGCTGCGCGCCGCGATCCGCGGCGAGCTCACGGAGTACGCGAACTTCCCGCTGAGCTGGCCGTATGTCGAGGATGCCGCGCGGATCGCACTCGCCGTGCTGGACAGGGGCCGGGCGGGGAAGAAGTACCTCGCCGCGGGAGGCCCGGACGACGTGCTGAGCCTCGCGGGCTTCTGCAACCTTGGCTGCGCCACCGCCGGCGTCGCCCACCGGGTTCGCGACCTCTCGCTGGACGACCTGACCAGCGATATCGGCCCGATGCGGGCAATGGCAGAGGCGAGCTACCCCACACCGCTCGTCGATCCCTCGCGGACCAACGACGAACTCGGCATCAGGTTGACGCCCGTCCGCGCCGGCGTCGAGAAGACCGTGGCGTGGCTGCAGGCGCAACGCAGGATATGACAAGGACCGGGAGATCGACGCATATGCTCACCGCCGAGGACAGGCTCGCGATCCGTGAACTGCTCGCGCTATACGGGCACGTCATCGACGAGCGGCAGTTCAGCCGCATCGACGAGCTCTTCACCCCGGAGGCACGCTATGACGTCTCCGACTTCGGGCAGGGGGTCCGCCATGGCCCCGCCGCGATCGCGGCGCTATGGACCGATCCTGGCTCGCGCCATCCGCTGGCCCACCACACCGTCGACGTGGTCCTCACCGAGGACGGCGACGGCACGGTACGGGCGCTGTGCAAGGGCATCGGCGTGCTCGCGAACGGGAAGGCGGGTAGCGTCACCTATCGCGACGTCGTGACGAAGACGGCCGCCGGGTGGCGGATCGCCGAGCGAGTGGCGGTCCTCCGCCGCGCCGACCGGATACCGGAGATCAGCTGACCTGGCCCCGGCCGGCGGGTCAGGCGCCCATGCTCAGGCCGCCGTCCACGGTCACCACCGAGCCGGTGACGTAGCTGGCCTCGTCGGACAACAGGAACCGGACGGCGGCGGCCAGTTCCCGCGGGTCGCCGCGGCGGCCCAGCGGGATCATCGCGCGGATGGCCTCCTGCGCCTCCGGGCGCATCGAGGCTGTCATCTCAGTCTCGAACACGCCCGGCACCACCAGGTTGACCGTGATGCCCTTGCGCGCCACCGCCCGGGCCAGTGAGCGGGTCAGCCCGAGCAGCCCCGCCTTGGCAGCTCCGTACCCGGCCTCAACCGGGTTGCCCATCGCCGCGGTCACCGAGCCGACGTTCACGATCCGGCCGAAACCTTGCGCGGTCATCGGCGCCAGCACGGCCTGGGCCAGGTAGAACGGCGCGGAGAGGTTCACCCGCAGCGCCGCGTCCCACTGGTCGGCCGTCATCGCCGCGACCTTATTCTCGATCAGCAGCCCGGCGTTGCTGACGAGGTAGTCCACGCGCCCCCGGTCCGCCACCAGCCCGGCTACGAGCGCCTGGCAGAAGTCCGGGTCGGCCACGTCGCCCGGGTGCACGCTGACGGACCCGCCCGTCGCGGTGAGCCGGGCGGCGAGTTCCCCGGCCGCCTCGTGGTTCCCCGCGTACACGGCGGCCACGTGCGTGCCGTCGGCCGCGAGCAGTTCACTGATCGCGGCCCCGATGCCGCGGGTCCCGCCGGTGACGATCGACACGCGTTCTGTCATCTTGGTTCACTCCTAAGAAGACCCTCCATCGTCTCGTCTTGCCTGTCGCGGGCGGCACCCGGGGGAGGCACCACGGGACGTTCGGGATATCTGTGCTCCGCCACCCAGCCTCCTGACGCTCGCGCACCCAGCGTTCCACAAGCCGATTTCTAAGTGTTATTATTTAGCTGTTTTCCTGTCTTGTCACCTGGGAGGGTTCGATGAGCGATCTGCTGGTTCGCGGCGGCCTCGTGGTGGACGGCACGGGCACCCCGGCCCGCGCCGCGGACGTGCGGGTGCGCGGCGGCCGGATCGCCGAAATCGGGCCGGGCCTGCGGCCCGACGGCGAGCGGGTGCTCGACGCCGGCGGCGGCTACGTCACGCCAGGTTTCATCGATATCCACACGCACTTCGACCCCGCGGTGTTCTGGGACCCGATGTGCGACCCGATGCCGCAGCACGGCGTGACGACCGTGCTGGCCGGGAACTGCTCGCTGTCGCTGGCTCCGGTGCGTCCCGGGCAGCACGGCGGCGTGCAGGAGCTGATGTGCTACATCGAGGACCTGCCGGCCGAGTCGCTGGACGCGGCGCTGCCGTGGACCTGGGAGAGCTACGGGGACTACCTCGCGTCGGTGGACAAGCTCGGCGGCCTCGGCGTCAACCTGGCCGGGATGGTGGGGCACACCATGCTCCGCATGTACGTGATGGGGGATGAGGCCTGGGAGCGCCCGGCGACCGAGGACGAGCGGCGGCGGATCGCCGCGCTGCTCGACGAGTCGCTGACCGCGGGCGCGGCAGCCATGTCCACCTCTCTGGGCTTCGACGAAGACAGGAACAAGCGACCAGTGCCCAGCCGGCACGCCGACGACGCCGAGTTCGCCGCTCTGCTCGACGTGCTCGCCCGGCACGGCAAGTTCGTCCAGTTCATCCCCGACCCGGCCGGCAAGCAGATGCGCAAGGACCTGGAGCGGATGGCCACGCTGACCGGCCCGCGCGGCGTGGTGAGCACCTGGATCAACGTCTTCTACAACCAGGACCACCCGGACTGGGCACGGCGCATGCTGGACTTCGCCGGGGACCTGCGGGCTCAGGGGATGCGGAACTACCCGCAGGTCAGTCCCCGCACCCTGGACATCCACGTGAACTGGGACGGCGGCATGTCCTGGTTCACGCTGGCGAACAGCTGGCACAAGATGGTGCAGGCGCCGCGGCCCGACAAAGAGCCGATGCTGCGCGACCCGGCCTGGCGCGCACTGGCGAGGGAGGAGTGGGACCAGGTGCCGCGGACCATGATCCCGCACAAGTACCCCGACCGGATCCGGCTGGTCGAGGTCACCCGGCCGGAGAACGAGCGCTGGGTGGGCGCGACGCTGGCCGATCTCATCGCGGCCCGCGGTGGCCACCCGTCCGACGTGCTCGCCGACTGGCTGCTCGAGAACGACGTCAACCCGGGCATCGTCGGCGTCGGCGTGGGGAACTCGGACCCGGCTGGCGTGGCCGAGACGCTGACCCACCCGGCGTCGATCGTGGCCAACAGCGACGCGGGCGCGCACCTTCAGATGATGTGCGCCACCGGCGACACCACGCTGTTGCTGACCCGGCACGTCCGCGACCGCGGTGACCTGACCGTCGAGCAGGCCGTGCACAAGATCACCGGGCAGCTGGCCGGGCTGTTCGGGTTCGGCGGCCGCGGAGTGCTCACCGAAGGCGCGTCGGGTGACCTGGTGGTCTTCAACCTGGACGAGCTGGACTGGGCGACCGACGTCTTCGTCGCCGACCTGCCCGCAGGCGCGCGGCGGCTGCGCCGACCCGCCGGCGGCTACCGCTACACGGTCGTGGACGGCACTGTCGTTCAGTCCGACGGCGGACTAACCGGCGCCCGGCCGGGCTCGGTGCTGCGCCCCGGCGGCGATACGCCTAGCTGAGCCTCGCGGCCGCGTCCTGCTGGGCGAGCCACTCCTGATGACGGGCAAAGTGGCCGAAGTCGCGCGCCACCATCACCGCTTCTCCGCGGGCCAGCACGGCGCTGGTGCTCGCCAGGACCATCTCACCCGCCACGTACCAGCGGTGGCCGTCGCGCCGCACGAGCCAGGCGCGGGCATGCAGCGGGCGCCCGACGGGCACCGGCTTGACGTAGGTGACCGTCAGCTGGCCGGTGACCGCGAGCTGGCTGTGCAGCAGGGGTACGTGCCCGAGTAGCTCGTCGAATGCCCCGGCGGTCCACCCGCCATGCGCCACTCCCGGGCCGCCCTCGTTCTCGGGTCCGCAGGTCAGTTCCGTGTGCACCGAGCCGTCCGGCCGGAGTTCCTCGCGGCCCAGCCCGAGACGGCAGGCGCCGAGGCGCCGGCACGCGCCGCACAGCGCGACGGGGGAATCGGGCCGGGGCGGCTGCTGGAAGTCCGACCCGGCCCAGGAGGAAGCGGTCATGTCAGTGCGCCAGCCTCGCGTGCGCGTACCCGGACATCACTTCCTTTCCGTCGGCGTTCACCGTCGACAGCGAGAACTCCGCGACCGGGCCGTCGTCCCCGGCGGTGATCGCCGCCACCGTGGCGCGGACGGTCAGCGTGTCGCCCGGCCAGACCTGGGCGGTGAACCGGACGCCGAAGCGCAGCAGGTTCTCGGTGCCGGCCAGCGCGGTGACCGCCTGCCCGGTCAGGCCCATGGTCAGCATGCCGTGCGCGAGCACCGACGGGTAGCCGGCGATCTTCATCGCATAGACCTCGTCGGTGTGCAGCGGGTTGTAATCCCCGGACGCCCCGGCGTACTGCACGATCTGAGTGCGCTTGAGGTCCTCCACGACGACCGTCTCGAACGTCTGCCCGACGGTCAGCTCGCTGGCCCGCAACACCGTCATCATGCCTCCCGCTGGACGCCGACGCTGCGCGCCGTCACGACGAGCTCGCCCGCCTCGTCGCGGTACTCGGTGATCTGCTCGCTGAACAGCAGCCGCCCGGACCGGCCCTGCTTCTCCCACTGTTCGCCCGGCCGCGTGACCGCGGACAGCACGTCGCCGACCCGAACCGGGCGGTGGTAGGTGAAATGCTGCTCGGCGTGCAGCCCGCCGGCGCCCTCCTTGACCAGCCCGGCGTCGCCGCCCGAGCCGTGCCAGGGGACGCCGGGCCGGGGCCGCAGCGGATAGTCCGGGTCGAACTGCGCGCTGGCGCTGGCGAACGTGGGCGGCGCGGGATCGCCGGGAGCGGGCAGCCCGCCCTCCGGGTCCGCCGCGCCCAGCGACCTGGCGAACATCAGCACGTGCCCGGCCTCCACCGGGAACCGCCGCGCGGCCACGGTCAGGCGCTCCGCTGCGTGCCGACAACGGACACGAACGACACGCACTCGCCGGGTCCGCCGCCGAGGTTGTGGGTGAGCGCCAGCGAGCGTCCGTCGCCGACCGTGCCCAGCCGCCGCCGTTCCGGCGCTTCGCCGCGCAACTGCAGCCAGGCCTCGAACATCATCCGCAGGCCGGACGCGCCGATCGGGTGGCCGAACGCCTTCAGGCCGCCGTCGGGGTTGACCGGAAGCTCGCCGTCGAGGTCGAAGGTACCAGACAGCACGTCTTTCCAGCCCTGCCCGCGCTCGGCGAAACCGAGGTCCTCCATCAGCACGAGTTCGGTCGGGGTGAAGCAGTCGTGCACCTCGGCGAGCGCGAGCTCGGCCCGCGGGTTGGTGATGCCGGCCTGCTGGTAAGCGTCCCGGGCCGAGGCCACCACCTCCGGGAACGTGGTGAAGTCGTAGTCCGCGCGGGACAGGCCGTCCGCCGGGCCTGACACCAGGGACAGGGCTTTGACGTAGAGCGGCTTGTCCGTGTACTTGTGCGCGTCCTCGGCGCGGACGACGATCGCCGCGGCTGAGCCGTCGGACACCCCGGAGCAGTCGAAGATGCCCAGCATGCCGGCCACCAGCGGTGAGTTCTTGATCGTGTCTTTGGGCACTTCCTTGCGGAACTGGGCCCGCGGGTTCTTTGCCCCGTTCTGGTGGTTCTTCCAGGCGATCCGCGTGAGCACGTCCTTCAGCTCGGCCGGGTCGACGCCGTACTTCTGCGCGTAGGCGGGGGCGAGCAGGCTGAAGTTCGCGGGGGCGGTCGTGTCGGATTTGCCGTCGTCACCCGCGTTGGGCGGGCTGGAGCCGGCCAGGCCAGAGAAGCCGGAGTCCTTCAGCTTCTCGACCCCGATCGCCATCGCGGAGTCGTAGGCGCCGCTCGCCACCGCGTAGCAGGCGTTGCGCAGCGCTTCCGATCCGGTCGCGCACATGTTCTCCAGCCTGGTCACCGGCTTGTCGGTCAGCCGCAGCGGCTTGCTGAGCGTCAGCCCGGATACACCGGAGCCCATGGTGCCGAGCCAGAACGCGTCGATGTCGTCCAGCGCGGTGCCCGCCGCGGCGGCCGCGGCGGTGGCCGATTCCACCAGGAGGTCATCGGCGGACTTATCCCAGTGCTCGCCGAACGGGGTACAGCCCATCCCCACGATGGCGACCTTGTCCCTGATGCCGTGTGATCCCATTGCTCATCCTTCCCTGCGGACCGGCCGTGCTTTCCAGAAGTAGTTGTGGACGCCGGCGGCGGTGATCATCCGCCGGAAGGTCATCTCGACCCGCAGCCCGGCCCGCACCTCGTCCTCGGCGGCGTCGGTGAGCTGGCAGCGCATCCGGCCGCCCCCGTCGAAGTCGATCACGACCATGAGCATCGGCGGGCTCGGCGTGTACGCGAGACGGTCCACGGTGTACGTGGTCACGGTGGCGGGCACGTCGGCGAGCGGTTCCCTGGCCATCTCGTCGACCGCGTGGCACTGCTTGCAGACCCGGTCCGGCGGCAGGCTGCGGGTGCCGCACTGGGTGCACTTCGACGCGACGAGCCCGAACTTCCAGTCCGCCCGGCGCTGCGCCGGCGGGGCCGCGACCGGCTCCGGGTCCGGACGCCGGGGCGGTTCGCGGTCGAGGAAGCCGCGCCAGGACAGGAAGGTGGCGTACTCGAGCGCGCTGTTGCCTGCCGCGATCTGCGCGGCTACCGGCTGCGGCTGGCGGTGGCTCGCCAGCGTCTCCGTGGTACGCAGCGCCAGCGCGGTGGCACCGTCGGCCAGCACGACAAGCAGCACGATCTCGTCAGGACCGGCACGGTCAAGGACGTCGGCCAGCAGGATCCCGGCCTGTGCGGTGCCGGCGTTGCCGATGCTGGCCACGAGGCTGTCGGCCGCCGCCTCGGCCGGCGTTCCCGCCGCCTTGAGGGTGCGGCTCACCGCGCGGGCATGCAGCCCCGCGACGATCAGGTGACCGACCTGGCTGGGGGTGAGTCCCGCCTGCTTCAGCGCGTCGGCTATCGCCGCCTCGGCGAGCGGCGCGTACACCTGCTCGCCGAACCGTTCCTCCCACACCCGCGAGGAAGCCGCGCCTGGCGTCCGCCACCGGTCCAGGAACTCGGCGGTCGCCGAGCCCTGGCCGACGATCTCGGCCAGCACCGGCAGGCCGTCGGCCTCCCTGCCGAAGATGAAGGCGGCCGCGCCGTCGCCGCCGTCCCGTTCGTCAGTGCTGCCAGGCAGCCCGGTGCGGATGTCGCTGAGCACCGCCATCGCGGGCACGGGCGACTGCGCGGCGGTGATCAGCGCGCCCACGCCGGACCGCACTGCGCCGGCCATGTCCACGGCGAGCGCGTCAGCCGGCAGCCGGAGCGCGGCGTGCACCGCGGTGGCGTTGGTCTTGTCCGCGTAGGCGGGCACAGAGGTGGCGAAGAACAGCTGCCGTGGCGCGTCCCGCTCCGCGCCGGGACCGGTCAGGCCCGCGAGAGCGGCGCGCCCCGCCGCGACGGCCATCGACGTGGTGTCCTCGTCGTACCCGGCCACCGCACGTGTCCCGCGGCCGCCGCCGCTGCCGAGCACTCCCGCGATCCGGCCGCGCTCCAGTCGGTAGTACGGGATGTAGGCGCCGTAGCTGACCAGGCCTCCCATGGCACTCCTCACGTCGGAAAAGATGAGCAGAAGTAGTTTACCATTTATACTATTAATCGCCAGCCCTTGCTGTTGCTTGCCCCTCCCGGTCCAGGGCGGGCAACCCCCGGTGGCGGTCCCGGCGCCCTCGCCCAGCCGGCACTTGACGAGCTAATTTATTTAGCTGATTATAAGTGTATGTCTGTTTACAGTGCACGGCGCTCCGGAGTGAGCCTGTGGCTGGCCTGGCTGCGGAGGTCGCTGGGGCCGCCGCCCCCGCCGCCCAGGCGGCACTTCTCCACCCGGGCCTGCAGGCCCGTCCCTCATCACGCGAGCCGGGGGAGCCGGCCCGCGCGCCGTTCCTGAGCCGCTGTTCCTGACTCGTCACGGCCTCGCGGCGCGGGCGCAAAACGCCACTTCCGCCGCCCCCGGACGATAGGGTCATCCTCGTATACTTATTTGTTGATGAGTAAAGTTCAGAGCCCATCAGGATCAGGGCACGAGGGGACAGTGTGAGCACGGTCAGTGGAATCTCGACAGTCCGGGTGCCTAAGGCCGGGGAGATGGTGGCGGCCCACCTGCGCCGCCAAATTGTGCTCGGCGAGCTGAAGGAAGGCGATCAGCTGCCTTCGGAAAGCGTGCTGATGGAGCAGTTCGGTGTGTCGCGGCCGACTCTCCGCGAGGCGTTCCGGATCCTGGAAGCCGAGGGTGCGATCACGGTACGGCGCGGGGTACGCGGCGGCGCGCGGGTCCAGGTGCCCGATGTCAAGGTCGCCGCCCGGCAGGCCGGCCTCGTGCTGCAGTACCGGGGGGCACTGCTGTCCGACGTCTACGAGGTCCGCGCCGTCCTCGAGCCGGCCGCGGCCCGGATGGCCGCCGCCCGGCGCACGGCGGCGGATCTGGCCCGGCTGGATGAGGCGCTGGAACGGCACCGCGAGGCCATCGGCGACCCGGCCGCCTCGTTCGCGGCCGACGCCGAGTTCCACCGGCTGATCGTGGAGCTGTCCAGAAGCGAGACCCTGCAGGTGCTCTCCGCCATGGTCACCGACATCATCCGCGAGGGAGACCGCTCGTACGCCGATACGCATGACGTGCAGCACGAGGGGGAGCTCGTGAAGGTGGCGCTGCGCGCGCACACAAGGCTGGTCGAGCTGATCCGCAAGCGCAGCGGCGAGGAAGCCGAGCAGCTCTGGCGCAAGCACCTGGCCGAGTCCGCCAAGATCGTCCTTGCCGACCGCCCCGCGGCCACGGTCGTCGAACTGCTCTCCTGAGCTCCCCGGACTCGCGCCCGCCCCGCCCGGCCCCGCCCCGCCCCGGCCCCGGCTAGCGCCTTAGCCGCGAATGAGCTATAAATAACTAACCTAGTTATCTCATTGCGCGCGGCGGACGGAGACAGCCATGGGTGAGCGTGAACGGAGCGGGACGTGACCGGATCCAGGCAGGCCGCGGTGGCCGAGGGCTTGTTCACGTGGACCGACGGCGAGCCCCGGCTGATCGGCGGGCGCTGCGCCGCGTGCGGGCAGACCGGGTTCCCCGCTGGCGCCGCGTGCGAGCGCTGCGGGAGCACCGAGGTGACCGAGACGCTGCTGCCCGGGCAGGGCACGCTGTGGACATTCACCACGCAGAACTTCCGGCCGCCGAGCCCGCCCTACGACGGGTCGGACACGGCAGAGACCTTCCGGCCCTACACGGTGGGTTACGTCGATCTCGGCGGACAGATCATGGTCGAAGCCCGGCTGACCGAGCCCGACCCGGCCCGCCTGAGGATCGGCCAGCAGCTGCGGCTGGTGATCGTGCCGTACACCACCCGGGCGGACGGCACCGAGGTCACGACGTTCGCGTTCGCTCCGGCCGGGGACGAGGAGGAGTGATGGACGCGGTCATCATCGGAGCCGGGCTGCACCCGTTCGGCCGGTTTTCCGGCAAGTCCGCGATGGACATGGCCGCCGACGCGGTCCGGTCCGCGCTGGCCGACGCCGGCGTCGGCTGGCCACAGGTCCAGGCGGGGTTCATCGGGAGCCTCGAGGTCGCCAACCCGGACGCGATCGTCGGCCGGCTGGGGCTGACCGGTATCCCGCTGCGCGGCGTATTCAACGGCTGCGCCACCGCCGGCACCGCCGTGGCCATGGCCGCCAGGGCCATCGAGAACGGCGAGTGCGACGTGGCGATCGCCATCGGGATGGACAAGCACCCCCGGGGCGCGTTCGCGGCCGACCCGTCGGTCGGCGGCCTGCCCGACTGGTACGGCCAGACCGGCCTGTACCTCACCACCCACTTCTTCGGGATGAAGATCAACCGGTACATGCACGACCACGGCATCACCGAGCAGACGCTGGCCCGGGTTGCGGCCAAGAACTTCCGCAACGCGTCCGGCAACGACAAGGCCTGGCGGCGCACCCCGCTGTCGGTCGAGGAGATCCTCGCGTCCCCGATGCTGAACTATCCGCTTCGCCAGTACATGTACTGCGGACCCGACGAGGGTGCCGGCGCCGTCGTGCTGTGCCGCGCCGACCAGGCGGACAAGTACGCCGGGCGGCCGGTCCGGGTGCGCGCCTGTGCCCTGCGCAGCCGCCGGATCGGCGCGTTCGAGGTGCAGAGCCCGTCGCTGCCGGCTGGCGAGCCCGCGCCGAGCCCGACCGTGGACGCCTCGCGGGAGGCATATGAGATCGCCGGGATCGGACCGCAAGACGTGGCGGTGGCGCAGCTCCAGGACACCGACGCCGGGTCGGAGATCATCCACCTGGCCGAGAACGGGCTATGCAAGGACGGCGAACAGGAGCGCATGATCGCCGACGGCGAGACCGAGATCAGCGGCCGGCTGCCGGTCAACACCGACGGCGGCCTGATCGGCAACGGCGAGCCGATCGGCGCGTCGGGCCTGCGCCAGATCCACGAGCTCGTCCTGCAACTGCGCGGCACCGCGGGCGCCCGGCAGGTGCCAGGGAAGCCCGCGGTCGGCTACGCGCACCTGTACGGCGCTCCCGGCGTGTCCGCGGTGACCATCCTGTCCACCTGAGACGAGGGTGGTGTCGATGGACATAGCTGACCGTATGAATCCGCAACTGTACGCGGGCATGGTGTAAGGGCCCGTGGCGGTGGGGGCAGCGGGCCTGGTCAGCGGGGGTTTTGGTTTCTGGTGGCTCGGGGCTCAGGCGGCGGGGTCGGCGCC
>Ga0335074_10007817_pt1 | contig 14840 bp, 13 predicted proteins | sample Lox_Sample_23_FD_206715 | JGI IMG/M metagenome (GOLD analysis project Ga0335074, IMG submission 206715) | Soil microbial communities from Loxahatchee National Wildlife Refuge, Florida, United States - Lox_Sample_2.3 | ecosystem: Environmental > Terrestrial > Soil > Wetlands | place: USA...
CCGCCAGCACCCAGACTTCTTCGCCATCGGTCGCCAGCAACTCGCGGATGGCCGCCCGTGTGCGGCGCAGAGTCACAACTTCCAGGTACTCTCCCAGATTCAACAGCCAGATCACGATCAGCGCAGTTACGTTCTCGCTCAAAGCGATACTGGACAGCGTCGCCGCCCCAATCAGCGTCCCGGTAGTAATGCCGCTCTGTCCCGTCACAGTGCGGTAGAGCGAACGCAGAAAATCGAACCCGGTAATGATCGTGCCGGATATCGAAAGGATGGTAATCGGCGCGGCTAGCGGACCCCCGGCCGCGCCCCAAAGGACACGGCTGAAAAACACCAATGTCAGCTTGACTCCACCCAGAATGAGTTTATGGACAAGCTTGCGGACTTTGCCGTCGGGCGCGGGTCGAAGCTTCTGGTAGACAGCCGTGCTGACCGGACCGGCGTCCAGCGCCCCGAGAATCAGCGATTCGATTGCCGGAGCCTGTTGCGAAGGGAGCCACTTTACCAGGACCCGGCCCGTGAGGGGATTGGCCTTTACCAGTAAGACAGCAGGTTCTTTTCGCAAAACGACCTCGACGGCGGCGGCGAGGCGCGGCCGCGAGTCAATGGCGGGAACGCTCCAGCGCTGCCGTCCAGGCACATTCGACAGAATCGATATTTTGGTGCTGCGTGCGATCGCGGCTTGCATCAGTTTTGAGGCTCCGTTCCAGTATGGTCGAGTTCGGCGCGCGCCTCCTCCACCAGTTTTCTTGTCCCAGCAACGGCCGTGGAGGCCGCAGCTTCCATTTTGCGTTTAGCGGCAATACCGCCCTTGATCAATTCGCGGGCGATCCGGCGGCGCCGCTCCGTATTACCGGCAGCGCCGCCGCCTATCGCTCCAATCGCCAGTGCCCCGATGACGCACAACATTTCATCTGACCTCTCAGGCTTCCTTGTCGCCCTGGGGGTCCTCGTCGCGATCGAGATCCGCCTGTGCCTCCGCCGCGATGTCCTGGAACTCCTCCTTCACGTTCGATGCCACTTTCTTGGCGTAACGGCCAAACTTGATTCCACCCTTTACCGCATTGCGCGCGGCGGGCCGGAACATAGGAGCAAAGAGCGCCAGCGCTACACCTGACGCCGCTCCCCACGCATAGGCACTCTTTCGGGACGACATGATTCGATTTTTTGCCTTCGCTCCGGTCGAAGGCGCCTCAGTTTGCTCGTGACTCACGTAATATTCTCCTTTTCAAGATCGTCGTTGCGGGGAATTGCCGCGGGCCGCTCGGTGGCATGGGCCAATGCGTTGAACATCAGGTCCATAACATGCTGGTCGGCCAATCCGTAGTTGATGTGTTTGCCATGCCGCCGCCGGACAATCAGCTCTTCGGACCGAAGCACCCGCAGGCGTTGAGAGATGGTGGAGACCGATTCTTTCTCCAACGCGGCGAGTTCCGTCACGCACATCTCACCCTGCGCCAATCGCGAGAGCAGGCGCAAACGTGCCGGCTCGCCGATCGCACGAAACAGGCGCGACGCCCGTTCCAAGCCTGCATCATCCACCAACGGTTTCTTGGGGCGCCGGTCCTGATGCTCGTCGGCGGTACAGGACGGCTCCGCGCTCTCGGGTTCCGGCGGCTCTGGCACCACTCCAACATATCATCGCTTGCACAACTGTGCAAGTGACGATATATGGAAATGTGAGGCAAAGCACCAACTCACCATCCCACGGCTCGAAGCTTGCCCCTCAATAACCGTTGCGGTGCAGTACGAACACGACAGCCGAGGCGATGATGCAGTAGATGCCAAAGAGATACCAGCGGCCTCCTTCCAGCCATCGGCTGAGCCATTTCAAAGCCAACAAGCCGGCCAGAAATGCGAGGACGGCTCCCAGCAGGCTGGGCGCGAAGGCCGAAAGCAAGGCCCTGGTTCCGCCGGTAGACTGCACGTGCACCAGCCGGATGGCCTCACGGGCGACCACTGCCGGGGTGAGCACAACCGCGAGTGCAAAGCTGAACGCCTCAGCCCGAGACTTAGGAACGCCCGCCAACATGCCTGCAGAAATGGTGGCGCCCGAGCGGGAGAAACCCCTGAATGGGAGGCAAAGGCCTTGTACAGCGCCGATCAGGCCAGCCTGGCGTGTATTCAATCCGGAAGGTCCCATATCCGATCCGCATGGCTTCCGGACGTCCAAAACACCGGCAATCAGTATGAGGATGCCGCCCACGGCCAACGCAGGCGCAATGATCTCCAGGTGGCTGAACAGATCCTCGATCTGTGCGCCTTCCACCCCATCGAGAACAGTCTTCTCAATGATCTTGATGGTGCCTTCGCCAATCGCGCCGGTGAGCGCGGTGGCTAGAATGATCTTCACGGCTGCGTCCTTGAAGGCCGCCATGCTCGGGAAATAGGCGCTGCGCCACTGCCGCCAAAAATAGATGATGACGGCGACCATTGTGCCGGTGTGAAGCATGACGAGCAAGAGAGTCATCGGCGGCGACGATGGATCGAGGCCCATCAGCTTTTCGGCTACGACAACGTGCGCCGAACTGGAAACCGGCAGCAGTTCCGCCAGTCCTTGCACGCCCGCAAGAAGGATGACTTGCAGTAAAGACATATGATCAGCCTACAATGCCATGGCGACCGCGCGCGGCACCGTGGGAGCGTTTCCGAAACGATCCGCCTGAACCGCCCGCCGCGCAATTTCATCGGGCGCGGAACGGCATCTCTTTGGACCCCTTCGGGGCCGTGAAGACAAAAGTGTCTCCGGGTAGCGGTTCGTCCATAAGCACGCTGGTCAGATCGGTCCTGCTGTGCTCCTGAAGGCCGTTGCTCAGCCAGCCTATCCGGTCCTCGCGCCAAATGACCGGCCGGTGCACGCCCACCCAAATCGTCTCACGGCTGGAACCGAACTTCTTTTCCGTATATGCTCCGCTATCGCTCTGAATCACATAGCAATCCACCTGGTTGCCGTTCACGGAAAGCGTTTCGACGCCGGTAACCGTATTTACGCGATCCTTGTCAAGGAACTTTTGGCGCTGCGCCACCGTGAAGAAAAAATGGAAGTAAGCCGTAAATTGCTCGGGAAGAGCCAAGTCGGGCTGACGATTTGCCTCGAACTTACCCACTGACCCGCGCGCAGACAATCTGTGTATCTTGTAATATTGGTTCTCCGAGCCATCGTAGATCCAGGCGAATTCGCCGTCCAACACAATGACGACGGACCCCGAAAAGCCATCCATGCCAAGAGAACTGAGGTCCCCTTCCAGGCGCATCTTATCCGGCAACTCAACAGCCATCCTGATCTGTGACGCCCTGGTATCCGGAACGTCGGGTTCCGTGAGAGTCGTGGTTCCCGCAATCAGGTACTTCTTTGATGCCCGGTAAGTGATGGTCATCTTAGTCAGTATCTCTTCAGCGGAAGGGAGTGGCTGAGCAGTCAGAGATCCAACTCCCACAATGGAGACCACGGTCACGGTCAGGGTCAGGCTCTTGCTCATCACCACGGCCTCTATTGAACTCCCACTTAATACGGCATGTCGCCGTAACTGGCGGCCGCGCCTGCCACGATCCCGGGATCTTTGGCCCTGGATTGGGGCTCCGAATTCGCCGTTTGCAAATGGACGCCCGCGGTAAGGACTGCCCCGAACAAACAACCAACCACGATTTTGTGCATAGATCCTTCCTAGGAGTGTCTTACTGACCGCCGCCCGTGATCGCGGGGCTCGGCAGCACGCCGCCCTCCTGCCGCGCGGGCGAAGTGGCGGGAAGCTCATAAGGGGAAACCAGGCTCTGATTGCCGTCCTTATCGACCGCCTTGACGCCGATGACGACATCGTCGATCGACAGATCCGGGATGGTGTACTCGGTTACATTGCCTACGTAGATCTCGCGCTCCCATAGTGGAGATGTGGTCGCGCGGATTACGATGGCGTAACCCGCGATGTCCGGCTCCGGTTTGGGCATCTCCCAACGCAGCGCTGCATCGTAGCCCGTCTTGCCGCGGCTGATTCCCGGCCCCAACGGGCGTGCCGAGGTGGCCTGACTATATCCACCCGCTGCCTGCAATGTACGTTCCGGTGTGCCGCCGTTGGGCGGCTTGCCGCCGGCGCCTTCTTTCACACTCGGGCCGCTTCCCTGCCGCATTCCGGTGCGCGGACGCGACACTACTGGCGGTTTCGGCGCCAGCGCCAGACTGGCCAGCACCGCCGCATTCATCTTCGCGACTCGCGTAGCGTAGGGCGCGGACGCATTGGCGAAGGTGTCGGTGGCGGTATGCTCGTTGGCGTAGTTTTCGCTCGGCGTGGTGAGCCGTACCGCGGCGAAACCCTCGCGATTGAAGGACGTGTGATCGCCGCCGCGGCCGAATCGGTCGCGCCGGAAGACAAGGTCTACGGTTATATAGGGAAGATATCGCTTGGCGATTTCCTTGGTATACCGCGCCAGTTCCCGCGAAGGCGAATCCTCCGGTCCTTCGGAGAACAGCCGCACGCGATTATTCGCCGGCCTCCCATCGCCGGCGATATCGGTGCCGATGATGTCGTTGTTGAGCACCGCTTCGATCTGCATCTTTTCCTGTTTGGCCTTGGCTGCGTATGCCCGACTGCCCAGCAGACCAACCTCTTCAGCGGAAAAGGCGATGAACACCACCGATTTGTCGAACTCATACCGGCTCATGATGCGAGCCAGTTCCAGGACGGCCGCTACGCCGCTGGCGTTATCGGAGACCCCAGGCGCGATCGGTTCGACTTCCTGTGGGCTTCTGGGTCCCGCGTCGTCTGTGCGGGGAGCGCCGGGACCGCGGCGGAATGCGATGGAATCGTAGTGCGAGGAGATGACCACAAACCGGTCCACGTCGACCGTGCCGGGAAGCACTGCCACAACGTTGGCCAAGTCCACGTCATGTGCCACCCGCGGTCCTTTTTGGACGGTGAACGGGTCCAGTCTCACTTGCAGCCGTGGACTGTAGCTCTTGAACTCATCGAAAATCCAACGCTGAGCGGCTCCGATTCCATGAGTCGGGCTATCCTGCTCGGAGAGAATGTAGCGGGTACCGAAGCTCTCCAGCCTTTTCATCGTGGCGCTGATGCGTTCTTCGGAAACCGCATCCACGATTTGCTGGATGGTGGGGTTCAGGGCTGTTACGGGCGGCTGGCCGAAGCCCGCCGGGGCGCAGCAGACCGCGAGTACAAGAAGGGACCGAAGGCATCGAATGAGCACACTATACTCCCATCGTTGGAACCGCTATGTTAGCGCAACCTGTCCAAATCAGTACGCACTTATCGGCAGCCGGGCTGCTTTGGCTGGGAGCGGGTAAATATCGAGAGCCGATGGACACCTTCGAGCGCGCCCGCCCCCGCGGTCTACGACTTGCTGACGGCGATTCCGGCCGCCGGCTCGGCCTCCTGAGGCGAACTGCCGTTCACGCCCCGCCTTAGATCGTTCATCGGAGCGACCGGCCTTCTGCCGGATAGTTCGCGAACAAGCGGTGGAATCAGTTGAGAATACAATATGCCCACAAGGGGCCCCGGTCGATGATTAATGATCACCAACCCCTGATTGTCAATGCCATTGGACATCTGGTGGGGACCATCATATTCGGGATTTTCCTGGTTCTCGCGCTCCGGGGTGCCGCAGGACGGCGCGCTAAAGAGAATTGGCTATCGGTCGCATCGGCCGGCTTGGCGTGGACCTGGAATGCCGTGTCGTTCACGAGCCTGGTGTTGAGTTCCGGAGCCGCGTGCTGGGTCATGGACGCAGTCAGCTTCTCAAGCCTGAGCCTACTGCCAGCGGTTCTACTCCATCTATCTCTCAACGCTAAGCCACGCCAAATCATCGTCAGCGGCTATCTGCTCAGCGGAGTGGCCGCCACGATGCACTTATGCGAGCGCCTCCTCCCGTCCACGCCCCTGCACAAGTGGGCGCTATGGGTCATTACCGTTGGATTTGGCGCCCTCACCTTGATCTCCGCCGTCAGAGCGCTGTTGAAGGGCGGAAAGGAAACACATGAAAAAGCCTCGCAATTGTTGACCTCGATGGGCCTTCTGCTGTTCGTCGTGACCTTCTCGCATTTTGCAGCCGGCCATCCGCCGCGACCGTGGTCAGCCGAACTACTGGTGCATCATGCGGGAATACCGGTTGCCCTGCTGATCTTGCTTCAGGATTATCGCTTTGTCTTTCTGGACGCGTTTGTTCGCTTTCTAGCCAATGTCCTCCTGGCGGCGCTCCTGGCGCTGGCGGGAATACGACTGGCCGCAAACCTGGCGCCGCACGACGCGTTGTCTCATCCATTGGGAGAGTTGCTGGTTGTGGCGGGCCTGTGTGGTCTGCTCATTCTTTTCGCCTACTTGCGAGGGGTTCTGCAGAGATGGTTCACGAAGGCTGTCTTTCGCCTGCCCAGCATTGAGGGAGCCGTCCAGGATCTCCGGTCGCCGGCCGTTGAGGTCCGAAACGAAGGCGCCTATTTGGACCAGGCCGCGGAACGGCTGGCGGCAGTTGCCGGAACTCCGAGGTTCGAGATCCTGGAAGCCAGCCGGGACCGCTCAGAATCGGTAATGAGGGATCTGGATTATCCCTCTCTTGCCGAAGATGAGCCGTGGTTGGAACGCGATCCCCGCTGGACCTGGGCCGAGGCCGTTGTCCCAATCCGGCTCTCCCAGCAGGATGTTCGATACCTTCTGTTGGGACGGCGACGGGGAGGGCGCCGGTATCTGAGCGAAGACCTTCGCGCCCTGAACTACCTTGCCGGGATCGTGTCTGGGGAGGTCGAGCGCTTTCGCGCTGCGGAGATGCAGCGCCTGGTTTGCGAGGCGGAACTACGCGCTCTTCAGTCGCAGATCAATCCTCATTTTCTGTTTAACGCCCTGAATACGCTTTACGGGATCATTCCACGGGAAGCAGCCGGCGCAAGGCGCACAGTACTCAATCTTTCCGATATCTTCCGATACTTCCTTCAATCCGACAAGATATTGATACCGCTGTCGGAGGAGTTAAAGATCGTAAGGGCTTACCTCGATATTGAGCGTCTCCGTCTGGGGCCGCGCTTGCAGACCTCGATCGAGGTGGAAAAGGGATCCGAGCAGATTTTAATTCCTATTCTATCGATCCAGCCCCTCGTGGAGAATGCAATTAAGCACGGCCTGACGACGCGACTGGGCCAGGGCTGGTTGCGGCTGACGGCGAGTTTCGGCAATCACAGCGTGATGATCACTGTAGAGGATTCGGGTCCCGGCCCCGGATCGAGAGACCCTGACCATCGCCAGACAGGGTCCGGTGTCGGACTGGCAAACGTCACGCGCCGCCTCCAGCTGTGTTTTGGGCCGGATGCTGGGGTGAATATGCTAAAGGGAGACTTCGGCACGAGGGTGCAATTTTCGGTCCCGCTTTCCAAGGCGCCCGTGCAACGATAGTGTGGGGTCTTGCCCTATCGCTCCCTGGCGCGGTCGACGTAAATTGTCATATACCCGTGCTCCAACCTAATGGTGTCCAATCCAGCCCGGTGTCTGATCGAGTCAGGATTATTCAATTTTTTGTCAGTTCCGCATAACCATGAGTGACTCGCCATCGTCTCCACTTACAACTCACCCCCGTTACAGAGCGGGCGCTTTCAAAAGCCCAACCCCTAAAAGCGCCCGCTCATCATCGCATCTATCACGCTCGCTAAGCTTGGAGGGCCATACGCGATCTGCGGTCAAGCGCCCTTCCGCTCCCCACTGTCCAACGAATCGTTGATGCGTTCATTCTGGTTTTAGACCCGGTCATGAACCGATCTGGTGCGCTCATGGATTAATAATAGGGAAACCTGGCGCCCGAGTGTAGAATCGGTGATTCTTTATGAGTCGCGCAGGGTCCGATTCGTTCCATTCAGAATCCGGTCCGCGGTGGGATCCTTACCGCGGAGTGGTGGTTGTTCTTCTCGGCCTGACACTTCTGGGCGCGGCCGGCGCTCTCGCCGGGAGACGCATGCTCCCAAATCCATTCCTATTCGATGTAGCTCTCACTCTAGGAATCGCGGTTGGGATTCTGTCAGGGGTGGCGCTGGCTCAGATGGCGCGAGGCACACCGCCCAAGGCGACGAAGGCGGAATCGGCAGCCACACCGCCGCAGCCGGCTGAGACCGTCGAAGACCAGGATTCGTCTCCCGAGACTCAGTTTCCTCCGGAGGAAGAGCCAGCAAAGGGACTTACTCTGCCCGTTCACTTCGCCAGAATGCCTCCCATCCCCCACCTGGAATGGATGGAAATGGTGAGGGTCGGGACCGCCGGGGCTGGACTCCTGGCCCTTGTGTTCGTGATGCGAAACCGCCCGGCCGCCTCACCCACTCTGCTGGCAGCGGCGATCGGCGCGACTTTTTTCCTGGCGGCGGCGGGACTGTCAGCCACTGCCGGCCGCTACCTCGCCGATATCGATCCGGCCCGTTTTCCCGAGGCGCCGGGTCTTTGCCGCGGGGCGCGCGTACTCGCCTGGATCCTTGTGGTCGGCGTGCTGTCGTGCGGCTTGGCTTGGGCGGGCATGGAGACTATCCTTCGGATTCTTGGCTTCGTGGTCCTCGGCGTCGATGCGATCGTTTGCTATAGCCTCTTGCGGGCCCGCCCACCCAAGCACGGAGGACCTCACGTATTCCCACTCGATCTGGCGGTGCTCTCCGTTCTTGGCGGGCGTTCGAATCCGCTCGCGAGCGTACTGGATAGCGCCCAGGCCCAGCTCGGCATCGATCTTCGCTCGACATGGGCGCTGACGGTGGTCCGCCGCAGTCTAGAGCCTCTGGTAATCAGCTTGTGCCTTCTAGCCTGGCTCTCCACATCCCTGACTGTGGTGGGAGTGGAGGAGCTGGGCTTGGTGGAGCGGCTGGGCGTGCCAGCCGGCGGCGATCCCCTCCCGCCCGGCCTCCATTTACATTGGCCATGGCCCATGGATCGCGTCTTTCGGGTTCCCGTCAAGCGTGTCCAGACCATCGAGGTAGGCCACGAGGGAGAAGAAGGAAGTGGCCCTGAGAACGTGCTGTGGGCCGTCGAACATGCCGCCAACGAGTACACGCTGTTGCTCGGGAATGGCCGGGATCTGATTACCATCGACGCCACCGTGCAGTTCCGCATTGCCGATGCGCGCGCCTGGCGCTACCACTCGCAGAACCCCGCCGAGGCTTTGAAGGCCATCGCCTACCGCGCCGTCATGCGGAACACCGTGAACCGTACCTTGTCCGAGGCGCTATCGGAGAACATCGCCGCCTTGACGGCGCGCATGCGTGGAATGGTGCAGTCGGATGCCGATGCCCTCGGTCTGGGAGTGGAAATCGTCGACTTCACGGTGGGTGGCATGCATCCGCCCGTGCCGGTAGCGGCTGACTATGAAGCTGTGGTCTCCGCCGAACTCGCGAAAGCGACGGCGATGGTGGATGCCCAGGTTTTCCGCAATCAGACCGTTCCCGCAGCCGAAACGGAAGTACTGATGAGCGTCAACGAAGCCCGCTCGCAGGGTGCCGAAAGCCTGGCGCAGGCGGCGGGACAAGCGTGGAGCTTCCGCGTCCTGGAGTCGCAATTCCGCGCCGCTCCGCAGGAATACTACTTTCGCCGCCGCCTGGAGACCCTTGAGAAAGGCCTTTCCGGGCGTCCTTTCACGATCTTGGATAGCCGCTTTCAGCGGGATGGAGGTGAGTTGTGGTTGATGCCATGAGAACGCAGCGCTGGCTGAGGGCCGCCGTCGGAACGCTGGCGCTGGCCGCTATCGTCTTCAACGCTACGGCCATCATCGTGACCGAGGGGCAAACCGCTCTGGTGACCCGTTTCGGCCGCCCTATCCGCACGGCCGCCAACGCCGGCCTGCATTGGAAGCTCCCTTGGCCGATCGATAGCGCCATCCGGCTCGACATGCGGCGGCGCGTATATGAGACCGGTCTCACCGAGATGCTCACCCGCGACAAGAAGAATGTCATCGCCCGTACCTTCGTGGTGTGGCGCATCGGCGACCCGCTTACCTTTACTCAGGCCCTCGGCAACGAGGGCGCAGCCGGAGGTAAGCTGGACGGTCTGCTGGCCAACGCAGCCATCGGCATCCTGGGTGGGCACGATCTTTCCGCGCTGGTTTCCACCAATCCCAGCGATCTGCAGATGGACGCGATCGAGTCGGAACTTCTTTCCTCCACCGCGCCCGTGGCGATGCGCAGCTATGGCGTGGCTATCGAGCAGATCCGGCTGAATCGTATCGCCCTACCCGAGCAGAATGTCAGCGCCGTCTTCGATCAGATGCGCGCCGAGCGCCGCCAGTTTGCCGCCAGGTTTCAGGCCGAAGGCGACCGCGAAGCTAGCCGCATCCGTTCCGAAGCTCAGCTTGAGGCCGCTCGCATCCGCGCCAAAGGCGCCGAAGAAGAGGCTCGCATCCGCGGCGAATCGGCCGCCCAAGTCGCCCGGACCTACGCCGATGCCCACCGCATCGACCCGGATCTCTACCGTTTCACGCGCTCGCTCGAATCGCTCGACAAACTGGTTACCGGCAATGCCACGCTAATCCTTCGCACGGACTCCGAACCCTTCTCTCTTCTGCAAAGCAAGGACAAGCCGTGAGAAAGTCAGGTCCCCCCTCCGAAATTGGCCGGCTGGCCGCTCCCGTTGCCGCTCTGCTTGATGCCGCCTGGCAGCACATGCATTGGTGGGTCGCCGCCATGGCAGTCCTCTACCTCCTGTCGGGCATCACCATCGTGCGATCCGACGAGGTAGCCCTGATCTTGCGGTGGGGACGCCTCGTGGGAGACCGGCCTGGCTTGCAGCAGCACGGGCCGGGACTGCTCTTCTCCTTCCCTCGGCCCATCGATCGCGTGGTGCGCGTCCCGGTCAGGCACGTGTGGGAGGTCCCCGTCGATACCCTCGCCAGCATGGGAAACGGAATGTCTTTCGACCCTGTGATGCAGGGCTACGCGCTCACTGGCGACCAGAACATCGTGCACGTGAACATGATGGCTCGTTACCGCGTCCGCGACCCCGCCGAATGGGCGTTTTACGGCCCCAGAGCCGAGGACGTTCTGCGCGTTGAGATAACCGCCGCCATGGTTCGCTCCCTCGGCGAGATGGGCGTCGACCGGGTGCTCTCCGATGGCCGCCGGGAACTAGTGGCAACTGCCGCCCGGCGCGCGCAGGCCGGTCTCGATGCCGCCCATGCAGGGCTTGAAATCACCTCGCTGGAGCTCACCCGCCTGGCCCCTCCGACCATTCTGGCTAGCGACTTCGACGCCGTGCAAAGCGCCTTTATCGGTGCGGAGACCGCCAAGAAAGAGGCGCAAGCCTTTGCCGAAACCGCCATTCCCGAAGCCCAAACGTGGGCCGACTCCGCGGTGCAGACCGCCCGTGCCGACAGCGCCGCCGAGACCTCCGAGGCGATCGGCGCTTCCGAGGCATTCCTGGCGCTTGCCAAGGAATACCGCGCTAACCCCGTCGTGGTTCGCGAGCGTCTCTACCGGAATGCCGTGGAGACGGCCATCGGCCACGCGGGCGGCGTCCGTTGGATACCACCGCCGATTGGTGGCAGCTATCACGGCCTGCGGATCACCATCGGTCCCCGTAGCTCCCAGCCCAAGTCTGGCCTGGATCCAGACGAAGGCGGAGATGAGGGTCGATGACCTCGCTCGCAATCGACGCCACGCCTCCGGTCGACGAAAGCGGGCCAGGCGTTCTGGCGCCTGAAGAGCGCCGCCGCATCAGCATCCGGCTGAGCGCCGGGCTGGTGGGCATAGGGCTTCTTGGATTGGGCACGCTCCTGTTGCGCCTGGCTCCCGATCAGTGGCAGATCGGCGAATTGTTGCGGGGCGTGGCCGCGGCCGTGGTGGGCATTCCCACGCTCATCTCCGGCCTGCGCGGGGTAGTCACCGGGGACACCCGCTGCGCCACCGATCAACTGGTGGCCCTCGCTGTGCTTGCCGCCGCCGCTACCGGAGATTTCGTTACCGCTACGCTCATCCCGCTCTTCCTGGAGCTGGGCCGCCTCTTCGAAGAGCGCAGTTCCCTCGGCGCCCGTGCGGCGATCGACGGCATTCGCGCTCTCGGCGCCCGCCAGGCCGTGCGTTGGCGCAACGGTATCGAGGAACGCGTCGACCCGAACAGCTTGAGGCCGGGAGACGAGATCCTGGTTCGGCCTGGCGAAAGGATTGCGGTGGACGGTACGGTTCTCGAAGGACGCGCCGCGGTCGACCAGTCCGCCATCACCGGCGAGTCGCGCCATGAAGATGTGGGGCCCGGCAGCCCTGTCTTCGCCGGCACGGTGGCGTTGGATGGTCTACTGCGCATTCAGGTGCGCGGCGCCGGCGCCGACACTGTGCTGGGCCGCGTCGTGCAGCTCCTCGCCGATGTCGAACGCACATCGGTACCGGTGCTCCGTCTTTTCGAACGCCGCGCCGGAGTCTGGCTGCCGTTGGTGCTTACCCTGGCCGCCACCACCCTGTTCTTCACCGAGAATCTCTCCCGCGCCATTACTGTGCTGGTGGTCGCCGCTCCCACTTCGCTGGTGGTCGCGGGACCAGCCTGCATAGTAGCCGCCATGGCCGTGGCTACCCGCCTTCGCATCCTGATCAAGAGCGCCGACTTTTTTGAGCGGGCTTCCGACGTCGATACTCTGGTCCTCGACAAGACCGGCACCGTCACCGTAGGCGCACCGGTCGTCACCGAAGTTCTGCCGGCCGCGGGCCAATCCGAAGATCGGCTTTTGGCCGTGGCGGCTTCCTGCGGCTTCGGGTCCCTCCATCCGGTTTCCCGCGCCGTGGTAGCGGAAGCTCTGGCGCGTGGCATCGGAGCGGCTCCCCCAGGCGACCTTCAGGAGCGTCCGGGCCTGGGAGTCGTGTGCGTGGTCGACGGCCGGCAAGCCGTCCTCGGGCGCCGCGCGCTGCTCACCAATCTCGGCATCCATGCCGTTTCGGAGGACGACGCCGACGTATCGCAAGTATGGGTCGGGTACGATGGCCGCTGCCTCGGCCGCCTGGTGCTGCGCGATCAGCCCCGCGCAGAGGCTCGGGAGGCGCTTGACGCGATGCGGTCTTTGGGCATCGGCCGGCTCATCCTACTCACCGGAGACCGCGCCGCGGTAGCGCGCGAAGTGGGTCAGGTGCTGGGGGTAGACGCGGTCATCGCGGAAGTCCTCCCGGCTCAGAAACTCGAAGTAGTTCGCGAGGAGCAAGCCGCCGGCCGCACGGTCATGATGGTCGGCGACGGGGTCAACGATGCGCCCGCTCTCGGCGGCGCCGATGTCGGAGTGGCCATCGGCGCCGAACTCAATGAGGTAGCCCTCGGCGGAGCCGATGTGGCGCTACTCGGAGCCGATCTCGGCCGCCTGCCCAAGCTTATTGGTCTGGCGGACATCACCCGCAAGGTCATTAGCCAGAACGTCTGGCTCGCCTTCGGCCTTTCGCTGGTCCTCATCGGACTGGCGGCATGGGGCCTTCTCGATCCCCTCACTGGCGCTTTGTCCCAGAGCGGGGCGGTCCTGGTGGTTGTCGCGAACAGCGCCCGAATTCTGCAGTTCTCGCGCCCGCCCGTTGGGACAGACCGAGTCGTCCACCATGAATCCCAAACCGCCCCCTCCCAGTGAAGGCGAGAACACCAACAGGAGATCGGTCGAAATTGCCAACTCCGGCAAACGACGGTAGAAGAGACAAAAGCAGCACGGGACTTCGCTGTTGCGATCCTCGGAGTGATGAATACCCAGCGGTCATTTCACCGATATTTGATGCGAATCGCGCCGGGACGGTGGCCCACGGCTGGCGGCGCGTCGATCCCGGGGAATTCGCCGACGGGCACGCCCGCGTTCTCCGGCCGTCGGATGCGGCGACCAGCCTCCGGCGGTCGCCCCCCTCGCGCCGCTCGATCGTCGCCGGGCGCGACGTGGGTGACACTCCGGGCCGGCGACCCGCGGCGTCCGGCGCTTTCGCACCCCGGACTTCGGCGGCGGCGAGCGCGCCGGACCCACGCGTTCTCTTGGCGTGCGAGAGTTGGCGAACTGGACCGCAAGGCGCCCCCTCGCTTTTTCGGGCCCGGCGGACACGGTGGTTGGCGGCCGGGCGGTGGGCCAGCGAAGTGGGCGAAGCGCCCGAGACTTCGATCAGGCCGGCGGCTTGCGCGAGGATATCTGCGCGCTACCAGCATGACTGGAAGTTGGAATCCGCAAGGCCGGGATGCCCCTGCAGCAAGGGAGCGCCGTACGCCATGATGAAGCGGCCGTGCGGCGGTTGTACTCGGAAGTAACGAGTTTCGCGACGGTCGAGCATACGCGCCCTATTGGTTGCTGCTTTTCTGGTCATAGCTTGTCTGGCGCTCTCCGGACAAAGCTACACCACCTCTACTTCTGCCGGCGGAGGCCTGCCGGTTAATATTCCGGGGACCTCCGCCAGCCTGGAAGCATGGGGGAGCAAGGGAACTCACCGCGATGGCGCGGTTTCCGCGAAATGGAGTCACAGCCTGGCCGATTGTACCGATCGGCGCCACCCGAGCGAACGTGGGCGCGGAGGTGCGCAACGGCCGGCCAACCGTCGGGGTCCCCAAGAGGCCGCCCGGGGACGGGCGGCTGAGTGGGATACGCGGCCCGCGACGAGGAATGATACCCAAGCCGACGCGATGCCGGCACACGCGCGCACACGGCGCGTCTGTTGGCCGCTGTGGTCCTGGGTGGCGGTATAGGTAAACCCGGCCTGTCTGGTGGGCCGTGGCGGCGCAGACGCGGCAAGTCGGCCAAGGCTTGGGTGGCCGGGCACCATTTCAACGGATTTCTAGCGAGGCTCTGCCTCAGACCGACGAGATGTATTTCCGGTCGGGTCTGAGGAAGAGGCATAATCGGAGAGATGGCTCCGGTCGACAGTGGAGAACTGCAAGCAGTTCTCGCCAATGATTTAG